>Ga0209155_1000212_pt1 | contig 26506 bp, 23 predicted proteins | sample GraSoiAngelo_122_FD_185879 | JGI IMG/M metagenome (GOLD analysis project Ga0209155, IMG submission 185879) | Grasslands soil microbial communities from the Angelo Coastal Reserve, California, USA - 14_0927_02_20cm (SPAdes) (version 2) | ecosystem: Environmental > Terrestrial > Soil > Grasslands ... | reverse complement strand
CTGCGCGATGTTGGCGATCATCAGCGGCTTGTAGACATTCATCTCGAGATGCCCGCCGGCGCCGCCGAAACCCACCGCGACATCGTTTGACATGACCTGTACAGCGATCATCGTCAGCGCCTCGGCCTGGGTCGGGTTGACCTTGCCTGGCATGATCGACGACCCCGGCTCGTTTTCGGGCAGCAGCAATTCCGCAAAGCCGGCGCGCGGTCCGCATGACAACAGACGAATGTCGTTGGCGATCTTATAGAGCGACACCGCGAGGGTCCGCAGCGTCCCCGACAATTGCACGAGAGCGTCATGCGCGCCCTGAACCGCGAATTTATTGGCCGCGCTGACAAACGGAAGCCCGGTCCGCCGCGCGATCTCGGCGGTCGCCGCCTCGGCAAAACCCGGCGCCGCGTTGATGCCTGTGCCGACCGCGGTGCCGCCGAGCGCGAGCTGGTAGACGCCTTTCAGCGCATCCTCGATGCGCTCCAGATTATCCGACAACATCGCCTGATAGCCCGACCATTCCTGGCCCAGGGTCAGCGGCGTCGCATCCTGCAGGTGCGTGCGCCCGATCTTGACGATGCCGTCCCACGCCTTCGCCTTCGCGCCGATCGCGTCGCGCAAAGCCGATACCGCAGGAATGAGTTGCTGCTTTACCGCGACGGCCGCTGCAATGTTCATCGCCGAGGGGAAGGTGTCGTTCGAGGATTGCGACATGTTGACGTGATCGTTCGGATGCACCGGCTCCTTGCTGCCGAGCGGCGTGCCGGCGAGCTGACATGAGCGGTTCGAGATGACCTCGTTCAGGTTCATGTTGAGCTGCGTGCCGCTGCCGGTCATCCAGACATGCAGCGGGAACATGTCCTGATGTTCTCCGGCGAGGATCTCGTCACAGACGCGCAGGATCAGATCGTGCCGCTTCTTGTCGAGGCGGGCGCCCTTGTGATTGGCGACGGCGGCGGCGCGCTTCAGGATCGCGTAGGCGCCGATCATCTCGCGCGGCATCAGGTCGTGGCCGATGCTGAAATATTGCAGCGAGCGCTGAGTCTGTGCGCCCCACAACCGCTCGGCGGGAACAGAAATCTCCCCGAGGCTGTCGCGTTCGATCCGGACGTCGCTCATGCCGTGCTCCTGCGCTCACGATCGGTCTTAATATGTAGGCGCTGAGAGCCATGCGCGCGGACAGCCCAAGAATTTTACCCACGAATTTTGCCGGTCATCTTGGCGGCGATCCGGTCAAGCGATTTTGATCGATGCGGCGGGATGCCGATCGGGCGCCGCGATTGCCATTGATCGCGAAAATGCCTATTTGCGACACGCCGATCCGAAACCGGACGCTCGGGGCTCTTATCAAATGTTCACTCTCTCCAGGCCAGGACGCCTCCTGCTGTGTGCCGGGTCGGCGATTGCCCTGTTCCTGATTACGGTCGCCGCAACGCCCGTCGCGGAGGCGACCGACTGGCCAAAGGCCAAACAGGTCACCGTCGTCACGAGCGAGTCGAAGTTCACGCCGAACAAACTGACCTTCCGGCGGGGCATTCCCTACCGGCTCCATGTCGAGAACCGCGGCAAGGAGATGCACGAATTCAACGCGGCCGATCTGTTCAAGGCCGCCAAGATCAATAATCCGGCCGTCCTCAACGCCGACAAGACCGAGCTCGTCCTGCGCCCCGGCGAGACAAAGGACCTTTATTTCATCCCGAGGCAGGCCGGGCACTTTAAGTTGGTCTGCCCTGATCACGACTGGGCCGGCATGACCGGCGAGATCACCGTCGAATAGCCGCCGCCTCTCGGGCGGGCTGGCCCGGCGCTTGCGATCGGCCTTAAACTAGGCTCGATCGCTGCCCCGGAGAGAGACCATGCCCGCCGACATCTCGGACCAGACACTCGATTTCCTGCTCGCCCGCGCCGGTCTCGACCTGACGCCGGCCCAGAAGGCCGAATTGAAGAGCGTCTATCCCGGGATCGCCGCGATGGCCGAGCGGGTCCGCAAGCCGCGCGGCATCATGGCCGAGCCGGCGCATGCCTATGGCTTCAATCCAGCGGATCTAGGGGAAGACCTGTAATGGCCGCCCCCGCCATTCCGACGATCGCCGAGGCGGCGAAGCGGATCGCCGCAAAGCAGCTGTCGCCCGTCGAATTGACCCGCGCCTGTCTCGACCGGGTCCGCGCCCTCGACGACCGCCTGCACGCTTTTGTCCATTTGACCGAGGAACGGGCGCTTGCCGAGGCGCGCGAGGCCGAGAGGGCGATCATGGCCGGCGGGCCGAAGGGGCCGCTGCACGGCATCCCGATCGGCCTCAAGGACATCGTCGACACCAAGGGCATCCCGACGACCTGCGGGTCGAAGATCCTGCAGGACAACATCCCCGATACGGATGCCGCCTGCGCCGAAAGTCTCGCGGAAGCCGGCACGGTGTTGATCGGCAAAACGACGACGCATGAATTTGCCGATGGCGGCCCCTCCTTCGATCTGCCAAAGCCGCCGGCTCGCAACCCCTGGAACACCGATCATTTCACCGCCGGCAGCAGCAGTGGTACAGGCGCGGCGGTGGCGGCCGGGCTCATCCTCGGCGGCATCGGTACCGACACCGGCGGCTCGATCCGCGGCCCGGCGGCGTTGTGCGGCATCGCCGGCATCAAGCCGACCTATGGCCTCGTCAGCCGCGCCGGGGTGGCGCCCGCCGCCTTCAGCCTCGACCATATCGGACCGATGGCGTGGACCTCCGAGGATTGCGCGCTGATGTTGCAGGCGCTGGCCGGCTACGATGCGCGCGATCCGGCCAGCGCCGATCGGCCGGTGCCGAATTACACGGCGGCGCTCGGCAGCGGCATCAAGGGGCTCAAAGTCGGTGTGATCCATCATTTTCACGAGGTCGATTACAAGGTCAGCCCGGGGACGCAGCGCGGCATCGACGGCACGATCTCCGCATTGCGCGAGCTCGGCGCCGAGATCCGCGAGGTGCAATTGTCCCCATTGCAGGATTGGCAGGCCTGCGGCTCCCTGATCTCGATCACCGAGCGGGCCAGCGCTTACGATGAATGGGCGCGCACGCGGCTCGGCGATTTCAGCGAGCGGGTGCAGCGCCGGCTGATGCTCGGCGCGCTTGTCTCGGGCGTCGATTATGTGCAGGCCGTGCGGCGCCGCCGTGAATTGCGCGCCGAATTGAAGGCGGCAATGGCCGGGCTCGATATCGTGCTGACCGCCGCCGCGCCGGGCGAAGCGCCAAAGATCGACAATGTGCCGATCTGGGATGTGTTCGACCGGCCGAGCTTTACGATCCCCTTCAATGTCGCGGGCTATCCGGCAATGTCGATCTGCGCCGGCTATGGCGAGGGTGGTCTGCCGGTCGCGGTACAACTGGTTGGCAAGCCGTTCGACGAGGCGACGCTGTTCCGGGTCGCCGACGCGTTCGAGAAGGCGACGCCGCATCGCAACGCGCGGCCGGCGCTGGCATAAGCGGAGGCGAGATGGATTACGAGCACATCCTTGTCGAGGTGGAGGACGGCGTCGGCATCGCGACGCTGAACCGCCCGGACAAGCTCAATGCGATGAACCGCCGCCTGTCGAGCGAGCTGCACGATGCGGTGAAGCGGTTCGAGGCGGACGATGCGGTCGCCTGTGTCGTTATCACCGGCGCCGGCCGCGCTTTCTCCGCCGGCGGTGACATCCACGAGCAGCGCGAGGACGACCGCCGCTACACCGCGGAAGAACTCGACAAGATGCGCAGCGGCCGCAGCAGTCTCGAGATCGCGGCCTGCGCCAAGCCGGTAATCGGCATGATGAACGGTCTCGCTTATGGCGGCGCCGCCGTGTTGGCCTCCTCGCTCGACATGCGGGTTGGCTGCGAGGATACGAAATTCCGTTTTCTCGCCGCCGCTTATGGCCGGATCAACAGCACCTGGACATTGCCGAACCAGGTCGGCTGGCCGATGGCCAAGGAACTCTTGTTCACCGCACGTACCGTGGAGGCGGAGGAGGCCTACCGCATCGGTCTTCTCAATCACCTCGTGCCGCGCGAGCAGCTGAGAGCGAAGACGATGGAGCTTGGCCGGATGATCGCCGGTAACAATCTCGGCGCCATCAAGGGGATCAAGCGCCTGCTGTTGAAGCAGATGGCGGAAGACCTGGAAGCGCAATGGCAGGAAGAGCGCGACTTCGCCAAGAGCGAATTTCAGAACGCCAAAGCCGAGGAGGCCTTCCCGGAGTTCATCGCCCGCAAAGGCCGCCCGGTCGGCTGAGCGTACCGCGCCCCATCAATTAGCGTCGGGCTCAGTTGGTGTCGGGCGCCGATTTTTCCTTCTTTGCCGGGGTGGCTTCCGCCTGCGCCGTCGTCGTCATGAAATCGGCCAGGAGGCTGCGATAGCGCGCGCTCGCGGTCGCGGCGTCCTCGGCATGCCAATCAAGCGCGAGATCGGTCTTGTCGGCGAAGAGCGCGGCCAGCACGCGGCTATTGACGCCGCGCGAATAGTGCAGCCCGTCATAAGTGTCGTTCGGGCTCTTGCTTTGGGTCAGCGCCGTCGGAATCGAGAAATCGAGGAACACATCATAGGCGGCGGCGACGCGTGCAACCGCATCGAGGTAATCGCCAAAACCGTCGGTCAGGCTGTAGGCCGCGATGCGCCACGCCGATTCCGGTGGCACAAAACCGATCGCGCGCGCCATCGGGAATTTCTGGCGGAGCGCCACATATTGTTCGGCGCGCTCCGGGTGCATGTCGGTGGGCGGCTCCATCGGTTTGATCGGGCCGGCCGGATTGTAGTAGTGCCGCTTGCTGCGCTTCTCCAGTTGCGCGCCGAATTCCGCATCGTAATAGCGGTGATGCGGCGCTTCGCCCCGCAAGGTGCGGATCGAGAAATCGAGCGCGTCGAGCGAGAGATAGCTGATCAGGATCGAAGGCGGCGAGCTGCCGCTGCGCACAAAATCGGGCACCTCCGGCTGCGGCGCCGGTCCGAGGAGGTCGTTGCGCTTCAGCTCGACGAGCATCAGTTTCGGCGCAAAGCCGCGTTGCCGCAGATACTCGGCGTAATAGAGCCACTCGCCGACTTGCCCGTCCGAGACGGCGAGGTTGTAGCATCGGTAGCCGCGGACCTCGTTCTCCGGCAGCAATGTCGCGCGCGAGGTGCCGAAAATCACGCAATCATAATCGGCCATGTGCGGCACGAAGCGGATGATCTTGGCCAGCCGCTCGTTGAACGGATAATTGACTCCGGTCAGCACATTGCCGCGCAGATACCACAAGGGATCGACGAGGCAATTGACCGTGAAGCACCCCGCCACGACCACTCCGGCAGCCGCCAGCAGCCAGATGATAAATGTCCGGAGCCGTTTCTTCCCCTGCGCCATGACCCTGTTCGCCGTCTTGTAGATTTTTTACTGCTCAGAACCGGAAATAGAGAAACTCGCTGACGTGGCTAAGGTTGAGGCAGGCCAGCGCCGCGAGCACGCCGACAAACACCGCGCCGGCCGCCGTCGGGCGCCATTCGAGCCGCCACGGCAACAGGGGCGCCGCTGAACCGGTCTGCTCCAGCAAGGGCGGGTCGCGGTCTCGCTCGGCCAGGCCATAATTGTACGCCGGATGCCAGCGGGCCAAGAGCTGCTGCGTGTTCGGGAAGAACCATGCGACGACGAGCCAAACCACGAGCCACATCACGAGCATCAGCTGGTCCAGCCCCGCCGGCGGGCCGTCGAAGCGGACGCCCAGCCAGGCGAGCGGACCAAACGCATCCTGCCATGAAATCGGCAGATTGAACATGCCGCGGTAGATGTGTCCCGCCACCTCGAGCGACGGCGAGCGGTAGATGACCAGGATCAGGCCGAGTGCGAAAAACGTGACGAGCCGCGCCACGGTGTGCGACCACCAGAGGTTGATCGGCCGCCACACCTGACGCCAGGCATGGTTGACGACCATGCTGGCGCCTTGGAGGCTGCCCCACAGCACGAAATGCCAGGCCGCGCCGTGCCACAGCCCGGACAGGGCCAGCGTGGCCAACAGGTTGAAATAGAGCCGCGGCGTGCGGACCCGGCTGCCGCCGAGCGGGATGTAGACATAGTCGCGCAGAAAGCGTGACAGCGTCATGTGCCAGCGCCGCCAGTAATCGGTCACGTTCAGGGCGCGGTAGGGCGAATTGAAATTGAGCGGCAGCTGGATCCCGAACAGGCGCGCCGCGCCGAGCGCCATCTCGGAGTAGCCGGAGAAATCGAAATAGAGCTGGAACTTGAAGGCGATCAGGCCCTGCCAGGCGGTGAAGAAATCGAGCGGCTCGCCGGCCGCCGCGGCGCTGAACATGTTGTTGGCGATCGGCGCGAAATTGTCGGCGAGCACGACCTTCTTGAACAGGCCGATGACAAAGATCGTCAGCCCGAGCATGAAATTGCTCGGCTTGATCGCGAAGGCCCACGGCCCCTTGATCTGCGAGAAGATGACCTCGTGATGGGTAATCGGCCCCGCCAGCAGCTGCGGGAAGAACATCACGAAGAAGCAGTATTCGAGAAAATCGTGCCCTTTCACATCGCCGCGGCTCGTATCGACCAGATAGGCGATCTTCTGGAAGATAAAGAACGAGATCCCGAGCGGCAGCAGGATGTGCTGCAGGATGAAGTTGGTGCGGAACAGCGCGTTGGCAGTGTCGAGAAAGAAGTCGGTGTATTTGAAATAGCCGAACACCGCGAGGTCGGCGACGATGCCGAAGGTCAGGAGCAGCGACACCCAGTCGCTGCGGTCGGCCTGCCGCGCGGCGGTGATGCCGCGGGCCACCAGGAAATTGAACACCGCCAGCCCGAACAGCAGCGGCACATAGATCGGGTTCCACCAGCCGTAAAAGAACAGCGAGGAGAGGAGCAGCAATCCCAGAACAGCGCGCGGCCCCGCGATCTGCCGCAATACGATATAGGCGGCGACGGTCGCCGGGAAAAATAGGAATAAAAAGAGCGGAGAATTAAAGAGCATCTTCTTTAATCATAACCCGGCGGCTCGGGTTATTTGAAACGACGAGTTTCGATTGGTCTTATGCGTCCACGGTATTCACGGGGCCGTGATCCGCTTACGTCTTTACAGGCGGTGAGGCGTATCAGCGAGAGGCCGGCGCGGATACCCATGCTGCATCGTTTCGCGGCTGCAACGACCCCTCGCAGATGGCGGCAAAATGGCAGAACGCAAGGCTCTGGAGGGGCTTACGTACAATTTGTCGCGCCGTTCCCATCGGCGGGTGAGCCTGCCGGCGATTTGAACCGCCTGAAGCGGGCGTGGTTCGGACCGCGGCGTCCTTTCGGCGACGGCCGCCCGCGGCTCGCTAGGACAGCCTGGAGAGCCTCACTTGCGGTACCCGACGATTGAACTGAATGAAGCCGAATCGTGGCAGTGGTCGCCGGCAGAACGTCTATCCCGCTGCTTTGGCGTTCAGCCGCTGCGCCAGACGCGCCAAATCGACGACAACGCGCTCATGCGTGCCGGCGCCGATCGCTTCTGTCTCGTCCGTGGCGCGGACGGTGAACTCGATGCGGCGGCCATCGACTCGTGTCACTTCGGCCTCGCCGGCGACCCGCTGCCCAATTGGCGTCGGCGCCAGATGGCGCACATCGACGCGCGTCCCGACAGCGCTCTCTCCCGCATTGAGATAAGGTTTGATCGCATTGAGCGCGGCATTCTCCATGACCATGATCATGACCGGCGTCGCGAGCACCGGCGGCAGCGCGGTGTCCTTGAACTGATTGGCGAGATGCTCGGGCCGCACAACCAGTTCGAACCGGCCCTTGGCGCCGACCGGTATCTGTTTCATTGGGGGCTCATATCTTCATGCGCGCGACGGCGGCTTTCAGCGTGTCCGCGCTATGCCGCAGCGCCTCGCGTTCCTCCGTCGACATTTCGGGCTCGAATGTCTCAATGACGCCATCGCGGCCGAGGAGGCTCGGCAGCGACAGCGTGGCGCCGTATTGCGGCTGGTAGGAGCCGATCGGAATGACCGTGCGCTCGTCGCTTAGAATAATTTCCGCGATCCGCGCTGACACCATGCCGATGCCGTGCTGGCTGGCGCCGATGCCTTCGATGATCGCGATATTGGCAAAACGCACTTGCTGCTCGATATCGCGGCGGAATTCGTCCCAGCCCTGGGACGCGCGCGACAGGCATTCGCGTAGCGGCCGACCCGCGATGGTGGCCGAGGACCAGACGAAAACCTCGGTCGTGCCGTGCTCGCCCAAAATCTGCGCCGAGACCGAAGCGGGGCTGACCTTGAGCCGCTGGCCGAGGTGGAACTTGAACCGCAGACTGTCGAGATAGGTGCCCGTGCTGAGCGCCCGCATATGCCCGAGCTTGCGGACCGCATCGGCTAAGGGATCGGGTGGATCGGTCACGACGAGCACGAGCGTATCCGGCGCGACCGCATGGATGCGCGGCACGATGTCCCTGTAGACGCTGACATTGGTATCGAGCAATCGCAGCCGGCCGGCGGGATCGTTGCGGTCGGTCGCGCCGCCGGTCTTCTCGTTGACGCCGGCGGTGATCATGACGAGCGCTGCGCCTTTCAAATCGGCGTAATCGCCGTCCCGCAGCTCGATCCCCGGCGACAACACGGCGCCGTATTGCACGTCGGTCACCAGCCCGCGCGCCTTCTTGCGATTGCGGTTGACCATAATGATTTCCCGCGCGACGCGCCGCTGGACCGCGGCGGTCAAGCATGCCGAGCCGACCGCGCCCGCGCCGATGATCCCGATTTTCATGCCGGTCCTCGCCTCACCGAGTTCAAGGCGGTACTCAGTGCAATCGATTCAGGCGGCGCACGAGTTCCGGGCGTCGCGTCACTCCGGATAGACCGGCTTGTAGGCCTTGGCGCGAATCAGCGCGCCGACATCGTCGGGCCGCGTCACGCGCGCGAGCCCGCTGTCGAAGATCTCGATCGCGACCCGCTCGGCGACATGCAGGGAGGCTTCGAGGATGCGGCTCTGCGGCGGGTAGATGAGCCCGGTGGCCAGATCCGCTTCGGTGACCTGTTCCGCGACGGCTTGGGCGGCGGTGATGAACATGTCCTCGGTGACCCGCGTCGCCTCGGTCGCGAAGATCGCCATCCCCATGGCCGGGAAGATATAGACGTTGTTGCCCTGTCCGGGCACGAAGTGCTTGCCGGCGATCTCGACCGGCGGGAACGGGCTGCCGCTTGCAAAGATCGCGCGGCCCTCGGACCAGCGATAGGCCTCTTCCGCCGAGCATTCTGAGCGCGAGGTCGGGTTCGAGTAGGGGAAGATGATCGGCCGCTCGTTGATCGCGGCCATCGCCTCGATGATCTCGTGGGTGAACAATTTCGGCACCGCGCTGACGCCGATGATCGCGGTCGGCCGCAACGCCTTGACCGCTTCGACAAAGGTGCCGATCGGCGGGCGGTCCTGTGCGAAGGGCCTTTGGAAATCGGCGAGATCGGTGCGTGAGCTGACGAGGAGCCCATTGATGTCGAAGAGTGCGTTGCGTCGGCGCGCCTCGGTGATGTCGAGGCCCTCCCGCGCCATCGCCAGGCTGATCAATTCGGCGATGCCGGTGCCGGCCGAGCCGCCGCCGAGAAACAGGAGCCGCTGGTCGGTCAGCTTTGTTCCGGTGATGCGCGAGGCGGCGAGGATACCGGCGAGCGCGACCCCCGCCGTGCCCTGGATGTCATCATTGTAGGTGCAGACCTTGTCGCGGTAGCGCGCCAGTATCGGCACGGCGTTGAGGTTCGCAAAATCCTCCCACTGGATGCAGCATTTCGGGTAGAGCGCCTGCACCGCCGCGACGAACTCGTCGACAAATTCGGTGTATTCGGCGCCGCGCACCCGGTTCTGGCGAAGGCCGAGATAGAGCGGATCCTCGAGCAGCGCGGTGTTGTTTGTGCCGACATCGAGCACGACCGGCAGGCAGTATTGCGGCGGCACGCCGGCGCAGGCGGTGTAGAGCGCCAACTTCCCGATCGGGATGCCCATGCCGCCGGCGCCGAGATCGCCGAGGCCGAGGATGCGCTCGCCATCGGTGACGACGATAAAGCGCACATCCTTTTCCGGCCAATGGCCGAGCAGTTCGCGCAGCCGGCCGCGCGCGGTGATCGGCAAATACATGCCGCGGGCCTCGCGGTAGATATGCGCGAATTTTTGGCAGGCCTCGCCGACCGTCGGCGTATAGACGAGCGGCAGATAGGTCGCCGGATCGGACATCAGCACGGCATAGAACAGCGTCTCGTTGCGCGCCTGCAGATCGGTCAGCACGAGGTATTTCAAGAGATCGTTATCGAGATTGGCGATCTCGGCATGGCGCCGTGCGACCTGCAACTCGATCTTCGTGACGGCCGGCGGCAACAGCCCTTCGAGCCCGTAGGCACGCCGTTCCGCTTCGGTAAAGGCGGTCCCCTTGTTAAGCCGCGGGTTGCGCAACCGCTCGTAGCCCGTGGGGTGCGCCGCTGTGGCTCCTCTCATCTTCATTCCTTTGTGCTTTCCCCCCTTGGCGCCGGTTCATGCGCTCAGGCCGGGACGCTTTTAAACCGGTGCTCGTTTTACCTCGGGCAAGCCTAGCTGCGGCGCGACGATCATATCCGGCCAATGACGGCGGTCTCCCTCCGGAAAGCTCACGCGGATCCGGATCAGCTGCGGCATTGCCAAACCGTTCCATTGTGCAAGCCAAGTCGCCGGCGAGTCCGGATCCGGCGTTCCCCAATAGGCAAATTCGATGCGAGCGACACCTCGCAGCAGTTCGGTTTCGTTGGGGGGCAGAGGTGTGGCTGTCTGCTCGCGACGATGTGGAATCCACAGCAGAACCAGCTGCTCGCCCCGCAGCGCCAGAGTGATATCGGCGAGGCGCGTGGTTCCAAGCCCGGTCGGCATGTCGCCCACGAAAACGAGACGGTCCGCCGTGCCCGAGAACGATATGACACGCGATGGGCCGGCCGGATCCGCCGGTACAGCCGGAGCCAGCGGAATGCCGTCGATCAGGCTGCGTAAGATGCGGGCGGTCGAATCCAATTCCGCGATACTGCCGATCTGCCGAGCTTGCCGGCTCCACATTCCCAGGCCGGTACGAACGCCCTCATTCAAGCCGACCATCAGAAAGCCGAGAACGGTCAGCGCAACCAGCATTTCGAGAAGGGTGAAGCCGCCCTGATGCCGCATTTCGGTCCTGGCGCGCATCGTCTTCGCCTCACTCCGCCGACGCGCCGCTGCCAAGCCGGCGGGTATCGAGAACAATCGACCGGTTGCGGCCCCACGCCCGCCAGGAGATCTCGACGTCGACGGCGAACAGGCTCATGGCCGAAGCGGTCTGGTCAGGAGCCGCGGCCTGTTGCGTTGCGATGGGACGGGAGCGCAGCCGCCAATGATATCCGCCGCCATCGTCGCCCTCGATCTCACCCGGTCCTACGGCGCCGCTCCGGCCGAAAGCGGCAAGATGGGATTGCGCTCGCTCGATCGCTTCGTCGACCCGCGCGGCGCCATCGACCGCAAAGACGCCGCTCGTGCCGGCCTGAAACAATCCGACCAGGGCCAAACCGGTGATCGCCGTCGCGACGACGACCTCAAGCAGGGTGAAGCCAGCGGTGCGTCCTTTTCCGCCGGCATACGTCGTTTCGATCGGCAGCACGGTTTTACTGAACATCGGCGACGCTCACGCGACCGCTGAGCCAATCGACACCGACCGCCATCTTCTGCCGTCCATCGGCCAGCGATATGCGGCCGCCCGTCGAACTGCCGTCCGGGTTGAAGCGAATATCGCCGCTGGCAAAATCCCGCCGTTCACCGCTGACCGTCAGCAGCTCGATCGACAGCTGCCGCGGCAATTGGCGCACCGTGCCGTTGCCGATGCGAAACCGGCGGCCCGACAGGTCGAGCTCGAAAAGGACGGGGCGGTTTTGCAAGATGGCCTCCGAGCGCGCAAGCCGCAGGCTCGAGGCCAGCTCGGCCGCGGTTCCGCGCAATCCGAGACCGGAACTCCAGGGCGGCTTGTAGCCGACGATCAACGCCATGGCGAAGGCGAGAACCGCCAAAACGACAATGACCTCGATCAGCGTAAATCCGGCCTCCTGGCCACGGCCTCCATGGCGAGCCGGCGCCTGTCGCTCACATCGCCAGATCATTGAGGCTCAGCATCGCGGTGAGCAGCGAGCCGACGATGCCGGCGACGGCCAAGCCCATCGTAATCGTGATAACCGGCACCAGCAGCGCGACGATGCGCTGTACGATGAGCCGCGCCTGCTCGTCATGGATATCGGCCGCCCGCAATGACATCGCCGCGAGCTGCGCGGCATCCTCGCCGAGCTGCAATAAATGGATCGTCCGCGCCGGGAACAGCTCCGCCTCGGCCAACGGCCGGGCCAGACCGCGCCCGCCTTTTGCTTCAATCGAGGCCGCTTCGACAGCGGCGCTCGCGGCGAGATTGCCGAGTGCGTCTTTGACAACGGCAAGCGCGGGAATAAGGGGGACGCCGTTTTGCAATAAGGTGCCGAGCGTCCGCGTCAGCCGCGCCGCGACCGTCTCCCGCAGCAGGCGCCCGACCAAGGGAAGGCGCAACAGGAGCCGGTCCAGCTTGAGCCGGAGCGCCGGCACGGCCAGTAAGCGCGGCACCGCCACGGCAGCGACGAGGCCAAGCACGAGCAACCACGGCATCGCCGCGCCGACCACTTGCCCGAGAACGATCAGCGCCCGGGTGGAGGCCGGCAATTGGGCGCCGGCCTGCTCGAAAATCGGAGCGAATTGCGGCAGCACATAATCGAGCAGCAGCACGATCGAGCCGACCGCCGCGATGACCAGGACCGCCGGGTAGATCAGCGCCGCGCGCAGGCTTGATTTCAGGCTGCGCTCGCGCTCCAGCAGCCCGGCCAGCCTGTCGAGCGTCGCGGGCAAAGTGCCGCCCGCCTCGCCGGCGCGCACCAGCCCGACATAGAGCCGGGAGAAACTGCGCGGCTCCGCGGCGAGCGCGGCCGCCAACGAGCTGCCGCCGCGCACCTTGTCACGCACCTCGCCGAGGATCGCGCGCACCTTTGCGTGTTGCGCATTCTCGAACACAAACCGCAACGCCCGGTCGAGATCCTGTCCAGCGGCCAGCATCGTCGCAAGCTCGTTGGTCACCTCCGCGAGCGCCGCGCGGTCGAGCCCCCGCCGCGTGACGAGCTCGATGTGCAGCAGATCGGCAAGCGCGCGGCGGCCGGCCGGCTCGGCGCGCAACACGATCTGGCCCTGGCGCTGCAGCCGCTCCACCACGGAGGCGCGATCGGCGGCGTCACTGAGCCCGTGCACGACCTCGCCGCCGGAGTTTATCGCCGACCATCTGAACGACGGCATTGCTGCTGTTTCCCGCTCCGCGCCGTCAGGCTTCGCTGCGGATGCAGCGGACGACCTCTTCGATCGTCGTGTCGCCCTCGATGACGGCGAGGAGGCCAGCGTCGAAAATCGGCCGCATGCCGTCCGCGACCGCGGCACGCTCGATCGCGCCCTGGTCCGCGCGCTGGAAGATCAGCCGGTCGATTTCCTGGGTCGGCACCAGCAGCTCGGCGATGGCGCGGCGTCCGCGATAGCCGGTGTCGCGGCATTCCGGGCAACCCGCCGAGCGGTACAGCGAAATCTCCTGCCCGGGCGGCACGAGCCGATCCAGCCCAAAGCGCTCGATCATGATCGGCGCCGCCGGTTCGGGTATTTTGCATTTCGGGCACAGCCGCCGCACGAGCCGCTGCGCCAGCACTCCTTTCAGCGTCGCCGACAGCAGATAATCCTCGACGCCCATATCGCGCAGGCGCGTCACCGTCGCGGCGGCCGAGTTGGTGTGCACGGTCGACAGCACGAGGTGGCCGGTCAGCGCCGCCTGGACGGCGATCTGAGCGGTTTCCAGGTCGCGGATCTCGCCGATCATGATGACGTCGGGATCATGTCGTAGAATCGAGCGCAGCAATGTCGCAAAATTGAGACCGATCTGCGGCTTCACCTGAATTTGGTTGATGCCGGCAAGCTGGTATTCGACCGGATCTTCGACCGTGATGATGTTGCGGACCGTCGAGTTGAGCTTGAGGAGGCCGGTGTAGAGCGTCGTCGTCTTGCCGCTGCCGGTCGGGCCGGTCACCAGCACCATGCCGTTCGGCAGATCGAATACCCGCTCCAGCGCCTGGCGGACATCGTCCGGCAACCCAAGCTTCACAAAATCGAACTCGACGGCGGTGCGATCGAGCACGCGCAGCACAACGCTTTCGCCATTGAGCGAGGGGATCGTCGAAACCCGAAAATCGACTTCCTGCCCGCGCACCGAGAGGCGAATGCGCCCGTCCTGCGGCAGACGGCGCTCGGCGATATCGAGCCGCGACATGATCTTGACCCGCGAGACGACGGCGGCCCGCAGGCGCGCCGGCGGCGGCTCGGCCTCGTGCAGCGCGCCGTCATAGCGGTAGCGGATGCGCAGCCGATCCTCGAACGGCTCAATATGAACGTCCGACGCGCCGGTCTCGACCGCGCGGGCGATCAGCTGATTGACGAGGCGGATGACCGGCGCTTCGCTCGCCAGGTCCTTCAGCCGCTCGGTGTCCTCCTCGCTCGGTTCGGCATCGCTGACGATGTCGCCGGAGTGGGCACCGCCTTGCCCGGACTCGGACTCGGGATAAAGACGGTTAAAGGCGGCTTCGAACTCGATCGGGACGGCGACCGCAATCGCGACCGGCCGGCCAAGAGCCGCGGCAATCGAGCCGCTGACAAACCCATCGAGGGGGTCGGCCATCGCCAGGATCACGTTGTCGGGCGTATCGGCTATCGGCAGGGCGCGCGCCTTGTGCAGAAATTTCGGCTTGAGCCGGTCCACGAACAGCGGTGCTTCCGGGTAATCGGCGGGGCTTATCAATACCGAGCCGACGAGTTCGGCCAGCGCCTCGGCAAGATCGCGCTCGCTGACCATGCCCAGCTGGGTCAACACGCGATCGAGGCGCCCGCCGGTATCGGCCGCGACGCGGCGCGCGCGGTCGAGCGTACGGTTATCGAGCGCGCCGCGGGCGAGCAATATATCGCTCAGGCGCGACAGCTCGTCGGCGGGCTGCCCGACGGCTTCCGCCCCCGGGGAAGGAATGGCTTCGATGACCATGCCCGGGATATATACCCGCCGGGCTTGGCGAGTGTCGAATCAGCCGGGCAGAGAGAAGCGATAAAAGCGGTCTAAACAACGTGCTGGCGCAATTGGCTGAACGCGCCGCGAGCCTCGGCGTGGCGGGCTGGTCTCTCCTCCTGCTGGCGCCGTTTATCGGCAGCTTTCTCGGGGTTGTGATTCGCCGCCTGCCCGAGGGCAGGCCGGTGGCTTGGGCGCGCTCCGACTGTGAATCATGCGGCGCGAGGCTGACCGCGCGCGATCTCGTGCCGCTGATCAGCTGGCTGATGACGCGCGGCCGCTGCCGTCATTGCGGCGATGCGCTCGGCTGGTTTTACCCCGGGGTCGAGCTTGCCGCGCTCGCGGTGGCGGTCGTCGCGCTCGTGGCCGATGGACAGGAACAGGCCTGGCTTGATTGCCTGCTTGGCTGGTGGCTGCTGACGCTCGGCTGGATCGATCTCCGGACCTGGCTGCTGCCCGATCTTCTGACCTTGCCGCTGCTCGTGCTTGGTCTGGTCGTTTGCATTGCATTCGATCCCGAAGACCTCGCCGACCGGGCCGCGGCCGCTGCGATCGGCTATCTCGTGCTGCGAGCCGTCGCCTGGGCCTATCAGCGTTACCGCGGCCGTGAGGGCCTCGGCCAAGGCGACGCCAAGCTGTTCGCCGCGGCGGGCGCGTGGCTCGGGCTTGCGGCGCTGCCGCAGGTCATCCTCCTCGCCGCGGCCGCGGCGCTCGCCGCGGCCGCCGCGCTCGGCCTCGCCGGGATCCGATTGCGCGCCCGCACGGCGCTGCCGTTTGGCCCCTTCCTCGGCCTCGCGACATGGGTGACCTGGCTCTTTGGGCCGCTCGTCTTTTGACGCTTTGGTCCCGCTCGGCTGCTCGGCTCGACGCCGGTCGCAATCCGCCGCGTCGCTATGATCATTGACCCGGTATTGCGGCTGTCGTCTAAATAAAGCGCGCGGCGAGCATCAGAGCCGGAGGGTCCGGCACGGCTTGATGCGGGTCCCCGCAAACAATCTGTAAGTTGCCATTGTGGGAAGTAGGGATGCAGCTGGCGCGCATCGGCGTAGAACAAAAAGCCTATTTTAAACAGCCCGATCATCTGGAGAGGCACGGCACTCGGCATTTGCGCGGGACGGCCGCTTTGCGCCGCGCAAGCGCAAGACCGGGGGGCGATCGAGACCGCCGGAAGGAGCGCGGCTTCACATTGCTGGAGCTGCTTGTCGTGCTGGCCATCCTCGGTCTTCTGGTCGGCCTCGTGGCGCCCGCGGCGCTGCGGCAGCTCGGCTCGGCCAAGGAAAAGATCGCGCATCAATCGATCGAGCGCCTCGCCACCGTCCTCGACATGTTCAAGCTCGATGTTGGGAGATACCCGACCACGGAGCAGGGGTTGCAGGCGCTGATCACGCCGCCGACGGGCGTCAGCCGCTGGTCCGGCCCCTATCTGAAGGGCGACAAACTGCCGGAAGATCCTTGGGGGCACCCCTTTGTCTACCGCAGCCCGAGTCAGCGGCCCAATCATGAATTCGACCTCTATTCGCTGGGCCCGAACGGGCAGGCTGCCGGTCCCGGCGATGCCTCGGCAATCTACAATGAATAACCGCGGGGAGTAGCCGCGCGGACGAGCACTGGCGCTAAATCCGTCAGTCGTCCTCGTTGCCCCAGGCGAGCGGCCGGTAACCGGTCGGCTCGCGCCCGCCGATGCGAATGATTGCCATGCGTCTTACGCGGGCATTGCCGGGACCTTCGGCCGCCGCGTGAATCCGCGCGATGATGATGTCGGGGAATGCGTTCGGGTTGGCCGGGGGCGGCGCCGCAACACCCGCTGACGAAAGCGCGCCGGAGAGCACAAGCGCGGCGGCTACAACCGGATCGGCCGCCGTCGCATTCGGATCGGCCGGACCGAACAATGTCAGATGCGGCTGCAGCGCTCTGAAGAGGGTTCCGGTCATGCCGCGCACACGAGACAGCTCGTCGAGGCTTTCGAGCGGCGCTCCCGGCGGCCCGTAATCGAGACCTGCCGCCTGGTATTCGACCAGGAGCTCCTCTACCGGTCTCTTTGCCGAACCGACCCATTCGGTAATCGCTCGGGCGATGTCCGCAGCGGTTTCCGGTGGGCTGCCAACCGCCCGCAATAAGCCCTCCAGCAGCGATCCCGAGGCAAGGTTGGGGTTGATCCGCCCGGCTTCGTCTTCGAGCTGCAGCGTGATCCGGCTCTGGCCAATTTGCACCGCGTGTTCACTGCCATCCACTTGCCAATGCTGCTCCGGCCGCGCATCCGAAACATGAAAGATCGCCTCGTAAATGGCTCCGTCGGCGGCCGCTTGCGATCTCGAATTCGCCGCAAGATTGCCGGCAATACGGCTTTCGGTGCGGCCTGCCGCTGTCATCTGCGCGACGACAAAGGCGATCAGCACCAGCATCCACAACACGATCAGCAGCGCAAAGCCGCGGGATCGCGCAGGAACATTCGGCATGGCTTAGAGGCGGTTCGGGTTAGGCGAGCCGTGGAGGGGCTTTCGCTGCAGCTCTTGCCGAACCAACCCGGCATTGATCAGCTGATTGCGCAGATCCTCGGTCAAGGCGCGCGCATCGCGCTGATCGCGCACCACGCGCGGCGTAATCAACACCAGCAACTCGGTGCGTTCTCGCGCATTCGATTGGCTGGAGACGAGGCTGCCGAGCAGCGGGATGTCCTTGAGGACGGGAATGCCGGAATTCCCTTGCGCGTCGTTGTCGCGGATTAGGCCGGCCATCCCGACCGTCTGCCCGTCCTGCACCGCAACTCGTGTCCGCAGCAGCCGTTGATTGAATGTCGGCGAGTTGATGTTTCCGGTGATCGTCGTAGCGACGTTGCTGACTTCCTGGGAGATGTCGAGCGAGACGAGGCCGCCCGAATTGACTCTTGGCGTCACCACCATGATGACGCCGGTGTCGCGATAATCGACGCTGTTCACGATAGGCGCATTGGCAGAGATCGTGCTTTGCTGGCTCTGCGTCAGCACCGGGACCTGTTCGCCGACTTGCAGCCGCGCCGATTCATTGTCGAGAACCATGACTTGAGGCGCCGACAGAACCTTCACCTGCGTCACGCTGGAGAGCAGGTTGATGACTTCGCGAATGCCGTTGGCCAGTACGAAACCAGGAAACGTCGCAGATAAAAGCGGAGGGATGCCGGCGACTGTGCTGATCGCGCCGGTAGTCGGGATAACACCGGGTGCCGACGGCCCGCTCAGCACGCCCGCAAGCGTGTGACCCAGATAAAACTGCGTCCCGTAATTGAGGTTGTCGTTGAGCGTGACCTCGGCAATCGTCGCCTCGATCATCACCTGCAACGGAATGATGTCGATCTTGCGCAGCATTTTCTCGATGATCGAGTATTCGTTGGGGGTGGCATAGATCAGCAACGCATTGTTGCGCCGGTTGGCGAGGATGCGGATGTGGTCTTCCGCTTCGCCGCCGCCGGTGTCGCTCGGCGCCGAGGACAATGCTTCGCCGGCGGGATTGGCCCCCGCCGCACCAGCGGTCGATCCCGGAGCTCCGGGAGCTCCGGGCTCAGCGCCTGCCGATCCGCCCCGTGTTCCGGCCGAGCGCCCCGGCGCGGAGCCCGTTCCCGCCGCCCCGCCTAGGCCTTCGCCGCCGCTCGTCATCCGCAGGGGTTGGGCGCCTGGGAAGGTCGCGCCGGGCGCTGCCGCGGCGCTCACATTGCGTGGCGTGAACGCCCGTTGCAGCAGGTTTTCGAGATCGGCGCTCTGCCCGTTCTGGACGTAATAGACGTGCCACCCGCGGGCTGTCGCCTCTTCGACTCGCCTTTCCAGCCCGAGAAACCGCCGCGCCTCGTCGATGTAGCGCGGCTGAGCCGATACGACGAGCACGGCATTCACCCGCGACATCGGAACGACGCGCACGATGCCGGAAAGTGGACCGTCATTGTCGATGCGAAGAACCTTTTCGAGTTCCGCAGCAAGTCTATCCGGGGCTTTGTCGCCGGCCGGAAACAATGCGTAGGATTGTCCGGCGAGCGCATCGATATCGAAGGCGCTGATCAACCCGGTCAGGGTTTGGCGCACCGCCGGATCGCCACTGACGATCAAGGCGTTGCGCCCTTGGTCGGCGGTGATCTTGCCGCCCTCGGAAACATAGGGCTCGAGCACTTTCACCAGATCCTTCGCCGCCGCATAGCGAAGCGGCACGACCTGCGCCCCCGATCCGACTGCCGCCGGCCCAACCGCGATATTGGTGGTCGCACCGGGGCCAAGCGCCATGACGCGGTAGATGCCGTCGCGATAGCTCAGCGTCGACCCGTTCTGGTTGAGCAGAGTTTCGAGTGTCGGCAGCAAGGCCGAACGTGGCAGCGGCCTTGCCACTTCGAGGGTGGCGGTTCCCTGCACGCTGGGATCGATCGTGTAATTGAGCTTGAGCGTCGCCCCGAGAATGACCCGGACGATTTCGCGAATATCCGTGTCGACAAACGTAAGCGTCACGTCGCCATCTTGGCCGCTGCCGCTGGATACCGGCAGAGGCACGGCGAGCGCTTTCCCGGCCCCACGCGACTCGAAAACGGGCAGGCGAGCGCGGTCCTCGCCGAGGGCGCTGTTCACCCGCGGCGCCGCCGGCTGCAACGCGCCCGGCGCGTCTAGCGGCGCCAAAACGGGTGGCGGCGGTCTCTCGCACGCTGTCAGCGCCAACAGCGCCGACAGCATCAGCGCCGCAAGCTGCCGCCCGCCCCCCACTTCGAACCTCACCGTTGCAGCCTCGGCATCGTGATCGTCGGCGCCTGCCCTGGTGCAGCGTTCGGCGGCCGAACTGGCCGATTCTGCACCGCTCTCGGCGGTATCGCAACGGGAGCCGGTACGCCGGGCCGGCCGGCGACCACCGGGGGCCGAGGCAGGTTGACCGCGGGTCGCCCGGCTTGAGCCTGAGCTGGCGGTTGGGGCTGGGGTTGGGGCTGGAGCTGGGGCGGGGCCGGTCGAGTGATGTTTGGATCGGTCTTTGGCTCGAGCGTCGTGGAGCCGGTCGGACCGGTCAACGTGACCTCCCGGGGTGTGATGCTGTCGAGCCGCCATTCGTCCAATGTCTCGCCCTCTGAACGGACGAGCGGTTTGGCGCCCGTCTTCGCGAAGATCGCGATACGACGGTCTGGTTCTATGACGATACCGCTCAACCGCAGCTGGAACTCGGGATCTCCGGCCTGACTGGCTACTGCCCGGTCCCGCGGGCGCCGGGTTGAAGAGAACAAGGGCCGGCTGAGGGTGGTCGCGACCAACTCATCGACCTGCGGGTTTTGAATTCGGCGCGCCGTCGTCTCGGCGGGTCGCGGTGATGCGATCACGACCGGGCTTTCGGTGCTGGGCTGACCGGAGTCCCACTCCAGGAGCAGCAACGCTCCGAACAGGGTACTGCCGGCCAGGGATAGAACAAGCACGCGATCGATCATTGTTTCGCCGCAACAGAGGTGTCGATGCGTCGGAAGCCGAAAACCTCGAAAGCCGCATCGATGCTGGCCGTCGACGGCTCGGCACGCGGGCGCAGCGCGCCGTGCAGCTGCAGATTGGCGATGATGAGCGGCGGCGCTGCAGTTTCGATCGCGCTGAGCAGCTTCACCACGGATTCATACTCGCCGCTGACCGCGAGGCGCAGACCGATCCGCCGATACGCGCCCCGGTTTTCCGGCGCGCGCCCCTCGCTGCTGCCGATCTCCACGCTGGCGGCTGCCGCCAGCTCTTCGAGATGGCTTTGGAGATTGGCCGCGGCAATCGCATCGCTGGCACCGTCGAGAGCGATCTTCCGGGTGCTTGCGACAGCCTTTGCCTCGGCCACCGCCGCGCGCAGTGCAGGCAGCTGTTCCGCGGCAACGCTGAAGCGCGGGAGCAGCATTTCTTGATCCGCGATCATCGCTTTGCGCTGCGCATAAAGATCGAGGACCGGCGCGATGACCAGCAAGTACACTGTCGCGAGCACAAGACACAGGATTGCCAGCGCGAGCAGTTGCCCGGTTCGTCCGGTCGGCAGGTGTGGGAGCCCAGTTATGGTCCGACCTCCGCGGTGATCGTGAACACCTCCGATCGAGTTGCCTCGATCCGGGTAACCGGCGCGGCAAATGCCGGATTTCGCAGGTGATTGCCGGTGGCAAGCGCGCCGATCAGCCGCGATGCGCTTGCCGACCTGCCGCTGACGATCACTTTCTGCTGCTGCAGCTGTAATTCCGTCAGAAAGGTGTCATCCGGCAACAGGCTGGTCAGCGCTGCGAGAGTGGCGAGTGGTCGCCCCGCTTTGTCCCGCTCGCTCTCGATCAGATCGGCCGTGCCCGACAAATGCTCGATTTCGCGGCGCAGATTTTCGGCTTCGGCGGCGGCCTCGCGCCCTACGGCGATCTTCTGATCAAGCTGAGCGATCGCAAAGGATTGGGTCACAAACGGCATCGCGATCGCGGCCGCGGCCAGCCCGCCGCAGAGCGCAACCGCCGGCCAGCGCAGGAATCTTGCGCCGCTGGAATCATGGAGCCGGCCGCCATCGGCGTCGAGCGGCAGATAGCAGCCCTGGTCCCGGCCGATCTCAGCTCGCTTCGGCAAGATGCCGGCATGAGAGAGAGCGCCGAGCAAGGCGCTGAGGTTCTCCCGCGGGATCAGCAGCAGCCGGACTGATAATTGTCCGCGCTGGCGGTCGCGTTCCGCTACGGAGTGGTTCCAGAAGATTTCGTCGGCGCGGAATGGGGTCTCACGCTCCATCTCGAAGGCGAGCACCTGGTCCAGGTGCCGTTCGGCGGCGAGCGGAAGCGTGACCGTCTTGCGCAGCACATCGGCTTCGCTCAGCTGCAGCACTGCTGGCTTACCGTTGGGACGCGGCAGGCCGGCAAGCCCGCCGCCGCTTGTTCCGAAGCGTCCAAGGGATGTCTCTTTCCCATTGCGGCGCAGGCTCGCGGCAACGGTCTCGACGCCGTTCGCCAGCGGCCCGACCGGTGCGATCACCAAGGCATCGCCGCTCGGGCTAAAGCGGCGCCACCCTTCGGGGATGCTGTCGGCGAGCTGCCCGATCCACCAAGTCAAAAAATCGCGAAGCATGTGCTGACTGACCCCGAGGGCCGCCCCTGTCCCCGTCGCGCGCATGTTAGAGGGTTGCGACAAAGGATTCGACTGCTTTCAGCAAGTAGCAGGTCATTTCCGACAAAGCCAAATGTCGCGGGTGCGCCGGCCCGGCCGGAAAAGCCCTTCCTGTAATCGGTTCCGCAAGGTTAACAGCCGCGGCGACTTCTGGTCGATACCGCGAATTATGCAAGTATGCGGGCTATCGCTTGGCGGTTTCGGCGATCGTCGCGGGCAGGCGCGACGCAGCGCGCAACCGGACCGCGGTTTCTTTGGTGGTAATGGAGCGGGCGAAGGGATTCGAACCCTCGACCCCGACCTTGGCAAGGTCGTGCTCTACCCCTGAGCTACACCCGCATCCGGGGAAATCCATATCATAGCGGGGGAGGGGGTTTGCAAGCACTTGCCCCGGAGTTACGCCCAGCGCTTGCGCCGCCCTTGAACGCCGCCGCAAGCTGCGCCGCATGGCATCGACGCCTCTCACCCCGGAAGAGTTGTTTGCCCGCCTCAACGCGCTCGGTATCGCCTACAAGACCTATACGCATCCGCCGGTCTTCACGGTCGCGGAGGCGGTCGCCTTGCGCGGCGAACTGCCGGGCGGTCATTGCAAGAGCCTCTTCCTGAAAGACAAAAAAGCTGGGCTGTGGCTCGTTGTCGCGCTCGAGGAGCGCCGCGTCGACCTGAAGCGGCTGGCGGACGCGCTCGGGGCGCCGCGCTTCTCCTTCGGCAACGCCGATCTGCTGTACGAGGTGCTCGGCGTCAGGCCCGGCAGCGTCACGCCATTCGCGCTCATCAATGACCGCGATCATCGCGTCCGGGTGGTGCTCGATAAGGGCATGCTCGCGCACGATCCGCTCAATTATCACCCGCTCGAAAACGACCGTACGACGGCGATCGCGCCGGCCGATCTCTTGCGCTTTATCGACAGGTGCGGGCACACGCCGCGCATTGTCGATCTCGACGCGGCTGAGCCCGGCCCGGGCTCCGCCTGAGCACGGCGCGGCGGCGGTCGCCGCGGCGCTTGTCATCGCCGCGTGCTGCCGCCATGTTCTGGCAGGCATTCCCCCGGAGAGAAGAAGACCCCCATGGCCAATGAACCTTTGATCGGTGGCGCTGGGCCGGGCGCTGTCGGCACGGCCGCGCCCGTCAAGGATGTGAGCACGGCCAATTTCATGGCCGAGGTCGTCGATGCCTCGTTCGAGCAGCCGGTCATCGTCGATTTCTGGGCGCCCTGGTGCGGCCCCTGCAAGCAATTGGGTCCGGTGTTGGAGAAGGTCGTGCGCGGCGCCAATGGCGCGGTCCGCATGGTCAAGCTCAACATCGACGAGAACCCCGAGATCGCGCAGCAGATGCGCATCCAGTCGATCCCCGCGGTCTATGCCTTTAAGGACGGGCGGCCGGTCGACGGCTTTGTCGGCGCGCTGCCGGAAAGCCAGGTCAAGCAGTTCGTCCAGCGGCTCGGTGGCGGGGCGGCCGGCCCTTCGCCGATCGAGGAGGCGATGGCGATGGCGAAGGAGGCCTCGCAGAGCGGCGATCACGCCACCGCGGCGGCGCTCTATTCACAGATCCTGCAGCAGGAGCCGGAGCAATGGGAGGCGCTGGGCGGCCTCATCCGCGCCCTGACCGCGCGCGGCGAGCTCGACAAGGCGCATCAGGCGCTGGCGCAGGTCCCGGCAGCCCAGGCCAACCATGCCGAGATCGCGGCGGCGCGCTCGGCCCTCGAATTGGCCGAGCAGGCGCAGAAGGCGATGGCCGGCGCCGGCAAGCTGAAGAGCCGCGTCGAGCAGAACCCGGACGATCACGAGGCGCGCTTCGAATTGGCGACGGCGCTGTTCGGCAGCGGCGAGCGCGAGGCCGCGATCGACGAATTGCTGACCCTCTTCAAGCGCGACCGCAAATGGAACGACGAGGCGGCCAGGAAGCAGCTCGTCAAATTCTTCGAGGTCATGGGGCCGACCGATCCGCTGACCCTGAGCGCGCGGCGGCGCCTCTCCGCGCTGATGTTTGCATGAAGGATGTTTGCCTGAGGGATGTTTGCCTGAGGCACAGCGGGAAGGAGAGCGCGGCATGAGCGATCGCGAGCGGGCATTGCCCGACATCCTGCCGATCTTCCCGCTGACCGGCGTCTTGCTGTTGCCGCGCGGGCGGTTGCCGCTCAACATCTTCGAGCCGCGCTACCTCACGATGACGAAGGACGCGCTGGGCGGCGAGCGCCTGATTGGCATGGTGCAGCCGAGCGAACCGGAGCTCCAGGATAATAGAGGCCGCGGCGCGATGAACCCGCCGGTCTATCCGGTCGGCTGCGCCGGCCGCATCACCTCCTTCACCGAGGCCGATGACGGGCGTTACATGATTACGCTGACCGGTCTGTCGCGCTTCCGCATCGCCGAGGAATTCCCGGTGTTGAGCGGTTATCGCCGCGTGCGGCCCGATTGGCAGCCCTTCGCGCGCGACCTCGACGCGCAGACCGGCGCCGAATTCGACCGCGACCGCTTTATCCGCGGCCTCAAGGCGTTTTTCGATCAGCGCCAGATCTCGGCCGATTGGGAGGCGATCGAAAAAGCCGCGGGCGAGCATCTGATCAACTCGATCGCCATGCTCTGCCCGTTTGTCCCAAGCGAAAAGCAGGCGCTGCTCGAAGCCCCCGATCTCGACGAGCGGGCGCGCCTCTTGATCGCGTTGGTCGAGATGGCGGCGGTCGACCCGGGCCAGAACTTCGCCTCGGACGAGAACGGCGCGACCCGGCACTGAGCGTTCGCGGGATCATTGGCAGGAGCATCCGGAGGACGATATGGACGAACCCTCCGACATCGACCCCAAGCTGTTGGAAATCCTGGTCTGTCCCTTGACCAAGGGGCCGCTGCGCTATGATCGCGCCGCGCAGGAATTGATCAGCGAGGAGGCCGGGCTCGCCTATCCGATCCGCGATGGCATCCCGATCATGCTGGTCGACGAGGCGCGCACCTTGCGCGAGGACGAGATCCCCGGCAAGCGGCTGCCGCCCGTCGCCGAGCGCAATGGCTGAGGCGCCCTGGCCGGTCGAATTGCGCTTGAAGCGTGCCGCCAAGCGGCTCGAGATCGCGTTCGACGACGGCAAAAAATTCAGCCTCCCCGCCGAATATCTCAGGGTCGAGAGCCCGTCGGCCGAGGTGCAGGGCCACGGGGCGGGCGAGAAGACGATTGTCGCTGGACGCGCTCATGTCGGGATCATGGATCTGGAGCCGGTCGGCAATTATGCCGTGCGCATCAAATTCGACGATCTGCACGACACCGGTATTTTTTCGTGGGAATACCTCTACCGGCTCGGGGTCGAGCATGACCGGCGCTGGCGCGAGTATCTCGCCGCAATTGCCATGAAGGGCCTCAGCCGCGAACCCCCGCGCGGTTAGCTAAAGCGGCTCGCCGCGGGCGAGGCGGGGGCGGTCGCCCAAGACGCCCATCGCGTGCTGCATCAAGAGGCGCTTCAGCGGCGGCAGGCGGTTGACGATCGCGAGGCCGGCATCGCGCGCCAGCTTCACCGGCGCGATCGTGTTTGAGAACAGGCGGTTGAGCCCGTCGGTCACCGCCGCGAGCACCAGCGCGTCCGAACGGCGCCAGCGCTCGTAGCGTTCGAGGAGCGACGGGTCGCCGATATCGAGGCCGAGGCGGCGCGCATCGATGACGATTTCGGCGAGCGCGGCGATGTCGCGGATGCCGATGTTGAGCCCTTGCCCGGCGATCGGGTGGATGACATGCGCCGCCTCGCCAACGAGTGCGAGGCGCCGGCCGGCATAGCGCTCGGCCTGCATCAGCGAGAGCGGATAGCTCCAGCGCGGCCCGACCGGCTCGACATGCCCTAGAAAATCGCCAAACCGCGTGCGCAGCTCCGCCGCGAACTCGGTGTCGGACAACGCCAGGAGATGCGGCGCGAGATCGGCATCCTCGGTCCATACGATCGAGGAGCGTGCGCGGTGCGTATGCGCCGCATCCTCTAATGGATCATCCGTCATCGGCAGGATCGCGAAGGGCCCGGCCGGCAGAAAATGCTCGACGGCGATGCCGGCATGCGGCCGCTCATGCTGCACAGTCGTGACGATGCCGGTCTGGCGGTAGCGCCATTCGACGGTGCCGATACCGGCGGCGCGCCGCAGCGGCGAGTTCTGCCCGTCGGCGGCGGCCACGAGCCGCGTGCGGAGCTGCGCGCCATCGGCCAACCTAACGACAGCGCCGCCTTCATCCGCGGTCGTCGCGGCCACGGCGCGCGGCGCGAGCAGCTTGAGGCTCGGCAGGATCGCGGCGCGGTCGAACAGGGCGCGGCGCAACACCCGGTTCTCGACGATGTAGCCGAGCGGCGTGCTGCCGCCCAGATCGCGGTGGTCATAATGCAGAAAGAGC
>Ga0209155_1000206_pt1 | contig 26632 bp, 24 predicted proteins | sample GraSoiAngelo_122_FD_185879 | JGI IMG/M metagenome (GOLD analysis project Ga0209155, IMG submission 185879) | Grasslands soil microbial communities from the Angelo Coastal Reserve, California, USA - 14_0927_02_20cm (SPAdes) (version 2) | ecosystem: Environmental > Terrestrial > Soil > Grasslands ... | reverse complement strand
ACCAGCAGCCCCTTCAGGTATTCGCCCTCGGGAAACTCGAGCGCCACCGGGTGGTCGGCGGCCGCGCCGAAGCGCTCGATGATTTTCGCGTCCCCCCCGGCATCGAGCGCGGCGCCGGCGACGATCGACTGGAAGAGCCCGGCGCCGACGCCGCCGGAGCAGGAGAAGCTGGCCAGCAGCCCGCCGGGCGCGAGCAGCTTGAGCGCGAGCAGGTTGATGTCCTTGTAGGCGCGCGCGGCGTTGCGCACCTGCGCCGCCGTGGGCGCGAACTTCGGCGGATCGAGCACCACCATGTCGAACCGCGCGCCGCGGTCTCGCAGGGTCCTCAGCTCGGAAAACACGTCGGTTTTCACGAAGTCGACGCGCGACGCGTCGAGCGGATTCGCCGCCAGGTTCTCCTTCGCCACCTCGAGCGCCGGCGCAGAGCTCTCGACGGCGGTTACCCGCTTCGCGCCGCCGGCCAGCGCGGCGATGGCGAAGCCGCCCGTGTAGCAGAACCCGTCCAGCACTTCGCGGCCGGCGGCGAGCGCGCGCACGCGCTGCCGGTTCTCCCGCTGGTCGAGAAAGAAGCCGGTCTTCTGTCCCTGCTCGACGTCGACGCGGAAGTTGAGCCCGTACTCGATGATGGGACAGCGCGACGCGGCGCGGTTGCCGCGGGCGAAGCCGATTCTCTGCTCCAGGCCCTCCAGTGTTCTTACTTCGGCGTCCGAGCGCTCGAACACCGCTTCGCAGCCGGTCAGCTCGACCAGCGCGTCCAGGATGGGCTCGCGCCAGCGCTCGACTCCGGCGGCAAGGAACTGCACCACCAGCACGTCCGCATAGCGATCGACCACCAGGCCCGGCATGCCGTCGGACTCGCCGTGCACCAGCCGCATCGCGTTCGTGTGCCTGGCGGCCGGAAGCCCCTCGCGCATGGCCAGCGCGCGCGTCAACCGGTTGCGGAAAAAATCGGCGCCGATGGATTCATTCGCGCCGAAGCTCCACACGCGCGCCCGGATCTGCGACTTCGGGCTGAATGCCGCCTGCGCGAGCGGCTTGCCGGACGCATCGCGCACCTCGACCGTGTCCCCCGATCCCGGCTTGCCGGTGACGCGCTCGATCGCCCCCGAGAAAATCCACGGATGGCGCCGCCTGAGGGATTTCTCGCGGCCTTTCTTCAGCTGGATCATTTCTTCTTGGCGCGGGGATGGGCCGCGTCGTAGACCTTCGCCAGCGCCTGGAAGTCGAGGTGGGTGTAGACCTGCGTGGTCGAGATGCTGGCGTGGCCGAGCATTTCCTGCACCGCGCGCAGATCCTGCGAGGACTGCAGCAGGTGGCTGGCGAACGAGTGGCGCAGCATGTGCGGGTGCACGCGCTCGGCGAGGCCGCGACGCCGCGCCCAGGCGCGCAGACGCACGCCGACCACCGCCGGCGAGATCCGCTTGCCGCGGCCGCCGACGAACAAGGCCTTTTCATCCGGCGCGGCAAGCTGGCTTCTCGAGGAAAGCCAGCGCTGGAGCGATTCGCGCGCCTTCGCGCCGACCGGCACGGTGCGCGTCTTCGCTCCCTTGCCGGTGACCGTCACCTCGCCCTGCCGCAGATCGAGCCGGCCGTCGTCGACGTCGAGCGCGACGAGCTCGCCCAGGCGCAGCCCCGAGGAATACAGCAGCTCGAACATCGCCGCGTCGCGCACCAGCTCGGGCGTGCCCGGCTTTTCCTCCCGGAACAGGCGCTGCGCGGCCTCGACCGAGAGCGCCTTCGGCAGCGGGCGCGGCGCCCTGGGCGCGCGGATGCCGAGCACCGGGTTGACGCGAAAGCCGCGGTGCCGCACCAGCCAGCCGAAGCAGCCGCGCCACGCGGAGAGCGTCAGCGCGAGCGAGCGCGGACCCAGGCCCCTGGCATGAAGAATGGCAATGAAACGCCGGACCTGCGGGGGTTGAAGCGAATTCAAGCCTGCTGCACCGAGAAGACCGAACAGCACATCCAGGGCGCGGCCGTAATTCGCGAGCGTCGCGGGGGAAAGCCTGCGCGAATGCTTCAGCGCATGGAGATAGTCGCGCGCCAGCCGGGAATCCGGATGCGCGTCCATGGCCGCTACAGCCGCGCGCTCACTCCGGCCGCGCACAGCTCGCCGATGCGCCTCAGGTAGAGCGTCCCCATCTCGGGAAAGAAGCGCTGCGGGTCCTCGCTGCCGAGCGCGAGCAGGCCGAACACCACGCTCTCGCCCAGCGGCACCAGCGCCACCGAGCGCACGTGCTCGGCGGCCTCGCGGAACCAGGGAATGAACGGGCTGGCGGCGGCCGGACCGCATTGCGGCGCTCCCATCGCGGCCGCGAGCTGGCGCTGCGCATCGTCCACCGCCTCGGCCTCGGTGAAGTCGGCCGGCACCGCCTTGCCCCAGACGCGCAGCGCCACATGCGGCACCGCGAAGTCCTCCCGCAGGTGGAAGTAAAGCGAATGCGCGAGCGCTGGAAAGTCGCGCGCCCCGACCAGCGCCACGGCAAGGCGATGCACCTTCTCGCTGATGGCGTCGTTTTCCTCGCCGAACTTGATCAGCTCGCCGAGCCTGCCTTCGAGCAGCCGCGCCTTGTCGCGCAGCGCCACGGCCTGGCGCTCGGCCAGCGGGATCGCGCGTCCGCCGTAGGGATGCGGCACGAGGATAGCTTCGAGGAGCTCGGGATGCTGGTCGAAGAACTGCGGATGGCTGCGCAGGAAGCGGGCGATCTCTTCGGCGTTCATTGCTTTTTCATACCTCGATCGTTCCCTCGAAGACGGTCTGCGCGGGGCCCTTCATCCACACCGCATTGTCGCCGCCGGCCCAAGAGATGGTCAACGCTCCGCCGCGCGTCGCCACCTGCACCGGCGAATCGAGCAGGCCGCGCAGGATGCCCGACACGACCGCCGCGCACGCCCCCGTGCCGCAGGACAGCGTCTCGCCCGCGCCGCGCTCCCACACGCGCAGCGCGATGCGATGCCGGTCGAGCACCTGCAGGTAGCCGGCATTGACGCGGCCGGGAAAGCGCGGGTGATGCTCGATGAGCGGCCCCTGCGCCGTTACCGGCGCCGACTCGACGTCGGCCACGACCTGCACTGCGTGAGGATTGCCTATCGACAGAATCGCTGCGTCTACGGGTTTCCCGTTAATTTCAATTCTTTCTATCAGAGGCGAACCGAGGGCCGGCGGCCCCATCTCGACGCTGACCTCGCCATCGGCCTCGAGGCGCGGCACGATAGGACCGGCGAGCGTCTCGACGCGGATCGCGCGCTTGGCAGTAAGGCCTTTCTGGTGCACGAACTTCACGAAGCAGCGCGCGCCGTTGCCGCATTGCTCGACCTCGCCGCCGTCGGCGTTGAAGATGCGGTAGCGGAAGTCCATGCCGCGCTCTTGCGGCCGCTCGACCACCAGGATCTGGTCTGCGCCAACGCCGAGGTGCCGATCGGAGATTTTCCGCAGTTGTTCCCGGGTCAAGGCAAATTCATTTTTCGTGGAATCGATGACCACGAAATCGTTGCCGGCACCTTGCATCTTGGTAAACGAAAGCTTCATGCGGATTGCCGAACGCAGGCGCAAATCCGGTCGATATCCTGCTCGTTGAGCAGCGGATGGATGGGCAGCGAGAGCACGCTTTTCGCCGCCGCCTCGGCGGCCGGCAGCGTCAGGCCGCGATGCGACGGCTCGTACGCCGGCTGGCGATGCAGGGGCAGCGGATAAAAAATGGAGCTGGCGATGCCTTCGCGGGCAAGCGCTTCGCGGATCGCGTCGCGCCGCTCGCTGCGCAGGGTGAACTGGTGGTACGCGTGCCTGCCGCGTCCGTTCTCCCTGGGCAGCACGAGCGGCGCGCTTTGCAGCTTGCTGCGATAGCGCGCCGCGACGCGGCGCCGCGCGTCGTTGAATTCCTGCAGCCGGGGCAATTTCACGCGCAGCACCGCGGCCTGCAGCTCGTCGAGGCGGCTGTTCCAGCCCACGCGCTCGTGCAGGTAGGTCTGGCGGCTGCCGTGGTGGCGCAGCGCGCGAAGCGTGGCGTCGTAGTCGGGATTATGGGTAGTAATCAATCCTGCATCACCGGCGGCGCCCAGATTTTTAGTCGGATAAAACGAGAAACAGCCGAAATCGCCCCAGCTGCCGGCGCGCCGTCCGTCGTAGTCGGCGCCGAGCGCCTGCGCGCAGTCTTCCACGAGAAGCAGACCCTTTTCCCCGCAAATCCTTGACAGCTCATCCAGGGCGGCGCATTGGCCGAACAGATGCACCGCGATGACCGCTTTTGTCCTGGAGGTAATGCAGTTGTGAAAGGACGCAGGGTCTAGGTTGAATGTGCCGATATCGATATCTGCAAAGACTGGCGTCGCGCCGGTGTACGAGACAGCCTCGGCAGTCGCGAAAAAGGTAAAGGACGGGACGATCACCTCGTCGCCCGCGCCGATGCCCGCCGCGACGAGCGCGAGGTGCAGCGCATCGGTGCCCGAGTTGACGCCAACCGCATGCGGCACGCCGGTATAGGCGGCCAGCTCGCGCTCGAGCGCTTCGCCCTCCGGCCCCAGCACGTAGCGCCCGGAGGCGAGCACTCGGCCGACCGCGGCGTCGATCTCGTCCTTCAGCGCCCGGTACTCGCCCGCCGGGTCGACCATCGGGATGGCGGGCTTCATGCCGTCGAGCGCTGCATCCGCTCGCGCACCAGGCGGCCCACTTCCAGCGCCAGCTCGAGCGCGCGGCGGCCGTGCTCGCCGCTCACCTCGACCGGTTTCTGCCGCGCTACGGCGGCCACGAACGCCGCCGCCTGCGCGCTCAACGCATCGCCGCCGGCATGCACTTCCTCGGTTTCCTCGATGGCGCCGCCCGCCTGGCGCACATAGCGCAGCTTTCCGGCCTGCAGGTTTGCCGACACGTAAACGTCGGTCTGGAAGACGCGCAGCTTTCTCACCGGCGCCTGGCTGACGCGGCTCGCCGAGAGGCTGGCGACGCAGCCGTCGGCGAACTCGATGCGCGCGTTCGCGATGTCGATCTCCTCGGTCAGCACCCGGAACCCGCAGGCGCTCACTTCGCTCACCGGCGCCTTGGCGAGCGAGAGCGCGAGATCCAGGTCGTGGATCATCAGGTCGAGCACCACGTCGACGTCGGCGCCGCGCTGCTTGAATCCCGACAGCCGCTCGGCCTCGATGTACAGCGGCTTCGCCATGCGCGCCGCGAGCGCGCCGAAAGCCGCGTTGTAGCGCTCGACGTGGCCGACCTGCAGCACGACGCCGTTTCGCGCGCCGGCGGCGAGCAGCCGGTCGGCTTCCTCGAGGTTGACCGCGAGCGGCTTTTCGACCAGCACATGCAGGCCGGCATCGAGGCAGGCGCCGGCCACCTCGAGGTGGCGCTCGGTCGGCACCGCGACCACCGCGGCCTGCGCGCGGGACATCGCCTGCCGCCAGTCGGGCAGCGCCGGGCAGCCGACCTTCGTCGCCACTTCCTCGGCGCGCGCGCGATCGGCGTCGGCGACGCCGACCAGCTCGACCCCGGCCAGGCGCGCGAACTTCTCCGCGTGCAGGCGTCCCATGTAGCCGGCGCCGATGATCGCCACCTTCAATAGAATCTCGCCTCTCCCTCGGGTCGCGTCTTGAAGCGCTTGTGCAGCCAGAAGTACTGCTCGGGCATCTCGAGCACGCGCTCCTCGACGAAAGCCATCAGGCGGCGCGCGTCGGCCATGTCGTCGCCGCTCGGGAAGCCGGTCCACGCCGGGTAGAGGCGCGCCACGTAGCCTTTGCCGCCGGGCAGCATGCGCGTCACGCACGGCACGACGCTCGCGGCGGTGAAGCGCGCAATATACGACAGTCCGGTCACCGTCGCCGCCGGCACGCCGAAGAAGGGCACGAACACCGAGCGCCGGCGCCCGAAATCGAGATCGGGAAGATAGTAGTAGATCGCGCCCGAGGCGATCGCGCGCAGGCTTTCGCGCACGCTCGCCTGCCGGGGAAAGAGGCGCGCGCCGAACCGGGTTCGCCCGAGGTACATGAGCCGGTCGAACAGCGGATCCTTCTGCCGCGAGTACATCGACGCCACCGGGTAGTCCATCGAGATGCGGAACAGCGGCGCTTCGAGGCCGACGAAATGCGGCGTGAGCAGGATCACCGGTCCTCCGGCGACCGCCTGCAGGTGCTCCATCCCTTCGATCCTCACCATGCGCTCGATGCGGCTGCGCGGCGCCCACCAGAGGATGCCGCGCTCGAGGAAGCTGCGGCAGAAGGCCCGGAAATGGGCGCGGGCAAGGCGCTCGCGGCTGCGCGGCGGCATCTGCGGAAAGCATTTTTCGAGATTGATGCGCGTGACGCGCCGCCGCTCCGGGATCAGCCAGTAGAGAATCGCCCCGACGGCGTTGCCGATGGCCGCGATCATCCTCAGCGGGAGAAAGTGCGCGAGCCACATGAAGGCGAAAACGACCCGGCTCACGGCGCGTTTTCCTCACGCGGCCTCACGCCTTTCGGCGTCTTGTAGCGGTTGTAGCTCCACAGGTACTGCCCCGGGCACTCGCGCACCAGGGCCTCGAGCGCGCGGTTGAGGTGGCGCGTGGCGGTCTCGCCCGGCAGCGGCGGCGGCAGCTCGCGCAGCACGATCGAATAGCCCGCGCCGCGCGGCAGCCGCCGCGCGTAGGCGAGAAAGCACGCGATGCCCTTGCGCTCGGCGAGCCGAGCGGCGAGCGTCATGGTGTAAGCCGGGCGGCCGAAGAACTCAGCCCATTCGCCCTCGCCTACGCCGGGCACCTGGTCGGGCAGGAACCCGACCGCCTCGCCGCGCCTGAGCGCGGCGAATACCTCGCGCACGCCGGTGAGATCCGCCGGCACGAGGCGGACGTTCGGCCGCTCGCGGCCTTCGCGCATCAGCGGCTCGAGCCACCCCAGCCTGGGCGGGCGGTAGAGCACCGTGATCGGCATGCGGCGCGCGGCATACTGCGCGGTGATCTCGAAGCAGCCCAGGTGCGGCGTGAGAAGGAGCAGCGCCTGGCCGCGCTCGCGCGCGGCGTACGCGGCCTCGACACCGCTCGCCTCGCGCACCAGAGCCCTCACCTTTTCGTGCGGCCTGAACCATAGCGCCGGCAGCTCGGCGAGCATCTGCCCGGCGGCGGCAATGGCGGCGCGGCGCGTGCCCGGGTCCGGGTAGCCTGCCTGGGCGAGATTGGCGCGCAGGTTGGCGCGATAGGTGGGCGATATCCCATACACCGCCCAGCCGAGGACGGTTCCCACCGCGTGCAGCACCGGCAGCGGCAGGAACGCAGCGAGCCGTAGCAGAAACCTGGGGAACCCTTGCAAGATTTGGTATCCTTGCGGCCTCTTTTCAGGCGCGCATGCAATGAGCGATTTTCTGTTTACTTCCGAATCGGTGTCCGAGGGCCACCCCGACAAGGTGGCGGACCAGATCTCCGACGCGGTGCTCGACGCGATTCTAAAGCAGGACAAGACCTCGCGCGTCGCCGCCGAGACGCTGGTCAAGGACAACCTGGTCGTGCTCGCCGGCGAGATCACCAGCAACGCGCGCGTGAACTACGACGAGGTGGCGCGCAGGACCATCCGCCGCATCGGCTACACCGACCCGGCGATCGGCTTCGACACCGCCACCTGCACCGTGCTGGTCGCCTACGGCCAGCAGTCGCCGGACATCGCGCGCGGCGTCGACGGCAAGGGGCTCGACCTCGAGCAGGGCGCCGGCGACCAGGGCCTCATGTTCGGCTATGCCTGCGACGAGACGCCGAGCCTGATGCCGCTGCCGATCTTTCTGTCGCACCGCCTGGTCGAGCGCCAGGCGGAGCTGCGGCGCAACGGGCGGCTGCCGTGGCTGCGGCCCGACGCCAAGTCGCAGGTCACCATCCGCTACTCGAACGGCAGGCCGGACTCGATCGACACCGTGGTGCTCTCCACCCAGCACGCGCCCGGCATCGAGCACAAGAAGCTTTCCGAGTCGGTGATCGAGGAGGTGATCAAGCCGGTGCTGCCGAAGAGCATGATCAAAGGCAAGATCAGTTACCTCGTCAACCCGACCGGCGCGTTCGAGATCGGCGGGCCGAAGGGCGACTGCGGAGTCACCGGCCGCAAGATCATCGTCGACACCTACGGCGGCTCGGCGCCGCACGGCGGCGGCGCCTTCTCCGGCAAGGATCCGTCGAAGGTCGACCGCTCCGCGGCGTACGCGGCGCGCTACGTCGCCAAGAACATCGTCGCCGCCGGCCTCGCGTCGAAGTGCCTGGTGCAGCTGTCCTACGCCATCGGCGTGGCGCGCCCCACCAGCGTCATGGTGACGACCCAGGGCACCGGGAAGATGTCCGACGATGCGCTCTCTGCGCTGGTCGTCAAGCACTTCGATCTGCGGCCGAAGGGCATCATCCAGATGCTCGACTTGCTGCGCCCGATCTACGAGAAGACGGCCGCCTACGGCCACTTCGGTCGCGAAGAGCCCGAGTTCACCTGGGAAGCCACCGACAAGGTGCTCGCGCTGAAACAGGCGGCGTAGGAGCCCCTGCATGAAACCTCCGTTCCGCGCCGACCACGTCGGCAGCCTGCTGCGTCCGCGTGAACTGCACGAGGTCCGCGCCAGGCACAAGAAGGGCGAGATCGACCGTGCGGCGCTGCGCGCCGTGGAAGACAAATGCATCAAGGAAGCCGTGAAGCTGCAGGAGGACGTCGGCCTGCAGGCGGTCACCGACGGCGAGTTCCGCCGCGACTGGTGGCACATCGACTTCATCCACGGCTTCGACGGCGTCGATCTGACCGTCAACAGGTTCGCCACGTTCCAGGGCACCGGCGAGCAGCCGCCGCTTTTCAAGGTCACGGGAAAAATCCGCCGCTCCGAGCCGAGCATGCTCGATCACTTCAAGTTCCTGAAGTCGGTGGTGAAGAAGGGCACGCCGAAATTCACCATGCCTTCGCCGGCCATGCTGCACGCGCGCAGCGACCGCGAGGCGCTGCAGCGGGTCTATCCTGACCTGGATGATCTGTGGAGCGATCTCACCCGGGCGTACCGCGAGGAGATCCGCGATCTCTACCAGGCCGGCTGCCGCTACCTGCAGATCGACGACACCACGATCGCCATGTGGGGCGACCCCAAGGTGCAGGAGCAGTTCCGCAAGCTCGGCGACGATCCGAAGAAGGACGCGGCGATGTACGCCGACGCGGTGAACGCGGCGATCCGCGATGTGCCCGACGACATGACGGTCGCCGTCCACACCTGCCGCGGCAACTTCAAGAGCACCTGGCTCGCGAGCGGCGCCTACGCAGATTTCGTCGCCGAGCGCGTTTTCACGGGCCTCGACGTCGACGGCTTTTTCCTCGAGTACGACACCGAGCGCGCCGGCGGCTTCGAGCCGCTGCGCTTCGTGCCTAAAGGCAAGAAAGTGGTGCTCGGGCTGATCAGCTCCAAGTTTCCGGAGCTCGAGAAGAAGGACGACCTCAAGCGCCGCATCGACGCGGCCGCCAGGTACGTGCCGATGGAGAACCTCGCCCTCAGCCCGCAGTGCGGGTTTTCGAGCACCCACCACGGCAACAACCTCACCGAGCAGCAGGAAGTCGCGAAGCTCAAGCTTTGCATCGACGTCGCCAGAGAGGTATGGGGCTAGCCCCCATTGCGGGCACTTCGATCTTCGACCTGCGCGCCTCGAGGCGCGGCTACCGGCTGAACAAGATGTGCGGCTCGCTTTGTTCGCCTGCGAACCGGGAAGCGTTCAAGCGCGACGAAGAAGCCTACATGACCCGCTTTTCATTATCAGAGAGCGAGAAGCAGCTGATCCGCTCGCGCGACTTCGCCGGCATGATCGACGCCGGCATGAACATCTACTTCATGTTGAAGATCGGCTCGGTCACCGGCAACAGCCTGTACCGCATGGGCGCGCAGATGCGCGGCGAGAGCTACGAGCAGTTTCTCGCCACGCGAAATTTCAAGGATGCCGTCTAGGATTATCGCCGGGCTGGGCCTGTCCCACGTGCCTTCGGTCGGCGTCGCCTACGACCGCGGCAAGATGCAAACCTCGGCTTGGAAGCCGCTCGCCGACGCGTACGTTCCGGTACGCGAGTGGCTTGCACGCCTCAAGCCCGACGTCGCAATCGTGGTGTACAACGATCACGGCGCCGATTTCATGTTCGACAAGTACCCCAGCTTCGCCATCGGCGCGGCCGATCGCTACGGCATCGCCGACGAGGGCTTCGGCACGCGGCCGCTGCCCGAAGTCCGAGGCGACTCGCATTTTTCAATTCATCTTTGTGAAAGTCTTGTAGAGAACGAGTTCGATCTGACCGTGTGCCAGGAGCTCGCCGTCGAGCACGGCTTCCTGGTGCCGATGAACCTGTGCTTCGAGCACGGCAAGGACGGCTGGCCGGTCGCCGCGGTGCCGCTGCAGGTCAATGTCATCCAGCACCCGCTGCCCACCGCGCGCCGCTGTTACAAGCTCGGCCAAGCTCTTAGAAAAGCCGTTTCTTCCTACGACCAGGACCTGCGTGTGGTGGTGCTGGGCACCGGCGGCATGTCGCACCAACTGCAGGGCAAGCGCTTCGGCTTCATGAACGAGTCCTTCGATCAGATGTTCCTCGATCAGATCGAATCAGATCCCGACCGATTGGCCAACCTCACCCACCAGCAGATCATGGAGCAGGCCGGCGCCGAAGCGGTCGAGCTCATCATGTGGCTGGTGATGCGCGGGGCGCTCTCACCGCAGGCGCGCCGCGTCCACCGGCACTACTACGCGCCGATGACCACCGGCATGGGCCTGATTACTTTTCAAGACGATTAGAAGGTCCGCTTGCGTCGACCGGTTGAACCCGCCGCCGAAAGCTGACGTCAACGGAAACCGGCGCCAGCCGTTGTTGCGGAGGCGGCACGAAGCGGGTGCGCTGTAATCGTTAATGCAATGTCCATAGGAGGCGTTATGCGTAAGGCATTTCTAGGAATGTGCGTTCTCGGCACCCTTGCATTCGCGCAAGTCAGCTTCGCGCAAGAAACGGCGAAGAAAGAGCTGAGGGAGCATCCACGAATTGCAGCCGCCATTCGAGAGCTTCACGGCGCGATCGAATATATGGAGCGGGCGCCGCATGATTTTGGCGGCCACAAGGCCCAGGCGATCGCCGATAGCCGCAAGGCGATCGAGCAGCTTCGCCTCGCCATGCAGTACAGGGCATCGCAGGAAAGCAGAAAAGGCAAGAAGTAAGCAGCCGGCAGGGGCATCATGAAAGCGTGGTTCGTTGGAAGCGCGCTTCTTTGGCTCGCGTGCGCCGCGCACGCCCAGGGCACGGTCAAGGACCGGATGACGGTGGCGCCGGCGAGCCCTTCATCGGAAGCACAGGATGCAGCCGCTCCGGAAGTGGAGCGTGCCTGCAATACAGACGCCGAAAAGTTCTGCCCGCAAGGCGGCGGACTAGTAGTTGATTGTCTGCTCGAGCACCAAAACGACATCTCCGATGCGTGTTACGACGCGCTGAAAGTGCGCCTGGGGAACGAGCAGGGCATGCAGGCCTGTAGGCAGGATTCTCGAAGGTTCTGTCCCGGCGTCGAGCCGGGCGGCGGACGCGTCGCGGATTGCCTCATCGATCACGAGCAGGAGATCTCCGAAGACTGTTACCAGTTCCTGAAGGCCAAACGCGGGAGCGCGAACTAGTCCGTCCTGACAGATGAAAAAAAGGAAGTACTAAAGCGCTGCCGATAGACTACGAGCAGTGTTGCATTAACCAGTTGAACCCGCCGCCAAAAGCGGTCATTCGATCACCCGGTCGGCGCGGCGCAGCACCGAGTCGGGAATAGCAACGCCGAGCGTCTTGGCAGTACGTTGATTGACGACCAGCTCGGTCTTGGTCGCCCGTTCGACCGGGATGGCGGCCGGCTTCACGCCCTTCAGGATCCGGTTCGCTATTCTGGCACTGCGCCTTTGCGCGTCGGCGACTTCCGCGCCATACGTCATCAGAGCGCCAACCTCGGCCCATTCCGAGCGGTGCCCGATGAGCGCGAGCCGGTTGCGCAGCGCCGCCTCGACGACCTCGCGGCGGCGCGCGATAAGCGTGTACGACGCCGTAAGTCCCACCGCGACAATTCCCGCTCTCCTTAGATTGCCGAAGATCTTGGCGACCGCTTCGAAGTTCGTGAACTTCATCGTCATCAGATCCAGACCGACGCGACGCGCCGCCGCCTGATGCGTCGTCTCCTGCTGCGACGAGTCAGGCGAACGGCGATCAAGCAACAGCCCGAAACGTTTCAGGCCCGGATACACCTCGCGGATGAGCTCGAATCGCGTCTGCTCCGCGTCCTGCAGGCCTTGGAACGCACCCGTGGCGTTGCCGCCGGGCCGGACGAGCGAAGCCACCAGCCCGGTAGCCACCGGATCCGCGGCTGAGGTGAACACTACCGGAATCGAAGCGGTTTGCTTGACCACTGCGAGTGCGATGCTCGTGGTGGTCGCATAGATCAGATCGGGGATACGGCCGGCCGCAGACCTCGCCAGTCCCTCCACGTACGCTCTTTCTCCACGCCCCTCGAGGCGCTCGTAGGTGATGTTTGTCCCTTCCACCCATCCCAGGCGGCGCATCTCGTCGAAGAAAGACCGCGTGGCGGGCTCGTCATCCTCCGATTCGCCGGCATAGAGCACGACCACCGAAGCCATTCGCGCAGCTTGTGCATACGCGAGTCGCGGCACGACGAGGCCGGCCACCAACGCCCCGAGCAGTGTCCTTCTGGTCGCCATTTCAATGAATCCGCATCAGCCGAGCGCGATATACGCGCCGGCGAGCGCGGCAGTCAGCGCAACCGCGAACAGCAGGCGCGGCCCGCCGTCGCGCGCCAGCCTGCGAAGCAGTCCGACCGGCCGCGGCGCGCGGGCGAGGCGCTCGCGGTCGCGCCCGCCTTTCGCGGCCACGCGCTGCAGCGCCGCCGAGGAGTCGAACTGGCGAGACAGCGGCAGGCGCGTGTCGGAGACGATCGCGCGCGCCGCCGGCGCCTGCGGCGCCTTGTCGTCGGTGGACTCGAGCTTGACGGTCTTGGTCACGTGGTCGCGGCCCTTGCCCGCAGCCGCTTCGCGCGAGTGCAGCTCGGCGAGGCAGTTGCGCAGATCGCCGGCCATCTCGGTTGCGTCCTGGTAGCGCACCGTGGGGTCCTTCTTCAGCGCGCGCGCGACGACGAAATCGAGCATCGGCGTCACCTCCGGGTTCGCGTGCGAGGGCGGGACATGCTCCACGTGCGTCACGTTATGGGCGATCTGCGGCGTGTCCTCGGCGGCGAACAGCGGCGCGCGCGTCAGCATCTCGTAGAGCACGGCGCCGAGCGAGAAGAGGTCCGAGCGCTGATCCACCGGCGCGCCGGCGATCTGCTCCGGCGACATGAAGCGCGGCGTGCCGAGCACGATGCCGGTGCTGGTCTTGAAGTCGTCGGAGCGCATGCGGGCGATGCCGAAGTCCATGATCTTCACCTGCCCGCGCGCGAGCAGCATGATGTTGCCGGGCTTGATGTCGCGGTGCACTACGCCGCGCTCGTGCGCGAAGGCGAGCCCGTCGGCCACCTGGTAGGCGATGTCGACCGCGTCCGCCGTGGGAAGCGACGCCTTCAGCAGGCGCTCGCGCAGGTCGGTCCCCTCGAGCAGCTCCATCGCCAGGTAAGCGAGGTCGCCCTCCTCGCCGAAATCGTAGGTCGTGACGATGTGCGGATGCGTAAGCTTGCCGGCCGCCTTGGCCTCCTGGAAAAAGCGCTTGTGGTAATCCTTGCGGCCCTCGGCGTCGTCGCTCAGGATGATGGTCTTCAGCGCGACGATGCGGTCGAGGTTCGGGTCCTCGGCGCGGTAGACGATCCCCATCGCGCCGCGACCGAGCTCGCCGAGGATCCTGTAGCGGCCGATCCGCGCAACTTTTTTCTTCGCCACTAGAACTTCACTTTCTGCACCAGGCTGCGCACGTACTTCTCGCCCTGCGCCGCGGTATCGCGGTACGCGGCCAGCATGCCCTCGACGAAGCTCTCCTGGCCGACCTTGGAGACGCGGCCCGCCACGCCGGCGGCCAGCAGGACCGCCACCGCTCCGGTGCTCAGGGCTGCATAGCGCCGCGCGCGGCGCCGCGCCGCATGCGGGTCCGGCCGGAACAGCTCGTGCGTGCGCAGGCCCGAATCGGTGAAGGTGCCGGCGGGCACCAGCGCAGCTTCGCTCCCCGGCGCCGCGTCGGCGAGCGCGCTGCGGAAAGAGCGCGAAATCAGGATGCGCGAAGGCGAGGTGAAATCGGCGACGCTTGCCGCCACCGCGATGCCGTCGCCGACCATGCCGTCGCTGCGCATCGCCTGCACTGCGCCGTGATTGATGCCGATCGACAGCGGCAGGCCGGCGGCGACGGCCGCCATCGCGCGCTCGGCGAGCCGCAGCGCGCCGGCGGGATCCGCCAGGACCACCACGGCGATGCCGTCGGAGGCCTCGAGCACGATGCGGCTTGCCGGCGCGAGCTCCGCGGTCGTCACCGCCACCACGGCGTCGAGCTGCGCCCTCAAGCGCGCCTGCTCGGTAACCGGCCGGCGCGCGAATTCCTGGACCTTGAGGAACACGACGCTGGCGAAGACGGAGGCGCTCTTGTTCTTGCTCACCCCGGAAGGATGCAGGTTTTGCGAACCTTTGAAAAGCAAGCCGAAGCGGTTAGAATCCGGTTCGCTGAGGAGCGTTGCGTTTCCCCGCCTCCAGGCAGGGGGATCAGGCTCAGCAAACTTGCAACATGAGTTAACGGCGCTCGCACCGGAAACGGTGCGGGCGCTTTTTGCTTTCAGGAGGTCTAGATGAAGATCGATTCGAAGTTCAGCGACTTCAAGGTTGCCGACCTGTCGCTCGCCGACTGGGGCCGCAAGGAAATCAGGATCGCCGAGTCCGAGATGCCGGCGCTGATGGCGATCCGGGCGGAATACGCGGCGCGCCGGCCGCTCAAGGGCGCGCGCATCGCCGGCTCGCTTCACATGACGATCCAGACCGCGGTGCTGATCGAGACGCTGAAGGCCCTGGGCGCCGAAGTGCGCTGGGCCTCGTGCAACATCTTCTCGACCCAGGACCACGCTGCAGCGGCGATCGCCGCGGCCGGCGTTCCGGTGTTCGCCTACAAGGGCGAGTCGCTCGACGAGTACTGGGAGTACACGCACAGGATCTTCGATTTCGGCGAAGCAAATGGGCAAATGAGGGGCCCGAACATGATCCTCGACGACGGCGGCGACGCGACGCTGCTGGTTCACCTCGGAATCAGGGCCGAGAAGGATCCCTCGGTTCTCTCCGCGCCCAGGAGCGACGAGGAAGTTGCGCTTTTCAACGCAATCAAGAAGAGGAAACCCGGCTGGTACGCGCAGATCGCCAAGGAGATCCGAGGCGTCACCGAGGAAACCACGACCGGAGTGCATCGCCTGTACCAGATGGCGAAGGAGAAGCGGCTGCTCTTCCCGGCGATCAACGTCAACGACTCGGTCACCAAGTCGAAGTTCGACAACATCTACGGCTGCCGCGAGTCGCTGGTCGACGGCATCAAGCGCGCCACCGACGTCATGATCGCCGGCAAGGTGGCGGTGGTCGCCGGCTACGGCGAGGTGGGCAAGGGATCGACCCAGGCGCTGCGCGGGCTGCAGGCGCAGGTCTGGGTCAGCGAGATCGACCCGATCTGCGCGCTGCAGGCGGCGATGGAAGGCTACAGGGTAGTGACCATGGATTACGCCGCCGACCAGGCGGACATCTTCGTCACCGCGACCGGCAACTTCCAGGTCATCACGCACGAGCACATGAAGCGCATGAAGAACAACGCCATCGTGTGCAACATCGGCCACTTCGACAACGAGATCGACATCGCCGGCCTGAAGCGCTACCCCTGGGAGAACATCAAGCCGCAGGTCGACCACGTCATCTTCCCCGACGGCAAGCGCATCATCCTGCTCGCCGAAGGGCGCCTGGTGAACCTGGGCTGCGCCACCGGGCACCCCTCGTACGTGATGAGCTCCTCGTTCGCCAACCAGGTGCTGGCGCAGATCGAGCTCTTCAGCAACCACGGCAACTACCCGATCGGCGTGTACATCCTGCCCAAGCAGCTCGACGAGAAGGTGGCGCGGCTGCAGCTCTCCAAGCTCGGCGCGATGCTGACCGAGCTCACCGACGAGCAGGCGCGCTACATCGGCGTGGCGAAGAGCGGTCCTTACAAGACCGACCACTACCGGTACTGACGTGAAGATCGCCGTCATGGGCAGCGGCGGCGTAGGCGGCTACTTTGGCGCGCGCCTGCAGCAGGCGGGGCACTCGGTCGCGTTCATCGCCCGCGGGCGGCACCTGCAGGCGCTGCAGCGCAATGGCCTCGCGCTGAAGAGCCCGCTCGGGGACGTGCAGCTGAAAGTGAAGGCCGTCGAGAAGCCCGCCGACGCCGGCGCGGTCGACGTCGTGATATTCACGGTGAAGCTCTGGGACACCGAGAGCGCCGCCGCGCAGCTGCGCCCCATCGTCGGCGGCGATACTTTCGTCATTCCGTTCCAGAACGGGGTCGAATCGATCGACTGTCTAAAAAAAATACTTTCTGAAAAAGCGATTATGGGAGGCGCGGCGTATATCGCCAGCCGCATCGCCGAGCCGGGCGTGATCGTCCAGACCGGGCAGATGGCGCGGCTGCGTTTCGGCCCCGTTTTCGAGCTGCAGCGCAAGGCAGCGGAGCTGTTTCTTGGCGCCTGCCGCGAGGCGAAAATCGATGCCGAGCTGGTCGACGACATCGTCCGCGTGCTGTGGGAGAAATTCGTCCTGCTGGTGGCGCTGTCGGCCACGACCACGGTGACGCGCAAGCCGATCGGCGTGGTGCGCTCCGACCCGGACATGCGCTGGCTGCTGGAAGCGACGATGCGCGAGACCTGGAAAGTGGGAAGGAAGCGCGGCGTCGCCCTGCCCGACGACTTCGTCGCCAGGACCCTCGCTTTCGTGGACGGCCTGCCGCCCGAAGTGAAGGCCTCGATGCTGGGCGACCTGGAGGCCGGCGGCCGGCTCGAGGCGCCCTGGCTCTCAGGCGCTGTCGCGCGCATGGCGCGCGAGCTCGGCATGGAGGCGGCGGCGAACCGCGCGGTCCATGCCGCGCTGAAGCCCTACCTCAATGGATCTGAAGTCAAAGCTTCTTGATCCGGCGCAGACGGTCCTTCTTTACGGCACCACCCCGCCGCGGCTGGGAGCGCCCGACGAGCAGGTAAGCGCGGCCGCCGGGAAGCTCGCCGCCCGCCTTGCCGCACTGCCGCTCGACGGCGTGGTGGTCTACGACATCCAGGACGAGACCGGCCGCACGCAGCTGCCGCGGCCGTTTCCCTTCACGCGCACCATCGATCCGCGCCAGTACTCGATGCAGCTCATGCAAGGCACCCGGCTGCCGGCGATCACCTACAAGGCGCTCGGCACCCTGGATGAAGCCGGCTGGCGTACCTGGCTGTCCCAATCGCGCGGCATCGAATTCATTTCAGTGGTGGGAAGGCCCGTCTCCGGCGCGCGCTATGCGTTGCCGCTTTCCAGGGCGATCCGCATCGCGGCGAGCGATGCGGGCGGCTTTACGATCGGCGGTGTCGTGATCGCCGAGCGGCACACCGCGCTGCGCAGCGAGGCGGCGCGGCTGCTCGCCAAGGGCATCGAGGGCTGCGGCTACTTCATCTCGCAAACGGTCTACTCCGCGCGGCCGACGCAGCGGCTGCTGCGCGACTACCTGCGCGACTGCCGCGGCGCGGGCAGCGAGCCGCGGCGCGTCGTGCTCAGCTTCGCCCCCTGCGGGCGCGAGAAGACGCTCGCCTTCCTGCGCTGGCTCGGCGTCACCGTCGCCCCCGACACCGAGCGCGCGATCCTCGGCGCCGCCGATCCGCTCGCCAAATCGATCGAGATCTGCCGCGACAATCTGCGGCGCATCCTCGACGAGCCCTACGCGGGCGAGATCCCGCTCGGCGTGAACGTCGAGAGCGTGTCGATCAATCGCGACGAGATCGACGCCAGCATCGAGCTGTTCCACGCGCTGCGCGAAGTGCTCGCCGGAAAATGAAGCGCTTTACGGTGGAGGCGAAAGCCGCCAGGTAAGGTCCTGATCGCGGCAGGCGCCGAAGCGGAACGGCATCGTGTCGCGGCCCGGGGTGAGAAAGCGCAGGTCCACGAACCCTGCGCAAACCGAAACCGATCCCTTGCTGAAGCCGTCGAAGGCCGGCAGGTCGGCGAACTCGCGGAAAAAGGCAAGCGGCGGCGACTCCCAGGCGTCCTTCACCAGCTCGCGCGTAGGCGGGTAGCCGTAGCGCGGCCGGGTCACCCAGATCGCCTGCTCGAGCGGCAGATAAGGCGCCTGCAGCCTGGCGATGAAGCCATCGCCCGGCCGATAGGGGCGCGGCTCCTTCCGCGCCAGATTGATGTGCGCGAAGCGATGCAATTCGTCGTCGCTCACGAACACGGTCCAGTTGAACGGCGACACCGGGCGCGGGTGCGCTGTGACTCGCGCGCCGCTCAGACCTTTCGCGCGGGCGTATTGCTCTCCGAATTCAATTGCCTTTGTTCTTTCCACATATTGGAATCCCACGTACGCTGCTAGCAGCGCCGTCGCGGCGACCGACGGCCATCTCGAGCGGTAAAGAAATGCCGAGGCAAGCAGGCCGGCGAGAATGATTCCGGTGAACCAGAGATCGATGATGAACGTCGTGCCGATCGCGGCGCGCCAGTCCGACAGCGGCGCGAGCACCATGGTGCCGTAGCTCGTGATGACGTCGCCGGCGATATGGGCGGCGATGGCGAGCGCGCTGATCCCATAGAGGGCCTTCCAGCCGCGTGGCTCCCCGAGGATTTTCGCGAGCAGCCAGGACAGGGCGAGCGCCCACAGCGGCAGGAGCACCAGCGAATGCGTGATGCCGCGGTGATTTAGCAGGTACTCGACCGGTCCGGCATAGCCGAAAACGAAGTCCAGGTCCGGCGCCGCGCAGGCGAAAAATCCCGCCGCGATGCGCCGTGGAATCGCACGCGGTTCTTCAGACGCCGTTGCCCGCGCCAGTAGCGCGCCCGAGAGCGCGTGGGTAAGCGTATCCACTCAGAAAGATAACTGTGCGGTAATTATCAGTGCCCGATTATCCCGCTGTCGGCACTCGGCGACGTCAGCGCGATTTCGTTTCACTTCGTGACGCAATTGCTAATCGCCCGGCATCGGGAAGCACAAAATCGCTCAGCGTCTTTACTACCACATGAAGCTCACATATCCCGGAGTCCGGTTATCGACCTCGTGCGTTCGGACCGAGATTCGTCTGGGCTGGGCCCTGCTGGTGGTGACTGCTGCCGTGACAGGATTGCTCGGCTGGGAGCTGACGGATACCGCCGCCCGATTCCTTCGGAATGAGGATTGGGCGGCGGCGGCCGGTCACCTCGTATTCATGGGAATTGTCGCGGCATTGCTGTACGGCAGCGTCGTGTATCAACTGACCCGGATCGGCGGCTTTCAGCGCCGGGCGACATTTGCGCCAGCGACATACCTTGAACTGTCCCGAACATACCACGAGGCTGCCGGAAAACTGGTGGTGCTGGTGCCCTCCTACAAGGAGGAGGTCAAGGTGGTGCGCCGCACGCTCATGTCTGCCGCCCTGCAGGATTACCCGCGGCGCCGCGTGGTGCTCCTCATCGACGACCCGCCCGCGCCGCAGGATTCTGCGGAGGCCGCCACGCTGCAGGCGATGCGTGCTCTGCCCGAATCACTGCGGCAGTTATTCGATGCGGCGGCACAACCGTTTGTAGCCGCGCTGGCCCAGTTCAAGGCGCGGGCGGAAAGCACTCTGGATCTGGCGAGCGAGACCCGCCGCCTCGCGAGCCTGCATCGGCTGGCGGCCAGGTGGTGCCTTCTGCAGGAGGCCGGCTTTGCAGCAGGTGACAGCGGCGACCTTCTGTTCCGGGAACTCGTTCTGCGCAAAGCCGCACAGGCGCATCTCACCGCCGCGGCATCGATCAAAGGGGCGGCCCGACGCGGCGGCGTGGACCGCACGCGCCTGCAGCTTGAATACCACCGCCTGGCACGCCGGTTCCGGGTACGCCTCGGCAGTTTTGAACGCAAGCGCTACGCGAATCTCTCGCATGAGCCGAACAAAGCGATGAACCTGAACAGCTACCTGGGCCTGATGGGCGCTTGCCACAGGGAGGTACATCGCGCGGACGGTGTGCACCTTCAGCGCGCCGAGGCCGGGATCCGCTTCGAGGATGCGGAGTTTGTCATTACCCTCGACGCTGACAGCATGACCTCGCCGGATTACGCTCTGCGGCTGATCCACGAGCTGCGGCAATCAGGGAACGCGCGCGTCGCGGTTGCACAGACGCCTTACAGCTCGCTCCCGGCACGGTCCGGGACGATCGAGTATGTCGCAGGAGCTACTACCGACATCCAGTACCTGATTCACCAGGGCTTCACGCGCTATCGCGCGACCTACTGGGTAGGCGCCAATGCGCTCCTGCGCAAGGCGGCCCTCGAAGACATCGTCGTCACTCAGATGGAGCGCGGCTTCCCCGTCAAGGTCTACATTCAGGACAGAACCGTAATCGAGGACACGGAATCCAGCATTGACCTGATCAACAGGGGCTGGCAGCTCTACAACTATCCCGAACGGCTCGCCTTTAGCGCTACGCCAGCCGATTTTGGCGCGCTCCTGATCCAGCGGCGCCGCTGGGCGAACGGCGGGCTGATCATCCTGCCGAAGCTGCTGCGCTACCTCGTGCGCGGACCTGGGCGAACGCTCAGGGCGATCGAGGGATTCTTCCGGATCCATTACCTGACGTCGCTCGCGGCGGTGAACTTCGGACTCCTCGTCATGATGGGAATCCCGTTTCAGACCACTGCCCTGAGCCTGCTGTGGCTTCCGCTCTCGGCCGCGCCCTACTTCTTTCTGTATGGCCGAGATCTCGTACAAAACGGTTACCGAGCCTCCGACACCGCGAGAGTCTATGCGCTCAACCTGCTGCTGATCCCTGTCAACCTGGCAGGTGTCTTCAAGTCGATCCAGCAGGGTTTGACCGGCCGCAAGATTCCTTTCGGGCGCACACCGAAGGTACAGGGCCGCACCGGCGCACCGCTGCGGTTCATTGTCGCGGAATATGTCTTGTTCGGCTGGTGGTTCGCCGGAGTCGTGCGCGACGTCCTGGAGCAGCGCTGGGTGCATGCCCTGTTCGGGCTCTGCAACTCGGTCCTGCTCGGGTACGCGATTTTCCGTTACGTCGGCCTGTGGGAAAGCATGCAGGACGTGAGAGCCGCGATCGCCGCCTTGCGAATCGCCGGTCCCGAAGCGATCAATCCCGCGCTGGCTGAAACCATGCCCGGCACGCGGGCGAACACGGAACTCACCTGAGCACTCGCCGCGTGCATTGGACAGCGCTTGCGCTCATCCTGGCGCTCGCCGTGCTGGTCAGAGCCGTTCCACTCACTTATTCCCATTTTTGGGACGAGACCGTGTTTTTGCAGCACGCCGGGGTGATCCTCGACGGCCGCGCCAATTACCAGGAGTTCTTCCTCCGCCCGCCATTGCTGTCTGTCCTGTATGCCCTTGGGTTCGCGCTATGGGACAACATCTACGTCGCCAATATTGTGCAAGCCGTCGTCACCACGCTCGGGGTGCTGTTCGCTTTCCTTTACGTGCGAGGGGCGTTCGGGGCGGTACCCGGGATAGCGGCCGCGTTCCTGTTCGCTTTCACACCGTATCTGGTGGAAACGTCGCATGAGCTGCTTACGGATATGCCGGCCGTGGCGCTGATGCTTGCCGCGATGTGGCTGTTCGATAAGCCAGGTCCCCGCTTTGCGATACTCGCCGGCGCAGCTTACGCCCTGGCTGTACAAACCCGATTCACTTCACTGTTCCTGATCGTCTATTTCGCGCTGGACGCAAGCCTGTCCCTGAAAAAACTGCGCCAGTTGGCGATTCTGGGCGTTGCGGCCGGCGTCACCATCGCCCCCTATCTCATCTGGGTCCGCTGGAATTACGGTTCCTTTCTGTTTCCTTTTGTCCTTGCAAGAAGGATCGTGACCGAGTGGACGGCCCCGGTCGCCGCCCGCTTTTATTTCGACGCAATGCTCGAGATTTTTCCGCCCAGCCTGCGGCTGTTGTTTGCATTAGGGCTCTTGTTGCTTGTCATGCGCTGGAACGCCGCGCTCGGTAGTCAGACGAAACGGCAGCTCGTGCTTTTGACATGGGGACTGGCCTTTCTTGCCTACATGCTGACGATTGGCCACAAGGAGGTTCGCTACCTGCTGCCGTTGGCTATTCCCGTGGTGATCATCAGCGCAATGAGCGTCACTGCGTTGTTCCGCTGGATTGCGCGCCAGGAAAGGCCGGTGTGGGTTGCGGGGACGCTATTCGGCGTTGCCGTGGCCGTGGCGGATTATGCGAGTCCACTCCAGAAGCTGCGCGACCCCTGGACAGACAGGTCAGAGTCAGAGGAAGTCCAGATCGCCGGGTACCTGCGCGAGCACTCGACGCCCGCTGACACGATCTACGCCGCGCACAATTTCCCGGTGCTCGCGTTCTACTCCGGGCGCACGACCGTCTCGCTGCTTCCGATCCAGGCCGAGTTCGAGCAAGTCTGGCACCAAGCCATGGCGCAGCCCGGATTCCTGGTCTATTACCCTCCCGCGGGTATCAAGGAGACGCATTCAAAAAACCCGCATTTCATGCCGGACCAGCAATTCATCGATGCCAGTCCGGAGTTCCGTCTGGTGCGATCCTTTCCGAGCGCCACCGTCTATCATTACGAGCCTGCCGGCCTCTGACCCCGATCTTCAGGCAGCCCTCTTCTTGCGCTGGGCGTCCTTGACGTGCATCTGGGCGTAAGCGCCATGCGCGGCGGCTTCGGCGTCGCCGACATGCACCGGCAGCGCCATGTCGTTGAGCACCGAGCCGAGCGCCGACAGGCACAGCATCACGTTGTCCGGGCGGCAGCTGTAGCCCATCAGGCCGAAGCGCCAGATCCTGCCCTTGAGCGGCCCGAGGCCGGCGCCGATCTCGAGGCCGAACTCGGTGAGCAGCGTGCTGCGCACCCTGGCTTCGTCCACGCCCTCGGGACACAGCACGGCATTCATCTGCGGCAGCTGATCTTTTTCTGCAACCAAGAATTTCATTCCCATTGCTTCCAGGCCGGCCTTCAACGCGAAGTGGTGGCGCGAGTGGCGCGCCCAGGAGTTCTCCAGGCCTTCCTCGCGCAGCAGCAGCAGCGCCTCGTGCAGCGCGAACAGCGAATTCGTCGGCGCGGTGTGGTGATAGGTGCGCGCGCCCGCGTTCCAGTAGCCCAGCAGCAGGTTCATGTCCATGAACCAGCTGTGGATCTTGTCCTTCCTCTTCTTCACGTGCTCGACCACGCGCTCGGAGAACGAGACCGGCGACAGCCCCGGCGTGCACGACAGGCACTTCTGGCTCGCCGAGTAGATGGCATCGATCTCCCACTCGTCGACCTTGACCGGCGTTCCGCCGAGCGAGGTGACGGCGTCGACGATCACCAGCGCGCCGTGCTTGTGCGCGATCTGCGTCAGGAGCTTCGCGTCGGACTGGCAGCCGGTGGAGGTTTCCGCGTGCACGAAGGCGACCAGCTTCGCGTCCCGGTTTTTCTTCAGCGCGTCCTCGAGCTTCTGCGGGTCGACCGGCTCGCCCCACTTGTCCTCGACCACGACGGGCGATCCGCCGCAGCGCGCCGCGTTCTCGAGCATGCGGCCGCCGAAGACGCCGTTCTGGCAGACGATCACCTTGTCCCCCGGCGTCACCATGTTCACGAAGCAGTACTCCATGCCCACGGAACCGGGCCCCGACAGCGGGAAGGTCAGCGGGTTCTTCGTCTGGTAGACGTAGCGCAGCAGCGATTTCAGCTCCTCCATCATCTCGACGAAGATCGGGTCGAGGTAGCCGATGGCCGGCTGGCTCATCGTGGTGAGCACGCGCGGATGGATCTCCGTCGGGCCCGGCCCCATCAGCGTTCTCTGCGGCGGGTGGAACGAGTAGATGCGCTTGGCGGGGGCGTACTGGCTCATGGGATCGGTCTCCGAGAGAATCCCGAAGGGCGCGTCGCCGGGGCGCGACTTCACGCGCACCGGGTTCTTCGCGCTCGCTTCGTTGATGACTTCGACTGCGCTGATGCGGCCCTGGGTAAGGCGCTCGACCTCGCCGGCCCAGCGCGCGGGCACGTAGCCGACCTTGACCCAGTTGTGCACCACGGCGCGATCCAGCTGGAAAGCGCGCGCGAGCTCCGCCTGGCTGCCGAAGATCTCGACGAGTAGCTCCGCGCAATTCATCATGTCTGTGCTCGTCGCAAACGTAGCATGTCAAATTCAGTTTGACAAGAGAGACCCCATAGTGAAACCGGACCATCCTGTAGCCTTCAAACCCGAAACCGTCGGCTTCAGACCCGAAACGGCAGCCGACGCCTGGCTGGGCCTGCTCGCGGCGCGCGGCGTCGAATACCTCTTCGCCAACGGCGGCACCGATTTCGCCCCGGTCGTCGAGGCCTGCGCCAAGGGCCAGGCGCTCGGCTGGCGGCTGCCCGAAGTGGTGATCGTGCCGCACGAGAACCTCGGCGTCGCGATGGCGCATGGCTACACCATGATCACCGGCCGGCCGCAGGCGATGATGGTGCACGTCGGCGTCGGCACGGCCAACGCCGTGAACGGCCTCATGAACGCCTCGCGCATGAACATCCCGATCCTCTTCAGCGCGGGCCGCACGCCGCTCACCGAGTCGGGCGCGCTGCCCGGCGCGCGCAACAACTACATCCACTGGGCGCAGGAGCACTTCGACCAGGGCGGCATGCTGCGCGAGTTCATGAAATGGGACTACGAGCTGCGTCACCCGGAGCAGGTCGAGACGATCCTCGATCGCGCGCTCGCTATCGCGAAGAGCGAACCCCAGGGACCGGTATACGTGACCCTACCCAGGGAAATTCTTGCCTCTCAATTTCCGGGAAAATTTTCAGAAAGCACCACCATCTCTCCCGCCTCGCCACCCGCGCCGGATCCCGACACGCTTGACGAGGTTGCCAAGCTCCTCGGCCGTGCAGAAAATCCACTGCTGATCACGGCGAACGGCGGACGCAGCGTCGAAGCGGCGCGTGCCATCCAGCAACTCGCCGAGACCTTTGCCATTCCGGTCATCCACTACCGTCCGCGCTATCTGGCGCTGCCGACCGAGCATCCGCTCGCCGCGGGCTGGGATCCGCAGGGCCTGCTGCCGCAGTCCGACCTGATCCTGGTGGTCGATTGCGACGTGCCGTGGCTCCCGTCACAAGGCAACCCAAAGCCCGACGCGAAAGTCGTGCACATCGGCCCAGACCCGCTCTTTGCGCGCTATCCGCTGCGCGGGTTCAGGACCGACCTCGCGCTCACTGGCGGCGTCGCGACCACGCTTGACGCCTTGTGCGAGCGCACGCAGAAACACGCTTCTGCTTCTCACGTAGAAAATCGAAGGCAGGCTGTGACTGCGCAATCGACTGCGACCCGTCGCCAGGCGCGCGGCGGCCCGGCTGCGATGACTCCCAGGTTCGCATCGCAGTGCGTGAACCGGCTGCTGGCCGACGACACGATCCTCGTCAACGAGTACCCGATCCTGCTCGAGGAGCTGACGATCCGCGAGCCGATGCGCTACTTCGGCAACCCGCCCTCGGGCGGCCTGGGCTGGGGCCTGGGCGCCGCGCTCGGCGCGAAGCTCGCCTCGCCCGACAAGACGCTGATCGCGACCCTCGGCGACGGCTCCTACATGTTCGGCAACCCGACGCCCGGCCATTTCGTCGGCGAAGGCATGCGCCTGCCGGTGCTCTACGTCATCTTCAACAACGCGCGCTGGGCGGCCGTGCACCGCTCGACGCTCGGCGTCTATCCGAAAGGCTACGCGTCGAAGACCTCCCGGCCGCCCTTCGCCACGCTCGAGCCCTCGCCGCGCTTCGAGCACATCATCCAGGCGAGCGGCGGTCACGGCGAGCGCGTGAACGATCCGCGCGAGCTGATGCCCGCTCTCGAGCGCGCGATGAAGGTCGTACGGGACGAAAAGCGGCAGGCGCTCGTGAATGTCTGCCTCGAAGCAAGCTACGTAAAGACGAGCTGATGAAGACGGTCATTGCAGCGCTGGCGGGTACGGGACTCGCGCTCTTCGTCGCGGCAGCCGCATGGGCGCAGTCGGTGTTCGTCGTCAGCCTTTCCTCTTCGCAAGCGCAAATAGTGGTCAATGGGACGGCGGCGCGCGCGCTGTGGATCGGGGAAACGTCGCCCGAAGGCGTGACGCTTTCCGACATTCGCAACGGCCTCGCCAGCTTCGAGGCCGGCGGGCGGCGCTTCACGCTCGGCCTCGGTCAGTCGAGCGTTGCGGAAACGGTGCTGCGCGCGAGCTCGAGCGGCCATTTTTTTGCCGACGCCGCGCTCAACGGCGTGACCTTCCCGGCGGTGATCGACACCGGCGCGACCCTTGTAGTCCTCAACTGGGATCAGGCCGAGCGCATGGGAATCGATCTGCGTCAAAGCCGGCGCGTGACGACGCACACTGCCAACGGCCCGGTGCCGGCCTACGTGATAACGCTGGCGAGCGTGCAGGTGGGCGAGCTCGGTCTGCTCGACGTTCCAGCGATGGTGATCGAAGGCGGCGCCGAAAAGCTCCCGGCCGTGCTGATCGGCATGAGCTTCCTCAAGCATTTCGAGATGCGCCGCGCGGGCCAGACCATGACGCTTACGCGCTCTAATCCCC
>Ga0209155_1000199_pt1 | contig 26944 bp, 23 predicted proteins | sample GraSoiAngelo_122_FD_185879 | JGI IMG/M metagenome (GOLD analysis project Ga0209155, IMG submission 185879) | Grasslands soil microbial communities from the Angelo Coastal Reserve, California, USA - 14_0927_02_20cm (SPAdes) (version 2) | ecosystem: Environmental > Terrestrial > Soil > Grasslands ... | reverse complement strand
CCCGATAAAACGGCGGTTCGCGACGCCGACATAATCATCGATATAGGTCGCCCACATCTGCCGCTGGAAATATTCGCTGGGCTTCAGCTTTTGCGTAAAGCCGGCCGCGGCGCGCGAGCGGGCCGCGACCCGGTCCATACGCTGCAGGTAATAGGGGATCCAGCCGATATTGTTCTCGGCCGAGACGATCTGCAGGCTAGGGAAGCGGTCGAGCACGCCCGAGAAGATCAGGACGCTGAACGATTTCTCGACCTCGTAGCCGAGCACGGTCGTGCGCATATAGCGCTCGCCCCAATTCCACTGGCTCTCGATCCCCATGCCGGTGATCGCGTGCAGGCTGATCGGCATGTTCATTTCCTGCGCCGCCGCCCAGAACGGGTCGTAGACATCGGAGCTGTAGGGCTGCTCCTGCGGCGGCGAGCACCAGATCATCGCGCCTTTCAGCCCCATCTTGGCGCAGCGTTCGAGTTCGCGCGCGCCGGCCTTCGGGTCGTAGAGCGAGATCAGCGCCAGCCCCGCCATCTTGTCCGGCGCATGGCTGACAAACTCGGCGAGCCAGTCGTTGTAGACGCGGAAGCAATCGGCCTGGAGCCCGGCATCCTTCAGCCAGAAGATGCGAAAGCCCAACGTCGTGTAGAGAACGTCGCCCTCGACCCCGTCGACCGCATTGTCCTTGATCCGCTCGGCCGGGTCCCAGCCGCCCGGCCGCGCATCGGCATAGGTCGCCTTGGTCAGGAATTCCTTTAGCTCCTCCGGGCTCTTGCCGGCGCCGAGCCCAATGCCGATCGGGTGCAGGGAATGGCCTTCATAATAGAAATAGGCGCCCTCCTTGCCCGGCGGGTTCGTGACGAGATGCGGCGCGCGCTCGCGGTATTGCTTGTCGCATCGGGTCGCCCACAGATCGGGCGGCTCGCTGACATGGGAATCGGCGGAGATGAGGCGGTATTGGGCCATCCTGTTCCTCCCTCGGGGCGGCGCGGCTTGAGAACCGCGGATTTGTTCGCCGCCATTTTGCTCTCTCCCGCCCGCCGCCGCCATCGCTTTGCGGCGCTGGATGAGTGTCTGAACGTTGTCGCGCGACGGCTCGGCGGTCGTCAGCGCGCGACATCGAGCTCAGGGTAATGCCGGAAGATGCCCTGTTCATTGAACGGGATACGGCGCTTCGACTTCAGATAGTCAGCGATATTCGGCCGGGCGGCGATTTGGTCATGCAGCGCGGCGATGCGCGGAAAGCCTCGTTCGAGCCGCGCCATCGCGCGCGGGAACGCATAGCGCAGCCCGGCAACGAGCTGAAACAGCGACAGGTCGCAATAGCTGACCCGCCGTCCGATCAAATAGCCGTCGCCCCGCGGGTTGCGCTCGATGACCCCTTCGAAATAGCCGAGATATTTCGGAACGCGGTTGGCGATAAAATCGGCGGCGCGGCGGCGCGCTTCCTCCCGCTGGTCCTCGTAATAGAGGGCCGAGGCGATCGGGTGATGCGTATCGTGGGCTTCGTCGACGATATCGGCGATCGTCAGCTGCAGCTGATGCGCCCAGAGCCGTCCCGCCTCGTCGCGCGGCGCGAGCCCGTGACGCCGCCCGAGATAGAGGAGGATGTTGGCGGTCTGCGCGATCAATACCTCGCCATCCTTGAGAAACGGCGGGGCAAAAGGCGGGTGCGCGGTGCCGGCCCCGTCCATCAGCCGCTGCATCGCCCCGATCCCGCCCCGGCCGCGCGCGACGTCGACGTATTCGGCGCCGGCCTCCTCCAGGGCGAGACGCACGAATTCGCCGCGCCCCTGAATGCCCGGCCAGTAATAGAGCTGATATGCCATGCGACCCTCCTCCAGCGCCTGTTCCCCCCGGCTGCGCTCACAAGGCCGCCCTCGCCGCGAGCGGCGCCGGCCGGCGCGGCGCTTGATTACCCGCCGAAGCAGCGGCAGCATGCGCATTGGCCCGGCCCGTGCATCAATACCGCGCTAATCCTCCAGGGAGCGCCCGGCTTGAGCAAGCTCTGATGACTGGCTTCGTGCTCGACGGCTACGATCCGCAAGGGTTCTATTGCGAGATGCTGCGTTGCGCGGCAACAGCCGCCCTGCGCCAGCGGCTCGACCATCTGCCGCTCGCCGATTTCCAGCGGCGCACCGCCGCCGCCGCGCAGGCGCTTTATGATTACGGCATCACCTTCACGCTCTACTCGGAGAGCAGCGCGATCGACCGCATCCTGCCCTTCGACCCGATCCCGCGGGTGCTGGCGGCCGATGAATGGCGGCAAATAGAACGCGGCATCATTCAGCGGGTCACCGCCCTCAACCTGCTGCTCGACGATGTCTATCACGGGCAGAAGATCCTGAAGGACGGCGTCATCCCGCCGGATCTGATCCTCGGCAACCCCAATTACCGGCCGAGCATGCACGGCGCCGCGGTCGCGCACAAAGCCTACGTCAACATCTGTGGCACCGACATCATCCGCGGCGGCGACGGCGCCTTCCGCGTCCTCGAAGACAATGCCCGCACCCCGTCCGGGGTCAGCTATGTCATCGAGAACCGGCACATGATGCTGCGCGCCTTTCCCGACCTTGTCGACGGGGTCGGGCTGCGGCCGGTGGAGGATTACGGCTCGCGCCTGGTCGCGGCGATGCGCGAGATCGCGCCCGCAAGCTCTTCCGAGCCGCAGATCGTGCTGCTGTCACCGGGGATCTACAACTCGGCCTATTTCGAGCATGTCTTCCTGGCGCGCGAGATGGGCGTGCCGCTCGTCCAAGGCAGCGACCTCGTCATCGAGCAAGACCGCGTTTACATGCGCACGATTGCCGGCCTCCATGCCGTCGATGTCATCTACCGCCGCATCAACGACGATTTTCTCGACCCGGAGGCATTCCGCCCGGACAGCCTCCTCGGCGTTCCCGGGCTGATGCGCGCTTATAATGCCGGCAATGTCGCGCTCGCCAACGCCGTCGGCACCGGCGTCGCCGACGACAAGGCGGTCTATGCCTATGTCCCGAAGATCATCCGCTATTACCTCGGCGAGGACGCGATCCTGCAGAATGTCGAAACCCACATCTGCCGCGAGCCCAACAGCCTGCGCTACACGCTCGACCACCTCGCCGAGCTTGTCGTGAAGCCGGTCGGCGAAGCTGGCGGTTATGGAATCACGATCGGCCCCAAGGCGAGCCGCGCCGAGCTCGAGGAATGCCGCGCCAAGCTCGTTGCCGATCCCGCCAACTACATCAGCCAGCCCTGCATCGACCTGTCGGTCGCGCCGACGCTGTGCGATGGCGGCGTCATGCCGCGCCATGTCGATCTGCGGCCCTTCGCGATCACCGGGAAGAGCACCTGGGTCTTGCCGGGCGGGCTGACCCGGGTCGCGCTGCGGCCGGGCTCGCTAATGGTCAACTCCTCGCAGGGAGGCGGGTCGAAAGATACATGGGTGCTGGAGCAGGGTCTTGAGTAGCAGCCCGCTCCTCGCCCGCTACGCCGAGTGCATCTTCTGGCTGGCGCGCTTTATCGAGCGCGCCGAAAACCTGGCGCGCATCCTCGATGTCAACGAGACTTTCTCGCGCGGCCGCAGCGCCGCCCAGAGCTGGCTCTCGATCGTTCAGCTGAACGCCGATGAGGAGCGCTTCTACAAAAAGCACCGGACGCCGAGCGCCGAACGCGTCTTGGCGTTCTATCTCACCGACGCCGACAATCCGACCTCTATCCTGAGCGCGGTCACCAATGCGCGCGAGAACGCGCGGACGTTGCGGCCCTTGGTCTCGACCGAGATGTGGGTGCAGCTCAATACCTTTTATCACCGCATGGGCGCGATCGGTCCGGGCGACATGCTGCCGGGCAGCCTGTCGCGCCTGCTCACCAGCATCAAGGAGGCCTGCCAGACCTTTACCGGCATTACCGAGGGCACCTTCTACCGCGACCAGGCGTCGTATTTTTATCGGCTCGGGCAGTATATCGAGCGTGCCGACCAGACGACCCGTCTGCTCGACACAAAATATCCGCTGTTGAGCGGCGGCAGCGATACCGCCGCGGCCGTCGAGGTCGGGCAATGGCATGCGCTGCTGCGTTCCGCCTCCGGCTACCACGCGTTCCGGCGGGTGCATTCGAGCGAGCTGACGCCGGCCCGCGTCGCCGGTTTTCTGCTGTTCAACCCAGCCTTTCCGCGCTCAGTCTATCTGTGCGTCCGCGAAGCCGCCGACGCGCTCGCCGCGCTGAAGCACCATTACCGCTTGCGCGCTGGCAACGACATCTCGGAAGGGCTCGACGGATTGCGCGCGATTCTCGAAGAGCGCTCGATCGAGGAGATCCTGGCCGGCGGGCTGCACGAATTTCTCGATTTCCTACAAGACTACCTGATCGCCATCACCGACCGGGTTTCCGCCGCCTTTTTCGCCCGCCGACCCGTTTCCGGCGGCCCAAACCCAGCCGCCGCCGCTTGGCCTCTTGCGCCGGTGCCGCAAATTCCCTCTTAACAGTGTTGGCGTAGCACTTCGGCAACAACCGCACACAAGGCTGATGCAGCTCCTGACCGTCCGGCACGTTACGACCTACCGATATCGGCACCCGGTGTCGTTTGGCGAGCACCGCATGATGCTGCGGCCGCGCGACAGCTACGACCAGCGCCTGATCGAGGTGCGGCTCGACATCACGCCGCAGCCGGTCGCGCTGCATTGGGTCCACGATGTCTTCGGCAACTGTGTCGCGATCGCGCGATTTTCCGAGACGGCGCAGGAACTGCGATTCGACAGCACGACCCGTCTCGATCATTCGCCGACCAACGCGCTTGATTTCGAGCTTGAGGATTACGCCCGGATTTACCCGTTCACCTACCCGGCGGATGAAAGCCCCGATCTGCTTCGGTTGATCGAGCGCCTGTATCTTGACCCCGACCGTGTCGTCGATCGCTGGGCGCGGCAGTTCCTGCGCAATGACGGACCGACCGGCACGTTGGAGCTGTTGGGGACCATGACGCGTGCGATCAACACGCAGTTCGTGTATCTGCGGCGCGAGGAGCCGGGGACGCAGGATCCGGTCAGCACGTTGGAAATGGGCAAAGGCAGCTGCCGCGACTTTGCCTTGCTGATGATGGAAGCGGCGCGCTCATTGGGGCTCGCGGCGCGCTTTGTCTCGGGCTATCTGTATGTGCCGGCGAGCGATGGCCGCCGGGTCGGCGGCGGCGCCACCCATGCCTGGCTGGAAATCTATCTCCCCGGCGCCGGCTGGATGGAATTCGATCCGACAAACGGCAGCATCGGCAATCGCGACCTGATCCGCGTCGCTGTGGTGCGCGATCCGCGCCAAGCGGTGCCCTTGACCGGCACTTGGACCGGCGATCCCTCCGACCTGATCGGCATGGATGTCGAGGTCAGCGTCAATTCGAATGGGCACTCGCCCGGCTGAGTTCGGCCTCGACCCATTGGGCGAGCTGCGCCGCCGAGCGCGCCCCGGCCGTGCGCGCCAGCTCGCTTCCGTGCAAGGCGAGAACCAGGGTCGGGATGCTGCGCACCTGAAAGCGCTGCGCCAATGCCGGCTCCGCGTCGACATTGACCTTGACGAGCCGCGCCCTGGGCTCGATCACCGCCGCCGCGCGTTCGAATTCCGGCGCCATGATGCGGCACGGGCCGCACCATTCCGCCCAGAAATCGATCAGCAGCGGCACATCGCTCTTCTCGAGGTGCCGCTCGAAGCGCGCCGTATCGAGCGTCACCGGGTGCCGGTCGAACAAGGTTTCATGGCAGTTTCCGCAGCGCCCGCCCACAGCATCGTGATTGGCGAGCCGCTCGCGCGGGACCCGGTTGATCGCGTCGCAATGCGGACAGACGATATGGCTCGATCCGTCCATCGTGATCCTCCTATTTTCCGCCGCGCCGTGCTTCCCCTCTATCTGGGCGGCTGAGGCGCGGAATGTAATCCTCGTGCCGCGCCGACCCGTGTCTGCCAAACACCTTCTCGGGCCGCCCGTTAGCGTTTTGCCGAGGCCGGCTGCTCCTGTAACCTGGGTTGCACGCGGCTGGCGGAAGGCCCGCTACGGGAGGAATTCGATGCAATTGAACCGCGAAGAGCTGATCCGCGCTTGGCGCGACATGATGACGATCCGCCGCTTCGAGGAGCGCGTCCAGGAGGAGTTCTCAAAGGGCGGCATCCCCGGGTTTGTGCACCTCTATGCCGGCGAGGAAGCCTCGGCCGTCGGCATGTGCATGCATCTGGGCCCGAAGGACTACATCGCCTCGACGCATCGCGGGCACGGCCACTCAATCGCCAAGGGCTGCGACGTTGTCGGGATGATGTGCGAGCTCTTTGCGCGCCAGGACGGGCTCTGCGGCGGCAAGGGCGGCTCGATGCACATCGCCGATCTCGATCAGGGGATGCTCGGCGCCAACGGCATTGTCGGCGGCGGCCCGCCCTTGGTGGTCGGCGCCGCACTGACCGCCAAGACGCTGAACACCGGCACGGTCGCGGTGTGCTTCTCGGGCGATGGCGCATCCAACCAGGGCACCACCTTCGAGGCGATGAACATGGCCGTCGTGCTGAAGCTTCCGGCGGTCTTTGTGTTCGAGAACAACCAGTATGGCGAGGGCACCGGCGTCGGTTACGCGGTCGGCAGCCATGACATCGCCGGCCGCGCCGCCGGCTTTGGGCTGCCGGCCGTCAAGGTCTCGGGCGATGATTTCTTTGCCGTGCACGAGGCGGCCCGCGAAGCCGTCGAGCGCGCCCGCTCGGGCGGCGGGCCCAGCGCGATCGAGGTCGATACCTGCCGCTTCTACGGCCACCATTCCGGCGACGCGCAGCTCTATCGCGGCAAGGACGAGGTGAAGCGCCTGCGGGACGAGCGCGATTGCCTGCAAATTTTCCGCACCCGCGTCACCGAGGCGGCGTTGCTCGACGCGAGCGCTCTCGACCGCGTCGAGAGCGAGGTCGCGGCGCTGATCGAGCGCGCCGTCGAGACCGCCCGGGCCGCGCCGCCGCCGCCCGACAGCGCGCTGCTGACCGACGTCTATGTGTCGTACTGAGGAGGGAGCGATAACAGCGAGGTTGGGTGCCGATAACGAGCGTTACGGTTTTAGATTGGGAGGGTAGGAAAATGAAGAAACTAGTATGCGGCACAGCGGTCGCGATGACGCTGGCCCTCGCATTCCCCGGGCCGACCGAGGCCCAGTCGCCGCCGCCGCCGATTCAGCCCGGCGGGCCGCCGGCCCAGACACAGGCCGCGCCGCCGCCCTCGCCCTATACCGTGCCGCGGACGACCACGGTCGTGAAGAAGACGACGGTGCGCCGCAGGTCTCGCACCCGCTCGCGCGGCAGCTCCGACAATATCGCCAATCAGCTCAATGCTCAGGAACTCGGCGGAGCCGGTCATGGTGCCGCGATGGCGCCTTACGGTGGAGTCGGGCATGCGGCCGCGATGGGACCTTATGGAGCTTATGGCGGGCCGCCGCGCCCGATCCCGGTAGCCGGGCCAGGCTATCCGCCGCCGCCCTATTTCCGACCGCCGCCGCCGCCCGGTTGGTATCCGCCGCCGCCGCGGCCGTGGGGACCGTGGTGGCGCCCGTGGCGGCCGTACTGGTGGTAGTAACGAATTGAAGAGAACGCTTCACCGCGCCCGCCGCGGTGAAGCGTTGCCTTTGGGGAGGCTCTGATGCCGCAAAAATCAATCCGCCAAGCGCTGAACGAAGCCTTGCGCCAGGAGATGCGCCGCGATCCGCGCATCATCATCATCGGCGAGGATGTCGCGGGTGGTGCCGCGACCGAGGGTCAGCGCGACGCCTATGGCGGCGTCCTCGGCGTCACCAAGGGCCTCATCGGCGAATTTGGCGAGGCGCGCGTCATCGACACGCCGATCACCGAGAGCGCCATCATGGGCGCCGCCGCCGGCGCCGCGGTGACCGGCCTTAGGCCGGTCGCAGAATTGATGTTCAGCGATTTCCTCGGCGTCTGCTTCGACCAGATCTTCAACCAGGCCGCCAAGTTCCGCTACATGTTCGGCGGCAAGGCGAAGACCCCGATGGTGATCCGCACGATGATCGGCGCCGGCCGCAGCGCCGCCGCGCAGCACTCGCAGAGCCCCTACCACATCTTCACCTCGGTGCCGGGGCTCAAGGTCGTCGTGCCGTCCAACGCTTATGACGCCAAGGGCCTCCTGATCCAGGCGATCCGCGACGACGACCCGGTGATCTTCTGCGAGCACAAGCTGATGTACGATCTGCGCGCCGAGGTGCCGGACGAGCCCTATACGATCCCGTTCGGCGAAGCGAACATCGTGCGCGACGGTGACGATGTGACCGTCGTCGCGCTCGCCCGCATGGTGCATTACGCCGAGGAGGCGATCGAGAAGCTCGCGGCCGACCACGGCATCGAATGCGAATTGATCGATCCGCGCACGACCTCGCCCTTGGACGAGGACACGATCCTCGAAAGCGTCGAGCGCACCGGTCGGCTCGTCATCGTCGACGAAGCGACGCCGCGCTGCAGCTTTGCCACCGATGTCGCCGCGCTCGTCGCCGACAAGGCGTTCGATGCGCTCAAGGCGCCGATCCGCCGCGTCACCGCGCCGCACACGCCGGTCCCCTTCGCGCCCAACCTTGAAAAGCTCTACATCCCGAGCCCGGACAAGATCGCCGCCGCGATCCGCGACGTGCACGGCTACGCGAAGTAGATCGCACGCTGGAGGATCGTGAATGCGTCCTTCGACTGCTCGCTTCGCTCGCGCTCAGGATGAGGTGCTTTTCTTCATGCCATCAAAACTCCCCCTCATCCTGAAGAGCGCCCGAAGGGCGCGTCTCGAAGGACGCAAAGCCGTTCTGCAGCGCTCGTCGAGATGGCGCCACTGCTCGACCGGAGCGGCCGAAGGAAAGACTCGCTAATGAGCAACGCGATCACCCCGATCACGATGCCGAAATGGGGTCTGACGATGACCGAGGGAAAAATCCTCGGCTGGCTGAAGCACGAGGGCGACAGCTTCAAGCCCGGCGAAGAGCTCCTCGAAATCGAGACGACAAAGATCACCAATGTCTTCGAAGCCTCTGAAGGCGGCACGTTGCGCCGCATCGTCGCGCAAGCCGGGGCGACATTGCCGATCGGCGCGCTGCTCGCGGTCGCCGCTCCCGCAGAAGTACCCGATGCCGAGATCGAGGCCTTTGTCGCCGGCTTTGTCGCACCCGAGCCGGCCGCCGACACGGCCGCCGAAGACGCCGGCCCCGCGCCGCGCAACATCGAAGCCGGCGGCAAACGGCTGCGCGTGCTCGATCTCGGCGCCGGCGGCGCGGTCCCGGTCCTTTTCGTGCACGGCTTTGGCGCCGACCTCAATGCCTGGATGTTTAACCAGCCGGCCCTCGCCGAGACCCGCCGCACGATTGCGCTCGATCTGCCCGGCCATGGCGGCTCGACCAAGACGCTCGACCGGGCGGTTGACGGCGCGAGCTTTGCGGCCGATCTCGACCGCGCGCTCGCCGCGCTCGCGATCGATAAGGTGCATCTCGTCGGCCATTCGATGGGTGGCGCCATTGCCGTGTATTTCGCGCATTGGCAGCCCGACCGGGTGGCGAGCCTGACGCTGATCGCGCCGGCCAGCTTTGGCCTCGAGATCAACGCGGCCTTCATCGATGGTTTCGTGCGGGCGCAGCGGCGGCGCGAAATGCAGGAGGTGCTGAGCCTTCTCGTGCATGACCCCTCGCTCCTCAGCCGCGCGATGGTCGAGGATGTCTTGCGCTACAAGCGGCTCGACGGCGTGCAGGCGGCGCTCGAAACCCTCGCGCGCGAATGGTTTCCCAACGGCATTCAGCGCGAAGGGATCGCCGAAGTCGCGCTCCATCTGAAAATGCCGGTGCAGATCATCTGGGGCCGCAACGACCGCATCATCCCGCTCGCCCATGCCGAGGCGCTCGCCGGTCGCCTGCCGGTGCACATCCTCGACGAGGCCGGCCACCTGCCGCAGATGGAAAAAGCCGGCGAAGTCAACCGCCTGCTCGCCCGCTTTATCGGGGCGTAACCGACAACTCGGCTGGCAGCCGCACGCAGATGTGATCCGATAATCCCGCGCGGCCCTCCCATCTTCGAGATCGTCGGCACCGGAGGGGATCGTGTCATTGCATCGCACCGCGCATGTCACCGCGCTGTTATGGCTGGGGGCGCTCGTGGTCACCTCGCCGGCCGCGGCGGAAACCCGGCCGCCGGTCGTCGAGCTCTTCACCTCGCAAGGCTGTTCCTCCTGCCCGCCGGCCGATGCGCTGCTCGGCGAGCTGGCACGGCGCGGCGATGTCATCGCGCTCGGCTTCCACATCGATTACTGGGACAAGCTCGGCTGGAAGGACCCGCTCTCGACCCCGCAATCGACCGAGCGTCAGCGCCGCTATGCGCGCCTCTTCGGCACACCCACCTACACGCCGCAACTCGTCATCGACGGAACGCGCGAGATGGTCGGCTCGCAACGCGAGACGGTGTTGGCGGCATTGCGCGAGACGACGCCTGCCGCGGTCGCGCCGGTCGCCTTCGCCACCGACCGCCGCGCGGTAACGATCGGCACCGCTGCGGCCGCTGCCGGTGACGGCCAGGTTTGGCTCGTCCGCTTTGCGCAGAAGCGTCGGACGCAAATCGGTGCCGGTGAGAATGCGCGCCGCACGCTCGACGATACAAATGGTGTCGAAAGCCTGGCGGCGCTCGGGGAGTGGCGCGGAACCGAAGCGACATTCCCGCTCGATCCGCCCGCTCCCGGCGAGGGCCTCGCGGTTCTCGTGCAGACGGCCGACGGGCATATCCTCGGCGCCGCGATATTGCTCGGCTCCTAAGCTACGGACGGCAACGCGCCGGTAGCTACCGAGCAAGCTCGGCAGGCGTGGTCCAGCGGGCGAGCGCTTCGAGCGCGAGCCTCTCGCCGCCGCCTTCCCAGGCATCGAGATGCCCGGCGCCGTCGGCGATAAAGATCATCTTGGGCTCGTGCGCGGCATCGTAGAGGCGGTGCGCCTCGGCGACCGGGATCGCCGGATCATCGGTGCCGTGCAATATCAGGAGCGGCGCCGTGACGCCGCCGACCAGCGCCTCGGAATCGAACGGGTCCTTCATCAGCCAGCGATACGGGATCGGCAGACCGCGCAATTCGAAGAGGCGCCGCACCGACGCGTAGGGCGCGTTGAGCAAGACGCCCGCGACTGGGCGGTCGCGCGCTAATGCGACGGCGGGTCCGGTGCCGAGGCTCTCGCCAAACACCGCGATTTTCGATTGCGGCGCGGCGGCGCGGATGAAATCGAAGCCGGCGCGCGCATCGGCGCGCAATCCGAGCTCCGTCGGATTCCCGGTCGAGCCGCCATAACCGCGCCAGTCGATCGCCAGAATGCCGAGCCCGCTGTGCTTCAATTGGTCGAGCCGCCAGACCTGATCGGGTACCGTGCCGGGCGTGCCGTGCAGGAACAGCACGACGCCGCGCTCCGTGGCGGGCGGCGGCCGCCACCAGCCGTCGAGCCGCTCGCCGTCCGCGGTCGCGATCTTCACCTCGGTAAAGCCCGCCGCTGCGGCAGCTTCGGGTGTCGAGCGCGTGCCGCCCAGCGTGTACTGGTATTCGCGCTGATGAATTGCGTAGGTGACGCACAGATAGAGGTATAGGACGCCGAATACGAAGAGGCCCCCCATGCCGGCGACCCCGATCGGCGATAACAGCCGTCGCGCCGGAGCAAAGCGCAGCAATGGCGGGTTGGCGGCGGTGAACTTCATCGCCGAGACGCTGCCCGGCGATGGTTACGATCGGGTTAGCGAGTAGGATACGGGCTTACCGAGGGCATCCCCCTATCCCGTCGTCCCGGCGAAAGCCGGGACCCACGTGTCAGACGCACAGGCGATTGAAAGGTAGGTCCCGGCTTTCGCCGGGACGACGGTATTGAGATTGGCGAGAGGCTCAGGCTTTCGCGGCTTGGCGCGCCTTCTGGATCGCGGCGAGGACGCGGGCGGGGGTGAGCGGCGTCTCATTGACCTCAGCGCCGAGCGCGGCCAAGGCGTCGCGAACCGCGTTGGCGATTGCCGCCGGCGGGGCGACGGCGCCGCCTTCGCCCATCCCTTTCATGCCGTATTCGGTCGCCGAGGCCGGGGTGTGCATGTGCCCAATCTTGATCGTCGGCAACTCGGCGGCGCCCGGCATCAGATAATCGGCGAACGTAACCGCAAGCGGCTGGCCCTGCGCATCGTACGGGATCTCCTCGTACAGCGCGGTGCCGATGCCCTGGGCGACCCCGCCGCGGATCTGACCCTCGACGATCATCGGGTTGACCATCGTGCCGCAATCCTCGGCGACCGCGAAATCGAGGAGCTCGATAAACCCGGTTTCGGCATCGACCGCGACAACCGCGCCATGCGTCGCATAGGAGAAGACGCCGGTGCTGATCTGCGGCTCGTAGGTCGCGGTCATATCGAGCAGCGGGTCGACGCCGGGCGGGAGGCCGTCCATGCGCAGATGCGCGACCTTGGAGATCTCGCCGATCGTCACCGAGCCCTGCGGCCCGTGCACCGCGCCGCCTTCGCACCGGACATCGGCCGGATCGCATTGCAGAAGATGCGCGCCGATATGGCACAGCTTGTCGCGCAACATGCGGCTAGCGCGCGCCACCGCGCCCCCCGACATCACCATGCTGCGCGAGGCAAACGTGCCAAAGCCAAACGCGGTGCTCTCGGTATCGCCGTGCCGCACCGAGATATGCGACGGGTCGATACCGAGCTCGTGGCAGGCGATCTGCGACAAGGTCGTCTCTAAGCCCTGGCCGTGCGACTGGATGCCGACATGCAGCACGAGGCTGCCATCCGGCAGGATGCGCGCGGTGCAGCTCTCGAAACCGGGGATGATCGAGGCGCCGCGCGAGGCGAATTCGGCGGCGCCATGCGCGGTCTGTTCGGTAAAGGACGCAAAACCGATGCCGATCAGCCGTCCGTCGGCCTCGCCCTGCTTCTGCCGCGCGCGGATTGCGGGCATGTCGAGCAATTCGGCGCAGAGCTTCACGCTGGCGGGGTAGTCGCCGGTGTCGTAGCGCATGCCGGCGACGGAGGCGAACGGCATCTGCTCCGAGCGGATCATGTTTTCGATGCGCACCTCGGCCGGGTCGCGGCCGACGGCGCGCGCCACCTCGTCGATCGTGCGTTCGATCGCAAAGCAGGCGCCGGGCCGGCCGACCCCGCGATACGGGCCGAGCGGCGTCTTGTTGGTCGCGACCGTGTAGGTGCGGGCGCGGTAGTTCGCGATCGTGTAAGGGCCGGGCAAGGTGCGCCCGGCCATATTGGCTTCCTGGTACGGCCCCTGCGGCCACAGCCCGTACGCGCCGGCATCGACGATGATCTCGCAATCGACCCCGAGCACCTTGCCCTGCCGGTCGGCATAGGCGGTGACCTTGTAATGATGGTCGCGGGTATGAGCGCAGGTCAGCAGATTCTCGCTGCGGTCCTCGATCCAGCGCACGGGGTGATCGAGTTCGAGCGCCAGCGCCGCGAGGATGACCTCCTCGGGATAAAGCCGCGCCTTCGGGCCAAACCCGCCACCGACATCGGGCGCGACGACCCGGATGCGGCGCTGCTCGATCCCGAGGATCTCGCCGAGCGCGACCCGCACCGTGTGCGGCGTCTGCGTCGAGGCATAGACGACAACCTCGTCGAGCCGGTGGTCGCGATAGGCCAAGACGGCGCGGCCTTCCATCGGCGCGCCGGATTGCCGGTTCATGCGGTATTCGCGGGTGACGGTGATTTCCGCCGCGCGCGCCGCCGCCTCGATATCGCCGCCCTCGATCGTGCGTTCGAGATAGAGGTTGTCGCCCCAGCTCTCATGCACGAGGTGCCGGCTGCCGCGCCACACTTGCGGCGCGTCGACGGCGGCGTCGAGGACTTCGTACTCGACCTGGATATTGTTCGCGAGATCCTCCGCGTCGCCGCGCGTCGGCGCGACGCAGACCGCGATCGCTTCGCCGACATAGCGCACCTTATCGGTCGCGAGCGGCGGCCAGGGCGGCGATTTCGCACCCGCCGCCTGCGTCACGACGCGGATCGGCTGAATCCGCGGCAGATCGGCGGCGGTGAAGATACGCCCCTTCATGCCGGGCGGCACGCGGATCGATTTGATGCGCGCATGCGCGTGCGGGCTGCGCAAAAACGCGACATCGCGGATGCCCGGCAGGCGGATATCCGGCACGAACTCGCCGCGGCCGTCGAGATGCCGCGCATCTTCGCGGCGCAATACCGACGCGCCGATGCCGCGCGCTGTCGTGCCGTCGGCCGCGCTCATGATTGCTTGCCTTGCGCTGCGCCCTGGGCCGCCACCGTCTTTGCCGCCTCGGCGATCGCGGTGACGATGTTCGTATACCCGGTGCAGCGGCACAGATTGCCGGCGAGCCCCTGGCGGATCTCCGCCTCGGACCCGGCGCGGCCGCGCTGGATCAGATCGCGCGCGCTGATCAGCATGGCCGGCGTGCAGAAGCCGCATTGCACCGCGTGCCGACGGTGAAAGCTGTCGCGCAACGCCGCGATGATCGGGTCGTCGCGCAGCCCTTCGAGCGAGTGGATCTGGCGGTCGTCGCAGGTGACCGCGAGCATCAGGCAGGCGCGCGCCGGCATGCCGTCGACCAGCACCGTGCAGGCGCCGCACACGCCGTGCTCGCAGCCGAGATGCGTCGCGGTCAGATTGTGCCGCTCGCGCAACAGATCGGCGAGCGACAGGCGCGGCGCGACCTCCTCGCTGAGATCGGCGCCGTTGAGGCGATAGCGGATCGCGCTCATGGGGCGACCTGCGTCGCCTGGGTCAGGGCGCGCAGCGCCGCGGTGGCGTGGAGACTGCGGTGGAACGTATCGAACTGCCGGTCGGCGGCCCGCGCCAGATCGGCGGCGATCGCTTCGCGCGCCGCGCCGGCATCCACCCGGCCGCGAGCGCAGAGCCGCGACGTCGCTTCGAGGACCAAGGGCGGCCCGTCCGCCGCGCCAAGAACGACCCGGGCATAACCGCGCGCCGGATCGCGCACCGCGACCGCCAATGACAAGGCGAACTCGCCGGCCTTGCGCGCCAATTTCACGTAGCCCCAGCGCGCCTGCGGCGACAGTTTCGGGACCCAGATCGCGACGATGATCTCGCCGGCGCCGAGCCGCGTCTCGTAGATCCCGGTCACGAAATCCTTGCAGGCGACCGCCTTCTTGCCGTTCCACCCCTCGATGATCGCGGTCGCGTCGAGCGCGGCGAGGACGGCCGGCCATTCCGCCGCCGGATCGGCAAGCGCCAGACTGCCGCCGATCGTGCCGCGATTGCGCACCGCGCGGTAGGCGAGCGTCTCGGCGACCTTCGGCATCAGTCCCTGCGACGGGTCCGGGCCGACCCGATCCTCGATCATCGCATGCGTAACGCAGGCGCCGTAAAAGACCGTGCTGTCCTCTTCGGTCACCGATCCGAGATCGGGCAGGCGCGCGATATCGACGAGGAGACCCGGCGAGGCGACGCGCAGATTCATCATCGCCACGAGCGACTGGCCGCCGGCGATGACCCTGGCATCGGTGTTGGGGCGCGCCAACAGCTCGAGCGCCTGCGACAGGCTGCGCGGCCTCGCGTAATCGACGGCTGCGGGCTTCATGGGGTCAGCATGGCCCGCCGCGCCCGGCCGGGCAAGCTAGAGCATGCTCAAGCTTTGATTAACGGCGGCGCTCAGTCGAACCAGGCCAAGTCGATGGCATCGCCCAGCTTGCAATAGCCGAGATCGCTCGGATGCAGCCCGTCGCCGCAATCGTAGATGCCGAGCATCTGCGTCGGGCGTTCGGGATCGCGAATCGCCCGGTCGAAATCGGCTACCGCATCAAAGGCGCCGCTCTCGCGGATCCATTCATTGACCGTGACCCGGTGCCGCTCGCGCGTCGGGTTCCAGGCATTGGCCATAAAGGTCTCGTTGCCGAACGGGGTCAGTGTCGCGCCGATGATCTTGATCTCCGCGCCATGCGCCCGCACCGCCATCTGCTGCAGCCCGGCGATCATCTGCTCGCCGGTGACCTCCTCCTCGGGTTTGGCCCAGCGGTTGCGCAGATCGTTGGTGCCAAGCATGACGATGGCATGCGTGACCCCGGGTGCGGCGATGACATCGCGGTCGAAACGCCTGAGGCCGCTGTCGCCGCGGATGTCGTGCAGGATGCGGTTGCCGCCGAGCCCCTGGTTCATGACGCCCATCGGCCGGCCGCGTGATTCCGCGAGCCGCCGCGCCAGCTGGTCGGGCCAGCGGCAGAACGCGTCGATCGTCGAGATGTTGCCGTCGGTCAAGGAGTCGCCGAGCGCGACAACCCCGCCGGCATTTTCCGGCGCGACGACATCGACTCCGCTGACAAAAAACCACTGGTCGGTCAGATTGCCGACCGGCATCACGGTGGCATCGGCGAAATTGCCGGCGGGCGAGATATAGTTGGTCTGCCGCGCATAGCGCCCCGTGATCTGGAAATTGGCCAGCACCTCGCTGGGCAGATAGAGGCTGACCGCGAGATCGGCGAGCGGCGGCGCGTTGAGCTGGAGCGGATCGCTGACGATCAGCGCGCCGGCCGCGACGACGGCGGTGTCATTCCCACCGAAGGTCAGCGTCTTGTTCGAGCCCGGCACAACGGCAGGTCCCCGGCGACTGGAGGTATCTCGCACCCCGATCCGCGCCGCGCCGATCACCAGCGGGCGCGCGCCATAAGCATTCGAGATCCGCACCCGCAGCGTGTCGCCGCCGAGGCTGAGGCGCGGCATCATCCGCAGCGTGTGGTTGTTGAACCCGACAACGCCTTCCGCTGGCGCCGGCGCCGCCGCCCAGCTGCCGACCCAATGCTTGTTGTTCTGCATCGCTTCCTCCCATTTCGCTCTTGCCGAGATCGTGCCGCCGCTCCGCCTCCGCCGGCAATCCCCTTTTGCGCCCAAATGCCGCTTCACCCATAGGTCGTCTGGATCAGCGGCTCAGCGTCCTTCGACTGCTCGCTTCGCTCGCGCTCAGGATGAGGAAGAATTTTCGATGCGATCAGCAACATCCCTCATCCTGAGCAGCGCGACGGCGATGCCGGAGCGCGTGTCGAAGGACGCTGGTTGCCAATGCAGCCGGTTGGCTCACTTTCTTTCAGCGCTTCCGAGGAACGCGGCGAGGAGATCGCGGGCGGCGGCCGCCGGGCTGCGCTTGCCGGCGACGACCTCGCGCTCGGCGTTGGCGAGCCGCCCGGCCACTTCCGCCGCGCCGCGAAAGCGCTCGAGGAGTTCATCGCCGATCTCGGCCCACAAGGCGGCCTGCGCCTGCGTAGCGCGTCGCCGCCCCCAGGCGCCGCTCGCTTCGAGCGCGGCGCGAAACCGCGCGGCCTCCTCCCAGACCGCGTCGATGCCATCGCCGGTCAATGCCGAGACGGCCCGCACCGCGACCTGCCATTCCGGGTGGGCCGGGCGGATCAGATGCACGGCGTTGGCGTATTCGGCGGCCGAGCGCGTCGCGTGATCGCGCAGATCGCCATCCGCCTTGTTGACGAGGATCAGATCGGCCAATTCGATGATGCCGCGCTTCAGCCCCTGCAATTCGTCGCCGGCGGCGGGCGGCAGGATCAACAGAAACATATCGGTCATCTCGGCGACGCTCGTCTCCGACTGGCCGGCGCCGACCGTCTCGACCAAGACGGTGTCGAACCCGGCCGCTTCGCAGACGAGGATCGCCTCGCGGGTGCGCCGCGCGACCCCGCCCGTCTGCGCCCCCGCCGAGGACGGCCGGATAAAGGCGGCCGGCGACTTCGCCAATTCGGTCATGCGAGTCTTGTCGCCAAGGATGGCCCCGCCGCCGCGCTTCGAGCCGGGATCGACCGCGAGCACGGCGATGCGATGCCCGCGCGCAATACCGTCCAATCCAAAGCGCTCGATAAAACTCGATTTACCGGCGCCGGGCGGGCCGGTGATGCCGATCCGCGTCGCGCCCCCGGTTATGGGCAGGATCGCCTCGATCAGCCGCTCGGCTTCGGCGCGGTGATCGGGGCGGGTCGACTCGACAAGGGTCACGGCGCGCGCCAGAGCCCGCCGGCTGCCGCCGCGCAACGCCGCGGCCAGATCCTCAGCGGCGGTGGCCATCGCGCGGGCAGTTTATCGGCCGGCTGTGGCTCATAGACCGACCCGTATAGCAGAGCCAAGCCGCGCCGCGCCCGGCGAATGCAGTCAGAGAGACTCGACCGGCTGAACCGTTATTCTGCATTTTGGCAATTTTGTGCTTGACAAATCCGGATTTATGTGATCTCATCTAGGCATCATCGCGAGAGCCGGGCCCGAAGGCGCCGATTTCCTGCTATCAGCCCCGTTACCCGCGTATAATGATGGTGTATGTCCGATTTTGGCCGTTGCTGCACAGTGGCTTGAGCCGCCTCCGGTCAATTAGAAGCGCTGTATTATGGCAATTTAGCCGCTGATATTTTTGCTGTTCCCCCGCTGTTATGCCGCTGTTTTCATTCGCGGTTAATTCGAAAAAAGGCAGTAATCACAGCGGATTAGGAGCGGCGGCCCCGTTTTTCGGATTTCGAGCGGCGGGAAATGTCCAGCTCAGGGCCGCCATTCCGGGACGGGCCGAAGGGGCCAGGCCCCGGATCCCATCAACACGCGCCTCTCGAATATGGCTTCCGGACTCGCCGCAGCGCGCCGCCCCGGAATGACAAGTCTGGATGTGGGATATTGGAGCGGTGCGCTATTTGGCGGCAAAGGCCGGCTCGCCGCCCTCGATCTCCAGACGGGCCGCCTCCTGCTGGCGCGCCCACATCTCGGCATAGACGCCGCCGCGGGCGAGGAGCTCGCGATGGTGGCCGCGTTCGACGATGCGGCCGGCTTCAATGACGAGGATCTGGTCGGCGTCGACGACGGTCGACAGGCGATGCGCGATGGCCAAGGTCGTGTGCCCGGCCGCCACCTCGGCGAGGCTCGCCTGGATCTCGCGCTCCGTCTTGGTGTCGAGCGCCGAGGTCGCCTCGTCGAAAACGAGGATCTTCGGCGCCTTCAGGATGACCCGCGCGATCGCGACGCGCTGCTTCTCGCCCCCCGACAGTTTGAGGCCGCGCTCGCCGACCATTGTCTGATAGCCGTCCGGCAGGGCCGCGATGAAATCATGGATATGCGCGAGACGCGCCGCTTCCTCGATCTCGGCGCGGCCGGCGCCGGGGCGGCCATAAGCGATGTTGTAATAGATCGTGTCGTTGAACAGCACGGTGTCCTGCGGCACGACGCCGATCGCGCGGCGCAGGCTGTCCTGTGTCACATCGCGGATGTCCTGGCCGTCGATCTCGATCGCGCCGTCGCTCACGTCGTAGAAGCGGAACAACAGGCGCGCGATCGTCGATTTGCCGGCGCCGCTTGGACCCACGATCGCGACCCTCGCGCCCGGCGGCACCGCAAAATCGACATCGCGCAGGATCTCGCGGCGCGGGTCGTAGCGGAAACCGACGTTGCGGAAGGCGACCATGCCGCGCTTCACCGCCAAGGCCGGCGCGCCCGGCCGGTCCTCGATTTCGGGCCGGATCTTGAGCAGCCCCATCATCTGCTCGATATCGGTCAGCGACTGCTTGATGTTGCGATAGACCATGCCGAGAAAGTTGAGCGGCATGTAGAGCTGGATCAGATACGCGTTCACCAGCACGAAATCGCCGACGGTCATCGCCCCGGCGGCCACTCCCTGCCCGGCCAGCAGCATGATGCCGATCAGGCCCGAAGCGATGATCCCGCCCTGCCCGACATTGAGGAGCGCCAGCGTCGTCTCGCTTTTGACCGCGGCGCGTTCATAGGCTTGCAATGCCCGGTCGTAGCGCTGCGCTTCGTGTTCCTCGTTCGCGAAATACTTGACCGTCTCGTAGTTCAAGAGGCTGTCGACCGATTTCGTATTGGCCTCGCTGTTGCGCTCGTTCATCTCGCGTCGGAAGCGCACCCGCCAATCGGTGATGATGAAAGTGAAGCCGATGTAGGTGACGATTGTCGCCAATGTCACCGCGGCGAATTGCCAATTGTAGAGCCGCCACAGGATCGCGCTGACGACGAGGATCTCGAACAAGGTCGGGATCACGTTGAACAGCATGAATGACAGCAGGAACTCGATCCCGGCGATGCCGCGCTCGACCGCCCGCGCGAGGCCGCCGGTCCGCCGGTCCAGGTGAAAACGCAGCGACAACGAATGGATATGCCGGAAGGCCGACAGCGCGATGCGCCGCACGGCGCGCTGCGCCACCTTGGCGAAAACCCCGTTGCGCAGCTCGTTGAAGCCTTGCGAGGTGAGCCGCGCCAGGCCATAGGCGAGGATCAGCCCGACCGGGACGGCGATGACGGCGCCCGCCGTCCCGGCGCCGGACAGCGCGTCGACGGCCTGCTTGTAGAAGAGCGGCACGGTGATGTTGACGAGCTTGCCGGCGATCAACAGCGCCATCGCCAGCACGACGCGGACGCGCAGCTCGATCGAGTCGCGCGGCCAGAGGTAAGGTCCCAGCCCCTTCAGCGCGCGCAGCCCCTCGGCGAGCTTCTCCTGCGGTTCGGGCAGGCCGGAAATCGCGGACCGGCCGACCATGCGCGGGCCATGTGGGCTCATCTGGCCGAACTCATTTCGGCGGACTCATTTCGGCGGACTCATTTGGGCAGGCTCATTCGGCCGGCCCCGCCCGCGATGCCGCCTCAGCTTTGCTGTGCGGTGTGACCGCGATCGCTTTCGGACGCGCCAGCCGCCAGCTGACAAGCAGCGCGCAGCCGACCAAGGCCGCACCCCACAAATACGGGCTGTTGCGCCCGAAGGCCTCGAACAACGCGCCCGCGATGATCGGTCCCAGGACGCGCGACAGGCTGCCGACCGATTGCGCGAGTCCCATGACCTCGCCCTGCTCCTCGGCCGCGGCGCGGCGCGAGATCAGGCTGTTCAACGAGGGCTGCATCGCGCCCATACCAATCGACAACCCGGTCACCGCGACAATCAGCGGCGGCAGCGTGCTGGCAAAGGGCAGCAGCAGGAGGCCGAGCGCGATCAGCGCCAATCCGCTCTGCAGCAGCTTTTCTTCGCCAAACCGGCGAGAGAGCGGCCCGATCAACCCGCCCTGCATGACCGCCGACAACAGCCCGACATAGGTGAAGACATAGCCGATCTGCGCCGGACCCCAGCCGAATTGCCGCATCGCCCACATCGCAAAGGTGCTCTCCATACCGGCAAAGGCCAGGATCACGAGAAAGAACACCGCGAAGAGGCGCGCCAGCATCGGCCGCCGCAGCACGCTCTGGAGCACCGCGATGCGGCTGCGCGATTGCCGCGCCCGAACAGCCGTCGGCAGGCTCTCCGGCAAGAAGAGCACGACCCCGAGAAACGCCGCGAACGACAATCCGGCCGCGATCAGCCCCGGGGCTTGCAGATCGGCGGTCGCGAGCTCGTTGCCTGCGACAATTCCGCCCAGGGCGGGCCCGATAATAAAGCCGAGGCCGAAGGCGGCGCCGATCATCCCCATGCCGCGGGCGCGCCGCTCGGGCGGTGTCACATCGGCGATATAGGCCTGCGCCGCCGCGATATTGCCGGCGCAGAGACCGGCAAAGGCCCGCGCCGCGAACAGCATCCACAATTCCGTCGCGAAGCCGAGCCAGAGATAGGCGAACGCGGCGGCCAGCATGCTCGCCATCAGGACCGGCCGCCGTCCGATCCGGTCGCTGATCCGCCCCCAGAGCGGCGCCGAAATCATCGACATCAGCGAGAAGATCGCGAGCAGGATCGTGACGACCTGCGGCGAGGCGCCAAAGCGCTCGGCGTAGAACGGCAGCAGCGGGATGATCAGCCCGAAGCCGACGAGGTCGACGAACACGATGAGGAAGAGGATTGGCATCGCGCCTCGTTGATAAGCGCCCCCACCCCGCTGAACAAGCATCGATTGCCGCGGCTGGTCATCTGGCCGGGCATTGCCCAAGCGGGGGAAAAATCCAGCGAATCCCTTGCTCTCGCACCAAGACGCCTAAAATTCGCTCGGTATGTCCGCCGTTTTCGGAACGCTTTCATGCCTCCCGTTAGTCCCATTTAACCCGCTGTTAAACGGGGTCGGGTTTCCTAGGGTCGTCAACTCGGCCCAGGAGAGTGCAAATGACTTTCTTTTATCGTCTGTTGCGTGATGATCACGGCGCCACCGCCATCGAGTATGGTCTCATTGCTGCTCTGATCGCGGTTGCCGCCGTCACCGTGCTCGGCACCGTCGGCACCAATCTGACGGCCACGTTCAGCACCGTCGCCGCCGATCTGTAAGGTCACGGCGCCGCGCCGCCAGGTGGGTGGCGCGGCCGCTGTCCTTGCAGGATTGCCTCGACCGGTATTCCGGTCAGGCAGGCCTGCGGTTGGCGACAAGCGGCCGCCCTCCGGGCGGCCGATCTTTTTTGCGTCAGCCACCTCTTGCCCGATCGCCGATCCCTCGGACTAAGATAAGCCCTTAACCCGGGAGGAGAGCGCGATGGAGCTCGGCAGGCTCGGCGTCTGGGCGCCAATGGATGTGATGACCGCGGCCGAGGGCGCCGCCTTTGCGCAACAGGTTGAGGCCTGGGGCTACGCCGCTCTGTGGCTGCCGGAGAGCCGTGGCCGCAACGTGTTGGCGCATTCGGCCTGGCTCCTCGCCAATACCACCGAGCTGATCATCGCCCCGGGTATCGCCAACATCTATGCCCGCGACCCGATGGCGATGGCGAATGGCCAGCGCGGCCTAAATGAGCAGTCCGGCGGCCGCTTTCTGCTCGGTATCGGCGTGTCCCATGCGCCGACGGTGACGGGATTGCGGGGTCACACCTACGGCAAACCGGTCGCGACGATGCGTTCCTATTTGCGCGAGATGCAGCTGGCGCCCTATCTCGCGCCGGAGCCTCCCGAAAAGCCGCTGACGATCCTCGCCGCGCTCGGGCCCCGCATGATGGCGCTGTCGGGCGAGCTCGCCGACGGCGCGCATCCCTACAATGTGCCGCCCGAGCACACCGCCGAAGCGCGCCGGATCCTCGGTTCCGGCAAGCTCCTCTGTCCCGAAGTCTGGGTATTGCTGGAAACCGACCCGGCGAAGGCGCGCTCCGCCGCCCGCCAGGCGCTGGCGCCCTATCTGCAGCTCGACAATTACACCAACAATTGGCGTCGGATCGGCTTCGCCGACGAGCTTGCCGATGGCGGCTCCGATCGGTTTATCGATGCCAATGTCGCCTGGGGTGACGAGGCGGCAATCCGCCGCCGTATCCAGGAGCACTGGGATGCCGGCGCCGACCATGTCTGCATCCAGACGATCAGTCCCGACGGCTCGCGCCGCCCGGACGAGAAGCTCCTGGCGATGCTCGCGCCCGGCAGGGCCGCCAGCCCGCGGCCTTGACGCGATCTGCCACGCGCCCGACATTCTTCAGGTTGGCCAGCTGATACAGCGGGCCCAACCAACGCGTTACGGCAGAAGCCTCCCAGGAGGGACAGCGCCGACCATGTATTCCGAAACCACTCGCTCGATCAAAGTCACGGTCCGGCCGTTCTATCTCGACCAGCACTCCTCGCCGGACGAGAACCATTACGTCTGGGCCTATCACGTGATTATCGAGAATTGCGGCACCGAGACCGTCCAGCTGCGGCGCCGCCATTGGGAGATTACTGACGGGTTCGGGCGGCTGCAGGAAGTGCGCGGTCCGGGCGTTGTGGGTGAAGAGCCGGTGCTCGAGCCGGGCGAGAGCTTCGAGTACACCAGCAGCTGCCCGCTCCAGACGCCGTCCGGCTTTATGGTCGGCGACTACGAGATGGAGACCCGCAGCGGCGAGAATTTCCTCGTGCGGGTTCCGGCGTTTTCCCTCGATACGCCGCAACAGCAAGCGCGTCCGAACTGACCCCGAAGCGCGAGGCCGCAGCGGCCAGCGCGCGCCTCTCGCGAGAAAGTGAGCATCATGTCAATCGCCGACCCCCCGCCGCGCGCGGTTGAGCGGAAATCGCGCGCCAAGCAGGCCTTGAGGGTACAGCGGCCGAACCGCCAGGAAGCCCTCGAAGCGGTCCGTACCTTGATCCGGTGGGCGGGTGACGATCCCGATCGCGAGGGGCTCGTCGGCACCCCCGACCGGGTCGTTCGCTCCTACGCCGAGTTCTTCAGCGGCTATGACGATGACCCGGTGGCGCTGTTGCAGCGCACCTTTGAAGAAACCGACGGCTATGACGAGATCGTCATGCTGAAGGACATCCGGTTCGAATCGCATTGCGAGCACCACATCGCGCCGATCATCGGCCAAGTGCATATCGCTTACCTGCCGAGCAACCGGGTGGTCGGCATCTCGAAACTGGCGCGGCTCGTCGAGGTCTATGCCAAGCGGCTGCAGATCCAGGAGAAGATGACGGCTCAGATCGCCAACACGCTCGACGAGGTATTGCAGCCGAAGGGCGTCGCGGTCGTCATCGAGGCGGCGCATCAATGCATGACGACGCGCGGCGTCCACAAGCCCGGGGTCAGCATGGTGACGAGCCGCATGCTTGGCGTCTTCCGCACCGATCCCCTGTCGCGCCGCGAGGTGCTGTCGATGATCGGGACGCCGGGCGGCAGGAGCTGCGAGCACGTCTGACCCCCAATCCACAGACCGGCGAACCGAGGAGCGTCTCGCCGCGGCGGTTGAGATCCTCGACCGGCTGGTGGCGTTCGACACGACCTCGTCGCGCTCCAACCTCGCGCTGATCGATTGGGTCGCCGATTATCTCGAACGCCACGGGATTGCGCATACGCGCAGCAGCGCCGGCGAGGGCAAGGCCAATCTCTATGCGACAATCGGCCCAACCGATCGGGGCGGCGTGCTGCTGTCGGGCCACACCGATGTGGTTCCCGTCGCGGGGCAGCAATGGACGAGCGATCCGTTCGCTTTGACCGAGCGCGACGGCCGCCTTCATGCGCGCGGCTCTGCCGACATGAAGGGGTTTCTCGCGCTCGTTTTGGCGCTGGTCCCGGAAATGCTGCGGCAGCCGCTCAAAGTGCCGTTGCACATCGCCTTCACGCATGACGAGGAGACCGGCTGCTTTGGTGCGCCGGCCTTGATCCGCGCATTGCCGCAGAGCGCCGCGCGGCCGATGCTGGCGATCGTCGGCGAGCCGACCTCGATGCAGATCGCCAACGCGCAAAAGGGCTGCGCCTTTTTCCGCACCCGCGTGCTGGGCCAGGAGGGCCATTCGAGCGCACCCGGCCGCGGCGTCAACGCGATCTTCGCGGCCGCCGAGATCATCTCCGAGATCGCCCGCCTCTCGGCGGAGGCTCGGGCGCGCTCGCGGCTCGACAGCGGCTTCGACCCGCCGCACACGACACTCTCGGTCGGGACGATTGCCGGCGGCGCCGCGGTCAACATCATCGCGCGCGACTGCGCCTTCGACTGGGATTTGCGCAACGTGCCCGATGACGATGCCGCAGCGCTGAAGGCGCGCATCGACGCTTTTATCGCCACCGATCTCGTGCCGCGCATGCGCGCGGTCTATCCCCAGGCGGCCGTCGAGACCGAGACAATCGTCGAGGTGCCACCGCTTTTGCCCGATCCCGGCTCGCCCGCCGAGGCATTGGCGCGCCGCCTGACCGGGGCGAATACGACGACGACGGTCTCCTTTGCCAGCGAAGCCGGGCTTTATCAGCAGGCCGGGATCCCGGCGATCGTCTGCGGCCCGGGCTCGATCGATGTCGCCCACAAACCCGACGAATTCATCACGCGCGCGGAACTCGCCGACGGACAGACCTTTCTCGACCGGCTGCTGCAATGGGCCAGGAGCGGCGGCTAGGTCGCGAACTCATAAAATTGCCGGCGCGCAACCCGTGTCGAAACGTCCGTTCCGGGTGGAAAGCGGCCCATCATCAGCTTCGTGCGGATGACGTCTATGCGCCGCTTCCGGACGTTTGCGCACCGACAGTCGGACCGCTCAAATCGAACATACCGGCCATTACCTGGGACAGTCGCCGGGGGTGAGGCTCGCGGCGAGCCAGGAGCGCGCTGTAATTCATTCTAACTTCGCCGGTTGCACCGCTGCATCCGGCGGCGCTGAACCGCACGAGATGATCGCCTTATGGCTGGAATTTGCAACGATTTGGCTTGCCGCTGATCCCCTTTGAATCAACCTTGTCGCGGAGATCCGGACAGGCGGGAAATTCCGGTATTATCGGGGCGACGAATGACGGCCGGAGCACCTGTGATGAAGCCTGCGCGTGCCACCAAGTTATTGGCTGGCCTTCTGGTTCTTCTCGCGATGCCGGATCTCGCGCTGGCGCAAGATGTTTCTAACGCTCCGACCGTGTCTCATCCATCGAGTCGGACGGTGTCGCCGCGGCTGTCGGACCTGCCGGATGCGCATTGGCACGGCAGCCCGATGGACCTCAAAGTCCATCCCCGGCCACCGCTACCGCCCCTCCCGGAAAGGGCGGCTCGCCCGAGCACTAGCGACCTGGCGCTGCAGTCGAAACCCGGCGCGGCCCTCACTCCGGGATCGAAAACCGCGTTCGAGGGAATTGGCGAGAACGGCTCGGTCCCGGGCGACCCTAACATTGCGGTCGGGCAGACGAATCCCCTGACCGGCGTCGGCTACATCGTTCAGGTCGTCAACACGGAGATCGCCGTCTTCGACAAGAGCGGCAATCTCATGATGCCGACTAAGTCGTTGAGCTCGCTGTGGGCCCCGCTCGGCGGCGGCTGCGCTAGCAACAATGCTGGCGACCCGGTTGTCCAATACGACAATTTGGCGCCCGACGGCCTTAACAGCGGTGGCACCGGCCGCTGGATCGTCACCCAGCTCGGCAGTTTGAGCGCGCCCTATTCGCAATGCATCGCCGTGTCGCAGACCAGCGACCCGACCGGATATTACAATCTCTATTCCTATACCGTTCTGAACAGCAACTACCTCAATGATTATCCGAAGTTCGGCATCTGGCCGACTGCCAACAACCCGGCTTATCTCGCGACTTACAACCTATTCCAGAACGGCCACAAATTCATCGGCGCCGCGCTCTGCGTCTACGACCGCACCGCGATGCTAGCCAACCTGCC
>Ga0209155_1000195_pt1 | contig 27182 bp, 28 predicted proteins | sample GraSoiAngelo_122_FD_185879 | JGI IMG/M metagenome (GOLD analysis project Ga0209155, IMG submission 185879) | Grasslands soil microbial communities from the Angelo Coastal Reserve, California, USA - 14_0927_02_20cm (SPAdes) (version 2) | ecosystem: Environmental > Terrestrial > Soil > Grasslands ... | reverse complement strand
CCAAAGTCATACTGATCGGTCACAGCGGCGGCGGTCCCACCACTTCGTATTATCAGGCGGTGGCTGAAAACGGCCCGAGTTACTGTCAAGGGGCGAACAAGCTCAGCCAGTGTTCGAGCAGCCAGTTATCGGGCTTTTTACCGACGGACAGGGCCGATGCGATCGTGTTCATGGACGCGCATCCAGGCAACACAGTGAACGGGTTGCGTAGCCTCAATGCCGCGGTTTCGAGCGAAAATAATCCCAAGCAGCTAAACACCGCACTCAATCCGTTCGATGAAAAAAATGGTTTCCATCCTAACCCACAGGGCGATTCAGTTTACTCGTCAGCGTTCGTGCAACGCTACACCGATACCCAATCGCAGCGAATGAATGATCTCATCGCCGCCGCCCAGCAAATGCAAGAAGACATCGCAAGCGGCAAGAGTCTGCCGACGGATAACGATGCATTTATCGTGTACCACGATAGCGCAAGACTTTCCGACTTCAGCACGGGCGTCTGGAGAGGCACGCTACACCCGGCGAAATTGCTTAAGAATAATGGGACCATCGATGCGACGAAGGTTGTCAATACGGTTAGGGTTCCGGACGGTCCCGGTAATCGAGACACCGACTCGCAACTGAGCGGAGGTCTGTTCTTGAATCTAACGTCGTTTTTAAGTGCCAACGCGATTCGTTCCACGAATTCCTTGACTGGTATCGACTGGTGTTCGAGTAACAACTCGACTCCGTGCGCCGTATCGCACTTATCGCCCTCGTTGCCTGTATTGGTGCTATCGATGCAGGGTCATTACTTCATTCGCGACGGAGAACAAATCTTCGAAATGTCGACAAGCAGCGATAAGGATTATGTGGTGATCGAGGGCGCCACCCACGGTTTGGCGCCATGCACGGCGTGCTCCGCGCTTCATGGGGGAGCCGACTACAGCAATGCGCGCACGAATCTCTTTAATTATGTCCGGGATTGGGCCAACGCCCGCTTCTGATAACAATCGAACATCATTGAGGAGGTTTTATGTCTGAACGGTTCTTGTTTTTGTTGACAATGCTGGCGGTGCCGGTGGGCATCGTTGGATACTCCAACGACGCGCGGGCGATCACGACGACCGTGGTATGCACGACACTGGCAACCTGTACAACCGCGGGTCTGGACCTAAACGCGGCAACCTTGCGCAGACCCGACAGCAACGCGCTCGGAAGGGCACATGTCGGCATTTTCATCATGCACCCGTATTCGGGCTACGCGAATTTTCAAGGCTGCGCAGAACTGGCATCGAGAGGCTATACAACCCTCTGCGCCAACAGCATATTCAACGGCAGTCAATACGGTTACTACGGTTACGAGCAGCACGCGCCCGGCATCAAATCGGGATTGGAGTATCTCGAAAAGCTCCAAGCCACGGCAACTCTCCCGGCGATTGCGAAACTGATTATTTTCGGCCACAGCGCGGGCGCGCCGCTGATGACCTTTTATCAAAATATCGCGGAGAACGGCCCTGGAGCGTGCCAGGGGCCGGAGAAAATCATTCCTTGCGTCGCGACCAATCTCGGTAATCTTCCGAAGGCAGACGGCGTAATGCTCTTCGACGCCCACTTGGGAGATTCCTTGGCGACGTTTACCTATGTCGATCCGGCGATTCACGGCAACGAGTGCTTGCCGCGAAACCCGCAATTCGATCTGTTCAGCTCGGAAAATGGTTACGATTCCGCGACCAACGGTGCCACGTACACCAAACAATTCGCAAAGACGTTCACGACCCATCAAGCAATACGCAATCAGGATCTGCTGAACGATGCTCTAAGCTTGTTGCGCGAAAGGATCAACGCAACCGGAGACCCAACACAGCTGGGCGATGACATTCCGTTCAACGTCGTCGGCTCTACCGACGCGCGGTTGTGGCAGCCGGATACGGGTCTGCTCAGGTATACGAAGAAGCCGCATACGCTCTTAGCTCGAGACGGCACGCGGCCCGTGCAGATTATTCAGTCGGTTCGAAATCCCATGGGACGCGCTGCCAACGGGCTCGACTGCATTAGGTCGACCACCACTCAGAACGTTCATATCTGGCTCGGCGCCCATGCGTTGCGCGCGACCCCGGGTCTGTACACGCAGAGCGCGGACGATATCACCGGGATTGATTACGATTCATCCAACGCAACCTCGGTCAGCAACGCCAAGGGAATTACCGTACCGCTGGTCATTATTTCCAATACGGGGCACTACTTCGTGCGACCGGACGAAATTCTCTATGACAACGCAGTTGCCCACGATAAAACGATCGCGTTTGAAGAAGGCGCGGTGCACGGCGGCACGCCTTGTTTGCCTTGTGCGACGCTCATTGATCCCGCGATCACGACGCAAGGGCAGGCAAACGCCTACTGGGGCGATACGATCAAGCGGACTTTCGATTTTTATTCCGAGTGGCTCGCTGCCAGATATTAATCAGCTCGCTGAATTTTCCGTTCAAGGAAACCGTCAGGCGTTCGCTTCCGCAGGCCGGGTGCGCTCGAAATCGAGGATCGCCTGCCTGAGCGGCTCGGGCCACGGGGCCGATTTTCTCGTTTTCGGATCGGCGTTGACGTAGATGAGCTCGCCGCTCGTGATGTGCTCGGCGCCGCGCCAGATGCCGAACACGAGCTGCATCGAGGAGCGGCCGATGCGGCCGACGCGGCAGCCGATGTCGATCAGCTCGTCGTAGGTCGCCGAGCCGTGGTATTCGGCGCTCGCCTTTACCGCGTAGATGTCCGTGCCGAACTTCTCGACGATGTCCTCGGGGTAGCGAAAGCCGATCGCGCGCCAGTACTCCGCGACCGCGACGTCGAAGTAGAGAAAATAGTGCCCGTTGAAGACCACGTCCTGCCGGTCGACTTCCGCCCAGCGCACCCGCAGGCTGTGGACGAAGGTGAAATCCTCGCGCTTCATTCGGGGCAGGAGCGGCCGGTGGATTAGACTTCGAGCATACCAGAGCCCCGATGGACGAGATCGTACTGCGCTCGATGCTGAAGTGGCCGGACGTGCCGGCGGTGTACGGCTGGCTCTCGCTCGACCGGCGCGGAAACTGGATGATCAAGACCGTCGCAGGGCGCTTCGAGCGCATCGCTCATGCCGCGGTCAGGGAGTTCATCGGCAGGAATTACGCGTCGGATCCGGAGGGCCGCTGGTATTTCCAGAACGGCCCGCAGCGGGTGTTCGTCGCGCTCGATTACACGCCCTGGGTCTACCGGCTCGATGACGCGGGGCAGGGGCTGCTCGCGCACACGGGGGCCGTGCCGCGCTCGCTCGAAGCGGTGTTTCTCGACGACGCGGGCGCGCTCCTTCTCAAGACGGAAATCGGCATCGGAGTGCTGCTCGACCGTGATCTCCCGGGTTTTCTCGAGCGCGTTGCCGACGTTGGCGGGCGGGGGCTCGAGCGGCTCCTGGAAGAGGTCGAGCGGGGCGCGGAAGCGCAGGCGATGCTGCAGGGCAGGAAGCTGCCGATCGCTTCCATTTTCGCGGCAGACGTTCCGGGCCGGTTCGGATTTGTCGCACGACCCGCGCCGCGGGCGGGCGAGCCGGAGTGCTGAGCGGGCCCGGATGTAACCAGGTGTAAAAGGTGTAAAAGGTCGACGCCGGCTCATCGCTGGCGTTACACTTCCACCGAGCCGAGAGTTCTCCCTGAAAGGAGGCTCAAGATGAACCGACCGATTGCGATTCTGCTGGGTGTGGCGCTGTTGCTGAACGCAGACGCCGTCTTCGCGCGCGGCGGAAGAGGCGGCGGGGGTCATGCGGGCGGCGGAGGATTCCACGGTGGCGGTACATCGATGGGCTTTCACGGCGGGCACGGGGGAATAGCCACGGTCGGCGCTCGCTTCGCTCATCCCATCGGACGGCCCTTCGTGGGCGTTCGCCCCGGGTTCGTCGGCCGTCCTCCCTTCTTCCGCCACCGCGTATTCGTCGGGAGCACGGTCGTGATCGGTGCGCCGTTCTTCTATCCTTACTATCCTTACTATCCCTACTACCCTCCGGCGTACGCGGCCCCGTATGCGGAACCGCCGGCCTATATCGAACAGAGCGGGGGCGTGTATTACTACTGCCCTGACTACAACGATTACTACCCCAACGTTTCCAGCTGCCCCTCGCAGTGGGTGCCGGTTTCTGCGAACGCAGGCGAATACCCGCAGTAAGCCCCTCCACGACTAGCCCGCAGTCAGCACGACCTTTCCCTGAACCTTGCGGTTCATCATGTCCTTGAGCGCGTCGGCCGCGCGCTCGAGGGGATAGCTCGCGCTCACGAGCGGCTTGATCTTCTTGGCGCGCAGCCACGCCGTCAGCTCCCTCAGGTTCGCCGCGTTGAGATCGCGCTCCCGCCGCGCGAACTCGCCCCAGAAAACGCCCACGATAGCGCAGCCCTTGAGCAGCGCGAGGTTGAGAGGGATCTTCGGGATCTCGCCTGAGGCGAATCCGACCACGAGGTAGCGCCCTTTCCAGGCCATCGCGCGTACGGCGGGCTCGGAATACTTTCCGCCGACCGGATCCAGGGCGATGTCGGCGGCGGCGCCCAGATTCTTGAGGGCTTCGCGTAGGTCCTCGCGCTCGTAGTTGATCGTGACTTCGGCGCCGAAACGCCTGCAGGTCTCGAGCTTCTCGTCGGACGAAGCGCAGGCGATCACGCGCGCACCGAAGAGCTTGCCGAGCTCCACGGCGGCAAGGCCGACGCCGCCCGCCGCGCCGAGCACGAGCAGCGTTTCGCCCGCCTTGATTCCCGCGCGGTCCTTGAGCGCGTGGTAGGCCGTGGCGTAGACCAGGCCGAAGGAGGCGGCGACCGTGAAATCGAGGCCGGCCGGAACCGGCGTGACGAGCGCTTCGTCGACCACGACCTCCTCCGCATAGCCGCCCCAGCGGATGTGCGCCATCACCCGGTCCCCCGGCATGAAACCATGCACGCCTTCGCCGACCTGCCTGACCACGCCGGCGATCTCGCTCCCTGGCGAAAAGGGTAGCTCGGGCTTGAACTGGTACTTGTTCTGGATGAGGAGGACATCGGGGAAATTCACCCCGCTCGCCTTTACAGACACCAAAAGCTGTCCCTTGCCCGGCGCGGGCGACGGGATGTCTTCGACCACCAGCGCGTCGGGCGGCCCCCAGCTCTTGCACAGCACGGCTTTCATGCGCGCCCTATTGCGATCATGCCGGCATCATAGCCGTCCTGTTGCCTCGGCTACAATTGTGGGGCTACCATGCATCGCACCCGAGGGAGGTTTCCATGGCCGAAGACACCACCGTCAAGCGCGAGCCGCAATACGTGGGTTTCTGGAAGCGGGTTTTCGCCTCGATCATCGATACCCTGATCCTTGTCGTCGTGATCGGACTGATCGTGGTTGCGGTCTACGGCATGCAATACGTGCGGCTCTCCTCCGAGGGGAAAACCCTAATGTTCGATTTGCTCGTGCAAGGGCTGCTCCCTGCGCTGGCGGTGATCGTCTTCTGGCGCTACCGCGGCGCGACCCCCGGGAAGATGCTGATCTCGGCCAAGATAGTGGATGCAGAGACATTCGGAACGCCTTCCACGGGAAAGCTGATCGGCCGTTACTTCGCTTATATCGTTTCCTGCATCTTCATGCTCGGATTCATCTGGATCGCCTTCGACAAGCGCAAGCAGGGCTGGCACGACAAGCTCGCCGGAACCGTGGTGATCCAGGACGAAGACGACTGAATCGGGCCCATGGCGGCACTGAGCGACAAGATCGCCTGGGTTACGGGCGGCGGCAGCGGCATCGGGCAAGCCTCGGCGGTCGAGCTCGCGAGAGGCGGCGCGACGGTGGTCGTGTCGGGGAGGCGGGCCGATGCGCTCGCCGAGACCGCGGCGCTGATCAAGGAAGCCCGCGGCAAAGGCGAAGCCGAGGCGGTCGATACCTCCGACAAGGAGGCGGTCGAACGCTCCGCGGCCGCGATCCTCGCGCGGCATGGCCGCATCGATATCCTCGTCAATTGCGCCGGCACCAACATCCCGAAGCGTTTCTTCAAGGATCTCGACGCGGGGGAGTGGGACCGCGTGATCGGCGTCAACCTGAACGGGGCGCTCTACTGCACGCTCGCGGTGCTGCCTTCGATGCGCAAACGGCGCGACGGCCTGGTGATCCACGTCGCGTCCTATTTCGCCCGCTACCAGAGCTATGTCGGCGGCGCCGCCTACAACGCGAGCAAGCAGGCGCTCATCGCGCTGGTCCACCAGATCAACATCGAGGAAGGCATGCACGGAATCCGCGGCTGCGCCATCCACCCCGGCGAGACGGTCACGCCGCTGCAGAGGGCGCGGCCCAAGCCGCCATCGCCCGAGGATCAGGTGCGCATGCTGAAGATGGAAGACGTGGGTCGCGTGGTGCGCTTCGTCGCGGAATCGCCCGCGCACGTGTGCGTAAACGAGATCGTCGTCACGCCGACCTGGAACCGGCTGATACTCGGCGGCGGCGAGATGCTGCTCGCGCCGAAGATCGAGTAAAAGCCGAACTTCGTTCAGCGTCCTGTAACGCGCAGCAGCTCCAGCATGAGGGCCTTCTGTACATGAAGCCGGTTCTCCGCTTCATCGATTGCCACACAGCCCGGACCGTCCAGGACCCCGTCGGTTGCCTCGACATTGCGGCGCACGGGCAGGCAGTGGCTGAAAATCGCATTGTTGGTTAGCGCCATCTTCCGTTCGTCGACGATAAAGCGCCCGTACGCCCTCGAGAGCTCCCATTCCCTTTCTGGGTTACCGTAATAGGGCAGCGACCCCCAGCTATTCGCGTAGACCACGTCCGCATCCGCGTAGCCTTCGCTGATGTCGTGGGTAACGACCAAGCGCCCGCCGTTAGAAGCAGCGTTCTCATGCGCCACCTTCATGAAGCGTTCATCGAGGACGTAGTCGGGACTCGGACAAAGCAGGCTCACATTCATCCCGTACTTTGTGGCGATCATCGTCACGGAGTTGGCCACCGCAGTACTAAGGGGCTGCGGGTGCCATGTCCACGTCAAACACAACTTCTTTCCCTTTAGCCGGCCCAACCTCTCCTGGAGCGTCATGGCGAGCGCCAATTCTTGGCATGGGTGAATGATTGTCTCCATGTTGATCACGGGAACTCGGGAATGCCGAGCGAGCGCCTTTATCAGCGGGTCTTCGCGGTCATACTGCCAATTCTTGAAACCGGGGAATGCGCGCATCGCGATGAGGTCGCAGTAGCGTGACAGCACTTCGGCGACTTCAACGATGTGCTCCTCGGCCTTGCCGTCCATGACCTTTCCCGAATCGAATTCGATCCCCCACACGCCGTTGCCAGGTTCCAGAACGATCGCTGTGGCACCCAACTGCGCGGCGCCGATCTGAAACGAGGCCCTCGTGCGCAGCGAGGGATTCAGAAACAGCAACGCGAGGGTCCTGCCCTGCAGAAGCGGCTGTATAGGACTGGATTTGAGGCCTTTCGCTTCATCGAGGAGCGCCTGCAATTCCTCGACGGTGAAATCTTGAGTATTGATGAAGTGTCGCATCGAGACGGGCCGGTGAGCAGCTGCTTAGCCGTTTTTCTTGTCTTTATCCGCAAGTAGTTTGAAAGTCCCGATCGCCTTGGCGAGGAGCGCGCCCTTGTCGTCGCGCGCCTCGGCCTCGCAGAACGCGGTGGATTTGCCGCCGTGGAGGACCTTTCCTTCGGCGGTCACCCTGTCGCCGAAGCTTCCTTTCATGAAGCCGACGCTCAAGTCGACCGTCAGCACGCCGCCGGCCACGCCGTAGTGCCCGCGCACCGCCCAGCTCATGACGAGGTCTAGCATGGTCATGATCACGCCGCCGTGAGTCGCGCCCCAGCTGTTCAGGAGTTCCGGGCGCTTCTTGAGCGAAACCACCGCGTGCTCCTTCGTCATCTCGACGAGCTGGATTCCGAGGTGCTCGGTAAAGGGGATCTTGATGGCGGCGGCGCCCGGCGTCGTTGAGGCTCCTTCAGGCGACACTCGCGCCTCCATCGACAGCGATGATCTGCCCGGTGATGTGGCGCGACGCGTCCGAGGCGAGCAGGACCACGAGCCCCTTCAGGTCCTCCGCGTCGCCGAGCCGGCGCAGCGGCGTGCGCGCGACGATCTTCTCGCCGAGCCTCTCGAGCGACGCCTTCGTCATCTTCGAAGGAAAGAATCCCGGCGCGATGGCGTTCACCGTGATGCCGTGTTCGCCCCATTCGGCGGCGAGCGCGCGCGTGAAATTCACCAGGCCCCCCTTGGTCGTGTTGTATCCGAGCGTCTCCAGCATGTCCACGGGATTGCCGCGCAGCCCCGCGATCGACGCGACGTTGATGATTCTGCCATAGCGGTTCGGGATCATCGAGCGTTTTCCCACGGCCTGGGTGACGAGGAATGTTCCCGTCAGGTTGAGGTCCACGAGCTTGCGCCATGCATCCAGGGGGTGCTCCTCGGCGGGCGCGCCCCAGGTGGCGCCCGCGTTGTTCACGAGCACATCCACTCTCCCGTGGCGCTCGAGCACCTGGGAGACCATCGGTTCGATCGCCTCGGGCCGGGAAATGTCGCAGACGAGCGGCAGGGCCTCGATACGCTGCCTGGCGAGAAATTCGCGCGCCTGCTCAAGCTCCTCCGGTTTCCTCGCCGAGATCGCGAGCTTCGCGCCCATTTCGCCCAACGCCTCGGCAATCTGCAGCCCGAGGCCGCGCGAGCCGCCGGTGACGAGAGCGATCTTTCCGGTGAGATCGAGGAGTTTCTTTACGCTCATGGCAAAAGGCGTGAGCTTACGCTTCTTCCCGATTGTAGATTGACACGGGTTTGCGCGCAGGGTAATTTTTCCCCGGCCCCCGGCTGCCAGGAGACCAACCATGCGCGCCCAAATGATGGACATGCCGCTGCTCGTCTCGTCGATCATCGCGCATGCCGACCGCAGCCACGGCGACACGGAAATCGTCTCGCGCACCGTCGAGGGTCCGATCCACCGGTATACGTACGGCGAGGCGCACCGGCGCTCGAAGCGCCTCGCCCAGGCGCTCGCGCGGCTGGGCGTGAGAGAGGGCGAGCGCGTCGGCACGCTCGCCTGGAACGGCTTCCGCCACTTCGAGCTCTACTACGGCGTCGCCGGAATGGGCGCCGTGATCCACACCGTCAATCCGCGGCTTTTTCCCGAGCAGCTGGTGTTCATCGTCAACGACGCGGAAGACCGCTACGTCTTCTTCGACCTGACGTTCGCGCCGCTCGCCGAGAAGCTCGCCCCGGCGTGCAAGGGCGTCAAGGGCTGGGTGGCGATGACCGATCGCGCCCACATGCCGCAGGCGAATCTGCCCAATCTGCTCTGCTACGAGGAGCTGATCGCACGCGAGGACGGGGACTACGAGTGGCCGCAGTTCGACGAATGGACCGCCGCGGGCCTGTGCTATACCTCCGGCACGACCGGCAACCCGAAGGGCGTGCTCTTCGCCAATCGTTCCACGATCCTGCACGCCTATGCCGCCTCCCTGCCAGACGTGTTCAACTGCTCGGCGCGCTCGGTGATCCTGCCCGTTGTGCCCATGTTCCACGTCAACGCCTGGGGCATTCCCTACTTCGCGCCGCTGAACGGCGCAAAGCTCGTTTTCCCCGGCTCCGGCCTCGACGGCAAGAGCCTCTACGAGCTGTTCGAGGCGGAGAGAGTGACCGCGAGCGCAGGCGTGCCCACCGTGTGGCTCGCCCTGCTCGCCCACATGAAGCAGAACAATCTCAGATTCAGCACGCTGAAGTCGGTGGTCGTGGGCGGCTCGGCCTGCCCCCCGGCGATGATCGATGCTTTCCGCGACGGCTTCGGCGTGCACTGCAAGCACGCCTGGGGAATGACCGAGATGAGCCCGCTCGGCAGCTTCTGCACGCTCAAGGCCAAGCACGAAGCCTTGCCCCGCGAAAAAAAGCACGAAGTGGAGTGCAAGCAGGGCCGGACGATCTACGGCGTCGAAATGAAAATCGTCGATGGCGAGGGCAAGGAGCTGCCGCGCGACGGCAAGGCCTTCGGCGATCTGCTGGTGCGCGGGCCCTGGATACTCAAGGAGTACTTCAAGGGCGCGGGCGGCAGTCCCTTGCGCGAGGGATGGTTCCCCACGGGCGACGTGGCCACGATCGACCCGGACGGCTACATGCAGATCACCGACCGCTCGAAGGACGTGATCAAGTCGGGCGGAGAATGGATCAGCTCGATCGACCTGGAGAACATCGCCGTGGCGCATCCGGCGATCGCCGAAGCCGCGGTCATCGGCGTGCGCCACCCGAAATGGGACGAGCGGCCGCTCGTGATCGCGGTCAGGAAGCCCGGCGCGAGCGTCACGCGCGAGGACCTGCTCGGGTTCTACCAGGGCAAAGTGGCGAAGTGGTGGATGCCCGACGACGTCGTCTTCGTCGAGCAGCTGCCGCACACCGCGACGGGGAAGCTCCTCAAGACCAAGCTGCGGCAGGACTTCAGGGATTACAAATTGCCCACTGCATAAGGCGTATTGCAGCAGAACAGGCCTAAGCGCAGAATCAATCGGTCCAATCATGACGATCCCATTTCGCAGATCACGCCGCGATTTTCTCAAAGTGTCCACTGCCGTCGGCGGCGGCCTTGCGCTCGAACTATGCGTTCCCACGCCAGTCCTTTCCCAGGCTGCCGCAAAAACGAAAGGCCCCGAGCTCACCGCGTGGATCGTGGTCAATCCCGACAACAGCGTCCTCATCCGTGTGGCGCGCTCGGAGATGGGGCAGGGCAGCTCCACCGGACTTCCCATGCTGGTCGCCGAGGAGCTCGAGTGCGACTGGACGAAGGTCCGCACCGAATTCGTGTCGACCGCCGAGCAGGTCCGCCGCAACCGGGTGTGGGGCTCGATGGCCACGGGCGGCAGCCGCTCGATCCGGGACTCGCAGGAATATCTTCGCCAGGCGGGCGCCGCGGCGCGCGAGATGCTCGTCGCCGCAGCGGCGCAGAGATGGAAGGTTCCCGCGTCCGAATGCGACGCGGAGAACGGCGTGATCACGCATACGCCGTCGCGAAGGAAGCTGCGCTTCGGCCAGGTGGCTCAAGCCGCCTCGAAACTCGAGCCGCCCAAGGACGTGAAGCTGAAGGACCCCAAGGAATGGAATCTCGTCGGCAAGCCCGCGCGCCGGCTGGACATCCCCGACAAGGTGACGGGCAAGCCGCTATTCGGAATCGACGTGCAGCTTCCCGGCATGGCGTACGCCGCGATCGCGCAGTGCCCCGTGTTTCGCGGCAGGTTCGTGACCGTCGCCGACGAAAGAATCAAGGGCCTGCGGGGGCTCATCAAGGTCGTGAAGCTGGAAGACGCGGTCGCGGTGGTCGCCGACAACTGGTGGCGAGCGAACCGCATGCTCAAGCTCCTCGCGATCGAATGGGACGCGGGCGCGAACGGCGGGGCGACGACGGAGAGCATCCGCGAGTTCGTGCGCTTCGGGCTGGAGGATTCCAGCGTCCCGGTCGCGCGCAACGACGGCGACGTCGAGGCGGCTTTCTCCTCCGCCGCCAAGGTGGTCGAGGCCGAGTACTACGCGCCCTTTCTGAACCACGCGCCGCTGGAGCCGATGAACTGCACCGCGCTGGTGAAAGGCGACCGCGTCGAGGTGTGGGCGCCGACGCAGAACGCCGAGGCGACGCACGCGACCGCCGCCGCGACCGCGGGCGTTCCGCTCGAGAACGTCGAGGTGCACCTCACGCACTTGGGCGGGGGCTTCGGACGGCGCGGCTTCCAGGACTACACGAGGCAGGCCGTTGCGATCGCAACGGCGGTGGAAGGCAGGCCCGTGAAGCTCCTGTGGTCGCGCGAAGAGGACATGCAGCACGACTATTACCGCCCGATGACGCTGATGCGGTTCAAGGCAGCGCTCGACTCGAGCGGCAAGCTCACCGCCTGGCGCGTCCGCGATGCGAGCCACTCGATCATGGCGGGCGTGCGGCCGCAGGAGATCAAGGAGGGTATAGACCGGCACGCGCTCGGCGGCATCGTCGACATGCCTTACGAGGTGCCGAACCTGAGGATAGAGTTCGCGATGAGGAACAGCCACGTGCCGGTGGGTTTCATGCGCACCGTGTTCCACTCGCAAAACCCCTTCATGCGCGAGTGCTTCGTCGACGAGATGGCGCACGCCGCAGGCAAAGACCCCTATGAGTTTCGCCGCGCTATGCTGCAGAAAAAGCCCAAGGATCTCGGCGTGTTGGATGCCGCGGCTCGGGTCTCGGGCTGGGGCTCGCCCCTTCCCGCAGGCGCGCACCGCGGCATCGCCGTGCAGGATTCCCACGGCAGCTACGCGGCCGCCGTTTTCGAGGTATCGGTGAGCGCAGCGGGCGAGCTCGATATCCGGCGCGTGGTGGTCGCGGTGGATCCGGGCTACGTCGTGAATCCGGACTCCGCCGAAGCACAGGTGCAAAGCTGCGTCGCCTACGGGCTCACTTCGGTTCTCTGGGGCGAAATCACCTTGAGGGAAGGCCGCGTCGAGCAGTCCAACTTCCACGACTACCGCATCATGCGTATCGCCGAGATGCCGAAGAGAATCGAGGCGGTGCTCGTCCCGAGCGGCGGCTTCTGGGGCGGGCTGGGCGAGACGCCGCTCGCGCCGCTCGCGCCCGCGCTCGCCAACGCGATTTTCGCCGCGACCGGCAAGCGAATCCGGTCGCTGCCGCTCAAGAACCAGGGACTGCGCCTCGCGTGATCGGGTAAACTAGGCGCAGCCGTTTCAGCGACTTTCGAGAAACCCGCCGGTCAGCCATGCCAAAGGAGATTCCATGATCGAACTCACCGTCAACGGCAGGAAGCACAACGTCGACGTCGAGCCGGAGATGCCCCTCTTGTGGGTTTTGCGCGACGTGCTCGACGTGAAGGGCCCGAAGTTCGGCTGCGGCATCGCGCAGTGCGGGGCCTGTACCGTGCACCTGAACGGCGAGCCGGTGCGCTCGTGCTCCGTGCCGGTGTCCGCCGCGGCGAACCACAAGGTGCTGACCATCGAAGGGCTCGCGCAGCGCGGCCAGCTGCACCCGGTGCAGAAGGCGTGGATCGATCACGAAGTGCCGCAGTGCGGCTACTGCCAGTCGGGGCAGATCATGGCGGCGGTCGCCCTGCTCGCAAAGAATCGCGACCCCAGCGACCAGGACATCGACGCGGCGATGACCAACATCTGCCGCTGCGGAACCTATGCGCGCATCCGCACGGCGATCCACGCCGCGGCGAAGACCTTGAAGTCGACGAAGGCATAGGGAGGGAGCGGCCATGGCCAAGACATTCGCCTGCAAATTCGAGCCTGCGCGCAGGAGGTTCCTGAAGCAATCCGCCGCGATCGGCGGAGGCCTCTCCGTCGGATTCAACATCCCGGGCGCGCTCGCGCAGAAGCCCGGCGCAGCCGTGGAGATCAACGCCTGGGTCGTGATCCGTCCCGACGACGCCATCATCATCCGCTACGCGCGCTCCGAGATGGGGCAGGGCAGCATGACCTCCGCCCCGATGCTGGTCGCCGAGGAGCTGGAGTGCGACTGGAGAAGGGTGAAGATCGAATACGCCTCGGCGAACGCGAACGTGAAGCGCAAGCGCGCCTGGGGCGATATGGCGTCGGTGGGAAGCCGGACCATCCGCAATTCCCAGGAGTATCTGCGCAAGGCGGGCGCGACCGCGCGCGAGATGCTGATCGCCGCGGCGGCGCAGCAGTGGGGCGTGCCGGCGTCCGAATGCTCGGCGTCGAACAGTTTCATCACCCACGGTGCCGGCGGGCGCAGGCTGAGCTTCGGAAAAGTGGCCGACGCCGCCGCCAAGCTCGAGCCGCCGAAGGACGTGAAGCTGAAAGACCCCAAGGACTGGAAGCTGATCGGGAAGTCCGTCAAGCGCATCGACATTCCCGACACCGTCGTAGGCAGGCAGCGCTACGGCATCGATGTGCAGCTGCCCGGCATGCTCTACGCGGCGATCGCGCAGTGCCCGGTGTTCGGCGGCAAGCTGAAGTCGATGGACGCGAGCAAGGTCGAGGGCCGGCGCGGCATCGTCAAGGTCGTACCCCTGGAGACTTTCGTCGCAGTCGTCGCCGACAACTGGTGGCGGGCGAAGGAAGCGCTGCGCGACGTCCACATCGAATGGGACGTGGGCGCGAACGGCAACGTCTCGAGCGCGAGCCTGATGGAGTTCTACAAAGGCGGGCTCGATGCCCAGAGCGACGTCGCGACCGCGCGCAAGGACGGCGATTTCGAACAGGCCTTCGGTTCCGCCGAAAGGAAAATCGAAGCCGAGTACTACACGCCGTATCTCGCACACTCGTGCCTCGAGCCGATGGGCTGCACGGCAATCGTCAAGGACGGCAAGGTCGAACTCTGGACTTCAACGCAGAATGCCGAGGCCTCGCTCGCCGTGGCGGCGGCGACCGCGGGCGTCCCGCTCGAGAACGTCGAAGTGCACCGCGTGCAGCTGGGCGGCGGCTTCGGGCGGCGCGGCGGAGCGCAGGATTTCGTGCGCCAGGGCGTCGCGATCGCGAAGGCCATGGAAGGCACGCCGGTGAAAATGCTCTGGACCCGCGAGGAAGACACGCAGCACGACTTCTACCGGCCGGCGAGCCTCGTCCGCATGAAGGCGGGGCTGGACGGCTCGGGGAAACCGGTCGCCTGGTACTCGCGCGTCGCGGCGACCTCGATTTTCGAGACGCTCGCCCGCGTGCCGCTCAAGCGGCCGTTCGCACCCGCCGACGGCGTCGATCCCCAGTCGGTGGCCTCGCTGTACGATCTGCCGCACGCGATTCCGAACGTCAAGGTCGAGTACGCACAGCGCACCGCGCACGTTCCGGTCGGATTCTGGCGCACGGTGGGGCATTCGCAGAATCCGTTCGTGCGCGAGTCCTTCATGGACGAACTGGCGAACGCCGCGGGCAAGGACCCGTATGAATACCGCCGTGCGCTGCTCGCGAATTCGCCGAAAGATCTCGGCATTCTCGAGGCGACCGCGAAAGCGGCCGGCTGGGGCCAGCCTCTTCCCGCGGGAGTGTTCCGCGGCATCGCCGAGACCGAAGCTTATGGCAGCTACACCTCGGCCGTGGCCGAGCTCTCGGTCGACAAGAACGGCGAAGTGAACATCCGGCGCCTGGTGCTCGGCATCGATCCGGGCTACGCGGTGAACCCGGACAACATCCAGGCGCAGATGCAGGGCAGCTCGGTGTTCATGCTGACCGCGATGTTCTGGGGCGAGATCACCATCAAGGAAGGGCGCGTCGAGCAGTCGAATTTCCACGACTACCGCATGATGCGCCTGCGCGAAATGCCCAAGGTCGAAGTGGTGCTCGCGCCCTCGGGCGGATTCTGGGGCGGCGTCGGCGAGCCCGGCCAGGCGTCGATCGCGCCGGCGGTCTGCAACGCGATCTTCGCCGCCACGGGCAAGCGCGTGCGCTCGCTGCCTTTGAAGAACCTCGGGCTGACGCTGGCTTGACGCGCACGCACGTTGTTGCATGTCATTCTGAGGGCGCAGCCCGAAGAATCTGCTGTTACGGCAAAAGCAGATTCTTCGCTACGCTCAGAATGACAAGGGTGGCTGCCGTTGCGATGCTGTTGGCGTGCTCGCAGGTCTGCGCGCAGGGTGAGCCGGTGCGCTTCGAGGCGGTCGGGGACGCGATTCCGCGGGCTCTGACTGCCGAACCCGGCGATGCGGCGCGCGGTCGAAGCATCGTGGTGAATCGGGATGCGGGAGCGTGTACTTTGTGCCATGCGGTGCCCGGCGAGAAGACCTCCGGGAACATCGCGCCGACGCTCGCGGGCGTCGGCGCGCGGCTTTCTCCCGCGCAGCTGCGCCTGCGCGTCGCCGATTCCACCCGCGTGAATCCGGAGTCGCCCATGCCGGCGTACTACAGGACCGAAGGCTTGAATCAGGTCGCCGCGGCCTTCCGCGGCAAGCCCCTGCTCTCGGCGCAGCAGGTGGAGGACGTCGTCGCCTGGCTCGCGAGCCTGAAGGAGCCGCAGTGAGGCGCCGCGATTTCCTCGCCAGTGCAGTCGGCGCCCTCGCGCTTCCCGGCGCCGCGCTCGCGCAGGCCGACCCCGTGGATCCGCTCGTGCGGGCGCTCGCCAACGGCGCTCCGCTGAGAAAGGGCAAGGTCGCGCTCGTCCTGCCGCAGCTCGCCGACAACGGCAACTCCGTTCCCATCCGCATCACGGTGGACAGCCCGATGACCCCGGCCGATCACGTGAAGAGCATCCACCTGTACTCGGAGAGGAACCCGGTGCCCAACATGGCGAATTTCTATCTGAGCCCGCGCGCGGGCAGGGCCGAGATCAACTCGCGCGTGCGGCTCGCCGGCAGCCAGCGCGTGACGGCCGTCGCGAAGCTCTCCGACGGCTCGTTCTGGTACGCCGCTGCGCCCATCGTGGTGACGCTTTCCGCCTGTCTCGACGAGAGCTGAGCCGGGACGAAACGGGAAACCATGGCCGCAAGAATCCAGATTCCGCGCGAGGCGAGACGCGGCGAGGTGATCGAAGTCCGCATCCTCATCCAGCACCCCATGGAGACCGGCTACCGCCACGACGACGTCGGCCATCTCATCAAGCGCAACGTCATCAACGTCCTGTCGTGCCGCTACAACGGAGTGGAAGTGTTCCGCGCCGACCTGTCCTCGGGCATCTCCGCCAACCCCTACGTGCAGTTCTACACCGTCGCCGAGGCGAGCGGGGATCTCGAGTTCACCTGGGCCGACGACGAAGGCCAGCGGGGCTCGGAGCGCCAGGCTATCGTCGTCAAGGGATGAGGCGGCTCGCTCTTGCCGCCGTAGCGCTCGCCGCCGGCGTCGCGCTCGCGCAGGAGCGCGCGATTGCGCCGGGCGAGCTCAAATCGGGCTCCGCGTTTTTAGGCTCGGACCTGCGCGCCCTTCAGAACGACGACTTCGCCAATCCCGGCATGCTGTGGGTGGAGCGCGGCGAAAAACTCTGGCGTGAGCCGGCGGGAAAAGAGAACCTTGCCTGCGCAGGCTGCCACAAGGACACGAGCATGCGCGGGGTCGCCGCGAGCTATCCGAAAATCGACAAGGCGAGCGGCAAGCTCCTCAACCTCGAGGGCCGCATCAATCTTTGCCGCACCGAACGCATTGGAGCGGAACCCTTGCGTTACGAGTCGGAGGACCTGCTCGCGCTCACCGCCTACCTCGCGCGCCAGTCGCTCGGCGCTCCGATCGCTGCGAGCATAGCCGGCGCGGCGCGCGCGCATTTCGAGGCGGGGCGCGCCTCCTACCATCTGCGGCGGGGACAGATGAACCTCTCGTGCGCCCACTGCCACGACGCGCAATGGGGCAAGCGGCTGCTCTCTGAGACCATCAGCCAGGGACATCCCAACGCCTACCCGGCGTATCGCATGGAATGGCAGACGATGGGCTCGCTCGAGCGCCGCCTGCGCGCCTGCCTCTCGGGGATACGCGCCGAGATGCTGCCCTACGGTTCGCAGGAATATCTCGACCTCGAGCTCTATCTCGCGTGGCGCGCTCAAGGGTTGCCGATCGAGACGCCGGGCGTGCGGCGCTGAGCTAGAATTCGGGCGTCTGAAAAAAGGGGAGAATCGGAATGTCCGAAGCCCACGTCCACGTCGATCCCTCCAACAAGAAGGTCGCCCTCTTCATCGCGGTCCTCGCGCTCGTTCTCGCGTTCGCCGAGACCCTGGGCAAGGGTTCGCAGACGAGCGCGCTCGCCAGCCACATCGAGGCCTCCAACCTGTGGGCTTTCTTCCAGGCGAAGACCATCCGCCAGACGACGGTGCGCACCGCCGCCGAGGAGATGGAGGCGCAATTCGGGCAGAAGGCGCCGGAGGCTGTGAGGAGGCAGATCGAGACCTGGAAGAAGACGGCCGAACGCTACCAATCCGAGCCCGAAACCAACGAAGGCCGCAAGGAGCTCATGGCGCGCGCGAAGGAGATGGAGACAAAACGCGACCGCGCGATGGCGGCCTACCACAACTACGAGATCGCCTCGGCCGCGGTGCAGATCGCGATCGTTCTCGCCTCGGCGCAGATCATCACCGGCGTCGCGGCGCTCCTCTGGATCGCCTACGCCCTGGGCGCGATCGGCGTTGCGTTCAGCCTGATCGGCTCCTTCTGGCCGACCGCGGTGCACCTCTTCTGAGCTTCAGGGAAAGACCGCAAAGAGATCGCTCAGATCGGCCTCGATGGCGGCATCGCGCAGAAACGGGCTGACGCCGAAGATTTCCTGGAAGGTGCGCAAGGTCGATCCGTGCGTGTAGCGGATGAAGTTGCGGTAGCCGTTGCCCTTGGCGAACGGCGACAGCACGATCATTCCGATCGGACCGTCCGAAGCCGCCCCTTCGTCCCAGGTGACGAACACCGCGCCGCCGTTCCGGTAGGCCGCTGAGCCGAGGATCGCGGGCAGGTTCTGGGACAGCCAGGTATCGCCCTGCCGGATGGCATCATTGAGCGGAGCGCAGCTGTCGTGCATGTCGTTGCACTCGTTCGGGGTGATGAAGTTGTATTGCGCAACGGTATTGCTGGCGAGATCCGTCGCCAGCTCGCTGAACGGCCGCACGTGGCCGATGCAATTGGCCGAATTGGGATCCTGGTCATTCGTTACATCGTCAAAGTAAACGAAGGGGTTGTGCTTCACGGCGTATAGCCCATTGCTGACCAGAGGACAGTCGGCGCCGCCGATATCCTCCTGATACGTCTTCCAGGAAATGCCGCTCTTCTGCAGCAAGGTCACCAGATGCTCGGTCGTGCTCTGGTGATTCGCGCTGGGCGGGTCGTCGTTGAAGACGCCGAAGTTGACACCGGCTTCGAGCCACAGATAGTTGGGCAGGCTGGGATGAACCAGCGGCGGATTGAAGTACAGCTCTGCGTGGGACGCCATGGGCAGCAGCGTGTTGTTGATGTAGGGCGCGCTGCTGCTGCCGGCGATCTGCGCCCAGTTCTTGTTCTCCATGAGTATGATGAAGACCGTCTTGATGTGCGGCTGCGAGACGGGCGGCGGTGTCTGGCAAGAGCCGAAGGTGGTGACACCGGCCAGCAGCGGAGTCAATGCCAAGATCGCCATGACGCGCTTTGAGAGTTTCATGAAATCCTCCTTCGACCTCCCCGCGCATGATTGTAGCGCAGGGTACGTTGCAGGCGGATCGGTCAGTCTGGTTCTTTCGGATGTTTTTGGGGTTTTTCTTGCCGACCACGGTGCCCTCGGATATTCTGGGGAGAGATCAGCCGGGCCATCCACGTGGGCTTCTTACGCAAACCACGCAAACCGCTGCAACCCGGGCTGCCTGTCGCGAGCGAGGAGTCGTCCCGCGACGGGGCGCCAGGGGTGAGCGTCGCGGTGCTGCGCGAGCTCCAAGCGCTCCAGGGAATAGGCGACCAGATCCTCGACGCGCTCGTCCCCCGCGCCCGGCTGCTGCAGCTAGCAGCGGGCCAGCACCTGCTCCGGCGGGGTGAGCCGAATCTGCGCGTCTACATCCTGCTCTCGGGCCTGCTGCGCGTGGAACTGGATGACTCGCCGCTCGCCTACATAGAACAGGGCGAGACCGTCGGGGAGCTGTCGCTGCTCGCGGGCAGCTCCGCAACTGCGACGGTCGCAGCGGAAAAACCCGCGCAGCTCCTCGTGCTGGACGAAGAAACCTTCTGGTGGCTTGCCGAGTCCTCGCACGAGTTCTCGGTCGGCTTGCTGGTGCGGCTTGCAAAGCGATTGCGCTCGAACAACGACGCCGTACAGGAGAGCATCGTTCTGCGCCGTCAATTCGAACAGGCGGCCTTGAGCGACGCCCTCACCGGTTTCCGCAACCGGCGCTGGCTCGACCAGACGCTGCCTCGAATCATCCAACGCCACCTCCACGCGTCCGAGCCGCTGTGCATCGCCATGATGGACATCGACCACTTCAAGCAGATCAACGACGGCTACGGACATGCCGCGGGGGACGCCGTGCTGTTGCAGGTCGGGCAGCTCGTGCGCGCCAACCTGAGGCCCGCCGACTCCGCCGCCCGCATCGGTGGCGAGGAGTTCGTGCTGATCCTCCCTCAAACCTTGCTGCCGGGCGCCATCAGCGCCGTCGAACGGCTGCGCGAGGCGGTCGCTTCCGCCTCGTTCAACTACGATGGACGCCTGCTGCCCCAGGTGACCGTTTCGCTCGGGCTGGTCGCGCTGGAAAGGGGCGCGAATCCTCAGAAGCTGCTCGCTCAGGCCGATGACGCGCTCTACACGGCAAAGCAATCCGGCCGCAATCGCACCGAGTGGCCAGGGCGCTAGAAGCTCCAGTCCCGGCCCTACGCAAACGCCTCCGCTACGAGCCGGTACGATTCGCGCCGGCTCTCGTAATCGCCGGTGATGGTGATGACCATCAGCTCGTCGGCCGCGAACTTCTCCTTCAGCGCCAGCAGCTTTTCGCGCACTTCTCCCGGATCGCCGTGCACCAGGCGCGAGCGCTGCTGCCCGATGTAGGCGCGCTCCTGCGGAGAGATGCGGTACGCCCTCGCTTCCTCGAGCGTCGGCACGGGCGCATCGATGCCCTTTGCCATGTGCAGGCGCCGAAGGTCGATGCTTGCGGCGAGGCGCTCGGCCTCGGAACGGGTCTTCGCGCAGATCACGAACGCGCATACGAGCGACCGGGGTTGCGGGTCGCGCTCCGACGCTTGGTACTGATCGCGGTAGGCGCGCGCCACGGCCTCGCCTCCGAACGCGCTGATGAAATGCGCGAACGCGAAGCGCAGGCCGAGCTGGGCGGCGAGCGCGCCGCTGTAATCCGAGGAGCCGAGCAGCCATATTTCCGGCGAAGTATCTCCGGCGGGCTGGGCCTTGACCTTGACGTATGGATGACCCGCGGGAAGCGTCCGGTCCAGAAAACCGATCAGGTCCTGCACCTGCTGCGGCATGTGCTCCGCGCCTTGGTATTCGCCGTCCGCCAACGCGAGCGCCGTGCGCGGGTCCCCGCCCGGCGCGCGGCCGATGCCGAGATCGATGCGCCCGGGAAAAAGCGCTTCGAGCATGCGGAACTGCTCGGCGATCTTGAGCGGACTGTAGTAGGGAAGGAGCACTCCACCCGTACCGACGCGGATGCGCGAAGTGGCGCTCGCGACGCGCGAGACGAGAATCTCGGGACTGGGATCGGCAAGCGCCGCGATGGCGTGGTGCTCGGCGAGCCAGTAGCGGCCGTACCCCAGCTCTTCGGCGAGCCGGGCGAGCGAAACGGTTTCGGCGATCGCTTCGGTGGCACTGTGTCCGCTGATGACGGGGGATTGATCGAGCACCCCCAGAGGCACCCTCATCCCTTCAGTCCGACATCAGCATGAGCGCGCCTACCAGGAGGCTCATGAAGATCGCGATCCAGAAGATGCCGACGATGCGCTGCTTGTCGGTCGGGGTGACGCCTTCCTTTTTCTTTTTCGCGAAGCGATACTCGATCACCATGAGGGCTACGCCGACAGCGAGGACGATTCCCATCCACTTGTAGATCGGGTTCACAGTCGGGCTCCACGGAGCGCAAGCCCGTAGTCTACCGGACTTCGGAAGCGGAGAAAGCTCGCTTCGGGTGCTCAACGCGGCTCGCCGCCGGCGAGCGACCAGCGGTGGACCGGGGGAAGAGCGAGCGAAAGCAGCAACGCAAAGGCGCCCAGCGCGTAGAACGCCGCGTGAATGCCGTACAGGTCGGCCAGAGCGCCCATGACGAGAGGCGTCGAGATGTGCGAGATGCTCCACCCCATCCCGGCGAGCGCCATCGCCGATCCGCGGGTTTCGTCGGATGACAGGCTGCTCACGAGGATCTGGAAATAAATCGTCATCACGCCCGAGCCGAGCCCCACGCCGAAGAGGAAGAACGCGATGATCGCGGGGTTCGTGAAAAGGGCGACCAGGCCGACCGAGGCCGCGACCGCCAGGGCCGAGGCGAGCGGCACGGAAGAATCGTCCGCGTGCTTCACGAAACGCGCGAGCACGACGCCCGCCGCAATCGCGCCCAGGGGACGCATTCCGACGAGCCAGCCGGCGGCTTCCGAGCCGAACCCCTGCTCGATCAGCAGGATCGGATAGAACGAGACGCTCAAGGAGAACGGCAGCGCCGAGAGGTAGGCGCACATGACGCCGTAATAGATCGAGCGCCGTCCGAGCAGCACTCGGTAGCCCGCAAGCAGCGGGAGCGGCGCCTTCCGGCGGGACGGGGGCGCGTAGCGGAACGCGAGGCCCAGGGCGAAAGAGACGGCGCCCATCGCCGCCACGGTCCAAAAACCCGCGCCGAAGCCCCAGCTTGCGATGATCATGCCGGCGCAGACCGTACCGGCGATCTGCCCGAAGCTCGTGATCGCGTTCAGCGTCCCCATCAAACTGCCGCGCGCTCCGGGAAGTTGGCTCACCAGCGCCCAGCTCGCCGGCCAATACACGGCGCGCGCAACGATCATCATGATCTGCGCGGCGAACAGGCCCGCGAAGCTCGACGACGCGGCGAACATGGTTCCGGCCGCGGCGGTGGCGACGAAGGCGACCAGGGAAACGTTCATTCCGCCGAGGCGGTCGGTCCAGGCTCCGCCGACGAGGTTGAAGATCATCTGCACGACGATGGGGAGCGCGATCAGGCTGCCGATCTCGACGCCGGAGTAACCCAGTTCCCGTGCGTAGAGCGGGATCTGCAGCTGGGTCATTCCGAGCGCGAAGTTCCAGGTGAACGCGCTCGAGAAAAACGGCGCGTAGATGCGGTTCGCGGAAGAATCCATGCGCAGATGGTACTAGTGCGCAGTTGCGTGTACCATGCGCCGCTGTAAGGAAGGAACCCGTCCCGCCGACGCAAGACAAGTATGAAATCGAAACACGCCCTTGCAACGATCGCAGTCGCGCTCGCCTTCGCCTTTACCTTCGCCGCGCGCGCCGCCGAACCGGCGTGCTCGGCCACCAGCGGGCCGCGCACCGCCGCGCTGGTCGAGCTGTATACGTCGGAGGGCTGCGATAGTTGCCCCGCGGCCGACCACTGGCTGTCCTCGCTCTTCGGGCAGGGCTTCAGGCCCGATCAGGTGGTGCCGCTCGCGCTCCACGTCGATTACTGGGATTACATCGGCTGGAAGGATCCGTTCGCCAAAGGCGAATTCTCCGTGCGTCAGCGCAAGCTCGCGCAGTTGAAGCGCCCCGTGATCGTCTACACTCCGCAGGTGCTGCTGCAGGGGCAGGATTTCCGCCGCTGGTCGGACGGCGAATTCGCAGAACAGGTGACGCGCATCAATTCCCGCCCGGCGCGCGCGAGGATCGCGCTCGCAATCCGCGCGATCGCGCCCGATGCCATCCACGCCGAGCTTTCCGCGATGCTCGTCGATCCGGCCGAGCAGAAAAACGCCGCGGTGTATCTGGCCGCCTACGAGAACAAGCTCGCGAGCGACGTGGCCGCCGGCGAGAACCGCGGCAGGCGGCTCGAGCACGATTTCGTGGTGCGCGAATGGATCGGCCCGATCGGCTTCGGCGAAGGTCCGAAGCTCGAGGAGAAACGCGCGCTGCCGCTGCTCCCGGGCACGAACGCCAAGAACTTGGGCGTTGCGGCCTTCGTGCAGAACCGCTCGACTAGCGAGGTGCTCCAGGCGTTGATGCTCCCGGTTTGCGAGGGCTAAGACTTAAGCACCGTACCTGAACGTAGGAGGGGTCATGCGAAAACTACTGCTCGCGGCATTGCTGTTCGCCGCATCGTCCGCTCTTGCCCAGTATCCACAGCGCCCGATCCAGCTCATCGTGCCCTGGGGCGCGGGCGGCGGCACCGACGCGACGGCGCGCATCATCGGAAGCCTGCTGGAGAAGGAGCTCAAGCAGCCGGTGAACGTGGTGAACCGCACCGGCGGCTCGGGCGTGGTCGGCCACCAGGCGATCGCGTCCTCGGCGCCCGACGGCTACACGCTCGGCCTGATCACGGTCGAGATCACGATGATGCACCACGTGGGTCTCACGCAGCTCAGGCACACCGACTACACGCCCATCGGGCTGGTGAATGCGGATCCCGCGGGCGTCAACGTGCGCGCCGACTCGCCTTACAAGTCGATGAAGGATCTGCTCCAGGCCATCAAGTCCAATCCGGGGAAGATGAAGGCCTCCGGCACCGGGCAGGGCGGCATCTGGCATCTCGCCATCGCCGGGCTCCTCAAGGACCAGGGAATCGATCCGAATGCGCTGCCGTGGGTTCCCTCGAACGGCGCCGCGCCCGGGTTGCAGGACATGGTCGCCGGCGGCGTCGACGTCGTACCGTGCTCGCTTCCGGAAGCACGCTCGATGATCGACGCGGGCAAGGTGCGCGCGCTCGCCATCATGGACGGCAGCCCGCCGGCCCTGTACCCGAACCTGCCGACGCTCAAGCAGGAACTCGGCACCAACTGGCAGATCGCAGCCTGGCGTGTGATTGCCGCCCCGAAGGGAATTCCCGCCGACGCGCAGCGCACCCTCGTCACCGCCCTGAAAAAGGTCTATGACTCGAAGGAGTACAAGGACTTCATGGCGAGCCGCGGCTTCGGCGTGGTCTGGGCCGATCCGCAGGAAACTGCCAAGTTCATGGCCGCCTCGGACGCGAACCTCGGAGCGGCGCTCAAAGCGGTAGGGCTGGCCAAATAAAAGTCAACGATGCGCTGACCGGCGCGGCGCTGGTCGCACTTGCCGCGCTCATCCTCTGGCATATCCAGGGGTTTCCCGCCATGCCGGGCCAGAAATTCGGCCCGGCGTGGTTTCCCGGGCTGATCGCCATCGGTCTCGCAATCTGCGGTGCGCTTCTCGTTCGCGCCGGCTTGCGTGAGCACGCGCCGCTCTTCGCGATGCCGCAGTGGATGCAGCGGCAGCGCCCGCGCCGCGCGGTTGCCATGGTCCTCGCAGGGCTGGTCGCCTACATCCTGCTTGCCGATGCGCTCGGATTTCATATCACCGGCGTGCTGATCCTCGCGGTGTGGATGCGCGCACTCGGCGCATCGTGGCGCGTCACCGCGCTGGTCGCGGTCGTTGCCACAGTGGTGATCCACTTCGCGTTCTACAGGGTGCTGCGCGTGCCGCTGCCTTGGGGCGTGCTCGAACGATGGGCGTTCTAGCTCAAGCATTCGCGCTGGTCTTCGACCCGTACGTGCTTTGGGTCATCCTCGCGTCGGCGGCCTTTGGTCTCTTCGTGGGCGCAGTGCCGGGCCTCACCGCGACGATGGCGACGGCGCTCCTCGTGCCGGTCACCTTCTTCATGCCGCCGGTTCCCGCGATCGCGTCGATCGTCACGGCGACCGCGATGGCGATCTTCGCGGGCGACATCCCGAGCTGCCTGTTGCGGATGCCGGGAACGCCGGCGTCGGCCGCCTATACCGATGAAGCGTACGCGCTGACGAAGAAAGGCGAGGGCGAGCTCGCGCTCGGCGCGGGGCTGGTGTTCTCGGTCATTGGCGGGCTCTTCGGCACGGCGGTATTGATCGCGGCGGCGCCCGCGCTCGCCGAGGTGGCGCTCAAGTTCTCGTCGTTCGAGTACTTCTGGCTGGTGGTGCTCGGACTTTTCAGCGCGGTGTTTCTCGCCCACGCCAATCCGCTGAAAGGCATCGTGTCGCTCCTGTTCGGCCTGCTCGTCTCGGCGATCGGCCTCGACAATCCGGCCGGGTTCCCGCGCTTCACTTTCGGCAACGCCGAGCTCGCCGGCGGCTTCACGCTGATCCCGATCATGATCGGAATGTTCGCCGTGTCGGAAATCATCCGCAATATCGGCTCGATCGATGAGCCCTGGGAAATGGCGCAGACGAAGATCGGCAACGTGTTCCGCGGCATGTGGACGCTCACGAAGCGCTATCCCATCCAGGCGCTGCGCGGCAGCGTGCTCGGCACCGCGATCGGCGCACTGCCCGGCGCGGGCGCCGACATCGCGGCGTGGATGTCCTATGCGATGTCGAAGCGCTTCTCCAAGGAGCCCGAAAAGTTCGGCACCGGCCACATCGAGGGCATCATCGAGGCCGGCGCCTCCAATAACAGCGCGCTCGCGGGCGCGTGGATCCCGGCGCTGGTGTTCGGCATCCCGGGTGATTCGATCACCGCGATCGTGATCGGCGTGCTGTACATCAAGGGCCTGAACCCGGGGCCGACGATCTTCATGAACAACGCGGCCTCGATCTACGCCATCTTTCTCGTGTTCATCCTCGCCAACCTGCTGATGCTGCCGCTCGGAATCGCGGCGATCAAGTGCGCCAAGCAGATGCTGCGCGCGCCGCGCGAAGTGCTGATGCCGGTGATCCTGCTTTTCTGCGTGGTCGGTTCGTTCGCCATCAACAATTCGATCTTCGGCGTGGTGCTGATGCTCGCCTTCGGTCTGGTCGCCTACGTCATGGAAGAGAACGGCTTCCCGGTCGCGCCGGCGATCCTGGGCATGGTGCTCGGCGCCATGCTGGAGGAGAACTTCATCAGCTCCATGATCAAGGCGGACGGGCGGATATTCGCGTTCTTCGAGCGGCCGATCGCGGGCTCCCTGGGGATTCTGGCCCTGGCGGTGGTTTCCGTCCCACTGTTGCGGCGCTTGTATCGCGCTGCAAGATGAAATATCGGCGTACGATTCCGCCCAACAAAGAACGCGCAGCGCCGGCCGGGTTTGTGCCGCTTCTACTTGCGCTTTCTCCGGCCGGGCCACGCTAGCTCGATCTCCCGTCAACGCACCGGCGGCAACGCTTTCGGGTCGGAGGTGTTGATGCAGGTGGGATGACCAAACCCTCCAGCGCTAATGCCGGTTCCACCGGACGGGTTCGGCGATATGTCGAACACGATATTGTCTGGACGCCTCGAATCGCCGCTTACACCGGCAGGGACGTAATCTAGGATGAGATTGTGGCGGACGCGCCAGCCGATGTTGTGGTCGGCGCATGAGGTGTCGCCGCTTACCCCGACGGCCCCAACCACGCGTCTGGCACTGTTGTATAGCGCGAGTCCTCCTCCGAAAACGTTCACGCCTCCGATTTTTTTGCCGACCATCGGATCGCTCGTTTTGCCGTAGCTCTCCGAGGGCCCCATATACGCGACGCCTGTGTCGACCGGATTGCTGTGCTGCAAGCCGTAGAGGCTGCCGCCGGGCTGGACCGCCGAATAAAGATTGGCCGTCGATAGCGCGAGTCCGTCAAGGCTGAACGCGTTAGCCGTATTCGCCTTCTGCGCTGAAATCACGCGGCTCCCTGGCCACTGCGACCCGCGATCGGCCCCTGAAAACGCGACCGCGCACACCACGCCGTCGCGGTCGACGACGGTGGCCCACATCTGGAAGTTGAGGCCGCTGGTTTCCACCGTAACCGCGTT
>Ga0209155_1000194_pt1 | contig 27233 bp, 24 predicted proteins | sample GraSoiAngelo_122_FD_185879 | JGI IMG/M metagenome (GOLD analysis project Ga0209155, IMG submission 185879) | Grasslands soil microbial communities from the Angelo Coastal Reserve, California, USA - 14_0927_02_20cm (SPAdes) (version 2) | ecosystem: Environmental > Terrestrial > Soil > Grasslands ... | reverse complement strand
TGTGCTACCATCCTGAAAAACCAACTCGAGCTATCACGGGGGAAGTGATCTGGCACAGAGCCGGTTTTTAACGCACACGCTTGTTCTGTTAGCGGCGGCGCTGATCCCGGTACTGACAGCCTTCGACCGACTCCACACCGATACTGCCTACGGCGCAAATCCGGCCCCTTCGGTCTCACTGCGAACCACCCATGTCGACGACGTGGTGGTCAGCCAGGGCGGGTTCATCATGAAGATGAGCGCCTCCAGCGTGGACACCCCGGTGCGGCGCGACGTTGCCTACTACACCATGAAGCCGGGCGACACGGTGCAGAACGTTGCCGGCCGTTTCGGGCTCACCGTGGATACGCTGCGCTGGGCCAACAACATCACCGACGTCACCAGCGTCATCCAGGGCCAGCGGCTCGTGGTCCCCCCGGTGAACGGCATCCTGGTCAAGGTCCAGCAAAACACCCAGCTGAGCGCCCTGGCCATCCAGTATCACGTGAATGTTCAGGACATCATCGACTTCAACCTGATCCGAGATCCCGGTCACCTGAAGGCCGGAACCATGCTGATGCTGCCGGATGGCGTCGGCCCGTCCCTGGATTCCGTTGGCGTCGGCAAGAAGACGGTGCGGACCGTGACCTGGAACCGCTTCGGCCGGCAGGTGACGAATTACACCATCACCTACAGCAGCGCACCGGTCTACGGCGCCGGCGGCAAGTTCCCCTACGGTTACTGCACCTGGTGGGTCGCGCATAAGCGCTACATCCCCTGGTCCGGCAATGCCTGGCAATGGTGGTACGCCGCCCAACAGTTCGGCTTTGCCGAAGGCCAGGTGCCCATGGTGGGCGCCATCATGGTGCAGGGCATCAGCTGGACCTCGCCCGTTGGCCACGTCGCATATGTCGAGTCCGTGAATGCCGACGGGTCGTTCACCGTTTCCGAGATGAACTACGCCGGCTGGGGCCGCGTCGACTACCGGACCATCAAGTCCACGGCAGGACTCGACCTCCTCGGGTTTATCTACTAGTCCAGATACTTAGCGGCCAGTTGCGATAGCTCGCCTGCGGCGCGTGCCGGCCCGCGTAGCGGTCCGGCTGTTTCTCAGAGGTTGCCTAAGATAGCTAGCGATGGCTACGCCTGAAGAATTTCTGGAGCAAACACGCGAGCAAGGCCTCAAGGAGCTCGAGGACTTTCTCCGCATCCCGAGCATCTCGAGCCAGCCCGAGCACGCGAACGACGTCCGCCGGGCGGCCGGCCATCTCGCCGAGCAGTACGAGAGGGTCGGGCTCGAGAACGCTCAGGTCATCGAGACCGGCGGGCATCCGGTGGTCTATGCCGACTGGCTGAAGGCGCCGAACAAGCCCACGGTTCTCCTCTACGGCCACTACGACGTCCAGCCGGTCGATCCCCTCGACCTCTGGACGTCACCGCCGTTCGAACCGATTCGGCAGGATGGTCAGTTGCTGGGCCGCGGCTCGTCCGACGACAAGGGCCAGATCGCCCTGCACTGGCAGGCGATTCAGGCGCGGCTCAACAGCACCGGCGAGCTGCCCTTGAACCTGAAGGTGATCGCCGAGGGCGAGGAAGAGATCGCCAGCCCTCACTTCGAGGCGTTCGTGGACGCCAATGCCGAGCGGTTGAAGACGACCTACTGCGTCGTGAGTGACACGTCCATGGTGGCCAAAGGTTTCCCGGCCATCACCTACGCTCTGCGCGGCCTGATCTACGTCGAGCTCCGAGTCGAGGTGGCCAGCACCGACATGCACTCCGGATTGCTGGGTGGGGTGGCGCCAAATCCGGCCCAGGCCCTGGCCGAGATCCTGGTGCGACTCAAGGACGCGGCCGGGCACGTCCTGGTGCCCGGCTTCTATGACGGCGTCCGTCCGTTGAGCGAGGAGGAGCGCCGTCAGTTCGCTCGGGTGCCATTCGATGAGGCCGCCCTGAAAAAGACCTATGGCCTGACCGCCCTGCACGGTGAATCGGGTTTCACGCCGACCGAACGAAACTGGGCTCGACCGACGCTCGAGGTCAACGGGATCTGGGGCGGGTACCAGGGACCGGGCGCCAAGACCATCATCCCGGCGTGGGCGGCCGCCAAAATCAGCTGCCGGCTCGTGCCCGACCAGGATCCCAACTCCGTAACACAGGCGCTGCGCGATTACATCTACTCGGTCGCGCCGAAAACGGTACGGGTCAGCCTCGCCGAGCTGAGCGGCCACGGGGATCCCTGGATCACGCCCATCGACCACCCCCTGATCAAGGCCGCGCGGAGCGCCCTGCACCGCGTCTACGGGACGGAGCCTGCTCTGATCCGCTCGGGCGGCTCGATTGGCGCGGTCGAGGTGATGGCGCGCCGGCTCGGGGCGCCCTGCCTGCTGGTCGGCTTCGTGCTCCCCGACTCACTGGCCCACGCCCCCAATGAACGGCTGGACCTCGACAGCTTCTACCTGGGCCGAAAAGCGGCCCTGCAGCTCTGGGAGGAGATCGCCGGGATCGGCGATTAGCTCTTAGCGGGAACCGGCAGGTAGTGCTCGAGAAGCCGCCGGGCATAGAAACGCTCCCAGGGCTCGTTCGGCTTCGAGCTGTTGTAATCCCGATCCAGCCTGACGAGTAGATAGACGAGCTCGCTGCGAACCGGGGTCGTCTTCAGCAAGTGGGGCAACTCTGACAGGCGGATCAGCCAGTCCGCGTACCACGATGCCCAATCGGGGTCTTCTCCGTCGGCGATCCGGTACACCGTGTGATGCGTCTCCGCAACCTCGTGCAGGAGCGCGGCCACCCCTTCGATGTCGTCGGCCACGATGCCTCCGTTATGGAGGGGGCGCGGCGGGATCTCGAGCTACCCCCGCACGGTCGTGATTGAGACTGGCCCGCAGCTCGACGAAGCGGGCGCGCAATTCAGCCTGGCGTGATGCAGCCGCCGCCCGCGGCAGGCGGTCGGACTTTCGGAACCCGAACAGCGCGTCCCAGCCGACCTGCAGGAGCGCGCCCGCATACTCATCGATCGGAACACGCTCCGCCCGAGCGGCCGCTTCGATGTAGTCCTCTAGCGTCGGGTCGATGCTGGCAATAAGCTTCGCCATCTGCTCTCCTGCCGATGCGGAAATCCCTCTTGAGTCGACCATCATCGACCATACCCGATTGCTCGGGCGGGCGCTATATGCCCGGACCAAACAAAATATTGCGTCGTCGATGAGCCCGAATCCGGACTATGGCGTGAGCGGGGGTGCGATGCCGGGCGGGATCAGCGCGGCGGCCCGAGCGGCGGCCAGCTGGCGGCTGGCGCGAAAGCCGTTGAACAGAAAGAAGAGCGCCAGGCCGTGAAACGCCACGCTCAGCCAGTCGGTCGCCCAGGCTAGCAGCAGGGCGTCCAGGCCATAGATTGACATGCCAACGATAAAGGCCCAGCTGGCACCATTGCGCGCCGCAAGCCCGAGCCCCGCGAAGCCGGCGGCCACCACGGCATCGAAGAGCAGGGCGATGACGGTCCCGGCGGTGCCGGTGATCACCACCGAGCCAAAGGCATCCGCCGCCTGCAGAGCCGCCTTGCGCGGCGTGGCCCGCCGGCCCAGCGAGGGCGTCGAGCAGGTCTGGAGCCAGCACCCGAGCAGGATTAATCGAGTAAGCGAGGGCTGGCGGAGGACCGACGCGAGACGCAACCGAGCGTTAGAGGCGCTAAGCCGCTCGGTTCCGAATTACTCGGCGACGAAGCGATAGCCGATCCCGGGAACGGAGTGGATGTAGTGCGGCTTCTCGGAGTCGCGCTCGATCTTCTTGCGCAGCCGGTAGACGTGCGCATCGACGGTGCGGGTCTCGATCTCGACCTCGTAACCCCAGACCTTGCGCAACAGCTCACCGCGACTGACCACCTGGCCGGCCTGCGAGGCCAACAGGGAGAGGAGATTGAACTCGGTCAGGGTGAGGGCGACTTCCTGGTTCTCGCGCCAGACCTGCCGGCTATTCATATCGATGATGAGGCCGGGGAACTCGAAGCGCGTCTTGGGCTGCGCCTGCGTCACCGCCTGCTCGCTCCGGCGCAGGTGCGCGCCCACCCGGGCTAAGAGTTCCCGGACCTCGAAGGGCTTGGTCAGATAGTCGTCGGCTCCCACCTCCAGCCCGACGACCACGTCGATGGTGTCGTTCTTGGCGGTCAGCATGATGACCGGCACCTGGGTGCCGTCGGCCCGCAGCTGGCGACAGACATCCATGCCCGAGACGCCGGGCAGGTTCAGGTCCAGGATGACGAGGTCCGGCTCGGACTTCTCGATCATCTCCATGCCCTTCTCCCCGGTCTCCGCCTCGATCAGGTTGAGGTTTTGACCCACGCATGCCATCCGGACGACCTCCCGGGTCGGGGCGTCGTCCTCGATCATCAGAATCGTCTTGGGGAACGGCATCTCGTCGGGTCTACTCCTTCTCCAGGAAATTCGTCACTTGGAGCATGAATTTCTTGAGTTCGATCGGTTTCGCGATGTAGCCGGAGCATCCCGCGGCCAGCGCCTGCTCTTCGCTCCCTTTCAGCGCGTTGGCTGTCAGAGCGACCACCTTGATGTTTGCCGTGGTCGGGTCGGCTTTGAGCTGGCGAGTCACCGCTAATCCATCAACGCCGGGAAGCTGCATATCCATCAGTATTAGGTCCGGTCGGAGGTGGCGAGCCTTCTCCAGCCCCTCCTGGCCGTTCGAAGCGGTGTCCACGGCGAAGCCATTCCCCTCCAGGACCATCCGGGCCAGATCGAGGTTGGAGGGATTGTCCTCCACCACCAGCACCCGGTTCCGCTTGCTGGGGCCCGGCCGGAGTGGCAGCTGGACGGTGAAGGTGGTCCCCTGCTCGGCGGCGCTCTCGAAGTCGATGGACCCTCCGTGGAGTTCGACCAGTTTCTTGGTCAAGGCCAGGCCGAGGCCGGTGCCCGGGTACTCCCGGTTGCTGGCGCTTTGCACCTGGTAAAAGGCGCCGAAGATCTTGTGCTGCAGCTCCTTGGCGATCCCGATCCCACTGTCCTGGACGGCGATCTTGAGGTGCTGGTCCTGGACCCGCGCCTGGACCGTGACGCGTCCGGATGGCGGGGTGAACTTGATCGCATTGGAAAGCAGGTTGTAGAGCACCTGCTTGAACTTGTTCTTGTCGGCGATCAGGAGCGTGTCCGAGGGCTCGATGGTCGAGGCGATCTCGATGTCCTTCTTGATCGCGAGCGAGCGCAGGACGTTGAGCACCTCGCGAACCGCCGATTCCACGCCGAATTCCTCGTAGACCAGGTCCATCCGGCCGGCCTCGATCTTGGTCAGGTCGAGCACGTCGTTGATCAGCGACAACAGGTGGCGCCCGCTGTTATAGATGTTGTCGAGGCAGTCTTTGCGCTGCTTCTCGGTGATCTTGCCGGCCAGGTCGTCGCGGAGCAGCTCGCTAAAACCCAGGATGGCATTCAGCGGGGTGCGCAGTTCGTGCGACATGTTGGCCAGGAACTCAGACTTGAGCCGGCTCACCTCGGCGATCTGGGCGTTCGCCGTCTCGAGCTCGCCCAGGTGCGCCTGCAGCTGCTCGTAGAGCCGGCCATTGTCGATGGCGATGGCCGCCTGATTGGTGATGACCCTGAGGATGGCCACGTCCAGCTCGGTGAAGGGATCGACGCGTTGGCGGGAAATCGTCATGGCGCCGACGACCCGCTGTGGCGTGGCCAGCGGCTGCACCATAAGGGACCGCGGTGAACGGCTCTGGTCGAGGATCTTGAACCGGGGATCGACGGTGGCGTCGGCGATATTCAGGGTCTCCAGTTGCTCGACGGCGTAGCCCAGGATGCCCTCGCCCAGCACGAAATGGGCGATGTGCGGCACCATGTCCTGGTGCGGGTAGGTGGCGCAGGCCGTCAGCTCGCGACTGCCCTCGTTGAGCAAGAAGACGGTGGCCGCGTCGAATTGCATCATCTGGGAAGTCGCCTGCAGCATCGCCTCGATGTTCTCGTTCAGCGAGAGCGACGAGGTGAAGAGACCGCCGAGCCGGTTCAGCAATTGAATCTCGGGGTCGGCAGTCACGTGGGCCACATTATAGGTCATGATTTTTGACACCACCGCGTTCGCGGTTGGGGGTTTCGATACTGCAACGTCACGCTCCGTGACTTCCTTTCATGCAATCGTTGAGCCTGCTTTCCGGCCGGCGTCGCGTGATGCGACGGCATTCGATTCGGCAAAAGTGGGGGCGCCGTTAAGCTGATTGGGCCGATGAAAGCCATCCGATTCCACCAGCATGGGGGGCCAGAGGTCTTGCGCTACGAGGACGCGCCGACCCCGGAACCGGGGCCCGGTGAGGTGCTGATCGCGCTTCGGGCCGCGGCGCTCAACCACCTGGATTTATTCGCCCGCGATGGCGCCATCCCCAGGGTCCCGCTCCCGCATATCGGCGGGGCGGATGGCGCGGGGGTGGTGGCCGCCACCGGCCCGGGCGCGGGCCGCTTCCCGGTGGGCACCCGCGTCTTCTTCGACCCCGGGCTGAGCGACGGGACCTGCGACTACTGCGCCCGCGGCGAGCACAGCCTCTGCGACCGGTGGGAAATTCTCGGAGAGCACCGGGACGGCAGTTTCGCCCAGGCCCTGACGATGCCGGAGGTCAACCTGCGGCCGATTCCCGAAGGCATCAGCTTCGAGGAGGCGGCCGCCTTCCCGCTGGTCTTTCTTACGGCCTGGCGGATGGTGGTCGGCAAGGCCCGCGTGGTGCCGGGGGAGACGGTGTTGATCCTCGGCATCGGCGGCGGGGTCTCCATCGCCGCGCTGCAGATCGCCAAGCATGCCGGCGCGTCGGTGTTCGTGACGTCGAGAAGCGACGAGAAGCTGCAACGCGCGCGCGAGCTTGGTGCCGACGTCCTGATCAACCACCAGAACACCGACTTTTCCAAAGAGGCCTGGACGATCACCAACAAGCGCGGCGTCGATGTTGTGATCGACAACGTCGGCGCGGCCACCTGGCCGGGGAGCATCCGCGCGCTGGCGAGAGGCGGGCGGTTGGTCACCTGCGGCGCGACCAGCGGCCCCAAGCCGGAGGAGGATATCCGCCGCATCTTCCAGAAGCAGATCACGATCTACGGATCCACCATGGGCACCCGACACGATTGGGAACAGCTGAATGCGCTGCTGGCGGCGAAGGCGCTCCGTCCGGTGGTCGACCGAACCTTTCCCCTGGAGCAAGCCGCTCAGGCGCAAGAACGGATGGCGCGTGGCGAGCAATTCGGCAAGCTCGTCCTCACGATTCCCGCGCTGTCTTGAACCGTCGGGCGCCTGCCCTGCTGATAGGGCTGCTGCTGGTTGCCTGTGGTCAGCCGACCGCGCAGCCGGCGCCGACCTTGTCACCGCGACACACGCCGACGGCCAGTCCGAGCCCGACGCCCGCGCCGACGCCGACGCCGCTCCCTCCCCCTCCCAACCTGCCCCCCGCCGGCGGCATTCACCTGGTTGCCGGGTTCTCAGGGTACGTCTATGCCCAGGGGCTGGGGCCGATCACGGCCATGGCGTACGGTCCTGATGGACGGCTCTACGTCCTGACCGCCGGGGGGTCGATCGAGGTCGTACCCTCGCCGGGTGCCAGGCCTGTGGTGCTGGTCTCGGGACTGCCGGTCGCGCTCGGCCTGGCATGGAGGGACACCGACCTTTTTGTCTCGGTCCGGGGCACCATTCGCGGCTATCGCCTGAACAACGGTCGGCTCTCCGGCGGCGGCGTGATCGGGGGATTGCCGGTCGGCCGCCATCAGAACGACTGGATCCTGCGCATGCCCAACGGCGACTTCTTCGTCGGGGTTGGCTCGACCTGTGATGTCTGCAACGAGCGGGATGCCCGAAGCGCGGCGGTGCTGCGCTTTCGCGGCGATTGGAGTTATGCCGGCGTCGTGGTGCGCGGCGCCCGGAATCCCTATGGCCTGGCGCTGCGGCCCTCGACGGGTGATGCCTACGTCACCATCAATGGCCAGGACAACCTGGGCAGCCAGCCGGCGGATCACCTGTTACGCGTGGCCGACGGCGAGGACGCCGGATGGCCACGGTGCTGGCCGGCCTATCCGGACGGAAGCCTGCACGGGAACTGCGGCGGGGTGGCGCGGCCGATCGCGGTGTTCACGCCGCACACGTCGGCGGACGGCATCGTGTTCTACGACGGCCAGGAGTTTGGGGCGGACTACGCCGACAACGCGTTCGTGACCGAGTGGGGAGCCAACGCCGGCGGTCCGGCGGGGCGCCGCCTGCTGCGGGTCGTGCTCTCAGGATCGGGCGGGACCGAGCATGGCCAGGTGAGCGATTTCGCCACCGGCTTCTCTCACCCGCTGGGCATCGCCGTCGCTTCCGACGGCGGCCTGCTGATCGGCGATTACGGCACCGGCCAGATCACCGAGATCTTCCGGACGGGTTGAAAACAGAAAACCGACCATCGCTCAGTGGTCGGTTTTCCTGCCCCGTCTGGGCCGCCGCTCGCCGGCAGGCGAGCCCCCATATTCTCTCACTGCCGAGGCCGTTGTGGCGCCCCCTAGAGACTTCCGGCCTCTCGGAGGCTCCGGAAGCGCTCCGCGCAGACCACCAGGTGATCAAGGACTTCCACTCCGAGTAACCGACCGGCCTCCTGCAGGTGGCGGGTCACCGCCAGGTCCTCCGGGCTGGGGGTGGGGTCACCGGATGGGTGATTGTGGGCCAGGATGACCGCCGCCGCCCCCAGCGTCAGCGCGGGACCGAACACCTCGCGGGGCTGGAGGGCGGCAACGTTGAGACCGCCCACCGCCACCGTCTCGCAGGCGAGCGGCTGGTTGCGGGTATTCAAATAGAGCACGCTGAAGCACTCCCGCGGGCTGGTGCGCAGATCCTGGAGCTGCAGTAACGCCTCTCTGGGCGAGGTCACGGTGGGGGCGGCGGTGTCGGCCGGCACGTGCCATCGCCGGGCGAGCTCCCGCACCGCCAGCAGCCGCCGCACCTGGGCCGGACGGAAGCCGTGGCGGCGGGCGGCTTGCCTCAGGTCGCCAGCCGGCCGCTCGACGATCCCGCCTTCGGCCAGCAGGGCTCGCAGCCCCGAAAGATCACCCCGCTGCCCGACCAGAGCGGCCAGCAGCCCGGGTTCGTCGGCTCCGGACACCAACCGTCATCCTAACACTAATCTGTGTATCTGTCTAGACTAGTCTTCACAGCTAAGCCGCGTCGGCGAGGGCGGATCGCAGCATGATCGGCACACCGCGCCGAGCGATCGACTGGTTGATGGCGACGACCACTTCGACGACCCGCAACCCGTCGTTGCCATCGCTGAGGACCGGCTGGCGGGTCAGCACCGACCGAAGAAAGTGCTGACACTGGTTCTTGAGGGGTTCGCTGGCCGGGATAGCCGGGCTGACCACGTCGCCCGTCCGCGTCACCAGCTTGAATTCCCCGAAGCTCTCGTAGGACGGCTCCCGCATCGCCCCCTTGTCGAAGATGCGGACCGGTTCCTGGGTCTCGAGGTCGTTGAAAAACGCCATCTTGCCGCTGCCGACCACCGTGATCTCGCGCACCTTTCGCGGATCCAACCAGCTGGCGCGGATGTTGGCGACGACGCCGTCGCCGAAGCCAAGCGTGGCGAAGGCCACGTCCTCGCAGCGCGACGAGAGGAACGAGGCGCCCTGGGCCGAAACCCACGCCGGCGCCTGATTGAGAAAGTGCAAGAGGATGGACACGTCGTGGGTCATCAGATCCCAGACGACGTTCACGTCGGAGCGGATGGGACCAAGATTCGTCCTGGTGAAGGTCAGATACTCGAGCTGTCCGAGGGCGCCGGAGCCGATCACCTTCTGCAGATGATTGATCCCCGGGTTGTAGCGAAAGACGTGTCCAACCATGAGCAGGCGCTGCATCCGGCCGGCGAGGTCCCGCAGCTCGCGTGCCTGGTCGACGTCGGTCGTGAGCGGCTTCTCGACCAGGCAGTCCTTGCCGGCCTCGAGCGCGGCGCGGGCCACCTCGTAGTGGCGGCTGGCATCGGTGGCGACGACGATCGCATCGACGTCACGGGCCGCGAGCAATTCGCCAACGTCTGTGCCGGTGCGCAGCCCCGCTAATCTTCGCTGGGCCTCGTTGAGGCGATCGGCGCTCAGGTCACAGGCCGCCACGATCCGGCAGCCGTCGATCTCGGAAAAGGCGCGCAGATAATTGAGACCCCAGCGGCCGCAGCCAACCAGGCCGATGCCGACCGTCACGATCTGATGACGCGGCCGCTCCTGCGTTTATTGCTTGGGCACGGCCTGGCGCACCGGTGGGCCTGTCGGGGATCAAAGGTTGGCCCGTTGTACGCCCATGCGCCGGCTAATGAGCGAACGCGGGCAGCGCCTCGCCCGGGTGGCCGCACTCGTCGGGGTGGGGCTGATCGCCCTCCACAACCTGGTTGGCTGGATCACGTTCGCCCTCAACCGGGCCTTCGAGGGAGATTTCGCCGCCTATTACGCCTTCACGCGGATCGGGCTGCATGCCGGCTTCGGCCGTCTGTACGACGTCGCCGCCCAGCGCCAGGAATGGCACGCCCTGGGGCCTCTCCTCTGGTATCCGGCCGTCTACCCGCCACCGCTCGCCTTTGTGGTCGCACCGTTCGCCCTCCTGCCGTTTCCCGTCGCCTACGCGATCTGGAACGTGCTGCTCGGGGTCGCGGTGCTGGTCACCTGGCGGCTGCTCGCTCCCGGCTCGCGGTGGCAGCGGAGCATGCAGCTCGGGATCGCGCTGGCCCTTCCCCTGGTCGCCTTCTCCCTGCTGCTCGGCCAGGTGGTGATGCTGTTGGGCGCCGCGCTCGCGCTGGTCTGGTGGTGCTTGCGGCGTGGCTCTCCGATTCTCGCCGGCATTATCCTCACCCTGATCGCGGTCAAGCCGCAGCTCGCGTTCCTGGTACCGCTCGGGCTTTTGGCCGGGTTATACGTTCGCGCCGCCATCGCCTGGGCCTCAGCCACTGCCGCGCTGGCGCTCGTCACCCTGGCCACCGTGGGGACCGACGGGATCGCCGCGTACGTGAGCCGGTTACAGCATGCAACCGGCGGCCTGGCTGCCTACCAGGTTCCGGATGATCTGACGCTGCCCGGCCTGCTTGGACATGGCGTGGCCGCCGCGGCCGCGCAGCTGATCGTGGTGATCGGCATCGCCCTGGCGGTTTTCCTGGGGCGGGCGCGCGGACCGCAGTGGGCGATCGCCCTCGGCGTGATCGGTTCGCTGCTGATCACGCCCTTCTACCATCCCGACGATATGGCCATCCTCGTCCCCGCCGCCTGGCTGTGGATGCACTCCGCGCCCGCCGCGCTCGAACGCACTTTGATGGCGGCCGGGCTTGGTGGAGCGCTGCTGCTCGGCACGCCGCTGCCGCTCGTCCTCTGTCTTGCGGCCGCCCTGATTCCGGCCGGTGATCTGCTGTCCGCGATCCGGGCGCCAATGACGGCCTGGAAGTATGCCCCTCGACCGCCGTTGATCTGAGGTGGTGGCCATCACGCGCCAGGCATGGCGCTCGATCTGGCTGCCCGCCTCGCTCCTGGCGGTCTTCTGCGTGACGACGATGCTGATCACGCAGCAGATGTTCATCGAGACCGGCCGGTTTCCCGCGGCGCTGCCGCTGGCGCTCACGGTGGTCGGCGGAGTGGCCATGGCGCTGGCGCTGGCATGCCTACCGTTTTCGAACCGGCTTCGCTTCGGGTCCCTCGCGCTGCTCACTCTGGCGACGGTGGCATTGCCGATTTCGGTGCTGGTGGTTTTCCGCTGGCACACCGGGATTCCGCTCAACGTTCATGACGGGATGTTCCAGACCGAGATCGTCACCAACGGCATGCTTCACGGCAAGGATCCATATGGCACGGACTTCACCCGAACCGCGCTCATGCAGTGGTTCCACTACACGCCGGACGGCGCGGCGGTCGCGCATCACTACATCTATTACCCGCTCGTGGTGCTGGCCTCGATGCCGGTGGTCGTGATCGAGCGCGGGCTCGGACTCGCAACCGACCTGCGTCCGATGCTGCTGTTGGTCGGGGTCTTGGCGTTTGTGTTGATCGTGCGGCTGCCCTGGTCGTGGCAGGCGCGCTATACGGTGGCCGTCATCCTGTTCCTCAATCCATTCTTCGCCTGGCTGGAAGGGCGCAACGACATCCTCTGGTTGACGCCGATCCTGCTGGCCGTGCTTCTCGCATCTCGGGGTCAATGGACCTGGGCGTCATGGGCGCTTGGCGTGGCCGCCGCGTTCAAGGTGTTCGCCTTTCCCTTCGTCCTCTTTATGGCCATTGCCCTCTGGCTGCGCTGGCGGCGGGGCTCGCTCGATCGGAGGGCCACCGTGCTCTCACTGGCCGGGCTGGCGCTGCCGCTGGCGGTGACGGTCGCGCCCTTCATCCTCTGGAACGCCGGCGCTTTCTGGCGGGACACGGCCGGCTGGTTGCTCGACAATCCGCCCGGGTTCCCGATCTATGGCTTTGGGCTGGGGGAGCTGCTCCTGCTGACCCACGTCGTGAGCTCGCGGCAGTCGCCGTTTCCCTTCGTACTTCTTCAGGCGGTCCTGGTCCTGCCGCTGTGTGTGATTGGCGCTCGGCAGCTCTGGCGCGACGCCGGCGTGGCCAACGTCCTGGGGCCGGCCGCGACGGTGCTGTCGGTCATCATCCTGTGCGGGCGATTCACCAACGACAGCTATCTGGCGGCGCTGATCTTTACCTTCGGGCTCGCGATCGCAACGGGCCGGCATGTGGCTCGGGCACGGCTCGTGTCCCTGGAGGAGGCCGCCTGATCAGCGAGGCGGCGGAGACTTGGCTCCGGAGCCCGGATTCGAACCGGGAACCGTCGCGTTAACAGCGCGCTGCTCTACCGTTGAGCTACTCCGGAACGCCAGGCGCGATCCAGTATAGGATTCGTTCAGCTCGCGATCCGCTGCGGCACCTGCCGGCCTGCCGCCGCGCCACCAGCGCCACCCGCCTCATCGGCCCGCTCCTCTTCGTGATACTCCGCGTCGGTGTTCACGAGCCACGGGTCGAAGTGCGCGCCGGTCGCGATATTCCGCGCGACCAGGATCCCGGTCATCATCGAATGGTCCTGGTTGTTGTAGTGATGCATCCCGTTCCGCCCCACCAGCCACAGGTTCGGCAGGGCGCGGGCCAGCCATTCGCGGACCACCGCCAGGTGCCCGACATACTCGCCGTCATACACCGGATAGGCTTTCGGCTGCCGGTAGACCATGCCGGCCTTCACCTCGTCCGCGCGGCAGATCCCCAGCGTGACCAGTTCGCGCCGGCCCAGGTCGAGCAGCTCGGCATCGGGCCAGCCCCACATGCCGTCCGTCTCAAAGCAGAAGTACTCCATCCCCAGCCCGGTCAATCCACCATCCGCCACCATCGTGCTGCTGAAATTCTTGAAGTTCGCGATCCGACCCACCTTGACGCCCGGATCGTGCACATAGATCCACTGGTCCGGGAAGACGTCGGCCCGGTCAAGCACGAGATTGACCGTAATGAAGTCGCGATAGGCGAGCGCGTCAGCGGCCTTCCGCACGATCGAGGGCGCCGCCGGCTGCAACTTCGCGATCAGCTCGCGGATCGGCATCGTGCTGATGAACTCCGATCCCAGCACGTCGAGGGTCGCACCGCGACCATCGCGCACGACGACCGAGAGCACGTGACCCGAGGCGTGTCGCACCGCGACCACCTCTTCGCCCAGTCGCACCGGATGGCCGGCCTTTGCCAGCCGGGCCGCCACCGACTCCCACATCTGCCCGGCTCCGCGTCGCGGGTAGCGAAAGGCGTCGACCAGCGTCTTGACGATGGCGCGCTCGCCGCCCCGCAGCGACGCCGGCAGGACCGCATTGCGAATCACTTCCACCAGGTTCAGGCCGCGGATCCGCTGCCCGGCCCAGTCGGCGGACAGCTCGCTGGTCGAGATCCCCCAGACCTTCTCGGTATAGGTCTTGAAAAAGATCTCGAACAGCCGATGGCCGAACTGGTTGGACACCCAGTCTTCGAACGACTTTGGGTCGGCCACCGGCCGCAGCCGCGCCTGGGCGTAGCTGGCCACGCAACGTGCCGTTTCAACCGGGCCCAGACCCAAAAAGGCGTTCGACGCCCGGATCGGGTAATCGAAGAACTTCCCCCGGTACAGGATCCGGGTCAGCCGCGACACGGGCCGGATCTCATCACCCAGAACCTCGGTCCATAGCGCCTCGATCTCGGCACTCTTGGAGAAAAACCGGTGGGGGCCGACGTCGAAGCGGCAGCCCATGAACTCGAGGGTGCGCGCAATCCCGCCCACGGTATCGGCGTCCTTTTCGATCACGGTGACGGGAGTGCCGTGCCGGGTCAGCTCGTAGGCGGCCGACAGGCCGGCGGGCCCGGCGCCCATAACCACCACATGCTGGGTCGACGCGGGCGAAGTCGAGTCAGTCATGCCGGAGCAACTCCCGGGCCGCGACCCCTCTTGCGGCGGCCACCCCCACCCTGACCCTCCCCCTGAGGGGGAGGGGACCGGTTCGAGGCGCGCTACCTTACTATTGCGGTCCATGGCAGCTGACAAAAAACGATCGAATCCCTTCCTCGAGCGGCTTCGCCGGGGGCCGCTGCTGGGCGACGGGGCCATGGGCACCCAGCTCCACGCGCGCGGCGTCAGCTTCCAGCGTTCCTTCGACGAACTCAATCTCACGGAGCCCAAAATCGTCGAGGAAATTCACCGCGCGTACATTTCCGCCGGCGCGGAGCTGATCGAGACCAATACCTTCGGTGCCAACCGCATCAAGCTCGCCCGCCATGGCCTCGACGGCCGCGTTCGAGACATCAACGTCCGGGCGGTCAAGCTCGCTCGCGAGGCCCGCGAGATCGCCGGCGAGCCGGTCTTCCTGGCCGGCTCGGTCGGCCCGATCGGCCAGCAGCTCGAGCCGATCGGGCGCATCAGCATCGCCCAGGCGACGGCGGCCTTCGAAGAACAGATCGCAGCCCTCCTCGAAGGCGGGGCCGACCTCCTGGTGCTGGAGACCTTCACCAACCTGCCCGAACTCCTGGCCGCGGTGGCCGCCGCGCGACGCACGGCCGACCTGCCGATCGTGGCCCAGATGACGTTCGCCGAAGACGGCCTCACCCTGAGCGCGGAGGAACCCAGCCAGGTCGTCCAGGCGCTGGAGCGGGCGGGCGTCGACGTCATCGGCGTCAACTGCGGGGTCGGGCCCCAGGTCGCCCTTCAGGTCCTGGAGGCCATGCGCCAGCAAACCCGACTGCCGCTGTCGGGCCAGCCCAACGCCGGCCTTCCGGCGCGGGTTGAGGGTCGGTTCTTCTACTTCGCCACCCCGGAATACTTCGCGACCTTCGCCCGCCAGGCCGCCGACCTCGGGGTGGCCTACATCGGCGGCTGTTGCGGCACCACGCCGGCGCACATCGCGGCCATGCGTGCCGCGCTGAAGCCGGTCCCGGCCACCACCCGGATCCAGCGCCCCAGCCCCTCGACCGCGATCCCGATCGACCTCAACCCAGCGGAGCAGCTCCCGCCCACACCATTTGCGCAGCGGCTCGCAGCCAAGGCGTTCGTCGTCAGCGTGGAGATCGATCCACCGCGCGGCCTCAATCCGGCCAAGTGCATCGCCGGCGCTGAGCTCATCAAGGCTGCCGGCGCCGACGCCATCAACATCGGCGACAGCCCGATGGCACGGGTCCGCATGAGCGCGCTCTCGCTGGCACTCATGATCCGGCAGCAGGTCGGCATCGACACCCTGATCCACTTCACCTCGCGCGACAAGAACCTGATGGCGCTCCAGGCGGAGCTGATCGGCGCGCACGCCCTCGGGATTCGCAACATCATCGCGCTGACGGGCGATCCGCCGCGCATCGGCGACTACCCCTCGGCCACGGGAGTCTGGGACGTCGACTCGATCGGCCTGATCAAGATCCTGCAGCGTCTCAACGAGGGCTACGACTGGCTCGGCACATCGATTGGGAAGCCGGCGAACTTCACCATCGCCTGCGCCGTCAACCCGTCGGCGGATGACCTCGACCACGAGATCGACCGCTTCCGGCAGAAGATCGAAGCCGGCGCGCACGTGGCCATGTCGCAGCCGCTCTACGACCGCCAAACGCTCGAGCGGTTTTTCTTAAAGACCGGCCCGCTGCCGATTCCGTTCCTGCTGGGCGTGCTCCCGCTGCAGTCATCCCGGCATGCTGAATTCATGCACAACGAGGTGCCCGGTATCGTGGTCCCCGTTGAGCTCCGGGAGCGGATGCGACGCGCCGGCGAGAACGGCATCGCCGAGGGCCTGTCGCAATCCCGCGAACTGCTTGTGGACTCAAAAGACCTTGTCCAGGGCGTCTACCTGATGCCCTCCTTCGGTCGCTACGAAGTCGTCGCCGAGCTGGTCCGCTGGCTCCGCCAGGGCGCGATCCCGGCCGCCACCCAGGCGACCTGAGCGTTCAGCCTGTCAGGAGGCCGATCGGGATCCCGCCCGCGCTGATCTGCCTCGCGCCTCCGCCAGGTTTGACGACGTAGATGCCGGACGGCCCGCCGGCCGCACCCTGGGGGCGGTAGACAACCAGCGAACCATCGTCGAGCCAGGAGGCCCATCCGATGGGACCGAGCCTGACGCCGTCGATCGCCAGTCGCTCGATGGACGCGTCGGCCGTCGCCACCACGTCGGTGCCGAACTGTTCGGGCTTGCCGTCCGCGCCGACGTCCGTGGCCCCGGCCACCGTGAGCTGACTGCCGTCCGGCGAAAAGAAAACGTCGCCGTGATCGAGGAATCGTGGTTTTGCCAACTCGATCGCTTTCGCGCGTCCGTCCGGGCCAATCAGGCTGAGGCTATGCGATTGTTGATGGACGTCGAGCGGAAAGCAGGCGATGGTCCCGTCGGCGGCCACGTCACCCAGCGAGCATTCGTCGGTATGTGGCAACGGCGCGGCGGCCAGGCTCAGCGGGTCGAGCCGGTACGCCCGATTGACGCCGAAGCCAAACGGGGCGTAGCCGCCCACGCCCACGGGACCATTGGCCAGGAAGGCGCCGACCTGCGTCCATGAAAACGGCATGACGGCCCCTCCGTGCGGCGTCGTGTCTTGCGTTGACTGCGCCACCACCCGCGCGGGCAGTCGATCGCCCGCGACATGAACCAGCCCCCGCTTGTTATCCCAGTTGCTGGCGTCGATGGTGCCCCACATCCAGCGGGTGCCGTCCGGACTCACCGTCAGATTGAAGGCATCCGGGTCGCCAAGGTTCCCCAGATCCTCGACCGCGCCGTCTCGGTGAATCGCCTTGAGGACGCCACCACCCTCGCGGACAAAGATGCGGGCGCCGGCAGCGCGCTGGGCGTCGGCCCCGGGCTTCAGCCCGAACCGCCGGGCTTCGCTGCCATCGGGGCGCAACAGGCGCACGGTCTCGGCGCCGGATGCCGGCCGATCGACGGCCACGATCAGGGTGCTGGTGTTGGGCAGCGCCGACGGCCTCACGGTCGAGGCCGCTCCCGGCTGGCGACTTCCGCCACAGGCGGTTAATGCCACGCTCGCGGCAATGATCACGGCCGTTTGCCGAACCACTACTGACATATTAAGTTGGTCAGACGCTGGCAGTCTTCCTTCTAGGCCGGCTCCGGGGTCGCCAGGCCATGACGATCGCTGCGCCGGTGTTCCGCCTCGATCAACGCTTCGAAAACGGCCAGCAAGACCAGGTCCACGGCGAGGTCGGCAACCGCGCCCAGCTGCTGGTAATAGAACGTGAACAGGTCGGTCAGGAAGATGGACGCCAGGATCGATCGCTTGAACCATCGCAGGGCGCGGATTCTCGAGCGGAGCAGCAGATAGACCAGCCCGACGAGCGTCAGGCCGCCGGCGATGGTCGCGGCGAGCAGCAGGGGCAGGTCGACCGCTTCGCCGGGCTCGCCTGTCCCCTGGCCGAGAACGAACGCCAGGCTCCCCACCACGGCGCCCAGCGACCTCAGCAGCAGGACCGCGATCGCCACTCGCCCCGTCAAGCGAGCGCGAAGCACACGGTCGATCCGCTGGCGAGCCCAGCGCAGGCGCACTCCGATCGGGCCCAGTTCCGCAAGATCCGGCGGTCGCTCGGCCACCGTCCGGGCCGCATCGCCTAGCAGCGTGGTCCCGAGCCGGCCGCTGCCCCGCAGCCATTGCAGCAGCCGGTACTTCTCGGCTGGATCGAGGTCATGTAGCGCGGTGTCCTGGAGCAGCATCAGCGCATTCGCCAGGTAGGTTTCCTCGGACCAGGTCCGGTGACGCTCGAGCGAGCGCCACCAGAGAAACAGGAGAACGAAAATCACGTAAATCAGCGCGATCGCCGGGCGGAAGAAGTAGTTGTTGTCGCTGGTGATGAATTTCCCTAACTCATCGATGAACAGTCCGAAGCCAATCCCGCCCACCACGGCGGCGGTGCGGCGGACTCGCTGCCCGAGATACCCGAGCAAGACCAGCAGGGCGGCGACCATCAGCCCTCCACCCCAGAGCATGTGGGCGATGTGCAGGCCGCCCCCGCCCAGCCGTGGGAAACCGGTCAAGCCGAGGAAGAAGCGGACCGCCAGCAAGGCAGCAACCGCCGAGACCAGGAACCGTTCGAGCAGCTCCCCGGCACGAAGGTTGCGGATGAAAAACGGACGAACGGGATGGTTGTCCATGCGCTTCGAAGCCGACCGCAATCGACCCTAGCTGTGAGCCGCCGCGGTTGGTCTGGGCGACGGCTTTCCGATCAGCAGCCGAACACTGAGGATCAGGATCAGAGCGATAAAGGCGAGCGGCGCCACCAGGTCGAGGGCCGTGATCGCGAACGGGGTGGCGGCGGCCCGGATCACGGCGAGGGCGGCCACCACCAGGCCCGTCACCTGGACCCAGGCCACCTGGTCGATGGTGGCCGCGACCGAAAATACGGCGACCGAAGCGAACAGGGCGGCATCGACAAGATCTTCGGCGACGGTCAGGGCGTAGGCCCCATCCGGCGTCGGGTTGCTCAATGCCAGGACGACGGGCAGCACATTGGTGGCGAGTTCGCTGATGGCAACGAGGACGGTTCCGACCAGCAGCCAGCGGCGCCGGCCGGCGCCCAACGCCACCGCGAATAGGAGAAAGAAGACCACGGACAGCACGCCCAGGAGCTGCTGGAGCAGGATCACCGATCCATGCGCCCGGTAGAAGCCGGCGATCTGGGCGCCGCTTTGCGCGGAGGTGGGCAGCGATACCATCCCCGCCGACACGGCCAGCGTGACGACAAAGGCGACGCCCCACCATCCTCCGCGCCGGCTCGAGCGCGCTGCGCCCATTTCCACCCTCCTCGAAGAGGCTCAACCATAGGCGCCCGGGGCCGGGCCCGTCAACTGGCCTTGACAGACACGGTCCGGCGCGATACGAATGTGCTCACAAAACGCGACAGGAGGTGGTGCTCAGCCCGCTTCAGCGACCCCGCCCGCCGATCCTAAAACCCTTAAGGAGGGGTTATGGCAACGACAACCACAACTGTCGGCGCGCCCGCCAGAACCGGAGAGTTGCTCTCCGAGCGGATCGCGCCCGGCATCCTGCCCAAAGTCCTCGGTCGATTCGACATGATCGCGATCTTCGTGGCGATTGTCCTCTTCGCCGTCCAGGGCTCGGTCGTCCAGCAGGCCGGCGCCGCCGCCTTCGTCTACTGGATCCTCGGCTTCCTCACCTTTCTTATTCCCGGCGCCATCGTCACCGGCCAGCTCGGTCTGATGTTCCCCGGCGAGGGCTCGATCTACGTCTGGACCAACAAAGCGCTGGGCGCCTTCTGGGGCTTTTTTGCCGGCTTCTGCGCCTGGTGGCCCGGGGCGCTGGTCATGGTGGCAACCGCCGACCTGGTCGTGACATTGCTCCAGTTCTTGCTGACGCTGCCTCCATTCAACTTAGAGAATCCGCTGGGTGCCATCTGGCAGCAGGGCGTGATCATCCTGGCGGTCATCTGGTTCTCGTCGGCCCTCTCGATCCTGCGGTTCCGCGTCACCCAGAACCTCGTCAACGGCGTCTTTGTCATCTATGGCGCCGCGATCCTGACGGTCGGCCTGGCGGGCCTCGCCTGGCTGCTCGGCGGACACTCGGCCGCCAACGACGTCTCGACGAAGGCCATTTTCGGCCTCAACTCGGGGAACGCCACCTTCTACGGTCTCGTCATCCTGGCCCTGCTCGGCATTGAGGTGCCGCTCAACATGGGCGTCGAGATCAAGGAGCGCAAAGCGATTACCTCCTACCTGGTATGGGGGTCGGTCGTGGTCATGGCCGCCTACCTGATCCTGACCTGGGGTGCGATGGTCGTGGTGCCGCAGAAGGATGCCAACTCCACCTATGCGATCCTGCAGGCCGTGCAAACCGCGCTCGGTGCCGGACCGGCCGTGCTCGTGACCCTGGTGTTGATCGCATTCTTCATCTTCAACACCACGGTCTACAACTACTCGTTTGCCCGCCTGCTCTTCGTCAGCGGTCTCGACCGCCGGCTGCCGGCGATCATGGGCCGCGTCAACCGCAACAAGGTGCCGCACATCGCGGTCCTCACCCAGGCGGTGATCACCTCTGTCATCACCGCGCTGGCGTTCTTCATCTTCGGCGGCAACGCCAACCTGTCGACCGGCATCTACATCGCGCTGCAGGCGGCCGTCACCGTCATCTGGTGCCTATCGATGGTCTTCCTCTTCGTCGACGTCTTGATCATCCGGTCGAAGTATCCGGAGGAGTTCAAGCGCGAGCAGCTGGTTCCGGTTGGTGTCTTCTGGGCGGCGTCGATCATGGGCGCCATCGCGAGCGCGGTCGGCGTGCTCGTAACCCTGACCGGCGGCTGGCTTCTCGACCCGAATCACCAACTGGCCGGTTCGTGGAACCCAAAGATCATTGACCAGGGTCCCTGGATCCTGATCGTTGGCGGCGTTGCTCTCGCCTCGCTCGGCGTCGCCGTCATCGTCTACCTGCTCGGCCTCAACACCGCTCGCCGTGCGCAGGCAGCGGCTGCGAGCGTCGCGAGCTAACCGAGCGATGGCGACCACCTTGACCGACCGAACGACGACAGTCGATCTCGATGCCCGGCGCAGCGAGATCGTCGCGCAGGCGGAGGCCGCGGGCCTCCGCCTGGTGCGGTTTCTTTACTGCGACAACGACGGCATCATCCGGGGCAAAAGCTCGGGCATGTCCGGCTTGATCGACCGACTCGAGAGCGGCATCGGGCTCACCGTCGCGATGCAGGCCTTCACCATGCTCGACCACCTGGCGAGCGTCGACGGTATGGGCCCCGTCGGCGAAATCCGGCTGGTGCCCGACCCGACGACCTTCACTGTGGCGCCCTATGCGCCCCATACCGGGACCGTGCTCGTCGACATGCAGACGCTCGACGGCCAGCCCTATGCAGCTGACGGCCGCGCCTTCCTGAAACGGATGATCGCGCGTGCGGCCGAGCGCGACCTCGCCCTGCTCGCCGCCTTCGAGCCGGAATGGTCGCTCGCAACCAGGAACGGCGACCAGTACTCCCCCATCGACGAGAGCGGCTGCTTCACATCGACCGGGATGAACGTGGCGGCGCCGGTCATCGACGACGTCGTCGCGGCGCTCGAATCGCAGGGCATGACGGTCGAGCAGTACTATGCCGAGCTCGGCTGGGGTCAGCAGGAGCTCTCCGTCCGGCACGCGCCCGCCCTGCAGGCCGCCGACCATCACATCCTCTATCGGGAGACCGTGCGCGGCGTGGCGCTCAAGCATGGCCTCTACGCGTCGTTCGCGCCCAAGCCCTGGGGCGATCAGGCGGGCAACGGTTGCCACCTGCACTTCTCGGGCTGGAACCGCGATCGCACCGTCAACCGGTTCTACGAGGCCGATGGCGAATTCAACCTCTCCATGCTCGCGCGCTCCTTCATCGCCGGCATCCTCGACCATCTCCCCTCGCTCGTCGCATTGACCTGCGCGTCGGTCAACTCGTACCGCCGGCTGCAGCCTCAAATGTGGGCCTCGGCCTATCGCGCCTGGGGACCCGACAATCGCGAAGGCGCCGTGCGCGTGGCATCGCCGTTCACAGGCCACGAAGCAGAGTCGACCAATCTCGAGCTCAAGTCCTCTGACTCGAGCGCGAACCCCTATCTCGCGCTGGGCGGGGTGATCGCCGCCGGCCTCGACGGCATCGAACGCCAGCTCGAGCCCCCGCCGGCCGTCACTGTCGACCCGCACACCCTCAGCGACAGCGAGCGGAAAGAAATCGGCGCCGACCGCCTGCCGACCAGCCTGAAGGATGCGATCCGAAACCTCAAGGGCGACGACACGCTCCTCAAGGCGATGGGCGAGCGGCTGGCCACGTCGTACATCGCCGTGAAAGAGCTCGACATCGAAGCGTTCGCCAGCGCCGACGACGCCTTCGAATTCCGCCACCACATCTACAAGTTCTAGTCTCACCGCAGCCCTGGGGAGGGGTCTGGTGGGGGCCGGCGCCCCCACTTCTTTCAATATCGGCCGCAACCTATCGTGGCACCGGTCGGCTGCGGCTGGCGGTTTCGCCTTGCGAGGAGCGATCCGCGGGCACCGCAACGGTGGACGCGGCCCCCGCTACTGTCACGGTCGCGGCGTGCGAGCTCACCGCCTTGAGCCAGTAGCCACCCACAGCGCTCAGGATGAGGACGGCGGCAAAGGCCAGCGCAATCAGAATCGGCTGGATCGCAGATCGACGGAGCGGGAATGTCGCTTGCATCTTCTTTCACCTCACATCGGGTTCTTGACGACAGGTGCGATGCTAGGGCGACGCCAGCGTCCGCTCTATGCCGGGCAGCACATCGGCGGTGTGACGTTTGTCACAGGGCCGCCGGGCAGCCTCGTTTAGCTTCGCTTGCGCAACTCGCCAGGGCGAACGATCGTGATCGAGCCGGCCTCCTGCAGGATGTCGCCTCGAGTCTCGAAGCGGCGGAGCGCCCGGTTGACGTTCTCGCGACTGGCCGCCACCATGCCCGCCAGCGTGCGCTGCGACAGCCGCATGCCGATTCGAACGCCGGCTGGCGTACTCTGGCCGTGCGTATCCGCCAGATCGAGGAGCTTCCGGGCAACCCGCGCAGGAATGTCGACAAACGCCGCCTCTGCGAAGGCATCATCAACCCGGTCGAGGTACCTCCCGATAACAGCGACCAGGTTGCGGATCAGCTTCGGATGAGCGTCGAGGAATGCAAGGAATGCCTCGCGTCCGAGTGTCACACGCTCCGTTGGCTCGACCGCCTGCGCGTCGGCGGTTCTCACACTGTTCGGATCGAAGAGGGCCAGCTCGCCAAAGACATCGCCAGGCAGGAGCACCGCATAGACGGCCTCCTCCCCAGTCCGCCCCATGCGCGCGATCTTGACCTGGCCGGCTTGCACAACGAAAAGGAGCGCGCCCGCGTCACCTTCGTGGAAGAGGTAGCTGCCTTTGGGAAAGGCTCGCAGCTTGAGCGCGGGCGCCAGGGTCTCGAGCTCATCCGCCGGAAACCCATCGAAGAGGGGCGTGCGGGCAAGGACCCCCACCGGATCCACCCCCGCATGATAGGCGGGGCCCTCAGATGGGCCTTGACGCCCGGAGACGTCGGGCCATAATCGCAGTGAGCCAGAGGCTCGAGGAGGGATAAATGAGCTTCGCAGTCGGTTGTCCGGCCAACGCAAGTGAACCCCAGCTCATCGCAACATCTCAGGCGCTGCTGGTGGGTCCGCTCACCAATCACCTCAACACCGTCCATGCCAGCTTCTCGTGGCCCGACTACTGGGTCCAGGAGAACTGTCATTCCGCACCATGGCGCGTCCCATGCCCGGTGGTTCGCGGTGAGCCTCCAATCAGTGGGGCAGACCGTGGCGATCTGGTCAGGAAGGTCGGCGCACACGTCACGGGATCGCATCCGACCTTTTCCTGGGCCAGGGACTGGTACGTCCCAAGCAACTGTCACTCGTCCCCCACACCGGTATTGCCTGGCGGCTAAAACAACGAGCCCACCACTTCAGTGGCGGGCCTTCGCCGGTTTCGGCGCGGCAAGCCGGTACGCCGTCGCCGGCTGAGTAAAGCCCTTGAGCGTGAGCTGCTCCGGCGCCGCCGCAAGCGCCTTGCCGGCAAGCCAGTCGCGCGCCCGGCGATAGCTCTCGGCGCTCAGCAGGATCTCCCCCGCGGCCGCCTCAGCTTCCAGGCGCGCGGCCAGGTTCGCCGTCTCGCCCACCGTCATGATCTTCGAGCCCGCGGCCACCTCGCCCACCACGGCCGGACCGGTCGCGATCCCGATCCCAACCGGCAGCCCGGCGAAGGCCGCCTTGTCGCGGATGGCCAGCGCCGCCTGGAGCGCATCGACGCCATGCTCCAGTCGCAGCTGCGCGACGTTGAACGTGGCCATCACCGCATCGCCTGCGTACTGATCGACCATCCCCTGATGGCGATCGATCTCCTGGCGAGTCCAGCGAAAGAAGGCGCCGAGCCTCTCGGTTATCTCGGCGGGCGGCCGCTGCTGGCTCAATGACGTATAACCGCGCACGTCCACGAACATCGTGGTCACCAGGCGCTCACCGAGCGGGACGGCATGTGCAGGCTCCGGGCGGGCCGGCTCCTCTGCAGCCACCATGCCGCGTTCCCGCTCAGCACCGTCGCGGTCGCCGACGGCCGCGAGCGCCTCCGCCAGCGCCAGCCTGGTCCGCCATTCCTCGTCCCGATAACCTATCCGCGCGAAGTAGTCGGCCACCCATCCAAGTCGCTCCCGTGCCGGCGCGAGTCGCTGGCGGGCGAGGTGCACCCGACCCTGAATTCGGGCGACATATGGAGTCTCCCTTCCGCCACGGTCCTGCTGCACCCGTGCCGCCAACTCCTCGGCATCACCGAGCTGGCCGGCAGCGAGCAAGGCCTCAACCGCTTTATCGAGCACCTGCCGCTCCTGGGCCACGAGCGGCCGGCTCCAGTCGATCGCGGCGACGAGGGCCGGAACCTCGGCCACGGCTCGCCCGATCTCGCCGGTATCGACCGCGACGCGCATGGTCGCGTAGGCCCGAAGCATGGCGTCCTGCCGCTCCAGCTTCGAGTGAGGCTTCTGCAGCACGGCCCACGCCTCGTCGAATCGGCCGAGCGCCGACAGGGTCATCGCCAGGTTGCTCTCGAGCCAGCCCTGGAAGGTCGTCGCTCCCGCGGCTTCGGCCTCGGTGATCCCCTCGTCCGAGCTTCGTCGTGCAGTTTCTGGGTCGCCCATGGCGAGCCGGATCAGCCCCTCGTAGAAGTAGGCCAGGATGTCACGCCGGCGACCCCGCAGGTCGCGCAGCTTGGCTAGCAGCGGTAATGCTTCTCGGCCCTGGAAATGCTCGAGCCGGATGGCGATGCCGTTTGAGAGCGCACTGCCAGCGATCCATTCGAGGCCACGCGCCGCGGCTTCTTGGTAGCTCCGGTCCAGGAATCGAATGCCTTCATCCAGCCGGCCTGTCCCAACGAGGCCAAGCCCCAGGTAGTTGTACGCCCAGATCCGCATCGCATCCGCCCCGGCTGCCTCCGCAACCTCGACCGCCCGTTCCGCCATGGTCAGGGCTTCTTTTGGGCGAAACTCGAAATCGAAGAGTCCTGAAAGCCGAATGTAGGCGAGCGCGAGGTCCTCACTCGGACCCGCTGGCTCAAGGTATGCGCGAGCGCGTTCGTACTCGGCTCGCGCGCGCTCGTGTTGCGAACGCTCCCAATAGCTGCGGCCCAGCACCAGTCGATAGTGGGCGGCATCCTCGAGCGAGTTCGCCTCCTCGAGCAGACGGACGCCATCCTCGAGGGCGGCCGCGGCCCGCTGTCGATCGCCGGCCAGATAGAGGGCATTCCCCCAGCGGCAGGTCAGCGAGGTCCGCAGTGGGGAGCCGGTGACGTGCGGGAGCACCCGCTCGTAGAGGGCAGCCGCTTCCTGATACGCAAGGCGACGCTCGGCATCTTCGGCCGCCTTGATGCAAACCGGGACGGCCTGCTCCCAATGGCCCGCCTCCATGAGATGGCTGGCGAGGTCGACCGTGGCGACGCCAGGCAATCGGCGCAATACCTCGGCGGCCTTTTCGTGCAACCGCCTTCGCTCGGGTCCAATAAGGTCGTCGTAAATCGCATCGCGACTGAGGACGTGCCGGAACTGATAGGTTCCAGGCACCGGCCTTTCGTCCATCAGCTGTTGTTGAATCAGGTTCCGCAGGGCGGCGATCACCGTGGGCTCGTCCTGCTGGGACAGTCCGACCAATGGCTCGAACTGAAACATCGGACCGAGGACGGCGGCTGCGCGGGCGACCTCACGATCACCATCACTGAGGCGGGCGACGCGTGAGAGCACGAGGTCCTTGATGGTCCGCGGCGGCGCAAAGTCGGTCAACGCTTTCCGTCCCCAACCCAAGTCGCTCCGGAAGATGTCGCCCCGATCCAGCGCCGCCTTGAGTAATTCCTCCACGGCGAATGGGTTGCCCTCGGTACGTGCCTGCAGGAAGTCGGTGAACGCCTGGCCAACACGATGACCTTCGAAGATCGCGTTCACCATGGCGCCCACATGTTCCGGTCGCAGCGGCTCGAGGTCGATGATTTCCGCCGCCCCGGTGCGGCGCCAGCTTGCCAGGAGACGTGCCAGCCGCTGGTTTTCCTCGAGATCCTCGACCCGCGATGTCAGCAGTAAGAGCATCCGCTCCCGGGGCAACCGACGCTGCGCGTAGTCCAGGAAGTCGAGCGTCGCACCGTCGGCCCAGTGGAGGTCTTCGATCAGAAGTAACAGTCCCTGTTCGGCCGACGCAATCCGCAGCAGCGTCAGAATCGATTCAAAGAGGCGGGCCTTCCCCTGAGCCGGGTCATCCGGAACGCGTCCGCGCGGCGTTCCCAGCTGAGGGAACAGGCGAGCCAGCTCGTGGACCGCCGATGCAAGCTCGCGCACGAGCGCTTTGAGATCGGCACCCGTGAGCGAGTTACCGACGGCCTCGACGACGGGGAGGTATGGCACGGCAAACTCTGCGTCCGAGCAACCGCCGCGCATGACCGTCATGCCCGCCAGTCGGGCCCGGCGTTCTAGATCCTCCGCAAGGCGGCTCTTGCCGATTCCGGCCTCACCGCTGAGGAGAACCACCGATCCATCACCGCGATGGGCCGCCAGGAGCGCATCCTCGAGCCGTGCAAGTTCGTCATCGCGCCCGACCAGGATCGGACAGAGCGCACGCTGCATAGGCCGTCCTCCCAGAGTTCGGCTCAATAATAGGCGGGGCCCGGATACACTCAACCGGCGATGGCTGACCAGCGATTGAAGGGACTGAAAGAATTGGCAGCCCTCTTTCGGGTCAAGCCTGGATCCAGGGTCACTCTGGCAAAGAACTTCGATCCAGACTTCACCGCCGATTTTG
>Ga0209155_1000192_pt1 | contig 27261 bp, 33 predicted proteins | sample GraSoiAngelo_122_FD_185879 | JGI IMG/M metagenome (GOLD analysis project Ga0209155, IMG submission 185879) | Grasslands soil microbial communities from the Angelo Coastal Reserve, California, USA - 14_0927_02_20cm (SPAdes) (version 2) | ecosystem: Environmental > Terrestrial > Soil > Grasslands ... | reverse complement strand
TCAGGATTCCCAATACTGAAATCGAGCGGTATCTCTGCCCCGATTACATTGACGAATTTATCGTTACCGTAGTGCTCCTGATAAGCGCGACACATGATCTCACCAAGCGCAATTAATTCTTCCGCCTGCTCTAGCACGTAGTCAGGTGCGTTGTTTGTCTGCGCCCACAATAGCCAATTGTCAGCGTAGATTATGAACCATTCCGCCAGCGAGGTAGGGCTACGTTTCAAGCCTGGCTCATACCAATTAGCTAGGGCCTCATGTACCCATGTGCCTAGCTCCATTGGCCCTACCGTGATCGCCTTAGGCACCAAGCCTCTACGCCACTTCCAATACCATTTCTTAGGGCAGCGTTTATAGTCCATTCGTTCGTGCGATCGAATTAATGGTAATTCGCTCATACTCTAACCCTTAATACCAATGGCCCCCATTCCCGGGAGGTATAGGAATGAGGGCCATTGGCGCTATTGAATTACCTACTCGCGTGCTTGCGGTAACGTAAGTGTGCTAGACGTTCCGATGCTCCGCTGCTTTTCTTGTTCGTCTACGTGCTCCGCTAATACGTCAACAGGAACAAAGTAGGCAATGTATTCTTTGCCTTCCTCCAATTGCACTGTCGGGTGTAGCACAGCAATTAAATTGAATGTGGGATTATCGCTTGGCACTGCCCATGGATGAGAATGCACATTATCACTCACGAGGAATTGCGCGTGTAGTGTGCTGTCCTCGTCAACGCCTTCTGTCAAACTAGTAAGACGTAAACGTGGTCCCCACACTGCAATTCCCGGAATCGTGTATTCCGATTTCGACTCATCCATGATTAGAAAATGAAATCGTCGTCATCCGTTGTGGCAGCCTTAGCGCTACGGGTAGCGCGCTTTGCCGGGGCAGCCTTGGCAGGAGCAGTCTTTTTAGCCGGACGTCCACGACGGGCAGGAGGGGCAGGAATTTCTTCCTCTTCCTCATCTTCCTCGTCGTCTTCCTCTTCCTCGTCGTCATCCTCAGAATCGAATTCGTCGTCTTCCTCATCGAATTCGTCATCTTCGATTTCGTCGTCTTCCTCGTCGAAATCGTCATCGTCTTCTACCTCTGGCTCTGGCTCAGCCTTACGAGTGCGCTTGGCAGGAGCAGCCTTAGCAGGCGCAGCGTTGCCCTTAGGGCCACGCTTGGCAATACCATTCTTCTCTCGCCATTCCTCCAAGTAATCACTTTCCATGAAAGCTGGCCGAGAGGCAGTCGCGATAGAAACGCCAGCAAGGAACGCTGCCCGCTTACTAGTTGCCTCATTAGGCTCGTAACCAACCTCGGTCACAATCCACTTGGCAAACGCCTTGTGGTAATCGGTAGGCTCCTTTTCGGCGTACACCGTGACATCAGCACCCTTCTTAGCAGGGGCAGCTTTAGCAGCGGTACGAGTAGCAGCCGTAGCCTTAGTGCGGTTGGTAGAGCCCGGGGGACGTCCACGACGGGCAGGAGCGCTTGCAGCCTTGCTTACGCGGCGAGTAGTCGCCATTGTTTCCGTATCCTCTCCTAGGTTTCCGTGTCCACTGTAGACGACGGACGGAATAGCCAACCTATCCGGTTGACCAATTGTTGTCAAATCGATAGGCCATTTTCAGTTGTGGCTTAACTCCATTACGTGTTGCATGTAATCTACTCCGCGTCTGGCGTCTAGCAGCCGGTGGGTATCCGCAATCATTTCTTGATTGACGAGAGAAGTACCCACGTCCACGGTATCGAGTGATCTGAGGTAGTAATACATGCAAGTACGCGGATTGCTGATTCTGTGAATTCTATCCTCAGCCTGCTTTTGCTGATCTGGAATACGTGTCTCGCTTGGGAATATCATTCGGTCGGCAGAGTCAATTGTGATTGCCGTTCCGCCTGCCTTGACATTCAGCATCATGATTAATTGGTCATCGGAATTGTTAAATCTATCGATGATGCCTCGCCGCTTGTGCGACGGTGTCTTACCTGAAATGCCAGTGCAGAGCCGATTGCCTGGCTTAGTTTTAAAGTGAGCCTCAAACCCATGAGCAAACGCTCTGAGAATTCCTGTGTAGAAACTTACAATTACGACTTTGGTGATCGGATTATTAGGGTAGCCCCACTCTTCTAAGCTCTCCGTAATCCAATCGAATTTGTTCGATGGCAGTTTCGGAAAATAAACATCCTTGGGAATTCGCCTGCCTGCCTCAGCGTCCCATCTCATTTCCGTACGAATGTCACCGTAGCATGTCGCCAATTGTTTTAAGCGGGTCAATTCCGCCAGTGCACCTAACGGCTCTAATCTTCCGCTTTCCAATTCCGCCATGCTGAGCTTTTCGATTTGCTCGTAAGCGCGGCGTTGCTCATCACCCATTTCGAGCCATACGCCCACCGGCGAATCCCTGTCGTCAGGATTGAGCGGCGAGCCTACATGAATCTTAGGCGGTAAGTCGGGAGCTACCTCAGCTTTGGTGCGTCGCAGAGCAATTGATGTCAACGAATCCCATAACATTTGCTCTCTATCCTTACGGAATTCGCCAATTTCAAATCCCGTATAGCCACCCTTTTGCCAATATAATTCCGCCCAACGATGGAACGCGGAATACGTGACTGGCGCTAACCAATTGAGCGTGCCCCATAATTGGTGTGGCTTGCTGTCGAATGGCGTTCCGCTCATGGCAATTCGTTTACCGTCGCCACGAACCTTTAGCATATCCAAACCGCGTCGGCGTTGTGTGACTACACCTTTCCGCCGAATGAGGTTCTCATGTGATTCGTCAACGATGATTGCCCCCCATTCGATTTCAAACAGTTTCGAATAGCTCGGCTTGGTAATGCGCTTGGTGTCGTCATCTTTCATATGTCCGCAATCAAGGCGCTTTTGATTTCTATTGCCTTCAGTTGTGAGCTTTCGGCACTTAGCGCATTTCCACCATGAGGCAACCAAAACAATTTCAGGGTGCACGATTAGCCACGTCTTAGGGCCATAGCGGGTAAGTGCTATCTTGTGCTCACGCTGGTAGCGCAACTGAGGCAAGATAATGGCTCTATGGTCCGGTGGGAGCCAGCGGATTATTTCTCGTCGCCAGACGCTGTCTGAGGCTGTCTTAGGGGCAACTACCAAGTAGGGTCCGGGTACCTCAGCCTCTAGAATTCCACCCATAGCAATAAGGGTCTTACCTAAGCCAGGGTCATCGGCTACCAGCGTTGCTTCATTCTCAGCTACGAAGCGTACGCCTACACGCTGGTATTTGCGCTTACGCATTGCCTCATACAATTTCGGAGCGGCGGTAGGCAACACTCCTAGTTTTGTATTCTTGGCAGCGGAGAGCTTTGCCATATAAGCGCGGCTCTCCACAACCGTTTTTGCCCACCGTTTTAATTCGATACCTAATCGCAAGCTACGGCCGAATTTCTCGCGTAGCAATTTGCACGTTTCTAGATTGAGTGGCACTGTCCAATATCCGGCGACAGTCTGATAGGCACCTGGAATTGTGGTCTTCATTCCGGTTAATGGCCGATCGGAACGAACCTCAATCCGCCTGCCTTTCTTCTCAATGTAGATCATGCACACTCCGAGAAAATGTCACCGTAACGGGTTAACCAATTCTGCAATTCGATTGTATTGATGCCCATCATATAAGCGCTGTAACAATGGTCGAATTCGTTTTGCAAGTACTGCCGTTCGTTGTGGTAATAGGGGTAACCGCGTCGGAACATCGGTAACCCTACTCGATTCAATTTCCGATTCTTGGTTATGTCAGCGTATGTGCATGGCATAAATGGCTCAGCCTGGCACGTGGGGCATTGAACATCCATTGCATATCGAGCCTCCTAGGCACCATAGCGGACGATAGAAACTAGTAGGTCAATTGCTGGCACTAGCACAATCGAATAGACCGCACTGGCGACTACCATTTTCCAGCCTGGCCAGTACCTCAGAAGGCTATGAGCGCGAGGATAAGCCCTGCTACGAATGCGAGCGTGCCTAGGATGTACACCCCGCAACCCTTCCCACGATGCCGACCCCCCATTTAAAACCTCCTGTAGGCCATTAGGATTGCAATCGCTCCCCACGCGAGGATGAGGAGTGTCAATAAGAGAAACCACTTTCCGCCACCAATGAAATAGCGCGACTTTCGGAATTTGTGTAATCCGTGATTGCCGCTATGAATTTTACTCATTGTCATCTCTATGCATTTGGTCGTCAGCCACGAGCGCGACGAGTAGCAGAATGCAAATGAGCAGTACCCAATTCATCGCCCATACCAAGCGATGCGTAAGCCCAGTAGCTCAGCCTGAGCAATGGCTATCTGCCGACAATGAGCCGCTTTCTGATGGCGGAACGTTTGTAACATTTCCATTGCTGCGCCAGAATCAGTAACCAGCTCAAAGTCATGCGTCCATTTGTTTTCGTACTCTTGCCAAGTCTCCCTTGACATCGCTATTGCGTTGACGATATCGGCGAGAGCTAGTGAGAATTCCTCAGGGGATTGAATTTCAAAGTCCGTCGTCATTGTTCTCGGACCTCCCAATGCAATTTCCAATTAGGGTGCGTCGTGTTTGCCATTTCAACCGCGCGCTTGCCCTCAGGAGTGTTTTGAACATTGGCAGTGCTTGCCTTGCTATAAATTAAAACCCATTCCTGACTCGCCGGATTTTGCGCCCAAAGCATGTGCAGCTTCATTCCGCAGTCTCCAAATACTTATGATCTTCGCAAGCGTAAACGCTCTCGCTATGGCCTGTGCCCCTACCCTCACGCCATTTAGTTACCGATGGTTTGGGGCACCAATCGCATTTGACGGGAATTGGCCATTTAGGAATTGGTCCCTCGTTATTCATTTAGCCTACCTTAATCAATGCACCAAGGCGGAAGGCGCGCATACGGCCGGAAATACCGTCACCCTGTCTCGTGTAGTCCACGAATTTAACGATACGGTCGGCAGGAGCCTCATCCCCATTCCCCGCGTAGCTGTGCTCAATGACGATTTTGCTAGTGCCGATCACGCCCGATTCCGTGTTGCTGGCAAGCTTATTCCACCAAGTGACTTTCATGCCAGAGAGCGCCTTAATCAATTCGCTGTCCGTCATTTCGTCAGTGTCGAATGTGAGCTTGCTCTGAGGCATGCCATTATTCGATGGTTTGTTAACATCCCACAATTGGTAAGTCTGGCTAGTCAATTCGCCATCATTGAAAATGAGGAATAGGGTTTCCTCGCCACGCGAGCAAGTCAGGGTCGCACCGTTGCCCTTAGCTTTGCCGGTAGCTATCCACCCCTGAGCTTCTAACTGAGCCTTAGCCGATTGCGCTCTAGGCAGACTAGCGTTACCAGACGAACGGCCGTTAGGAGAGCTCTCAGGTGCCTTGTTTGGTGCTTCTGAGGCTGACTCCTTTAGCGTCGCCATGTACTCCTGACGCATACGCTCGCCAGTGTCCGTCAAACCATTACTAGGTGCCTTGCTGCGAGGCTTGCGTCCATAGACCTCAGGATGCCGCTTGGCAACTGAGGCAGCAATTTCTTTACCAGCCTTAACGGATTTGCCATTCCCGCTAAATCGAGTGCACACATTATCGGGAGAGCATTTAACGGGTGGCCTGCCACGCTTAGGGATAACTTCGAACGTGCCGCCATGCTCGCGACACTGTAGGGTCTTTTTCATTTCTGTTTCCTCCCATTGTTGTCATGCCTAACGGTAATAGGCACGCTTGGCAGTACGGATACCAACCCACAAGCTACCGACAGTGCCCCCTATGGGATTCGAACCCATACTTGACCGATTTTAAGTCGGTTACCTCTGCCATTGGGTTAAGGGGACTCACGAGAGTATCGGCGAGTAAAAGCACGATACCCCCGCGCTTGTGCTAATGAAATAATGAGGTCCAAATGCAATCACCCAAGAGAAGGGTGACAGCAAGGAGTACGTAAATTGTGCGCTTACGCTTTTTCATGAATCACCTCCCTAGGCACTCAATACGGAAGACAGAATTAGAAACAGTTTGGTCTAGTCGCATTTCCGCAGTAATCGCTAGCCAGAGTCCTGTTATTCGTAATGCTGTCTTCCTTATTCAGTACCTAGAGCAGTGCTCCTAACCTCATATACGGCATGCCGTAAGGGTGTCTACCGGGCGAATCAAATTCATTCAGCACTGACACTAAGTCTACTCACCGTGTAATTTCTGGGTGGGAGTAGCTCACCCGCTATTGGCTCATGTCCGGGGGTCAATGCCGCCCGCACAACATGAGGTAAAAAAGTAATGGGTCGGAACATCTTTGGCTTTAGGCAATTTCCGCTCTTGCCTGCTCCGCGTACGCCTCAGCCTCTAGGCATCCCTGGCAGCGTGTAGGTAGGTAATTGCATCGTTCGCACGCTTCATACGGGAGAGCTATTTAATCTCGCCTGGCCCTGTTTCACTTCCCGCACTGAACCGTAATTCAAGAGTGGCCTAAATGCTGCGCACTGCGGGTATGTGTGGCTGGCTTGTATTAGTAAGTGGCCCGACCGGCGAACCGATCGAGCCACAAACGTACCATAGATTTAATTGCTGTCCAGCCTGTCAAGGTGTGATCTATGCCACAGGTCAAGTTGATCTTTATTTTGGCTGCACAGGCTTGTTACGCACCCTCCACACTCCATAGACAGTCCCAACTAGTGAGATGAGCGCAACTACTAATCCGGCTACCTCTCCCCCATCTAATTTACCATCTTCCAAGGCTCCCCCGAGTGGAGTAAGGAAAACTAATAAAGCTGTGAGGGTAGAGCCGATAGCGGCAACCCACATCTTTGCCTTACTGACTGGCGTTGTCTGTGTCATTACCTTTGCCTCTCGTATCGATTGTTTTACATGATTGAATAGCCGATTTAAAGCGCTACCGCCTGGCCCCAATCGGTATCAAGCCCTACGGCGGTAACTACAAAGCTCCAAGGCGCTGTCGCAGCAGCATTGAAAAGACCCGTACCCGCGCTTGTGCTAATTGTGACAGCCAATACCCGGTTGATATCTGAGCTAGTCGTATTCGCGATGTAGTGATCGAAGTTACCCCAATAGTTTGTATTGGCAGCCGGAACATTGAAGCCACCCGGACCCCCCCGCGCTGTCCCCGCGATATTGGTATCACGGAAGTTTACTTGCATAATTCCAATTGCAGACATACGGCAAAGCCCTTGGAATGTAATTCGATAAGCCGTATGAGCTGAAAAGGTTGCTGATGGCATTGTGGTAGTTACAGCCTCAGCCGTACCTACAGCCGTGCTACCTGTAGTGCCGAAATGGTCAAGTAATGGAATTCGATTGTTATTGATTTTGCTAAGCAAGTCGTTTAGGTCCGACGCTGCCAACCGATTACCGGCGAAAAACGTCATTACGGTTCCCTTCTACACGCCGAGAATAATCGGATTGGTTACGTGAACCTCTTGATTGATCGGATGAGCAATTCCGACGTTACCGTTATTGACTCCCCGAGTAACTGTGAGCGCCTGCACATTACAATCGAGAGCAATTGAAATTGCTTGACTAGTTGCTGCTACACCACCCGTCACGGTAAAGGTGCCAGCACTGAATACGGTTCCGGTAGTGCCAAAGAAGTAATCCCATACCAAACTTGCATCATTACCAATGGTGGAAATCACCTCTGCGATTTCTGTAAATCCGCCTGCTACGGTCGCTACAGAGGTCCAAGCATTAACCTTTGCACCAATAACAAGGTATAGCGCTAGCTGGCGGTTAGCTGCGAAGGATGGCCAGGCTATATCCTGTGCACTACCATTTGATTGCGGAACCGTGGTAAGCGCACGCGGGGCAATTCCTCGGAATGTAGCAATCTGAGCTATTAAATCGTCGCCAGATGCTCCACCCGATACGGTAGCTGTCGGTCCGCTCTCGCTACCTGAGTGCACCTTTGAGAATACCTTGAAATTGGTAAATCCAGCTGTATCAATTTGTGCCCACCCGGTACCCGTTAAACCAACGGTAGCAGCCGTATTGCGACAATAGACAACCGCCACCATTGTGTCATCTTTGGCTGAGCTACCATTGATATTCAATCCAACAATATTTGCATTGTTGGATGTTCCGCCCGTGCCTACGCCTACCAATGACGTTGCCACGTCAGCAACGGCGGTAACCGTCATTTCTTCGCCATCGATACGCACGCGGTAATCGCCGGTATCATGCGCCCATTTAGAAGCAATGAATTCACTGCCATTGTTTCGGGTACGAACGGTCACTTGCGAAGCATCTAGAATATTTAATGTGTCGGTATCATTTGAATCTAATCTCTGATCAGAGGTAGCTCCGCCACTAGAGTCTAGGATTCCTACATCGTATGGCGCGGCTGCTCTGCCATTGATATCGACATGAATCCATTTCTGCGTGAATACCTCATCGTAGCCAGCGATATAGAAATCAAGTGGGTCGGGACCAATATCGGTAGGTGGGTTGGTTATCTTCATACGTTTCCATGTATCGAGCGTTTCCCACGTAGCTAACAGATTGTTAGTTACCGCCGCTGCACGCTCAAACCAGATTTGCACACTAGCGACTCGCGGTGAGTCGGCAGTGCCTTTATTAATTGTCCAACCGACATGCGCCGCTAATTGTCCGTCATCACTGAGGCTATAGGTGTTAGCGGTATCATATCGACCAACACCCAAACGGTCTATCGATCGGTCACTAATGTTTCTCGGTCCGCTTGTTTTAATTAACTGAAGAGAAGCGCCATCAGTCCGACTACCCGTGAAATCATTTACAATTCCGAAATCATCATCAGGCGTCTTTAGCGACTTAAGGACTCTGGCGGAATAGTCAAGTGTCCAAGCTATGGCCTGATTCTCAATGAAACCGCGCTCTGTAAAGCGTAGCCTGCCCCCCTCGCTACCGACTAGACCTGTAGTCGTATCCATGAATCCCTCATTGGCTAAAAGGCATTCACGCAATAGAGTTTGCAAATCATTTGATGTCTGCTTACCCATTGCCACGGTATCCGCCCACCCGGGTACACGCCTTACATTTGGTACACCTACCTCATTCAATAGGCGAGACCAACGGGTACCCGGAGGTTCGGCGTTGTAACCATTTCCTGAGCTATCTACAGTGGAGAAATTATATGCATCGAATACCGCCATGTGAGCAACGGCATCTTGGTCTTTTTCTGCATTAGGCAATAGGAAAATTGAGCCGATGTTACCGCACTGGCCAGTGACCCCCGAACCGCTAAGAAAGAATCCACCCCCGGATAGTGGGAATGTAACATATTGCCAATCGAAAGTTGTGGCTGACGCATTCTGTACCATCAATCGATGATGCATCCACGTATTCAATACCCAGCCACTATTAATTACATCGCCGGAATCGACTTTGGCCACACCATTACGATCGTACGCAATTACACGATAGGCACCTGTTTTCATAATGATGTCCCAAAAGCTAATACCAGATGCACCGGTATTGCCTACCCAACATCGGAATAAAATCGTGTCGGCAGTGGGGTAATTAGCGAGGTAGTAGAAGAAATCGAATTGCCAATGTCCCGCAAAGCTGTGTGAGGCGACATTCATAATTAAATATGAATTGCCTGTTAGTTGTACCGCTGGCTTGGAACCAGGCAAGGCGCTATTTTGCGCCCAATTGAAAGTACCGCTAAGAGCTACTGCCTTCCCTGAGGTATTGCCGATAATCAATGGAGTGTCCGTGCTCTCCAAATCCTCTAGAGGCATGTAAGTTACTAATTGCGTTGCTCCGGTATCCGATGTATAGATTGGCGAGTTATTGATTTTACGACCTGTGCCTGTTGTTAATTGGTGCCTACGATCGAAAGCTTGAATTCGTACATGGCGGATTTCGGCAACATCGTAATTAGCTGTCCAGTCAGGTACTAATCCTTCGAAGCGCGTCTTTAAGCCATTACCCGCATTCCAAGAAATGCGAATAGGCGTATTGACTCCGAGCAATCCGTAATATGGTCCGGCTAAATTCCTTGGAGAGAAGCGCTTACCGGCTGCACTAGAGGGATTCGTTTTATCGAAGTTAATGAATGTGACAAAGCAATAATCCGGAGAGGCATCATTGCCTTGATCTTCTGGCGTAAATCCATGATGAATAAAAATTGTGTCATCGAATAAAACATAGGTAGAGACATCTGTCCATACTCCTCCAAGAAATAATTCGACTAAAATGGTTAGCTGAGTACCCGGAAAGGTAGTAGCCATGGATTACCCCGGAACAATCGACGATTGGTAAATACGCACTTTGCCCAGTCGGAACGCTTCCTTAAGAGCCTCATAGAGCCAGTCCCCGCTAGGGCCTTCTACACGAATTGTTACCCCAACTGAGCCGCTTCCTTGTGCTCTCATTTGGTTTGCATTGGCAGCCGGATAAACCATGCTGCCCTGAGGAGTACGAATTAATTCAGCACCCTGCTCACCCGTACGGATTAGACCGCTTGCTACGCCTCCTACAGCGTGTCCACGCGCGCTAAGTCCTACTGAGACAACCTGAGAGCCTAGTACCGCTGCAATCGCGTCACGAGCCGCATAGAGACTGCCTCTATCAAGCTTTACGCGAGCATCGGTAATGTGTTGCTCAGGAATTCCCTCAACATCAGCGATAACGCCAGCGGCAAACTTATGGAAATCAGCCTGAGCTTTCTTTAGCTTAGGACCAATTCCCGGAATCCAACCGAATGCCTCTACTGCTCCGTCAATAATTCGACCGAACCAAGTAAGCATTGCAACGGCAAATACGTCCATTCCCTTTTTGGCACCTGACAATGTGTCGCCTACGCCAGCAAGGTATTTGATGAATAGACCGATCAATCCGCCGACAACTACCAGCGCGGCAACCAACGTCACCCCGAGGAATGTCCCCAGGTATTCAAGGAATGGCTTTAGTTTTTCAATCGAATCCTTGTTTTTATTCCATTCGTCTTCCAAATTGTGGAGCATGTTAATTAACGGAGGTCCGGATTTAGTCCAGAATTCTTGGAATTTGTCAGCAACTAATGCAATGCCCTCACGCATTTTCGGCCAGATATTGTCAATGAAATACTGCACAACAGGGAAGAGCTTTTCTCCTAATTGCGCTTTGAGCGTTTCTATTTTACGCCTAGCGGTTTCAATTGCCGCGCCGAATCCACCACTCATAGTGTCACTTGCGCGCTTTGTTGCGCCTTCCATATCGTGCATTTGATTCTTAGCAGTGTCTAAATTCATTGCATAAAGCGATGCACCTAGGTCTTCTGCCTGAGTACCGAAAAGAGCTACCGCCGCTTGTGCTTGCTTTACAGGATCCTTGATAGCGCGCAATTTATTAAGGGTTAATTCAAGTGCACCACTCGCACTAGTGCCACCCTTGCCAATGGCGGTAGCCATGTCCTTAGCATTCAAGCCGAGCAACTTAAAGCCATTGGCGGTAGTGGTGCTACCGTCGACAGCTCTAATAGCGAATTCCTTTAGTGCGTCAGCCGCTACGTCGGAATCTCTTGCGCCAGCTTTAATAGCCTGGTCAATCAAGCCAAGCGCTTGCGTTCCGTCAAGCCCTAACTTACGGAATTGGGTACCGTATTCATTAAAGGTATCAAGTAAGTCTTGTGCTTTATCGTCGCCTAATTGGAAACCCTTTTGAATCAAATCGAATGCTTGCTTTGGATCATCGACCAATCCGGTACGAATTAACTGACTTGCTGCTCTGGAAATCGACGCAGCATCTTCGCCTGTTGTCGCCATGAGCGTTGATATTTCTTCTGTCATAGCTTTAACAGACCCTGCCGACGTGTCGGCAACGCCTTTCATGTTCTGCATGACAGCTTTAATTGTGTTGTTAATGTCGTCTATGCTCTCGCCGAAATTATCTGCATAGACTTGACCAGCAATCTTGCCTGCGATTTTCATTTCAGCAGGCGATAAGCCTAACTGTGCTCCAAGCTTTCTATTTGACGTATCGCGAGATACCGCGATGTCGAATGCTTCCTTAAGTTTATTCGCTGCTAGTGTGGCTACGGCTAAGCCTGCTCCGATAGCAGCGCCAGCGGCAATGCCGACCCCACCCAATTTGCCTAGCACAGCGCCAGTCTGGCCTAGCTTGCCAAGTAAACCGTCTACGCCTTGCTGTGCCTGGTCATGAATTGCACCCTTGAATTTCTTACCGAATGACTCTGTCTTGTTGCCAGCGTTATCCGCTTCCTTGCCTGTGTCCTTGAAACCATTACTGAGCGCCTTAGCGGCTTTCTGGCCTACGTCATTGAGTGCCTGAGTTGCGCGCTCTAATTTCTTTTCGCTAGCCGTAGCGGAATCAAAAGCGCTACCCGAACGATCAACTCCGCCGACAGTGATGGTTACATCATTCGCCACTTAATTCCTCCTCTCCTCTGCTAGCGTATTCAACAATTCGATACATTTGAATTAGTTCCGCATCTTCCGCTAGCAGTGTGGAGAGCGTGTAACCGCCGTAACGCCTTAATAACTCGTCGACTAGTTTTGCCCTGCTAAGGATTCCTGGCTCAATTTGACGGCTTCCATCAATGCGAATTCCTCTTGTGGCGTAGTATTTGGCTTCTTTCCATTCGTCGATGCTTTTCCCGCTTCTACGGTTACACCCGCTGCCTGAGTAACCCACACATCGACAATCTTCATTACTAATTCAATATCGAGAGAATAGAGACCGGTCGATGGGACGTAAATCTCTTCCCCTTCCATCATCTGAACATGACTAGGGGAACCTTTCGCAATTTCAACTACTGAGCCGCTTACCTCATCCTCTAAATTCCATTCAAGGATGTTCGATGCGATTGTGCCAAGCAATTTGTCTAGCGGCTCACGGAAACTATCGCTGGTTAGTTCCTTGCCAATATCAGCAAGTGTGCTTACCGCCATGAGATCGCCAATAGGCAGACGACGCATTTTAATTTCTAAACCTTCGAATTCATCCGTGAATTTCAGAATGAGCGAACCGCGCTTGTAACCCATTGCATGCTCCTATGTGGACTATCTAATATGGATTGTATAATGTGAACTGTCCCAAAGTAGAGGGGATTAACCGAGGAAGGTGACAACCCCCTCTACCCTAGTTATTCGTTAGCTTATGCCCACGTGGGAACGGTACCGTCAGCCAGCACACCCGGAGCGGTAGCACCAAGGGAACCATCCTGGCCACGGTTCATAGAGAAGTCTGTATAAAGGACCTCACACGCTAGCGTCTTAGAAGCAATTACAAGCGTAGTAGTGCGAGCTACCGACGTAGAGGGAACCGTCTTGAATACATCGAAGAATGAGGGCGTGGCGGCAAAGTTAACCGCCGTTGTGTTCAGAGTGATATTGAAATCTGCCAGCAAGAGAATGCGCTCAATGGCTGACTTGTCAACACCCGTAACGTCAAGCACAGCGCGCGGAGTTGCAAACTGGAAACTCTGAACATCAGTCTTAATTGCTTCTACCGCTCCGGCCGAATCATCGACAGAGAGAGTAGTCCACCCCATACCAGACTGCTTAGCCATTACTGAATACCTCCTGCAATTGTTGGGAGCGCGAAAGCGAATAACGCGCTAGCGGCTGCAAAGCAGCAAAGCGAATAACGGAAAAGTTTCATCGGAGGAATACCAGCAAGAATTAGCAGAATTAACGCGAGAATGTAAAAGACTACTTGCAAGGTATGCATTAGCCCTGCTCCAATCGCGTAGCCAACTTATCTTGATTGGTTTGAAAATCGTCTACCCAATCCTCTAAATCAGTATGTGTATAGCTCTCCTTTCTAGGGTTACCTCGCCAGTCGCCATTTCGCCGGATTGCAATTGGATCACGCTCTAATGGTTCACGGTGAGTTTCAAAACAATTTTGACCAGGCTGGAAAGTGAATGTTACGACAGTGCCTAACGTCTGATAGCTAAATACCATTCCACGCTTACGAGCAATTTCAGCTAATAGATTGGCAGCCTCTACTTTCCTTGGGTCGGTTAAGTCATATCCCATTTGCCAGCCGGAATGGTACTTAGGGCATTCAATTGCTTGACAACTGACAACGCGGTAATGTGTCGCTAACGGCTGATGTAATTCATAGCTAGACATGGCATGTGCGGGTAAGGCTGGCGTAATACGAATCTCACCCATCGGGCCGAATTGAGTACTCATTTCGACTTTCCTTAGAAGTCAGTCTGAACGGGATTGCGTACCGCGCTCACGAGGAATTGCGCATTTGTGAACGTGCCTACGCTGACTACTCGCAACCATTGCTTGATTGCAAGCCCTGTAACGGCTATACGCCCACTTGCAGGAGCAGCAACAAGCGCGGTAGTAGTCCAGCCTGCTACGTCAGCGTATGGGTCTCCTGAGCCGTTATCGTTGCTGTGCTGAATTTTCAGCGTAACCGAGGTTCCCGCGAATGCGAATAGATGGTAATACAATTGCCCACCAAAGGAACCGGGTGAGGCTGAGCCTAGGTCTAAGCCAGCAACGTTACCGGCTGCCCCCTGAGTGAGCTTGCCAGCGGTTAATTGCTGGCACCATTCGAGACCAAACGAATTAGACTGAGCGTTGACACCTAATAGGAATGAACCATCATCAGCGCGGTTACCATCATAATTGATTTGCTTTGCGATAAGGTTAGCAATTGCATTACCGGCAACTACCCCATGCCCATAGCTAGCAAGCCGATCAGTTGTCGGCAGAGCACTAAAACTTGCATGCGAACGGAGAGCAGCAGGATCGAAATAGCTAGTAAAAGTGAATTCGCCATCACGCTTACCGCCTAGGCGAGCGTTTGCTAACTGTGTGATATCAGTCATCATTAAAGGACTGTTACCGCCACGAATGGCGTTAAGGCTATTGATGTCACCTCCTAAATCATTTCCGTCTACGTACAGTTGATCCCCTAGGCCACTCGCTTTTGCCATCTCTCAACTCCTACTGAATTTGTGGCCAAACGTCATTGACGATACATGGAATTACAATGTCATAAATACGGAATAGAGCGCCATCCATCTCTACATAACCAGCCTGAGCGAATAGCGGTTGTCCCGATGCACCAAGCAAATCGACGTTCCTGATAATGCCCCCGAAATCAAAATCATCATGCAAATTACGTATCATGTTACTAACCGCTCGCATCATCGAAGGATCAATTTCATCACGCGGTTCGGAAAGCATGTTGGTAAAGATTCGCATGATGAAAACAATTCGAGCACTCGTAACCGATAACCCGCTAGCTGTCCCAACACTCTCGATACGATCGCACCAAATGGCAGCCTCTAATCCCGTGCCAGGCTTACGCTTTGGCTCATGTGTGCTTACCTTATCGAAATATCCTGTACGCTGAGCCTCGCTCACAACCGCGTCTAGAATCGGCTGTAGCCAACTCTCGCTAGCATCTGTGCCTACCGGAGCACTGAGGTTTACCGCCGTTGCAAAAGCGTCCACGTTAAGATCAGCATCGGTAGCGGTAACCATTGGTGCATATAAACCAGGGGCACCGTACGTATGTAAATGGGGACCTAGGCTAGTCCCCACATTACTAACCCCACCGTCGCCCCAATCAATTTTGTAAGTGACGGTTTCCGGGTGGTCATCAGAGATTGCAATTACTGCCGACACGCTGAGATCAGTAGGTGTTACAGTCATTGTCACAGTCGGCGGAAAATGGTTGATTACGTCATAGACGAAATCAATTCCATAGAATGTTGTCGTTAGGTTATTTGGGAGGTTACCCGGATTGTTATGGAAACCACCGGAGTTAGCGGTAACAGCATTGTCACTTGAATTCTGCGGGAATGCATTTGCGATGAATACATAATCCGTAATGGTGTCGTACGTCAGCCAGACAGTTGTACCCGGGCCTATGTTGAGTGGCACTGCTAGGTTAACTGTGTTCCAACCGATTGCCAGCGAATCAGGCATGTCAACTGTAGCTAGAATCACATCACTCGGGGTACGAATATAAGCATTTCGATTGTTGAATGTCGCTGATACAACCGCGCTGTAAACGCGAATAGCGGTAACATTCAAATCATTGTTAACTAGATACCGTACGCCTAACTCATAATCAACTCCCGGTTCACTGGTAGCAGCCGGATTAGCTCCACCCCATGCATTAGTCATAGTCTCACCTCCTACCTATTCATAATTTTAACAAATTTAGCAATCGCGGGTTTTGCAATTTTTGCTTTATCAACATTCAATTGTTGCTTGATTAACCGGAATGTACGATAACCCTTGAATCGACTTGTGCGGTTACGTCTGTCAACACCTTCTAGCCAGCCACCGTAAACCACCCGAGAGTCTGAAATGGTTCGTGACTGAACGCCTCTATCAACTGTGATTCGTGTCCAGTAATATGGAGTTGGGTCTCTAATTACAGTTTTCAATCTGGCGACTGTGCGCTTAACTCCCTCCTGTGCAACCAAATCATTTACTTCAGTTATCATTCTTTGTCCGGCTGCCCGCGATGCTGCTCTGTCCCAAATTGGCGAGCCTTGTGCTCGTGTGATATTCACTCGGAAGAATGGCATTTAAACCGCACGCGCTCTTAGCTTGCGTCCATAGGTCCGATAAACTTGCTCACGTAAGTTCTGTAGACCTGTATCGGCTGACTCATGCTGGTTATCACCACTGCCGACTGTACGCGCGTAACCGCCTGAGGCTTGCTCTAACATGACGATTGCCTCAGCGATATTCAATTCATTGATGAGCGGAGTTAACATTTCAAATCGATGCGCGTAAACAGAATCGCCGATAGTGTGCGCGGCTGCTGTAGAGCCTAGAGCGGCTCTCCTAGCGGTAAATGTACGTAGGGCAAAGATGTCAGCCGTAGAGGCATTGTGAACGGCTAGCGCGGTACCGTCTACAGCGCGGGTAACCGTAAGGTTGTTACCGGCAATGTCATCAATTCGCATGCGCTCTGAATCAATCAGAATTGTTTCCTCAATTGCGAATGCCGTACCATCGGTAACTGTCACTGTCTTAGCGTTATTGGTTGCGGTTAATGCATTCTGTAGATTTTGCGCAGTGTCCGACATTAGTCGAGTGGTCAATACCATTCGCTCGGTACCAATAAGCACAATAGAACCAACCCCTACAGGGTAATTGCCACCTGAGGGGTTGATAATAATTGTGGTTACGGATGAATTTATGCTTGCACCAAGTGAGCCGCTTGGGATAGATACATCGGTATCTTTGTCACCCCATAAACCATCAATTGAAATAGCACGCTGGAAAGTAGTTCCGCTCCGGAATGAGGATGAGCTACTTAGATTGATTTCAATTAAGGTATATGGAGGTTCGTCGATGTTATCCCATCGGCGTAAGAAATAGTCGGTACCCGTGATGACTGTTCCGCCAGCGGTGAGCGTGTTTACAGAAATAAGACTATTGTTTTCTAATTGCAATTGCCACGGGAAAGCCATTTGATAGTTAGGCCAGTCGAACGTTACCGTTTTACGCTCGGGGTAGAAACGTCGATGGCATAAGCTCTCGATAGACCGCGCGCCAGCCTCTAGCTTGTTATCAATAAGTGTCCGTGCTCTGGCCATATTGCGTATTTCCAGAGAGCTCATTACTTGCTCTCTGGTAGCGTAGGCGACCATTCCCAACTCCCGATTGCTTTCTACGGCACTACATTAGGGGCCAATATTTAGTTGTATTCATATCTATTTACTATTTGCAATCTAAATTAACTCTCCGCTTGTGCATCAATTCAGCGTTTTTCTTTTGAATTTCGTAGGTAGGCGATTTGGGACTAGGAGGATTCTTACTATAAAAATCATCGTAGAAGACGATTAGCTCGCACCATTGCTGATTGTTTTTATGGACGTAATATGAAACGTAAGCAATCGACGTAAAGGTTAGAAGTAAACAAGAAAGGGCGCAACCTATAAAAGTCCAAATTAACGGAACTTGTTTTCTCAGCCTTGACTTTTCTTTTTCCTTTTCCAATTCCGTCATTGCGTCATCATTTCATAATAGACGATAATCCATAACAGAAGCAATGTTATTCCAGTGAGGAAGGCTGAGATGGGGACAATGGTTCGGGCGTATCTTGTTCGCCATTCCCGCTCGGTAATATGGCTTTGGCTAAGTATTTTAAATTCACCAGGGGAACGCCTAGGAGGAGTGCGCAAATGAATAGAGCTATCGGGTTCCAAGATGAGTTTATAGCTTGGATCAATACGCCTGCTGACCCTGTACCCATTGCGAGGATATCCCTTGCTATTCTTACGATTCTTTCCGGTTTCATTGCCACGCACGTAACCCATTCCCCTCTAGCAGGGGTGAGGGTGGAATACAACGGTAATGAATTCCACCCTCAACACCCTTAAAATAACGTTACTCGAATTCGCTAAAATCGGGGTCAGAGCCTACTGAACGGCTGCTAGCCTTTTTGGCTGGCGCTTTCTTAGTCACCCTTTTACTAGCGGATTGGTTCTGCTCCGCTTCCTGGCCAGCGCCATCCGTCGAATGGACAGTAGAGCTGTCCTCCTTTACCTCTGAGGAGCGGCTCGCCGTCATTTGGGCATGCTCTTGGTGGGATGCTGTCTCGTCGTTGTCTGAGCGCGCTTCGCTCTCTGAGGATGCTAAGGAGTCCGTACCACCCTCCACTTTGGACACTGATGGCGATTCCTCCTCATCTAATTCCGCTGGCCTGTCAACGTCACCAAGCATTGCGCGACGAATAACTACGGGTGGCCTAGGGTCGCTTGCTTCCTCTGCCGTGTAGCTATCAGACGTTCCCGTTGCCGCTTCCTGAGGGTGCGTATTCTTAGCCATTACTTAGCCTCATCCTCGGAATCAGCCTTATTGATTGCGGTTTCCGTAACACTGTCTCCCGTCTTCTCAGTGACCGAATCATCTTCAGTGTTCTCAGAAAACGTAAGCGTGTAGTACTTATCTAAATCGAATTGCTTTGCGACGGAATCTTTTACCGTCATCGTAAGGCTGAGTGCAGGCGTAGCGCTTGCCCAACTCTTATTACGACCGTCCGAGTAATCCGGAACGAAATCCAAAACCACATCGGAAACACCCGGAGTTTCTACCTTGCGAGCAAGGCGAACCTTTGCGGTAACATCCCTCTTAGCCATGACCTCATCCCTTAAAATTAAACTTATTTCAGGATTTGAATTAAGCATTTAATTCGATGTTGAATTAAGCATTTGGCTGAGCTAAGAGGTCCGGCCGACGCATAATCTTAAGCCCAGTCGGAATATAGGTGACGCCACCAAGAATTGTGCCACCCGAACCGGGGTCAGCGATATTCACGCTGAGCCATTCAAAGCCAGCACTGAGGCTTGCAGCCTCAATCTCGAATACCACTAAAGCCTGATTAGCTGCCTTGATAGGGCCAGAGTCAGGCAATGCAAGCGTTGCTGAGGCTGCCTGATTTACTTCCGTCCATACCTCAGTGCCAGTAAGCGCGGCTGCCGTTGACTTGTAATACCAATCGGTAATCGCTGCCAAGTTCTGCGAGGTACCGCCAGTGTTCGCGTTGTGCTCCTGTAAGACAATGTTGATTGTGTCCGTACCTGCTGAAGCAGGATTCTTACGGAACACTACAGCAAGCGTATCGTAATTACGCATGTGAATACGCTTACCAGTATTGGCACCGGCCGCAAGATCAGCCACATCGTTAATGCCGACACTAATATCATAGTAATTGCCTAAACCGCGAGGCATCTAATTACTTCCCTTCCGAATTGTCGTTAGATTTTTCTTCCTCAGTTACCGGAGGAGCAACCTGAATGAATTCCACACTAGACATGAATTCGTCAAGCGCCCCGTAGGCTTCCTCCTTTGTGGAGTATCCACTTTGGAGAGTCATGGGAATTCCACGATTGGCGTTTGGCTGGCGCACTCGGACGGCATACGTGTCAACGTTCGCGTAGTCATCCTTAACGGTGTAAACGTCTACAGTGGACCCGTTGTCAAGGTGCACGTAAGTCTTATCTTCTAACTTAACCCAAGTACCCATAATCAATTAATTCCTTACGCCAGCTTGACGAACGGAGAAAGGGTAGCCCCACCATTCTGCGGGGTAATGGGACTCATGAGCCACGGACGACCGTCAACACGCTCGATAACACGGAACGCGGTAACATCCTGGTTAAAGCGGAAATCTTCAGACTGACGCGCGCTCATAGCCTGGCGATCGCCTACCAAATAGAAACCGAAATCAACAAAGTTGATATCGCCAGTGACACCCGTAGCGGCTGCCTTCTCAGAAACAATTACCGGACAACCGAGAATGGTAAGCGGCTGAGAATCATTACCACTAGAGAAGCCTGCCCCACCGAGCAACATCGGCGTAGTGGTACCGCCGACAGCGAACGGCATCGTAAGGAGGTTCGGAATTGAATCAGGCGAAACAATCCACACAGCGCGGTCTAGCGACTGAGGCAGCATGCGCGAATACATGTTAGCGATATCAGGCCAGTCGATATTCTGTCCGGAACCCGTTCGCGTGATGTTAATCGCAGCAGGAGCATTCAAGAAACCAAGAGGCTCGCCTACGCCCTTACCAATGAAGAATGCAACATCTTCGAACCATGCAAGAGCCTCAGGGAAAATCTCCCCTATAAATGCTTCCATCGACGGCTGAGAATCACGAATCAATTCATTCGGAACCTCGGTGTAAAGCACAAGCTTCTGTGCACGTAATTCCACCCGACCGAATCGCGGGCGACTCTCGGTAAGGGTTGCACCTTCCTCAGTCCAGTAACCCACAACGCCACCAAACACGCTGGAAACGTTGGAAGTGCTGTCAACAGTCGGGAAGGGAACCGTAAGCGAATCCATCGGAATAACACGCGCACGTGACCGAACAATTGCGCGCTCTAATGCAACACGCAAAAGCTCAGCGCGGAGGATTTCCGGAATTAAGAAACCGCCGTCACTGGGCTTAATGCTGGACATTGCATTCTGTAATTCGAGCATCTTCCGAGAATTCTCAGGCGTCTTATAGCCATGCTCGGAAATGGTATGCAAAAGCTCAGCGGCACTATTGAATGAGCCATCATGCTTAGCGCCTACCGCGCTCTTGTTATAAATAGTTGACGGACGGATATGGCGCGCGTTAGGCGAATCGAGATTGAGCCGATTCCGCGTGGCGGTATCCATGCCCTTTTCCCGTAACCAATCAACCATGAACTTCTCAGTCTGCTCATTAACTTGATTGAGAAGTTCAGGGTCCTTAGCAATCCGAGCGTTAACCGAATCTTCTACGAAATCCGCAAAATTCTCGGGGTCAGCGAGTAGATCACGCATTGCCTTAGGGTCGGTAAGAATGTCGCGTAACTCTTCCGCGTTAGTAGCGGCTGCCACCTTCTTAGGCATTCAATTTCCTCTCTACCATTTCACTAATTCAGCAAATGACTTCTTTGGCCAACCGTCCACAATGGTCAGTGGATTCGGTGCTTTCTCTCTGCCTGTGAACTTGTAACCGCGATTGTATAGCCGATGGGGCCTACTCATTAACGCTTCTAGCTCAGCCTCAACATCGGCACTTTCGGAATCGTCCAATGTGGATTCATCTGATTCGTCCGAGACTACGTCGGGAGCCTCTGGCGTTTCGGTAGCGTCTTCCTCGTCCGTCTCAGGGTCGGCGGTTGGGTCTCCTATGGCTGGCTTTTCAAACACCTTGTCAGCCAATTTCATGTCGACAGCTTCCCCTGCCATCATCCATGTTTCAGCAAGCATTAAATTACGCCAATATTTAATATCCTCCCCACCCTTATTGACGTAAATCGATGCTAAGTTATCTGATTGCTGGTCAAGGAATTTGGCCATCTCGCGGAAATCTTTTGCGTTACCCATTTCCGCACCCATTGCGTCATGGATCATCATCTGAGAGCCAACCATCATCACTACCTCATCGCCAGCCATAGCGATAATGCTTGCTGCACTCGCCGCTAAGGCATCGACATAAGTCGTAATGTTGGCAGGGTGCCGAACGATTGCGTTATAAATTGCAATCGCGTCAAACACGCTTCCACCCGGAGAGTTGATTCTGACATCAATTTGGGGAGCATCGATGTCGTTCAATTCCGTAATGAATTCCTCAGCACTCACACCAAAGGAACCGCCGATCTCCTCATAGATGAGAATCTCAGGGTTCCGCTCAGGTGCGTCACTCTCAGTTGTGTTCCGAATTGCATACCAATCTAATTTGATCGATCGCAATTCATCTCGAATGCTCGGACTGAGGTTACCGACTCGCTCAATCAATCGCGCTTTGTAGCCTGTTACCGATCGATAACTGTGCTTGATTACCGGTTTCATTTCACCTCCCTCATAAATCCACTAAGTCCTAGGCAGGTTTTCACTAGGTGAATCACCCTCTAAATCGCCTCCACCCGATGACGTAGAAGGGCCAGTAGGAATACCGACCCAAGGAATATCAGGCAGCCCCATAGCTTGCAGGGTTCCCGCTGGCTCAAAGCCTGCCTTGACTAGAATTGCCGCTCCGGTAGCCTGGCTAGTGCGTTCTCTGTCGGCTGCCTCATGGTTGATTGGGGTCGGATCATCGAAATCTAATTCGAGAGCTTTACCATTGGCAAAGCGCGGTAGCAGGAATGCATTTACGATATCCTTCCAACGTGCAAGGCGAGGAATCGTGATGTTCTCTGCCATCACTTCTTTACCAGCCTCAGCGTTAGCGCGGTTAACGTCGTCAACCGTTCCTAGCATTGGCTTAGGGAAAGCAAAAGCCTCTCGAATCAATTCTCGAGGTAGGTTACGCAATTCCACAAATTGCATATCAGACATTGAGAAATTTGTATCTACCCATTTAGCATTTTCGAGCACTGCCACGCGATGAGCGTTTGCAATTCCTTGGTGCTGTTGACGCCAGCGGGAAACGAATTCATTGAATTCATCATCTCCCATTTTGTAATCAACTTCGATCACGCCACCCGGTCGCGCGCCGTTCACAAAAAAATTACGGTTCCAATCCGCAGAGAATCGGGCAGCATCAATGTCAGCTAATACCGCTTGCACTGGTCCCCTACCCCGATAAGGATCACCCGGATTAGGTAGCTTGATTTGTATTACTTGGTCAAGCTCTAGCGGTACGTCTTCCCCATCAGGCCCTTGATACATCCAACCGGACATGAATGCTTTAGGGTCTTTTACCGGCTGCATTCTATCAGGGCGTACTGGCCACATTTCGAGAATTATATTTCCAACAGTATTTAAAACAAAAGTTGTTTCGCCTACCAAATCTAAATGTTGCTGGCAAGCCTCACGGAATAGCCTGCCTGTATAGAACTTAGGTACTGGCAAATCCCATAGGGTCATGAATGCATGATTCATAACCTCTTGTCTACGCTTCTTATCGCGCTGTGATGTCCTACGGTAAAGGTGCCATTCCGTACTAGCTACTGCATTACCAATTGCATGGATGATTGCGAATAGCGTACCGACCGAGCCATGAGCGCTGTAGGCACGATCACCCAATACACCCTCGTCAGACCCAAAGATATTCACTTTGTTGCCAACGAATGGCACGGGAGCCTCGTTTTTGACAATGCGATTGAGCGTGTTGCTTAGCGGTTTCACCCCCAAAATCGATGAGACCAAATCTCTCACTTAGTGCCCCCATCATCACTCGTCAAAAGCGTTGACATCACGAAACAACAAACCCCTGCAATGACCATTCCTGCGATGAAACTAAAGGCGAACCCTGCAATTGTCAAACATGCAAATCCGCTAAGGTGCAACAGGAGCCTAATAGTTGCTTGATACAGTGTGCGGGTGCGGGTACTTGCCTCCTGATTCCTAGCTCGCCTATCGAGTGCCTTACCAGCCTTCCAAATAAGGATTCTAGTAAGGCTAGTAGTGGGGTCCAAAGTTACCATGATCTCTCCTTTGTGGACTGTCTAATGTGGACTAAAATTGTCCGTCGTCTACTATGGACATTGGCATATCGAGTACTGTCACTCTCGCCTTGCCCTTGAAATCTAAATGCGTTGTGAAATAACGGTCAGCGTCACAACCGTGATCATCTTTCTTGACTGGTTCATCTAATTTACGACCATCAGTATTTACTTTCCACGTGTACGATGAATACTCCTCTACGCTATTGGTAGGTAGTAATGCCTCGCGTAATGAGTTATCCATCTCAACCAATATGTCACGCATGTAATAAAAGTGCGGCCCTTGTTCGTCACCCTTAAGCCGTTGCTTGTGTAAATCAATTCCTACATTGACAAATTTGATTGCGGCCTGAGTGCCTAGTCCGGTAGCTTTCTGGAATGTGACTCTACCGTTAGCGTCGTGATCACAGATAACCGCCGTCGGTTTAGGTTCTGTCCAAACAGTTTCCTCTTTTGTATGGTGCACGCGGTTTATATGGTCATACCAATCTACCGTTTTAATAGTCGTTACTTGTGCCAATGCCTGTTTAGCGTGCTCCTCAACTGTGCGGCCTGTCATATAAATTTCACGGTAGCAGTAAGCGATACCATCCTCGTCTACTGCATACCATTTGAGTACGAATGGATTCACAAAACCAAAATCGATTACCCAATAGCGCTCCCAATCATCGGGTAGAGGTAAGCGGTTACCTTCCTCGTCGTATTCCCAATCGAGCACATGGGTAGCAGGGTCGAATTCCTCATAGACGATTCCCTCAGCCGATACCCACAAGCCAAGCCGTAGGCGCTTATAACGCACTCCTGAGAGCTTATCGAGAATTCCTATGTACTTTTCGCCTTGCTTGGTTAGCGTGCCATCCAAATTGAATAGTCGTGGGTTGTCCTCATGGCGTGATTCAATGAGTTTGCAAACATTGTCATTGCAACGGAGTTTGAGCCAGTGCTTATCGCCAGCGGGATTACAGTCCATAAGCAATTGCTGAAATGAAATCACCCAATTTCGCAAACGGGTTTTAATCATTTCAAGGTCTTCTAGCGTGATCTCTGTTGCCTCTTGCACATAAACAATATCGTATTCGGATGACATAATACGTGTAGGCTTATCAAGCCCACCAATGGTAACGGTACTACCATTCTTAAATCGATACTGAGCCGCTTCCTCTCTTGACCCTCCATAGTAGACAACCGTACCTGTAGCTAACGCCTCCTTGATAACGTAGTTTCTCCAAGTAACAAGCGCGGTTGAACCTAGTGAGGCAAGCGTTTTCCTCAGAATCAGAGCACGGGTATTCGGCGTGAGCAGGCACACCATGTAAATTTTTTCGAGGCAGGCCCTTGACTTACCAGTGCCAGCGGGACCACTAATTAATACCTCTTCCTCTCGCGACTCGAATACTTCCTTACATCCTCCCCTAGGCTCATAGGTGTGTTCGTGGCGAGTGCCTGTGTGTTTAGCTTTCTCCTTAAGGCTATTGACCATTCTTAATTTCCTTTTCTGCTCTAGAGGCTTGGTAGGCCGACCAATGCCCCACTACGTTTGCATACAAGCTCATGAATGCTACCCAAAGAATTGAATCTTTCCACCATATGAGGGTCGGCACAATCGTTAGCACCCAAACGAGTGTTAGTCCTAAATGGACTCTAGTTTGTCCAATGTGGACTTTCACCGTAGGCTCTCAGCGTCAATGCCGACAATGTCAACGCTCATGGTGTCTCCCATACCGCTATCGCCGGAACCCCTATGCAGCAACTGCCCCAATTCGTTTGCCGCTGCAATAGCATAGGAACGGAATTCGCGTAGCGCGGTAGACAAATCTGTGCCAGCTAAGCGGTTACTTTGAATTAATTCAAATAGGTAGTCAGCAATTAATTCATATCGTTGTAATCGCGCTGTCTTGTTACCAATCCACAAGTCGGCTAAGTCGCGTGGCTCAATGATGTTCGGAGAGGCTCTGGCTTCTGATTCAGCTATGTCAATGGCTTCCTTAGCCATCTCGATAGCCTCACGATTCTCCTCTACAAACGCGCGTAGGTCCTTAGTCGTTGTGTCGTACCATGCCGCTATTTGTTTCGCGGTACCTTCCCTAGTAGCAATGGCATTTATAAGGCTCTGCCTGTCAACTGCTGAAAGCTTCCTCATGAGCCAGGAATTCTAGCAGAGAGCATGTGAGGCAAGTCTCAAAGAAACTAATTAGGGAAGGCTAAAAGGCTTGCTTTTAAGGGCCTTGGTAGGCTAAGCTATAGAGGTACAGGAAAACGGGGAACACGGTAGCTTGAAAATTAAATAGAGAATGATCCACACAGGAGAAACCAAGGGTCGCGATGAGCCGCTGCAAGGAACGCGGGGAGCGAAAGCCGGAACCGGGTACGGGATCAAATGTATTGACCATTAATGATTCTTGGAGAGGAATCAAATGACTAAGGTCAGCATCGTTAGTGTAGTCGTCAAGCTCTATTTCATTGGCGCGCTAGCGGGTAGCTTTGTTCACTTAGTACACAGTGGACACAAGCTAGGGCTTACTTACGAGGCTTACGCAATTCCCTTTATGATTGACGGGATTGCGGTTATCGGAATGGTCATGCGCGGCGAGGAATTCAGTAAGGCGACTCGCAAAATGGGATTCCGCACTCAGCTATTTGCGGGTGCGTTGAGTCTGGCGGGTAACGTCTATGCAGCAAACACACTCGGAGGAATTCTATTCGGGATTGGAATTGTTGCCCTATACGTGATCGCTGAATTCCTGAGCGGACGCATTGAGAGCCGTAAGTCTGAGCTAGCGCGTGAGGCTGCAATTGCTGCTGAGGCTAAGAAGCAAGCGGCAATTGAAAAGGGTAGAATCACTAAGGCACGGAATGCACGCAAGCGCAAGCAAGAAATCAAGGTACTTGAAAACATGGTAAGCAAGTAGGAAATGGAATCGGGTAGGAGTCGAAAGGCTCCTACCCACTAGCTAGGGAGAGCAAATGTCTAAGTGCTATTTGTGTCAGGTACACACCACTCGCCTATTCCTTACTAAGCTAATGGAAGGCTTGCGCCGTTGCTGCAAGGCGTGCCACGAAATCTACTGTGAGGGAACGCATTAAATGAAAGCGATCGAACTAGTACGTGGTAATCAAATTGGGTGGTATGGCACAGCTAAGCTAGTCGTGTCAGCCGTTCAAATTAAGCTAAACGATGTGTACATAACAACTAATATGAATACGGTAGAGAAGTACCATGTGAGTGATGATGTAACACTCATCAATTGAATTAGAATTGGCTCCCGAAAGGGAGCCTTTTCTTTTTGCCCATTAGGTTGCCTGAGGCAACTATCGCCGAATGACGAAATAAGATACCACTGAAGGTTTCTTTTCCCGTTGGGTCGTAGTGCCTTTCTCAGCCTTTTTCCCTGCCAACCGTGCAGATCCCATGCTGATAGACCGTTTGACC
>Ga0209155_1000190_pt1 | contig 27364 bp, 25 predicted proteins | sample GraSoiAngelo_122_FD_185879 | JGI IMG/M metagenome (GOLD analysis project Ga0209155, IMG submission 185879) | Grasslands soil microbial communities from the Angelo Coastal Reserve, California, USA - 14_0927_02_20cm (SPAdes) (version 2) | ecosystem: Environmental > Terrestrial > Soil > Grasslands ... | reverse complement strand
GCGAGACGCTCCTCCTGCTCGCGAAGGCGTTCGCCCAGCTGGTGCTCGAACTCGACGAGCTCTTCCATGAGCTGGGCGTGGAATTTTTCCTTTTCCGCGGCGAGCTGACGCTCGGCGCGCTCGCGTTCGCCGACCTTCCACTCCTCGATGCGCGCGATCTCCATGTCGCGCTGCTCTTTGAGCGAAGCGACCATCGCGTCGATGCCGAGGCCAAGCCGTCGGCGCTGATCCGCCATCCACTGCTCGACGCGCTCGGCGGTCTGCTCGATCGCGCGCTGGAGCTCTTCGCTCGCCGCCGCGCGAAGCGGATCCTTCGCCTCGAACGGCTGGCCAACCGCGGCCGAAGGTTCGGACATCGTGATGTGCGGACCCTCGATCGGCGCCTCGACGTCTCCGGCGATATCGAAGCCGTCGGCATCTTCGAAGGCGGGCGGGAGCGGCGCCTCAGATCGGGGACCGAGGCGCAGACGCAAAGGGGTCGGCTCGGGTTCGGGCATCCAGCTCATGTCATTCGCCTCCGACGTTGTGCCAAAAGCCTCCTACGCCGGCGCGCTCCTTCATATAGTCCGAATGGGGGATCACCCCTGGGGCTAATGGGCCGCGATGAAACGAATGCTGATCATGGTGCGGCAGCGAGGACAGCTGAGTGTCGCCAGCGAGGATTCGGTCTGCCCGAGCGCAGGCACGAATCTGAGACCATCAGCCTCCGCCACGCTCCGCTTGCACTCGGGGCAGCGAAGCTCGCCACGATCAAGCTCGGCGTGCGTCGCCTGTAGGTCGGCGAAGCCAATTCGCTTCTTTCGTCCCACCTAGCTTTGCCCCCTTGGCCGCCTGGGCCATCTTCGAGTGTGCGCCATCCGGCGCCCGAGCGCTGTCGGCGATCCGGCGTTCGCCGGCGAATGGGCCGAATTAACCGGGAGGGTGATCCGCTCACGCCGGAAGGGCACCTTGGCCAACCGCCGGATGTCCTCGAAGTCCTTGCGCTGCGTTTCGTTCACGAACGTGTAGGCGATGCCGCGCCGCCCGGCCCGTCCCGTCCGCCCCACACGATGGACGTAGGTGTCGGCGTTCTCGGGGAGGTCGTAGTTCACGACGTGGCCGATGTCGTCCACGTGGAGGCCGCGCGCCGCCAGGTTGGTCGCAACGAGGGTCGGGAACGTGCCGCGCCGAAACCCCTCGAGCACGCGCTCGCGCTCGCGCTGCCCGACGTTGCCGTGGAGAGCCCGCGCCGGCCGGCCCAGCCGATCGAGCGCCTTCACGAGCTTGTCCGCGCCGTACTTCGTTCGGCGAAACACCAGCGTCCGCTCGACGCCGGACCGGCCGAGCAGCTCGTGGAGCGCGCTGACCTTGTCGGCCTCGCGCACCTCGATCCACGCCTGGTCGATCGCATCGACGGTCGGGGTCTCGGGTCGCACCGCGACGGTCGCCGGGTTCTTGGTGTAGCGCTGCGCGATCGCCCGCACGTCGGCGGTCAGCGTCGCTGAGAAAAGCGCCGTTTGGCGAGGCCCGGAAAGGAGCGCCACGATCCTCGCGATATCGGGCGCGAACCCGAGATCGAGCAGCCGATCGGCTTCGTCGAGGATGAGCACGCGGACCTTGCTCAGATCGCAGGTCCGGCGCGCCACGAGGTCCAGGAGGCGACCGGGTGTCGCGACCGCGACGTGTGCGCCGCGGCGCAGCGCGATCTCCTGATCGCGGTAGCCGACGCCTCCGTACAACGCGACGATGCGGGCCGAGCGGTGGCGGCCGAGGGCCTGGAACTCGGCGGCGACCTGCGCGCAAAGCTCGCGCGTGGGCACGATGACAAGCGCGAACGGCGCCGCGGCGCGACCGTCGATCCGCTCGAGGATCGGGAGAGCGAAGGCGCCCGTTTTCCCCGTGCCGGTCTGCGCCTGCGCGAACAGATCGCGCCCGGCACGAAGGTGTGGGATGGCGAGGTCCTGGATCGGCGTGAGGCTCGTCCAACCGAGGTCACTCGTCGCGCGATCGAGGTCCGGAGCAAGCGTGATCAAGAGCGTGGGGTCCTTCCCTGGGCTACAAAAAAAGCGGGCCGCGAGGCGGCCCGGCATATGTCTCTTGTGGGGCCCGATGTGTTCACGTAATCATCTCATACGTTTCGATCTTCGAGGACGCGCCCATCTGCTACTCGCAATATCGCGAGTTCGCTGTACGCTGAGCTCTACGCGGGCCGCTCGTCGGCCAGAAAGGTGGCCCGCATGAGATCAGGCGGATTCCCCTGCAGGTTCGCCGGGTGCCGTGAGTGTTTCGTCGTCACGACCCAGGGTTCGATGCCGGCGCTCACCGCCGCGAGCTTGCTCCGGACGCAGCACGAGGTCTCCGTTCACAACTACCAGCACATCCGCTTGGAAGAGCACCCGCGCGGCCTCCAGACCGCGGTCCGTTTCGTCCCAAAGCGCTCGACCACCTAAAGCACACTGGTCGCCTGCCCGCCAGGCGAGTTCGGCGTCGGTCTCCAGCCTGCTGGCACGGAGCGTGCGCGGTGTCGCATCATGCGAGGCGGATTGCGTCATCGTCACGCCGTCGCTCTGCGGGCGCTCGCACTCGCGACCGTCGTCCTCGTCGCGTGCAGCGCGGCGACCCCCCCGGCACCCACCCCCGGTGAACAGGCGCAGTCGTCTCCGACACCGACCCCAACACCCATCCCACCGCTCAAACCGGCCCATTCCGTAAGCCCCGTCGGCTTGGGCGTCGCCGCGAGCGGCGATTTCAGAGGGAACGGGAAATCGCAGATCGCCCTGCTCGAACCCGCGGCCGGGGACGCGAGCCTCCAGATCGCGGTGCGAGAGCCGAACCCGGACGGCGAAACGTTCGCCGAGTCGGTATGGCTGACAACCGAACCGAACACCTTCCGGTTCAACCGAGCGAAGTTCGCGGTCGCCGACGTCACCGGGGACGGCAGGGACGATCTCGTCGCGCTCTACGACGAGAGCGAGAACAAGTCCGGACTGCTCGTCTTCCGCTCGACCGGCTCCGCTTTCACCACGCCAGAGAAGTGGTGGGACGGCGAGAACTACACGTGGAACCGCGCGCGAGCTGTCGTCGCGGGGAATTTCGGAGGTAGCGGCCACGATGCCGTCCTCGTGGCGTACCAGTACGACAACTTCGAGATGCGCCTGCACTACTTCGAGTCGACCGGCTCGGCGTTCACCTTCGGCGGGACGCAGGGAGCGTACGACTCGGGTCCCGCCCAGTTCGATGCTTCGCTCGCGCGGTTCGCCGTCGGCCACTTCACCAGGACCGGCGGCGCGCAGCAGCTCGCCGCGCTCTATCAGTCGCCCAACGCGAAGGCGAAGCTGCTCCTCTTCGATCCGACGCCGAACGGTCTCGTCCTTATGAAGAACAACCTGTACGAGACCAACGAGGGCGAATACGACCTGAGCCGGGCGTCGATCGGCGCCGCCGACGTGACCGGGGACGGCAAGGACGACCTCGTCGCCGTGTACGGCGACGCCGATGGGAGCGCGAAGGTGCAGGTTTTCGACTCGAGCAGCTCGTTCCAGCCGGCCGGCGGTTTCGGAGGCTGGGCCTCGCTCCCAGCGGGCTCCGCGTGCGCTGGCGCGACGGCGGTGCTGCTCGGAGACTGGAACGGCGATCGCCGGGTCGACGTGGATGCGCTCGCTCCGGCCGACGGCATCCAGGTGCGCAGCAACGTCCTGCGCAACATGGGCGGCGGGTTCAAGGTGGCGTCCACCTCCGAAGAGACCGTCTGCCCGCGATGGCCCCTGACGGGGATGCCCCTGGTGGGCGGCTCGGCCTCGAAGCGACCGCTGTACGTGAAGATCGACAACAACCCGCATGCTCGTCCGCATTACGGCATCACCAAAGCCGACCAGATTTATGAGTGGCTCGTCGAGGGCCTCACCACGCGCCTCGCGGCCGTGTTCCAGTCGAAGGAGCCCGACGTCATCGGATCGGTCCGCAGCGCACGGATGACCGACACGCCGGTCATCCCGAGCCTCGGCGCGGCGTTCGTCTACTCGGGTGGCGGCCCTGAAGAGCTGATGAAGATCCACTACGACGCAGCGGTCGTCGACCGCTACATCGATCTAGCGCCTGGGTACGGGTGGGGCTATCGCGTCGGCTTCCGCGAGGCGCCGTACAACTACTTCACGACCTACAAGAACCTGCGCGATGCGCTCGCCGGGGCACCCGACGGAGATCAGCCGGTCAGCATCCCGTCGTGGAATTTCCTGCCCGCGCCCGCGACCGACGCGGTCGCCGGCGGGATGACCGGGAGCGTGGACGCGACGTCGATCACGATCCCGTACCGCGATCTGTTCACGGTGGGTTACCGGTATGACGCGGCGTCCCACACCTACGCCCGCTACGACGACGGCGTGCGCGACGTCGACGGCGCGACCGGTGCACCGGTCGCGGCAAACAACATCGTCGTCATACAGACCGAGGTCCACTTCACGACGGACTTCGGACTGGATCCCGCCGGCAACCCGAAGCTCGATATGACGCTCGTCGGAACAGGCAACGGCTCGGTGTTCCGCGATGGGAAGCGCCAGGACGTCACCTGGACGCGACCCGACATCTTCGATGTCTTTACGCTCCGCAACGCAAGCGGCGAGGCTGTCCGGCTCGATCCGGGTCAGACCTGGATCCACATCGTCCCGAAGGATTGGACCATCCCGAGCCAGTAAGCGCGGCCGCGTTGCGGGTCGCACGCAGGGGAGCAGCGCCGGGGTTTTCTGAGCGAGCGGCCCAGCGGGCGGCGTCGGGGTCTTCTGAGCGAGCGGCCCAGCGGGCAGCGTCGGGGTCTTCTGAGCGAGCGGCCCCTGGCGTGCGGTCCATCGCAATCCCACGAGGGGCCGAGCGAAGAGGACCCCGATGCTGCGCGCAGAGCCCATCACCACTCCCACCGCTGACGTCGGACGAAGAGCGCCCATCCCGCGAGAACCCAGAGGGCGATCGGCACGAGGGCGCCCGCGGTCGTGAGCGTACCGAGTCCGAGCAGCGCGGTCCTGTCGTTGCCCGCATAGTCGCCTGACGCCGCGAGCATCCCGATCCCATCAAGAAGGGCGAGCAGTCCGAGACCGAGCGTGAAGACAGAGATCACGGCGAACAGCATGACGCGGCGAAGGATCGTCACGCCGACATCGTCGCACGGAGCGACGGCTCTCGCCGCCGCTCCGCGCGGTCATATCAGGGGATCGCGAGGATCGCGATGACCTGCTGCTGGTAGTGCGACGGATTCGTGCCGTCGTTGTAGGTCGTGACCGAGGTCGTGTAGCTCATGCCGCTGCCGGAGGCGATACCGAAGTAATCGCCGATAAAAGTGTTGCGGCACGTGGGGCAGGAGGTGTGGGGTGAGTGCAGCTGTGGGTCCCAGGTGTGCTGCGTCAGCCGGATGTTGTGGCCTTTGGGTGCGAGCGTCGGCGTGTAGAACTGGATGCTCGCGTTGACGCAGTAGTTCGCCGCGCCGTACGGCGGGAGCGTGCCGCTGTAGTTGACGTTCGCGGTGTCCAACGCGATGCCTGCCGCGGCCGCTTCGGCGGTTCCGGCCTCGGGGCAGGCGAGGCGGCGGTCATAGAACGCGACGCTCACGGTGCCGTTCGCCGCGACGTCGAGATTCGGTTGGAACTCGTCGACGGAAGTGCGGTTGTCGTTCACCTGAATGGGCGGCGTCCAAGTCTGGCCCTCGTCGTACGAGGCCGCGAGGAGGATGTTCGTGACGCCGGCGCTGTAGTCCTCCCACGTCACGTAGAGGGGGTATTTGTGATCCCTCCCGACCCTGGCGGGACCGACCCCAAAGCTCTCCTCGATGCCGTCGCGGAATGTCGTGTTTGCGTACACCAGCGGCGGAGCCGCGATCGTGTCGGTGATGAGCTTGCTGCTCCACGTAAGCCCGCCGTCCGTGGACTTGTCGAGGAAGAGAACGTCGCAGCAATACCCCTTCTTGGGCATCGTGGTGACAAGCGTCGTGAAAAGCGTGCCGTCGGGTATGACGTGCGGCAGCAGGTAGGTCGCGCCCTGTGGCGTTCCGCCGACTTGCGGGAGCGGTATCGGCGCGGACCAGTCGCTGTGCGTTCCGTTCGGCAGCGCATGCGCGATCGACACGAAGGGATGGGAGGTCGAGGGTCCGGTGAAGATCACCCACATGACGTAGATCGTGTCGACGTGGGGGCTTGAGGGGTTCGTGTCGATGGCGATCCACTGCTTGTCGGACTCCCGCCCGACGCTGTCGTAGGCGGCGACGAGGTCAGGTTTCCCCGCGCTGTTGCGGGTGATCCACTGCTGCGCAGTCGTCGAGCCGTGCGGGCGGACGGATACCGAGATGGCTTCGGCCGGAAGCGATGGGTTTGGTTCCCGGTTCGGATTGGTCTGGTAACTCTTCGTGTCCCCGTCGTAAAAGAACTGGTACGGCAGGATCACCGAGTAGAAGTTGCCGTATCGATCGAATGCGCCGATCGGGTCGGTGTTGTCGGTCCAACCCTCATATCCAGGGACGTGGCCCTGGACCGGCCAGGTCTTCCCGCCGTCCATCGACTCGTAGAAGCCGAGGAGGTGGTTGTAACCCTCGGCGCTCACGAACCATTTGGACTGCCCGATGATGTGATTCGCGTTGGTCGGATCGACCCGGATATCGGACTCAGAGTGATCTTTCACCAGTTTCGGTTCGGTGGCCGGATAGTTCGGGTTGCTCCCGGCCTGCGTGGGATACGCGCTGCCAAGTCCGGTGTCTTCCCCGGTGTCGGCGCCGGGACAGGTGGTCATGCCGTCGTAACCGTTGGCCGGAAAAAGACTCGTGGAGTAGGGCACCTCTGGCCGGTAACAGCTCGTCCGCTGGTTCGTCGCGAGGACGTTTGTGACGCCGGCGGCACTCGCGGCGTAGGCGGTGTCGCTCTGGGTTCCCTGCGGCACATTGCCGATCCCGAGCGAATCCGTGCTCGCCGGGACCGCGGCGAGGGCAACGATCGCTAGGGTCGCAACGATCGCGAGGCTGGTTCGCCGAAGCATCGGATCCTCCCCTATATACGCGGAGCTACTCAGCTCCCCATCCCGGCGGGCATCGTAGCGTCCAGGAATGACGCGAGCACTTTCGCCGACGCGAAAGCCCTAGCCTTTGCGAGTGCGCGTTCGTCGGCGAGCCGCGGCGATCGCGTTCATCGGCCTCGTCTTCCTCGGGCTGCCGGCGGGAATGCTCGGGATCGCCTGGCCGTCGATGCGCGCGTCGCTGGATGCGCCCTTCGCGGGGCTCGGGCTGCTCGTCGCGGCGATGACCGTCGCGCAGTTCGCGGCGAGTGCCGCGAGCGGGCTTTTGCGCGAGCGCCTCGGGACGATCGCGCTGCTCCTCGCCGCCGTCGCCGCCGCGAGCGGTGGCCTCGCCGTATTCGCGATCGCAAGCGGGTGGTGGGCCACGATCCTCGCCTCGGCCGTGCTGGGCTCCGGCGTCGGGCTTCTCGACGCTGCCGTGAACACGGAAGCGGCGCTCCGCGGCGATATCCGCTTCATGAGCGGACTGCACGGAGCTTGGGCCGTCGGCGCGTCGCTCGGCCCGCCGCTTGTCGGGGCCGCGCTCGTGGCGAGCGACTCGTGGCGCCCCGCGTATGTCATCGCCGCGAGCGCGTTCGCCATTCTCGGTGGCGCAATTTACGTGGTGCGGTCCGATCTGTCGGCCGCGCCGGAGCTCGAGGCCGAGTCCCCGGAAACGCGACGGATCGGCCGGACGGTGATCCTCGGCTGTGCCCTGATGTTCGTGTACGTCGGGATCGAGCTCGGCGGCGGGCAGTGGACCTACACCCGGTTTACGGCGGACCGCTCGCTCAGCGACGCCCTCGCCGGGCTCGCTGTGTTCCTCTACTGGTCGGCTTTGGCGGCGGGTCGCATCGCGCTCGCGGTCCTCGGTGATCGCGTCGCGCCGTCGCGGTTGTTCGACCTGAGCGTGTTCGGCGCCCTTGCGAGCACGCTCGGTTTTTGGGTCTTACCCGCGCCGATCGCGGCCCTGGTCGCGCTTCCGTGCCTGGGCGCGGCGCTCTCGGTCTTTGTACCCCTTCTTCTCTATCTCACGCCGCGACGGATCGGGAGCGCGGCCGCGCCGAGGGCGATCGGTTACCAGGTCGCCGCCGGCATGATCGGCGGCGCGTCGCTCCCCGCGGGCGTCGGTCTCCTCATGCAGTTGATCGACGTGGCCGTGCTCGGGCCGTGCCTCGTCGCGATGGCCGCGGTCCTCACGGGCCTGCACCTCGCGTCGACCCGGTCGCCGGGCATCCGCTCGCGGACCTACGTCCGCCAGCTCTTCAGGTAGAGCGACTCGGCGATGCCCGGCCGCACGAATCCCGCGAGGTCGCCGACGCGCGCGTATCCCTGACGCTCATAGAAGGAGCGGGCGCGGCGGTTCGTCTTCGTCACGAGCAGTACGAAGTGCCGGCAGCGTGTTGCGCGGGCCTCACGCTCGGCGCGGGCGAGGAGCGCCGCGCCAAGTCCCCGCGACTGGTGCGTCTCGGCCACGATCAGGAGTCGCAGATATGCGGCGCGATCGAGCGCGCGGGTGACGATCACCCAAGCGAACCCGAGTACGGCATCGCCGTCCACGGCGACGAGGACGACGTCGCGCTCGCGCATCCCTTCCGCGAGGCTCGCCTTGGCGCCGCGCGCGGTCACGCGGTAGCGGTGCAGAAGCGGCGAGGTCGCCATGAGCGTCGCGATCGGACCCAGGTGCGCCGGTGTCGCGCGGATGATCCTGCTCATCGGCGCTGCGGGTCGAGCGCGTCGCGAAGTCCGTCGCCCAGGAGGTTGAACCCGAGGACGGCGACCATGATCGCGAGACCCGGGAAGATCGCCAGGTGCGTCGCGAACTCGAGGTACTGCCGCCCCTCGTTGAGCATCACCCCCCACGACGGGGCGGGAGGCTGCGCCGAGAGGCCCAGAAATGAAAGCGCGCCCTCGGTGAGCACGGCCCACGAAAGAGCGAGGCTCACCTGCACGATGAGCGTCGAGAGAAGGTTGGGCACGATGTGCCTGACGACGATGCGTGCCTGGGTCGCTCCGATCGCGCGAGCCGCCTCCACGAAGTCGCGTGCCTTGAGCGCGAGGACCGGGCCGCGCACGACCCGCATGAAGATCGGTGTGTAGACCACCGCGATCGCGATGATGACGTTCTTTGGATCCGGCCCGAGCGCCGCGACGATCCCGAGCGCCAGCAGGATCGCCGGAAACGCGAAGAACACGTCCATCACCCGGCCGATCACCAGGTCCGCGATACCCCCGAGGTATCCGGAGACAAGCCCGAGGACGCTGCCCACGAGCGTGGCCGCGGCGACCGAGAACACCGCCACCTGCATGGAGAGGCGGGCGCCGAACAGCACGCGGCTGAAGAGGTCGCGCCCGAGCGCGTCGGTGCCGAACGGGAACGCTGCGGTGGGCGCGGCGAGGCGGTCGGACGATATCTGCAGCGGGTCGCGGAGGGGAAGGAAACCCACGCCGAGCGCGATCGCCGCATACGCGACGACCATCAGTAGACCCGCGAGGGCGACCGGCTCCCGCGCGATCGCCGCCAGCACGCCGGTCCGGCCGAGGCCGAACGTCGTGAGCGCGTTACGCGAGGCGGATTCGGGGATCCAGGTAGCCATACAGAAGATCCACAAAGATGTTGAGCGCCACGAAGAGGATCGCGATCGCGAGGACTCCGCCCTGAACGAGCGCGTAGTCGCGTTGCACGATGGCGGTGAGCAGCATGCGGCCGACACCCGGCACGGAGAAGATCTCCTCGACGACGACGGCACCTCCGAGGAGCTGACCCACCTGGATCCCGAGCAGCGTGACCACCACGATGAGTCCGTTCTTCAGGACGTGACGACGCAACACGACCGCTGGGCGCAAGCCCTTCGCCCTCGCCGTGCGGACGTAATCAGCGCCGAGCACGTCGAGCATGGCCGAGCGCGTCATGCGCATCGTCGCGGCCGCGAGCGCCAGACCCAGGGTGATGGCGGGCAGGAGCAGCAGCTTCAAGTTGGCGAGTGGATCGCGCACGAAGTCGACGTAGCCGCCGGTATTCGGTAGCCAGCGAAGATACAACGAGAACAAGACGATGATGAGCGTCCCGAGCCAGAAGCTCGGAAGCGAGAGACCGATCAGGCCGCCGACCCGCGCGACGACGTCGAGACGCGAGCCGCGTCGGATCGCCGACAGCAGACCGAGCGGTATTCCGATCGCCACGGCGATGACCGCCGCGGCGGCCGCGAGCTCGAGGGTCGCGGGTAACCGCTCCGCGATCTCGACCAGGACGGGACGGCCCGTCCGTATCGAGTAGCCTGCGTCGCCGCGGAAGAGCGAGGTCAGCCAGCTCCAGTACTGGAGGTGAAGCGGCTGATCGAGCCCGAAGTACGCGCGGAGGCTCGCGAGCTGCTCGGGAGAGAGGGCGGTCGAGGTTCCGAGCCGCGCCGCAATGGCGTCGCCGGGCAGGAGCCGTATGAAGAGGAACGTGAGGAGCGAGACGCCGACCAGTGTCGGGATGGCGCCGACCAGTCGCTGCGCGAGATATCGGCTCACGCCTCGCGCAGCGACCGCTCCTTAATTACTTGTCGAGCCAGGTCTGTCGGAGATAGATGATCGAGCCGGTCGGAAGGTGAATGAAGCCCTTGGTCGTCGGAAGCGTCGCGACGTAGTCACGCCCCACGAAGAGCCAGATGAACGGCACGCCGTTGACCAGCTCTTTCTGCGCGGTCGTGTAGAGATCCTTGCGCTTCGCGGGGTCGGTCGCCGCCCGCGCCTGCTTGATCGCGTCGCTCGAGACAGGGTTCTTGTAGCTCGTGACGAAGTTGAGGTTCCCGTCGTCGGTGAAATAGCGATAGACGTAGAAGTCCGGATCGGGACCACCCCCGTTGAGGCCCGGCGCCATGTCGAAGTCCGCCTTGAGCCACCGGTCGACCCACTGCGTGAACTCGAGGGTCTCGATCTTCATGTCGACGCCGATCTCGGCGAGCTGCGCCTTCACGAGCTGTGCGATGTCCTTCGCGTACGCCGGCTCGGTCGTCTGCGTCAGCATCGTGAACGAGACGGGGCCGACGTTCGCTTCCTGAAGCAGCTGCTTGGCTTTCGCGACGTCGCGCGTGTAGAGCGGGTACTGCGACGTCGGGAGCGCGTAGTTCGCGAGAGCCGGTGCGACCGGACCGGTGACCTCGCCCTCGCCGAACGCGACCGCGTCGATGATGGCCTTGCGGTCGATGGCGTAGGCGATCGCCTGCCGGACCTTGATGTTGTCGAGCGGCGGGCGCTTCGTGTTCACGAAGAGCAGGTTGTAGCTGAGGCTCGGCTTCGCATCGAGCGTGACGGCGGTCTCGCTCCGTAGTGTCCGCGCGACCTTCGCGTCGGTGACGATCGCCATGTCCGCGGCCTTCGTGCGGAGCGCCGCCGTGAGGCTGGACTCGTCGGGAACGACGTTGATCCGGATCCCATCGAGGTAGGGCTGGCCCGAGACGTAGTAATCCTTGTTCGCGTCGAAGCGCATGAAGTTGTCCGGCACCCACTCGGCGAGCTTGAAGGGCCCGCTGCCGATCGCCGTCTCCTTCTTGGAAAGGTCGGCGTTGGCCTCCCCGATCTTCTTCGAGACGATGCCGGTGTTGGGGTGCGCCATGTAGGCGATGAGCGCGGCGTTCGGGTTCTTCAGGTTGAAGATCACGGTCGCCGGGTCCGGCGCGGTGATCGTGTCGACGTCGGTGAAGAAGGACCGCGCGACGGCCGCTGTCTTGGTATCCAGGATCCGGTCGAACGTGTACTTCACGTCGGCGCTGGTGAGCGGATCGCCGTTGTGGAACTTCACGCCGGTGCGCAGCTTCACGGTGACGGTCTTGCCATCCGACGACGTCGTCGGGACGGACTCGGCGAGATCGGGCTGAACGCCGAGATTCTCGTCGAGGCGCATGAGGTAGCTGTAGACGAGCTCGAATACGCGCGCGGAGGTGAATGCCGGGACCTTGTGCGGATCGAGGTTGGTGACCTCGCCGGCGCGCGCGAGGATGAGCGTGCCGCCCTTCTTCGGTTGATTCCCACCGGTCGGTGACGGTCCCGCGGATGTCGTCGGCGCGCACGCGGCGATGACCGTCGCGAGGATCAGGGTCGCGGCCGATAGAGCACGCTTCATCAGAGGTCCCTCCCCGGGGATAGGGGCGCCCGATGGGGCAGGGCCCCCACGCTTCCGGCACATTAACACCGCCGATTCAGCCGTCGGTCCGCTCCATCCCGACGCCCTCCACGGACAGAAGCAGGCAGTCCGCGTGGACTGCGGCGCGGTGCCTTTCGCCCGCCGCGATGAGGATCGCTTCACCAGGCCCGGCCGCGAGCGGACCCGCGTCGAACTCGACTATCAGCTCGCCCTCGAGCACGATGAGGAACTCGTCGCTCGTCTGACGATGCCAGCGGCCGTCGAGCTTTCCCGACCCCGCATGGAGGACGGATACGCCGTTCACCGTCCCGAGCTCGGAATTCGTCCATGCGGGTGGCGCGCGCAGCGGCGCCGGGTCCGAGCTGAGTGCGTCCCGCAAGCTGATCTTTCGGCCCACACGCGGATTGTCGAACAACGGAGAGGACCAGCCTGCAGCGTCTTCAGCCCTGGTGTTGCTCGGCTCGTTCGATGGTCGCGCGCGCCCCCGCGATCCGCACCCGCGCCGCGTCGATCGTGTCGAGCCTCGCGAGCAAAACGTCGCCGAGACGGGTGTCGAGCTCGCGCGTGAGATCGCCGCGCAGCCGTCGGGCCCAGCGCCGCCCGAGGATGCCCGCATGCATGCCAAGAAAGCGCGCGAGCACGTAACCGGCGAGCAGCAGCGCGGCGAGGACGATGAGGGGCGTGGGTATCGGGCCGAGGACCGGCACGTCGACGCTCGCGAACGGGGCGTGCAAGAAGAACACGGCCGCGATCCAGAGTCCCGCGAAGACCAGGCCGGCGGTCACGATGTACTGGAGCGCGCCGATGAGGGACCAGACGATGCTCGTCGGCGGACGCACCTCTGCGATGCGCGTGGCGACGGCCGCGTCGATCGCGCCGGTAAGCCGCGCGTGGAGCGCTCCGGCATCGATGAGCGAAGCGACCGCCGCTCGTGCCTCGGACGGAACGCGCGGCAGCAGATCGCCAATGAGTCTTCGGACCGGCTCGGCTGCCCGGGCGAGGCTGCCGCGCTCCCGCCACCGGCGGAGATAACCCTCCGGATCCGCGACAGACCGATCGCGCCCGCTGGCGCGATAGAGAAAGGTGGTGACGAGGCCGAACGGACCGGCTCCCCGCGGACGCGCGGCAAGCCGAGTTGCGGCGACGGCTTGTCGTTCCAGTCCGGCGAGGTCGATGATGGCGGCCGCCTCGCGCGCCACGTCGGCCAGCACCTGTGCGCGCTGCTCGGTCGTTAAGAGTGGGTTCGCGTCAGCCGACACGCCGGCGCGTGTCGCCAGATCGAGCGAGGCACCGTGAAGCTCCGTCGCGACGCGCTCGGCGATCACCCGCTTTGCCTCGACGCCGTCCGCGATCCAATCCCGCAGCTCACGCGTATCGCCGCCCCCGCTAGCGCTCGTGACGGCGACGCGGATGTTGTCGAGCCCCTCCGCGCGCAGGCTCGCGATGAGGTGCTCGCGCAGACGCTCGGCGTCCGCGCCGACGCGGTCCGCCTTGTTCAAGACCACGAGCTGTCGCGCGAGACGCGGCCCCCAGCGCCGAAGGTAGGCGTCGTGGAGCACCGCGTCGCGGTACTTCTCGGGATCCGCGACCCACACCACCGCGTCTACGCGGGGCAAAAGCTCGTCCACGCGCGCGCGATGCTCGGGCGTCGTCGAGTCGACATCAGGGAGGTCGAGGATCGCGACGTCGGCGAAGGCGCCGTCTGCGTGGTCCCGTACCTCGTGCACGTCGAGCCACCGGAGCAGCGGCGCCGTCTCGTTGCGCGCGCTCTCTGCGACCCAGGCCAGCGCCGTTCCGGTGGTCGGGCGGCGTGCACCGGCCGGGCTCACGACGCCGCCGGCAAGCGCGTTGAGCAGGCTCGACTTGCCGACACCGGTCCCTCCGACGAGGGCGAGCACGTAGGCGGACCCCTCGAATCCGAGTCGCTGACGTGCGTCCGCGAGCACGCGACGCGCGCGCGACGTGTCGAGCCCGAGCACCGCGGCCGCGTCGACCGCGTCGTCGAGCGCTGAAAGGCTCGCGGAGAGGGTCACGGCGAAAGCGGCGCCGTCGCGGCGCGCAGCTCCTCGGCGAGGGTGCGGAGCTCGGTCGGGTCCGCCGTTAGCCGGTCGTACCGGCCGCGCTCGATCGAAAACTCATCTCGGAGCAGCGCCTCAAGACGCTCGCGCGCGCCCGCGATCATCTCGCGCATCGCGGCCTCCCCGAAGATCGCCTGCAGGAGCTTCTGATTGAGGAAGCCGGTTGCGGCGACGATGCCGAGCTCGGTGCCGGTTACACCCGCCGTGTGCGCGAACACGCCGACCATCGCCGCGATCGCGAGCGCATTTACACCGAGCGAGACGCCGAATGCGAGGTCGCGTTTACCGGCTCCGCGAGACTGCACGTCCGTCGCGATGCTCCCGACCCACTCGCGGAGACGCGGTCGTATGCGTTCCGCCAGATCGGGCGATGCCGACCACAACGAGGAGTCTCGCGCGAGATGCTCCGCTGGACCGGCGCGGGTCGACCATTCGCTCGCGACCCGGCGCGCGGCCTCACCTGCGCGCGAGACCGTGACGGCGACCACGTCGCTGGTCACCTCCTTCTCGACGACGCCGACCGGCGCCTCAGGCATGCCGCGGATCGCCGCGACGATCGTGCCGCGTATCCGCCCGAGACCGCGCGAGAAGAAGCGGGTGATCTGGTCCGCCTTCACGTAGGACTCCCAGTGCCGGAGCACTTCGGTGCGCAGGAATGTCCCGCCTCGCAGCTCCTCGAACAGCGCCCCGAGCTCGGCGTCGTACGACTTCGCGGTGATCGCGCGGAGCGCCTCGCCCTCGGCCGCGGCACGCTCGACATCGGCGGTGACGGCCGATAGAAGGGGATCGAGCCCGGCGAGTGCGCCTTCGAGCGCGCGTCGCGCGAGCGCGAGCCGACGCTCGCGATCCCTGGCGAGCTCGTCCACCCGTTCGAGCACCGGCGCGGCCGCGTCGAGCTCGAGGCGCTCGCCCGATCGATCGAGGCGACCCTCCGCAACGCCAACGATCTGGACCCGCGCGTCTTCGATCCCGCGCAGTGCCGTGTCCTTCAAAACGCGGCCCAGGTCCTCGAGGACGACGCGCTGGTCCGACGCGTCGGCAGGCATGCGGTTGACCACGATGAGCACCGGCAGCCCGCGAGCCGCGATGCGCTGCACCACGTCGAACGGAACCTTGTCCGCATAGCGGATCGCGGACGTGACGAAGATGCCGAGGTCGGCGGCCTCGACCAACGCGTCCGCGATGACCCGATTGGCCCGCTCGACGGAATCGAGATCGGGTGCGTCGACGATCGCCATTCCGGCCGACGCCGTCGTCGCCGGCGCGCGGACGATCCGCCCGGCGTCGATGCCCGCGAGAGGACCGCGGCGCAGCATCGCCGCATCGGCGTCGGTGGCGAGGAGGACCGCTTCGCGAGTGGTCGGCCGAAGGACGCCGGTGCGGCTGACGCTCGCGCGTGCCAGCGTGTTCATGAGCGTCGACTTGCCCGCGCCGGTGGGTCCGAGGAGCACGACGAGGAGCGGCGACTCGAGCGCGCGCACTCGCGGCAGGACATACGCACGGACGTGATCGTGAAGCTGCCGAGCGCGATCCTTCGCTCCGGCAGCCTCATCCTCTCGCACGAGCGCGGCCCGGCGGTCGGCGAGCGCCGCGATGAGCTCCGCGCGATCGGCCAGAGATGTCACCACTTTTGCGGCTGCAAGGTAGAGACCGGCGGCCTGTCGTCGGTTATCGTGCGTAGCCGTGCGCTACGGAGGCTTCCCGTGCCGGTACGGCGGGTGCGACGTGCGCTTCTCCGTCGAGAGAGGCGACTCCTATCCATCGCTGCTCGAAGCCAGCGCGAAGCGCACCGAGCACGAGATCGCCGAGCACCAGTACCACCACATCCCGATGCGCACTGAGACTCCTCCTGCGGGATCACTCCAACGTCTTCCGAGACGAGGTCCGGCTCCCAAGCGGATCGAGTAGCGCCGCTCACGGAACCGGCCCCGCGTTCGGACCGATCGACCAAACGATGAACTTGTGGCTCGCGCAGTCGAGTGCGCCTTTGGACGGGAGCTGGGTACCGGCACGGTCCAGGACGAAACCGAAGTTGCCATGGCCGCTGCTCACCGAATTGAATTGCACACTCACCACGGTGAGCCGATCGCCGTCGGCGTGACGCTGCCGAAGGTACGCCTCGAGGGTCGATCGATCGTACGCCGGCGAGCCCTCGCGGAGCGGCTGCTCCGAATACCACTGGAATGCGGGCCCGGTAGCGAAGAAGCGGTCGGCGAGACCGGTCTCACCTTGGTCGTATGCGTCGATGAACTCGGTGATAAGAGCCCGGACCTGTTCGGGGTACGCACAGATATCCGCGCTTGCCGGCGGCGTCGGGATCTTTTGAGTCGCGCTCGCGCCTGGTCGCGGCGTTTCCGGCCGAGCCAGCAGCGCGAGGCAAAGCACGATGAGAACGCCGAGCACTATCGCGAGCGCGACGATCCGCGACCGCGCGACCGGGACGCGCATCAGCACGTCATCGACCTTTCTCGGCCCGGACACCGAATGTGTCGCGCATCCCCGCCTCGAGACCGCGCGGCGTGGTCCCGAGCTCCGCGCGTGCTTTCGCGTCGGTCGCCCAGAAGGTGACGCCATCGGCCGACGACACGATCTCGCGCATGCTCGGTATGAGCCGACCGGCGACGCGCGCCATCGCGGAAGGCAGGATGAGCCGCGGCAAGCCGCGGCCTGTCGCCTCGGCGACCGCGCGGTACGCATCGCCGAGGGTCGCGATCTCGCCACCCAGGATGTAGCACTCGCCGGATCGGCCGCGGTCGAGGGCGCGAAGGATCCCGTCGGCGAGGTCGTCGACATGCACGAGATTCAATCCGAGACCTTCGAAGGCGCGATAGCGCAGCCGCCCCTCCGCGAGCGCGTGGAAATTCGCGCCGACCACCGAGTGGTCATTCGGTCCGTAGACCTGACCGGGCTGCGCGATCACGATCGGCGCTCCGCCACGCCCCGCCTCGAGCGCGATGTCGTGAGCGCGCCGTTTGGTGTCCTCGTACGCGGATGTCGGTGGAGATGTGGGCCGGTAACCCTCCGCCACGACAACGCCATGCGTGTTGCCGAAGGCGGCGATCGTGGAGACATACACGATCCGCGCGGTCCCGGCCGCGCGTGCGGCGTCGAGGACGCGACGGGTGCCCGTCACATTCGTCTCCTCCATCGCACGGCGGCGCTCCGCGGTGACACCGATCTCGTAGATCGCCGCCCCGTGCACGAGCGCGTCGGCTCGATGAAGATCGGGAATTGCCGCCGTCGGATGGACGACATCGCCGCCGACGAGCTCGCACCCGAGCGCGGCGAGCGACGCGGCGCGCGACGGATCTCGCACCAAGGCGGTGACGGCGTCGCCGCGCGCACGGAGCGCCCGTGCCACGGCACCCATGACAAACCCCGTCGCGCCCGTGACGAAGACCCTCATCGAAGGGAATACTCGCGCGCCTCGACGCGTTCCACGACTGCCGCGAGGCTAGGGGAGATCGTATGAACATTGCCATCATCGGAGCAGGGAATGTCGGTGGCGCGCTCGCGAAATCAAGCGTGCGAGCGGGTCACACAGTCACGTTGAGCGCAAAGGACCCGTCGCATGCCGAGGCGAAGGCGAAAGAAACGGGGGCGCGCGCGGTATCGAAGACCGCAGATGCGGTGAACGCTGCCGATGTGGTCATCCTCGCCGTGCCCTTCACCGCCGTCGACTCGGTCATCGCCGAGCTCGGCGACGCCCTCGCCGGCAAAGTGCTCATCGACGTGACCAACAGGATGAAGCGCGAGGCGATCGCGGAATCGGTCGACGGGACGTCGGCCGCCGAGCAGATCCAAAAGAAGGCGCCGAAGGCGAAGGTTGCGAAGGCGTTCAACTACGCGTTCGCGTCGAAGCAGGCCGATCCCGACCTGGACGGCCAGTCGATCGACGGATACGTCGCATCCGACGACGCGGACGCGAAGAAGACGACGCTCGAGCTCGCACGTTCGATCGGGTTCCGGCCGATCGACGCCGGGCCGCTCGCGATGGCCCGCGCGCTCGAGGCCATGGCGATCCTCAACATCGCGCTCCAGATACAGAACGGGTGGCCCTGGCAGAGCGGCTTCAAGCTCATCGGCCCAACTCCCGACAAGAAGCCTTCGTGACCGAACGGATGCCCGCGCTCTTCATCGGCCACGGCAGCCCGATGAACGCGCTCGTCACGAACAAGTGGACCGAGGACTGGAAAGCGCTCGGCGCCTCGCTTCCGCGGCCGCGCGCGATCGTGGCGATCTCGGCGCACTGGTACACCGACGGCACCGGAGTGACCGCCGTCTCGACACCGCGCACGATCCACGACTTCGGCGGATTTCCGCGCGCTCTTTTCGAGATCCAATACCCGGCGCCGGGAGATCCCGATCTCGCGAGCGACCTGACCGAGATCCTGGCGCCGACACCCGTCGTGCTCGACAGCTACTGGGGTCTCGATCACGGCACGTGGTCCGTCCTCGTGAGGATGTTTCCCAAGGCGGACGTTCCGGTCGTGCAGCTCAGCATCGACGGGACCGCGCCGCCGGAGACCCATCGCGCGCTCGGCGAACGATTGGCGTCGCTTCGCGACAAGGGCGTCCTTCTCGTCGGCAGCGGCAACGTCGTTCATAACCTCCGCGCCGGTTTCGGCGATCAGGCCCCGGAATATGACTGGGCGAAGCGGTTCGACGAGAAGGTGCGCGAGCTCGCGGTGAGCGGCGACGCCGAGCAGCTCGCGGGCTACGAGCGCCTCGGTCCGGATGCCGAGCTCTGCGTGCCGACGCCCGACCACTATTACCCGCTCCTCTACACGGTCGGCGCGCGCCGGGAGGGGGACGAGGTCACGTTTCCGACCGAGGGCCTGAACGGCGGCGTCTCCATGCTCGCGGTGAAGCTCGGGTAGGCGCCTTAGCGCAGGATGAATCCCTCCGCGAGGGGGTCGTCCGGCGCGATGAGCAGCTCGCTTCGCCCGGTGATCCAGGCACTTCCTTCGATCTCCGGCACGACCGCCGTGTAGCCCTCCCACTCGAGCTCGCGGGCGACGCGGCCGGTGAAGCGGGTGCCGATGATGCTCTCGACGACGAACGTTTTACCCGGCGCCAGGCGACCGCGCGCTCGCTCGATCGCGACCCGAGCCGACACGCCTGTGCCGGTCGGCGATCGATCGACCTCGCCCTCGGCGAAGACACAGACGTTGCGCGAGTCCGCATCCGAGCCAAGCGCGGGTCCGGTGAAGATCGTTCCATAGAGGAAGGACAGGTCGGCTTCGACCGGGTGACGGACCTCGCGGGCCGCCATGACCGCGCGCTTGATCGCGCTGCCGGCCGCGATGAGATCGCGGAAACGAGCCGGCGTCATCTCGAGGCCGACGCTCGCGGCATCGACGAACGCGTAGAACGCGCCGCCGAAGGCCAGGTCGTATCGGACCGTGCCGAGACCCGGCACCTCGACCCGATCGTCCAGCGAGACGACGAACGACGGGACGTTCTCGAACGCGACGCTCCGCACGCGCGCGCCCTCGCGTTGCGGCCGGGCGGTCACGCGTCCGGCTGGCGTATCCAGCCGAACCACGTCACGCCCGCTCAGGAGCCCGATCTCCAGGGCGACCGTCACGAGCGCGATCACGCCGTGGCCGCACATCGTGCTCCACCCTTCGTTGTGCATGAAGAGGACGCCGGCGTCGCCGTCGGGCGTGACCGGCTGGGTCGGGATGGCGCCGTACATGTCGGCGTGTCCCCGCGGCTCGAACATGAGGCCACGGCGCAGCCCGTCCAGTCGCTCCCCGGCGAAACGCCGCTTCTCGAGGATGGTCGCGCCCGGGATCGGGTCGATCCCCGCCGTGATCACCCGGAGCGGCTCGCCCGCCGCGTGCGACTCCACGGTCAGCACCCGCCGCCACTCAGCGTGCGGCTGCCAGGTTTTGGCGCGGTCAGAAGAGAAGGGCACGGCCGCGCCCGACAATACGATTCTTCGGCCGATATCCCCTATTTGGCGTAGTGCGCGCGAGCCCAGTTAGGACAACACTGTCCGTGATGAGCGACGACCTGCGCCTGCGCGCGATCGGCGCCCCTGGTGATTCCGATCCGGTGGTGTCCATCGAACCGGCTGAAGCCGAAATGCACGACGTGCATCGTTCGGATCTCGACGCACTCAAAGACGGCGCGACGATGCTCACGCAAGCCGGCAATCGTGTGGCCGCCCTCGCCGTCATGTGGTCCGCCGTGGCGATCGCACCCACCGACCTCGGCGCGCACCGGCGTCTTGCCGCGATGCTCGCGAATGCCGGTGACATCGACGGCGCCGCTAATGAGTACGCGCGGTACATCGAGTTCATGATCCCGATCGGCGATGTCGGACGCGCGACGATGGAGCTCGCGTACGGAGCGAAGGTCCTCGGCGATCATCCGGCCATGCACGAGGCCGCTGAGAAGATCGTCACCGCCGTTCGCGCGCTCGCTCCGGGCGATCTCGCCACAGCAGCTCCGACCCTTCCGATGCCGCGGCTTCTTCCGAAAGCTCCGTTCCGCTTCTGCATTCACGACGACGGCGACCGTCACTGGATGCAGCTCGAGGGCGGCACCGCCGACCTCGTCCCCACCGCCGTCCGGCTCCTCGACCGAAATGACGAGGTCGTAGAGATGCGGAAATTCATTCCGCTCGCGGCGGGCCAGAAAGGCCACGCCAAGATCGTCGAAGGCGAACCCAACGGCGTGGCGTGGGTCGTCCTCGGCGTCAGCGATGAAGTCGTCGCGGCACTGGACGCGGGAAAGCCGTCGCCATATCGCGTCGAGGCAAAGGTGGGAGAGGAATGGATCTCCACCGTCCTCGTCGACACCGGATGCCGCATCGGTCGGCGGCCGTCGAGGGTCGCCGTCTCCTAGAGGTCGATCGTCCGGCCGACGCCGGCCCTTCGCGCGGCGTCGAGCACAATTGCGGCGGCCGCCGCGTCCTGCACCGCAACCCCGACGGATTTGTAAAGCGTGATCTGCGCGGGATCGGTGCGGCCTGCCCGCGCGCCACTCACCAGCTCGCCGAGCTCCGCGTGGACGTGCTCGCGGGTCATCAGGCCCTCGGCGATCGCCATGGCGATGTCGTTCGACCCCGCGGGCGGAGGAGCGAGCGCCGCGGTGCGTGACTCGACCACCACGAGCGCGTCCCGGAAGGTCGCGCCGTCGACCTCGCGGCCCGCGGTGTTGTAGCCGACGGAATTCACGTGGGTGCCCGGCTCGAGCCACTCGCGACGAATGACGGGCTCGGCACTGTGTGTACACGCGCACACGACGTCGCCGGCCGAGACACCCAGTTCAATCGTGTCGTGCCAGTGTGCCCGGTGACCCGACTCTCGCTCGAACTCGTCCGCAAGTGCCTCGGCCTTGTCGGGATCACGCGCCGCGATCGCGATCTCCTCGAACCGTCGGACCCGCGATACCGCGCGGAGATGCGCGCGCGCCTGGACACCAGTTCCGATGACGACGAGAGTCTTCGAGTCTTTTCGGGCGAGCAGGTCGGTGGCGAGCGCCGATCCCGCAGCCGTGCGCGCGGCCGTTATCGCTTCGCCGTCCAGGAGCGCGAGCGGGCTGCCGTTCCCTGAGTCGAACACCACAATCACCGCCTGATGTGTTGGGCGGTCGGTGTTCTTGGGAAAGAGAGAAACAAGCTTGGTCGCCAGCGCGCCCGACGACGGCAGGTACGCCGGCATCGCGGCGAGCAACGCGTCGCGCTCCGGCACGAGGGCAGCGATGCGCGAGGGCATCGAGACACGACCAGCCGAGAGGTCGGCCATGGCCTTTGCGACGGCCTCGCGGAGACGGTCGAGATCGAGGAGTCGCTCTACATCAGAACGCGAGAGGACGAGCACCGCGCGATGTTAGGCGGCGGGAACTTCTTCCTCGTGGCGGCGCACAACGACCGGACCGAGTCGGACCCGCTCGCCGAAGACCTCGGTGCTGACGACGAAACCGGCGAAGATGAGCAGAACGCCGAGAAGCTCTCCCAGGAAGAACGCCCAGGTCATCCCGAAGCGGTTCAGGCCGCTGGTCACGCCGGGAATGAAGCCGCCAAGCGCGATGAGGAGCGTCGCCGGCACGCGCGAGTGCAGCTCGCCGCGAGCCAGCGCGAGCGCCGCGCGGGGCAGTGAAGCGATGAAATTCACCGCCACCGCCAATGCGCCGTAGATCTGTGCGACGACCGGCGGAAGCGCGCGCCGTCCGAGCACGCGCTGCTTCGGCATGAAGACGTACGCGCTGAAGATCGCTCCGACCACGAGCGCGAACGCCCCGATGATGTTGAACGGCCCCGCGAGGATCCGGATGTTTCCCGGGATCGCGCTGCCGACAGGCACGCCCGTGGCGGCATCGAGCGCGTACGGCGCGTCGAGGGTGGCTTGCAGCACGAGCGCAGCGGCAACGACCGAGCCGAGGCCGAGCACCGTGAGAACCAACGGCGCCACCAGAGAACGCGCGCGCCACGTCGCGATCGCGATGGCGACCGCGGCCGCTAGGCACACGACGAGCACCGCGCCGAATGCGGTCGTGTCCTCGGGGTAGCGCCCGCGGATGGCGAACGCGTAGAGCGCACCAAACACGAAGCTCGCGGCGACGAAGTAACCGAATCGTGTTCGCGCCAGAAGGACGATCGTGCCGGCGCCGAGATAGGCAGCCACAAAGAACGCGCCGATCAGGTACCACGCCCGGTACAGGGCCTCGTTCCACCCGAAGGCAGAGCCGAGGAACTCGGTCCCTGCGCTGATGCCGTACCAGAGCAGTCCGACCGCCCATACGAGCTGGAACCCGCGATGCCGCCGCGACCATTGGGCGAGCACGGCGGCCGCGAACACGAAGCTGACGACCGAAGAGAGGAATGGGAGGACGACGTTCGGGCTCACGAGGCGAACATCCGTCGCGCTGCCGCCGAAGTCAAACCCGATGCCCAGATTTGGGTAGGAGCGGCTAACGTAGAAGCATGTGCCGATCGATCAAGACCCTGCGCCGCCCCGACGGTCGCGCCTCCGACGAGGAGATCGCCGCTGCCGCGCTTCAGTTCGTCCGCAAGGTCAGCGGCTATCGCGCGCCTTCCCAGCGCAATACTCAGGCGTTCGACGCGGCCGTGACCGAGGTCGGCCGGGCCTCGCGGCGATTGCTGGAAGCGATCGAACAGTCGCAGAGCGAACCGCGGCCGCGCGCTTCACGGGCCCGCGCGTAATCCAAATGCGGTAGACGCCACTCCACCAGCGAGCCGATTTACTGGACGCTTGGGAGCCCCGACACTCCCCGCAGAGCTCTTCGAGAAGGAGAGGCGACGGTACCGGAAGGGTTGAGGGGCAATCACCGCCGGGCCGGGACGCTTCTCCTTTCTTTTTTGTTCCTTACTTGAGCAGCTCGTCCTGTCGGCTGCGCCTCCATGACTTGCCGCGGGCTCAGGGCTGGTCGACTCGCTCCTCGCGAGTGAATCGCTCGTCGCTCGGCCTTTCCTTACTTAAGCAGCTCGTCCTGTCGGCTGCGCCTCCATGACTTGCCACGGGCTCAGGGCTGTAGGACTGCCGGCAGATAGTGGCTGAGCATCTCCCGTAGCGCCGCGGGGTAATAGGGCTTCGAGAGGAAGGCGGTGCACCCCGCTTCGATCGCCTTGTGCTCGTCCCCCGGTGACGCTGAGGCGGAGACCGCGACGATCGGGACGTTCTTCGCCCAGCTCTCCTTGCGGAGGAGCTTCACGACCGTCCACCCATCGAGCTTCGGAAGCTGAAGGTCCAGCAGAATGAGCTGCGGCCGGTGCTGACGAGCGAGCTCCAGAGCGGCGAAACCATCCGTCGCGACGGCCGCTTCGTGACCGGCGTGCCTCACGATCCGGAGCGCAAGCTCGAGATTGTTCGGCTCGTCCTCCACTACCAGGATCTTCGCCACGCCGCGCTTCCGATCAGGCTTGGTGCGAGGCGAGCGGCAGGTCCAGTGTGAAAGTCGACCCGAGCCCGAGGCCGACGCTGCTCGCGGAGACAGTACCGCCGTGCGCCTCGACGACGAGGCGAGCCACGTAGAGACCGAGCCCGACTCCGATCTTGTCCTTCGTGGACGCTGTCTCCACCCGGCCGTACTTACGGAAGATCACTCCGAGATGCGATCGCGCGAGACCGACGCCCTGGTCCTTCACCAGCACCCGGGCACGGTTCTCGCGCTGTCCGACGGTCACGTGGACCGTCGATCCCGGAGGGGAGAACCGGAGCGCGTTGTTGAGGATGTGCTCGATCGCGGTCCGCAGGCGCTCGGGGTCGGCGTCGACCCATATCGGGTCGGATTCGGCCACGAGCTGCAAGCGATCGCGGTCGGTCTCCTTCACCAGCGTCGCAACGAATTCGGAGAGGTCGAATCGTCCGCGATTCAGCCGGAAGCGCCCCGCTTCGAGCTGTCCGACTTCGAGGACGTCGTCCGCGAATCGTTTGAAGTTGCGGCTCTGACGGCGCAGCTCATCGATCGCGCCGCGCTCGGCCGCGGAAAGCGCGGGTGCCCTGGTGAGATCCGGGATCGCCGACTCGATCTCGCCTGCAGATCGGCGCAGCGTGTGCGCGATAAGGGCCAGCGACTCCTCGCGATGCGCGTCGACGCTCCGGAGCGCGGTGCGCTCGCGACGCACCTGATCGATCAAAAGCGCGAGCATCAGGAAGATCGCGGCCCGGGTGAGTCCGTTCCAGAGGCTTGCCGACAAGAGGACCGACGGACGGGCGAGCAGGTCGGCCCAGATCCACGCCCCCGTCGCCAGGAGCGCGATGAGCACGGCGGATCCGCGCCCGAGCCACCAGCTCGCAAGCCCGATGGGGATGAGATAGAAGATCGCAAACCCGAAGTCAGGCCCGGTCGAGATGTCCACCAGCCAGATGGCGGCCACACCTGCGGCTGCGACAAGGGTGAGCGGCACGACCCGGCCACGGCCCCGTACGTCGACATCAGCAATGCGGCGCGGGACGGTTTGCGCTCGCAGAGCAGGGGTCCGTTGACTCATCCCGCGGCAGTATGACGCTCCTTCGGACGCTTTTGGTCCACTTTCGGTCTCACCTACAGCATTTGGATTAGCCCATGAATATCCCAATGTGTAACGCGAATCGGCCGTCAGAGGGATAGACCCGCCTATACAAAGGTCAGAGACTAATGTCACGATTCGACCCAATGAGGAGGGCCTGAATGCGTCGTTTGCGGACAGTGTCATTGATCATCATGACCGCGCTCTTTGCGGTGAGCTGCGGCGGAGCCGGAGGGCTCCCGGTGCCCGCGACGCAGGATCCCCTCGCGGGTCAGTACATCGTGAACGGCGGAGGCGGCGCTCTCGACAACGTGAAGGCGCTCGCCGACGCGTTTCAGAAGCAGCATCCCGCGATCACCTGGCAGGGGCTTGCCGACGTCGGCTCGAACGCGGGCGTGAACCTCGTCGTCTCCGGTGAGACCGACCTCGGCTACATCAGCCGCGATCTCACCGATGCCGAGAAGATGGCGGGCAAGGTCGAGGCGCTGCCGATCGGCGCCAGCGGTACCGCCGTCGCGGTCGCCGCGAGCAATCCGATCAAGTCGCTGACCAAGGACCAGGTCGCGAAGATCTTCACCGGTGCGATCAGCGATTGGAAGGACGTGGGAGGCACGCCCGGCAAGATCCGGCTCCTCATTCGCGAATCCGGCTCATCGACTCGTAGCGCCTTCGAGGCCTATTTCTTCGACGGAAAGAAGCCGACATACGCGCCGACGGCGGTCGAGGTCACCACGATCGACGAGACCGTGAAGGCGATCAACTCCTTCAAGGAGTCGATCGGTATGGTCACGATGAACGCGACCACTTTCGGAAATGCCACCGTTGCGTTTGTGACGGTCGACGGGGTTGCCGCGAGTCGCGACAACCTCAACAGTGGTAAGTACCAGGTCCGCCGGCCGCTGTACTTCGTCTACCCCACCGACGCCACGAAGATCAAGCCCGCGATCAAGGCTTTCCTGGACTTCGTCAAGGGATCCGAAGGCCAGAAGATCCTCGCGGGCCTCTAGTCCGCACGCCGCCCGCGTGATCGCCAGGGAGGAAGGCTAGCTCGGGCTATGGATAAGCTCTTCGCACCGAGCCTGCTCAGGGCGCTCGTCAGCCGAAACGTGCTGGTGAGCGTCCTTGCGCTCGTGGTGATCGTCGCGGTCGCGATCTACGAGTCGAACCAGCTGATCCTGAGCCAGTTCGCCGACGAGTCCGGCATCCTCGCCGATGTCGCGCTCAACGAGATCACCGACCAGACCGTCCTCGCGACGAACGCGGCGAGCCTCGTGGCCAGCCTCCCGACCACGCGGGAGCTCACCGAGCAGGGCGATGTCGATGGCCTGACGAACTTCCTCCTCGTCGTAAAGGCACGCATCGGAGTCGGCGACATGAGCGTCGGCGACAACAACGGTCGGATCATCGCGGCTGCCCAGGAGCGGACCAGCGAGACCTTCCAGCCGGAGCTCGTCACGCTCGCTCAGGCCCAGGTCCAGCAGTCGGCCGTCCTCTTCGACGAGCCGCAGGGCCTCGTGATCCGCGCCATTTACGTCATCCGCAACGCCAACCAGGACCCGATCGGGATGATGGAGGCGGGCAACGTGCTCGGCTCGGACTTCCTGAAGAGCATCAAGACGCGGTCCGACGCCGACCTTGCGCTGATCTGGAACGGCCAGGTCCGCGCCTCTACCGTCGACTTCGGCGAAAATCCGATGTTCCCGAGCATCGCCGAGGTCGACGCGCAGCAAGGCGACGTCCTCATCCAGAACGTGACGGCGAACAACACGAACTACTACGGCATCTTCCGCGTCCTTCGATCGTCTCGGCAGAATCCCGGCCTCCTCGCCGTTCTGGTCCCCACGGCGAGCGTGGATCAGGCGCAGCGCACGCTCATCGGCGTCCTCGTCCTTCTCGGGCTCGGCCTCGTCGGGATCGTGACGCTGCTCGCCTACCGGACCGCACGCAGCATCACCGAGCCGCTCGGCAATCTCGCGGCGGCGGCGCAGCGCATCGAGGCGGGCGACCTCGCGGCGCGGGTGCGGCAGGTGTCCGCTCATGAGATCGGGACCCTCGAGCGCGCCTTCGACACGATGGCCGCCTCGCTGTACGAACGGGAGCGCGCGCAGCGCGAGTACCTCGACGAGGTGCGCGCGGTGAACGAGGTCGCGGACGCCGTCGTCGGTGTCACCG
>Ga0209155_1000189_pt1 | contig 27365 bp, 31 predicted proteins | sample GraSoiAngelo_122_FD_185879 | JGI IMG/M metagenome (GOLD analysis project Ga0209155, IMG submission 185879) | Grasslands soil microbial communities from the Angelo Coastal Reserve, California, USA - 14_0927_02_20cm (SPAdes) (version 2) | ecosystem: Environmental > Terrestrial > Soil > Grasslands ... | reverse complement strand
GACGGTGAGGGTGCTCCCGAACGCGCGGTGGAAGTCGGTGTCGATGAACACGAACTGATACGCGGAAAGCGACAGCTTCGAGCTGGCCTGGAAGAACGGACCGTCGAGAAAGCTCTGGTAGAGGATGATGACGAGGGGAGCGAGGACGGCGGCAGCCGCCAGCAACACCACCGCCACCCGGCTCCACGACCCGCGGCCCACGGCTACTTCGTCCCGAGCGCTTGCTGCCACTGCTTGAGGAACTCCAGCCGCTTCGCCTGGTCGAGGTAGACGAGGAGCGACGGTCCGACCGGAAGCGGCTTCAACGTCCCGCCCAGCTCCTTGGTCAGCGCCGAGGCGGTGGCCTCGCCTTCGACGTCGTCGCGGATGGAGAAGAGCATCGCCTTCGCCAGCAGCCGCTGCCCGCGCTTCGAGAGCAGGTAATCGAGGAACACCTTGGCGCCGTTCGGGTGCTTGGCGTTCTTCGGAATCAGGGCAATGCGTGACATCACGAGCGTGTAGTCCTTCGGGTACGCGATGGCGATGGAGGGGTCCTTCTTCTGCCGCGCGAGCGCGTACGATCCGAAGATGTTGAATCCAAGCAGGTGCTCTCCCGACCCGATCCGCTCGAGCATCGCCCCGACGCTGGTGTAGAGCTTCACGCCGACGCGGCCGTACGCCCGCTCCGTCTGGGCGAAGTTCGGATCCAGGCGCGAGTCCTGGGTAATGAGGAGGAACCCGATCCCGCTCCGCTCCGGATCGTACGAGGTCACCTTCCCCTTGAAGCGATCGGGATTCGACTCCAGCGCCTTGACGAGGTCCGAGTGCGAGTGCGGCACCTCCTCGGGCTTGAGCAGACGCTTGTTGTACACGAAGACGATGGGCTCGAACGTGGTGGCGAACGCCTCGTTCCGCCAGACGGCCCACTTGGGCAGGTGAGAGGCCTCGGGCGTGGGGTACGCCTGCGCGACCGCGTCGTTGGCGAGCTTGACCTGAAGGTCCATCGCCGAGCTCCAGAGGAGATCGCCCGCCACCGAACCCGCGGCCGCCTCGCTGATCACCCGGTTGTAGAGCTCGGTGCTGTTCATGTCCGTGTACTCGACCGGAATCTTCGGATAGAGCGAGGCGAAGTCCTTGAGCAGCGGCTGCACCAGCGCGGAGTCGGTGGTCGAGTAGATCGTCAGCTTTCCTTCCTGCTCGGCGGCGGAGATGACGTCCTTGGCGGTGCCGGGACGCTCCTCCTCGGCAGCGGTCGCATGACGCGGGATGGCGACGCAGAAGAGCAGGAGTGCGAAGGCGAGCGCTCGAGTGGGTTGCCGCATCGGGTTCCTCCAGGCAGCAGTTGTCGTGGCATCATAGGGACGCTCGCTTTCATATCCCTTTCATGGGTCCGATGCGGCTGCTTCTGGTCGAGGACAACGAAACGCTCGCCGCCAACGTGGCGAAGACCTTCCGGGCAAAAGGCTACGCCGTCGATGCGGTGGGCACCGCCGATGACGCGCGCGCCGCCTTGGGGACGCAGCCCTATGACCTCTTGATCCTCGACCTTGGTCTGCCGGACGGCGACGGGCTGGACCTGGTCCGGCGGCTGCGGCGCGCGAGATCGCGGCTTCCCGTCCTGGTGCTCACCGCCCGCGCTTCGCTGCAGAGCCGGGTGACCGGGCTGAACACGGGGGCGGACGACTACCTCGTCAAACCGTTCGCCCTCGAGGAGCTGGAGGCACGGGCGGGAGCCCTGATCCGCCGTGGCGTGGGCGGTTCTGGCGCGGTCCTCAGCCACGGCCGGCTGACGCTCGACACCGCCGGACGGATCGCGGCGCTCGAGGGTGTCGCCCTCGACCTCCCCCGGCGGGAGCTCTGCCTTCTGGAGCTGCTTCTGCTCCGGGCCGGGCAGGTGGTGCAGAAGCAAGTCCTGCTGGAGAAGCTCTTCTCCTACGACGAGGACGCCGGCCTGAACGCGATCGAGATTTACGTGCACCGGCTGCGCAAGAAGCTGGAGCCCGCCGGGATCCGCATCCGCACCATCCGCGGTCTCGGATACCTCCTGGAGAACCCGTGACCCGCCGCCGGTCGCTTCGCGCTCAGCTGCTCTGGTGGCTGCTGGTGCCGCTCGGCCTTCTCTGCCTGGCCGGAGCCGCAGCGGCCTGGTTCACGGTGCGCGACGCCATCTACGCCGCCTACGACAAGACGCTCTCCGCGGCAGCCCTGGACATCGCCGACCACCTGCGCATGGTGGGGACGCGCCCGGAGATCGATCTGCCGCCCGTCGCGCTGGAGATGCTCGATACCGTCGATCAGGATCGCGTCTTCTACTCCGTCTCCTGGCGGTCGTCCCAGGGCGACGCGTTCATGACCGGCTACGAGGACCTGCCGCGGCCGCCCGACTCGGTGCCGGGCAAGGCGATCTTCTACGACGCGCACTACCGGGGCGAGCGCATCCGCGTCGCGGCGCTCTTCACCGCCATGCCGGCCTCGCCCCCGGTCACCGTCGTGACGCAGGTCGCAGAGACCATCGGCGGCCGCGCAGCGCTGATCAAGACGATCCTCGTACACGCGCTCGGGCAGCAGCTGCTCCTGCTGGTGCTGGGAGGGGCGCTGGTCTGGTTCGGCGTGACGCGGGGCCTCGCTCCCCTGCGCGAGCTCAGCGCCGAGGTGGCGCGGCGCACCGCGAGCGATCTCGCGCCGTTGCCTCCGCACCACGGCCCTGAGGAATTGTCCCCGCTGATCGACGCCGTCGATCAGCTGATGACTCGCGTCCGCGAAGCCATCGCCGTGCAGCGACGCTTCATCGCCGACGCGTCGCACCAGCTCCGCACTCCGCTTGCCGTGCTCCGCACGGAGGCGGAATCGGCGCTGCGCGAAGAGGAACCGGCGGCCATGCGCCACGCGCTCGCGCAGCTCCGCGACCATTCGCAGGCCACCAGCCGCCTCGCCAGCCAGCTCCTGTCGCTCGCGCGTGCGGAGCCGGCGGCAGACCTGCGCGCCAACTCCGAGCTCGTGGACCTTTCCGCGCTGGCCCGTGAAACCTGCGCCACGCTGGTGCCGGAAGCGCTCTCCCACGGCGCCGACCTGGGGTTCGAGGACGGAGGAACCGCGGTCATCCGCGCGCAGCCCGTGCTGCTGCGCGAGCTCCTCGCCAACCTCATCGACAATTCGCTGCGGTACGCCCGGGGAGCGACGATCACCGTGGGAGTGGCGCGGCAGGACCCGGGCGTCCTCCTCTCCGTCGAGGACAATGGCCCGGGAATTCCGCCGGAAGAGCGAGCGCGGGTGTTCGACCGTTTCTACCGGGTGCGCGGAACACCGGGAGACGGCGCCGGGCTTGGTCTGGCCATCGTCCGCGAGATCGCGCAGCGGTACGGCGGAGCGGTCGCGCTCCTCGACGGCGCAGGCGGAAGAGGCCTGCGCGTCGAGGTGTCGTTTCCGGCTGCCGTCGCGTCGACGAGGGCCGGAGCAGCCTGACCGTCGCTCAGAACGCAGCCTGCGACTGCAACACGATCGCCTTCTGCGAAGGGGTCCTCTCGATGACGCCGTTCGGGACGTTGCTGCTGAACTCGAGTTGCAGCTTGGCGTTGTGCTTGACGAAGTAGTAGTTCACTCCGCCCGCCGCCCGGAACGAGCTGTTGTTCTTCGGGTCGCTGTTGAACCAGAGGATGTTTACCTGAGGGTTGATGGGTCCGATCCGGTACCCGATCTCGCCGCCGATGCCGTTGCCCGTTCGGGGCCGGTTCGGGCCGTAGTCCCAGCGGTAGATGCCCACGCCCGTCGCGAACTCCTGGTCGCCCGGCAGCGCGAGATTGACGAAGACGTCTGCCGCCATCGCGGAGTAGCCATAGTAGTTCGTCGTCGTGCCCTGCCGGTCTCCGGAGTGCGGCTGGTATTGCCCGCCGATGCCGACGTTGATGCGCGACTTCCCGTCCATGTAGATCCCCGGGAACGAGTACCCTGTCTCCTCGCCGACGAAGTTGTAGCGGATCATGCCCGCCACTTCCGGGGTGCCCTGCGGGTTCACCGGCGGCGGGGGCGTTCCCGTCGCCGGCGCGATGAAGCGGTTTCCCTCGTAAACGCCGCCGCGCAGGTAGATGCGCCGGTCGAGCAGCAGGCCGCGGAACTGAATGCCGGTCTCTCGCGAGCCGCGCGCCAGCGGGTAGAAGAGGATGTCGCCGGGTCCCTCCACTGCCTGCACCTGGGTGTTGGAGGCGAGCGAGCCGCGCGTCAGCGGCATGTAGAGGAACCCCGCCTCGATGTTGATGTCGGGGAACGGCTGATACCCGACGTACAGGTCCTGCACGAACTCGGTGCCCGTCGATCCGCCGTAGTTCCCGCGCGCCCCGAACCTGGGCGAATCGAGCATCATGTAGAAGGTGAAGTACTTGTAGGCGATACCCGAAGTGATCAGGCGCGCGCGGCGGATGAAGAAGTCGTGATTGTAGTGGCCGGTCGGCGACGCCAGGTTGTTGGGCGCCCCGTCCCAGTCGCCCTCGTAGCGCGCCTGCAGCTGTACGTTGACGTTGAGGTTCAGGTCAGGGGTTCCCGTCTCTACCTTGATCGCGAACGCCCGCGACGATGCGAGCAGCACGGCGACCAGCATGAGGTTCTTGGTCCTGGTCATGGAGGGTTCCTTTCGGGCGCCGTCCTCGGGCCCGCGACCCTCACATTGCCAGCCGTCCCTTTCGTGACCCTGTCATCCGGCGCCGCGGATGATGTTTGCGAAGTCCTCGCCCTTCAGGCTCGCGCCGCCGACCAGCGCCCCGTCGATGTCCGGCTGGCCGAGCAGATCTTTGGCGTTCTCGGGCTTGACCGATCCGCCGTACTGGATGCGCACCGAGTCGGCGATCCGGGCGCCCGCCAGATCGCGCAGCAAGCCGCGGATCTGCGCATGGACCTCCTGCGCCTCCGCCGTGGTCGCCGTCTTCCCCGTGCCGATCGCCCAGACCGGCTCGTAAGCGATGGTGCAGGCGCCGATGGCGTCGCCGCCCATGCCGGCGAACGCGCCGCGCACCTGTCGCGAGACCACCTCCCAGGTGCGGTTCGTTTCCCGCTCCTGCAAGGTCTCGCCTACGCAGACGATGGGATGGAGCCGCGCGTCGAGAGCCGCCCGCACCTTGCGGTTGACGCCCTCGTCGGTCTCGCCGAAGTACTGGCGGCGCTCGCTGTGACCGAGGATGACGCCTTGGCAGCCGATCTCCCAAAGCATCGGCGCGCTCACTTCGCCGGTGAACGCGCCTTGCTTCTCGTGGTGACAGTTCTGCGCGAAGAGCTGGATGGCGGAGCCCTGCAGGGCCTGCTTCACCGCCGCCAACGCCGTAAACGGGGGCGCGACCGCGACCTGCGCTTGCGTGGTCACCTTCTGCTGCAGCTCCCGCACGAGCTGCACCGCCTCGGCGGAGGTCTTGTGCATCTTCCAGTTTCCGCAGATGAACTTGCGACGCGTCATTCGTCCAGCACCTTGATCCCGGGAAGCTCGCGGCCTTCGAGGAACTCGAGCGAGGCGCCGCCGCCCGTGGAGACGTGGGTGACCTTGTCCGCGAGCCCCATTTCGGCGATCGCAGCCGCCGAATCGCCGCCGCCGACCACCGTCCGCGTGCCCCGCTTCGTCGCCTCCGCCAACGCCTCGGCGACGGCGCGCGTGCCCGGCGCGAATTCCGACACCTCGAAGAGTCCCATCGGACCGTTCCAGAAGATGGTCTTCGCGCCGACGATCCTCTGCCGGTACAGCTCGCGCGTCTTCGGGCCGATGTCGAGCCCCAGCATTCCCTCCGGGATCTGCGCCAGCGTCTGTACCGCAACGCCGCTCTTCGGCTCCTTGGCGACCACGTGGTCGGCCGGCAGCAGCACCTCGACGCGCGACTGCCCCGCCTTCTCCAGGATGCGCCGGGCGACGTCGATCTTGTCCTTCTCCACGCGCGACGCGCCCACCGGCACCCCGCGCGCGGACAGGAACGTGTACGCCATCGCGCCGCCGATCAGGAGCGCGTCCACCTTCCCCATCAGTTGATCGATCACCTTGATCTTGTCGCTGACCTTCGCGCCGCCGAGGATGGCGAGGTACGGTTTTGCCGCTCCCTTCAGCAAAGGCTGCAGGTTCTTCAGCTCGGCGGCGACGAGAAAGCCCGCCCCCCGCTGCGGCACGTGCTTCACCATCCCCACCGTCGAGGCGTGCGCCCGGTGCATGGTCCCGAAGGCGTCGTCCACGTAGGCGTCGCAGAGCGAAGCCAGCTCGCGCGCGAAAGCGTCGTCGTTCGCCTCTTCCTCGGGATGGAACCGCAGGTTCTCGAGCAGGAGCACCTGCCCTTCGCGGAGCTCGCCGACCAGCTTCTTCACGCCGTCGCCGACGCAGTCGTCCGCGAAGATGACGTCCTGTCCGAGCAGCTGCGAGAGCCGCGCTCCCGCCGGCTCCAGCGACATCTCCGGCACCACCTTGCCGTCCGGTCGGCCAAGGTGCGAGGCGAGGATCACCTTCGCCTTCTTCCCGATGGCGTACCGGATCGTCGGTAACGCCGCCTGGACTCGGGCGTCGTCCTTCACCTTGCCCGTCTTCTTGTCGAGCGGAACGTTGAAGTCGACGCGGATGAACAAGCGCTTCTGTCCGATGTCGAGCTGCTCGATGGACCGGATCATCCGGCCTCACATTTTGCCGCCGATGAACAGCGATACGTCGACCATGCGGTTCGAGAAGCCCCACTCGTTGTCGTACCAGCCGAAGATCTTCACGAACTTGCCGTCGTCGGCGACGGCGGTCTGCGTCGCGTCGAAGATGCAGGAGGCGGGATTGCCGTTGTAGTCGACGGAGACGGTCTGCTCGGTGTTGTACTGGAGCACGCCCTTGAGCTTTCCCTCGGCGGCGGCCTTGAAGGCGGCATTGATCTCCTCCACGGTGGCCTTGCGCGAAAGCTCCGCCGTGAGATCGACAAGCGAGACGTTCGGCGTCGGTACCCGGATGGAGGTGCCGTTCAGCTTCCCCTTCAGCTCGGGGATGACTTCGCCGATCATCTTCGCGGCGCCCGTGGACGACGGAATCATGCTCAGGGCGGCGGCCCGCGCGCGGCGCAGGTCCTCGTGGGGGAGATCGAGGATGCGCTGATCGTTGGTGTAGCTGTGGATGGTGGTCATCAGGCCACGCTCGACGCCGAAGCTGTCCATCAGCACCTTGGCCATGGAAGCGAGGCAGTTGGTGGTGCAGCTCGCGTTCGAGATGATGGTGTGCTTCGCGGGATCGTACTTCTCGTGGTTGATCCCGTAGCAAAGCGAGAGGTCCTGCCCCTTCCCCGGCGCGGAGATGATCACCTTCTTCGCCCCCGCCTTGAGATGCTTCTCGGCATCCGGCCGGTTGGTGAAGCGGCCGGAGCATTCCAGCGCGACTTCGACGCCGTGCTCCTTGTGGGCCAGCTCTCCCGGATCGCGCCTCGCCGACACCGCGATCTTCTTGCCGTTGATCACCACCGCGTCCTCGGTCGAGTCGACCGTGCCGTCGAAAATCCCGTGCACGGAGTCGTACTTGAAGAGGTGGGCGAGCGTCTTCGGCTTGTCGATGTCGTTGATCAGGACGACGTCGAGGCCCGCACGGCGCTTGAGCGCGGCGCGCAGGATGTTGCGACCGATCCTGCCGAAGCCGTTGATGGCGAAACGAGCCATGTAGAAGCCTCCTTGGGGGAGGCACAAATAGGCTCGGAACTGCGGAGCGTCAAGGCGACTTGGAGCGCCTGTCTACGCTGCTCCCTTGCGCTCCGCCTGCAAGTCCTGCGTGATCAAATCGATCAGCTCCGTCGAGAGCGCGAGTAGCTGGCGCGGCGTGTAGCCGTTCTCGCGAAGCTCCTTGTAGAAGGACCTGGCGAGAATGCGCGCGCCGGCGGCGCGATCGATGCTGGGGATGGATCCGTCTGCGCCGCTGGCGCTGGGGGCCGTTCCATCCTGGGGGAGGAGCTTCTCAGACACGAGAGACCTCGTTTGGGGCTACGTGTATCCGGGAATGGTCTGCAACTGCTTTGCCGGAATCTGAACTACAAGAAAATCGGTAGTTTGCAAGGGTCAAACGTCGAATGCCGCGCTGCGGTGCGAATGGGAAGCGTCGCTTTCGCGACGTTTGGCGGTGCGAGCCGCGTAACCGGATTCGCACCGCGCCGCGTCGTCCTCGGATTGCCGGATCCATGCGCGATCCCTAACGTGACGGGCGCATGAAGCTGCTGGTCAGGCAGGCGGGCGGCGCTCAAGCCCTGACGGTTGGGAGCCAGAAGGAGTTCCTGCAGCTCTGGAACAACGGCGTCATCGCTCCCGACGATCTCGTCCAGCGCGGCGAGCAATGGGTGCGCGCCGATCAGCTGCCCTGGATCCGCGGGATGACCGCCGAGCGGAAACGCGACGGCCGACGGCTGTTCTGGATCACGCTGGCGCTGATGCTGCTGGGGCTCGCGGGCGTCCTCTGGATCCAGACGCACGCCGGTTTCGTGGCGCGCAAGTCGGGCGCGGTGCCGCCGGGCGCCGTGCACGCAGTGCCGCGCTGAAGCTGTGGTACACACGGCCGCATGCCGACGAAGGCGATCTGGGAAGGGAAGGAGTGCGACGTCCGCGTCGACACGGACCTGGAAGCCAACTGGAGCGTCAGCATCCTCTCCGGCGAGTACGACCCGGTCAGCCTGATCAGGCGGCCCGCGGCGCCGGTGATCATCAAGCTGCGCGCGAAGACGCGGTGGCTGGCCATGGAGGCGGGGCTCAAGGCGCTCAAGGCGCAGGGCAAGATCAGCGACTTCACGATCGAGCCGCGGCCGCAGGCCGAGCTCGAGGCAGAGGCGGCGGAAAAGGCGAGGCTCGCCGCGAAGAAGGCCGCTGGCGCGAAGCCCGCCACCGAAGAGGAAGAAGAGGCCTAGGTCACCGCACGGTGAACGCGTAAGCGGCGCCGACTCCCGCGATGTAGATGCGACCTTTCGCGACAATGGCAGCGTTGAACCGCGTCAGCGATCCGAGCGCCGAGCTGGTGAAGATCGGCGCCCCCGTTTCGGCGTTGAACGCGAGCAGCTGGTTGTCGCCTCCGGCGCTTGGGATCCAGATCATCGACTCAAGTCCGCTACCCGTCGTGGTCGCAATGGGCGAACCCCTTCCGTTGACGTTGGCGCACCAGGCGGTAGTTACGCCTGGCGGAGATCCGGCCGAGATGCGAAGCGCCACAAGTCCGCTTGCGCCGGGGCACGACGAGCCGGTCGCAGGAAACGCGAGCAGTGTTCCCGAAGGAGTGGCGACCACCGCGGGGGCAGTGATCACCACGCCGTTGGCGACTCGGATGGCCTGACCGGAGCCGATGCCACCCAGGCGATCGCGATCGGTGAGATGAAGCCGTCCATCTTTCCCGAGCGTGGCGACGTAATGCGCGGAACCGACGTCGAACGGAACCGCGCCACCAGTCCCGATGTCCGCGTCCTTGGAGTCGAGGTCTGCCCAGTCGGACGGCGCGTAATAGTCGGCGGCATTGGCGGAGAACGACGGCCCCGGCGCGAGCTTGAGGATGGCCTCCCCTCCGTCCCAAGTGGAGAGGCCGATGGTGTTCCCGGTCGCCACGAACAGCGAGCCGCCCATCGCCGCGACGCCGGAGACCGCCCAGATTCCTCCGCCATGCCCCGTGTGATACGCCACTGGCGGACGCGGTCCCCGGTGTCGAATCCAATGACCCAGCCGGCGTAGTTTCCGCAATCCCCGAAGTGCCCGCCGTAGGGAACGTAAAGAGTGCCATCCACGAGGGCCAGCGCGCCGCGCTGATTCTGGATGCGCGCGTCGAAACCCGAGACTGCGGATTGGACATCGATGGGCGTGTCGGAAGTGCCCCCGTCCGGCAGCGAGAGCGTGAAGATGCGGTGGCGCGCGCCGGAAGTCATCGCGGCAACGAAGACCAACCTGCGCCCGGCGTCGATGACGGGAGTGCCGGTGATGCCGAGCGGATCGATGTTGCCGCAGGGGAGCTCGAACCGCGAGGCGGGAGCGGCGAGCGTCCGCGACCAGATCCGCGAGCCGGTCAACGGATCGAGCGCGATCACCTCGTTGTTCTGGGTGGCGATGAGCAGCAGGTCCTGTCCACCCTCGCCCCCGTCCCAGTACAACGGTTGGGCATAGACGGTGCCAGCGAACGAGGCGGTGAAGGCCGAATCCTGACGGAGCCGCGCTGCTGCGGCGCGGGTCAGCGATGGATCGACGTACACGCCGCTGCGCGCCGCGTCGTTGTGGTGCTGTAGAACGGAAGCGCGGACACCGGCAGGAAGGTGATCGGTCGTGTGCGGCGGACCCTGGGCGTTCCTGGTACAGCCAATGGCTGCGCAGACGATGACGCAGAGCGCCCTCACGACCCGACGGTTACGACGGAGCTTCGCGAGCGTCAACGGGAACAACCGTCAGATGCGTGTGGTACATCGACACCATGAGAGTGGAAGCGATGTTCGGGCAGATCCGCTCGCTCACGGCGCAGGTGCGCAACCCGCACTTGAGGACTCTGCTCTTCGCATTTCTCGACGACGACACGCTGGTGCCGGCCTTCCTGCGCGCGCCCGCCGCGAAGAGCATCCATCACGCCTATCCCGGCGGGCTCTGCGAGCACACCCTGTCGGTGATGCAGCTGGGCTGGCGGGCCTGCGATCACTACCCGCAGCTCGACCGCGACCTGGTCACCGCGGGGTGCCTCTTGCACGACTTTGGCAAGGCCCGGGAGATCTCGCCGGAGCCCGGGTTCGAGTACACCGACGAAGGCAAGCTCGTCGGCCACCTCATCCTCACCTGCCAGCTCGTTCGCGAGAAGGCAGCGCGCATTCCGGGATTTCCGCGCGAGCTGGAATGGCGGGTCACTCACCTGATCGCAGCCCACCACGGCCGGCACGAGTACGGCAGCCCGAAGGAACCGGCCACGCTGGAGGCGATGGTTGTCCACGCCGTCGACGAGCTGGACACGCGGACGAGCTCGTTCGCGCAGCTCTTTGCCGCCGCCGAGGGCCCCTGGACGGACCGGAAGAACCTCTACGGGAGGCAACTTCTGGTACCTGCCGCTCCGGTCGAGGACGACCGCCGGCTCGAAGGCGCGGGCCTCTACCGAGAGGTGGAGTGATGCAGCCGTTCCAGCGCACCGCCGCGGTCTTCGACATCGACGACTCGCTGCTGGACGGCAACGCGGGAACCATCTTCACCTGGTTCCTCTATTCGAACCGGGAGATGGTGCCGTCGGTCCGCTCGCAGGTGCCGCGCGCGCTCTACGAGTACGCCCGCAAGCGGCTGAGCGAGGCCGACATGGTGGCTCTCGGATCGCGCTGCCAGCAGGGAATCCGCGCGGACCGCCTGCGCGACCTCGCCCGCCGGTGCTTCGACCGGCACGTGAAGAAGCGCGTGACCCAGCAGGGTCTGCGCACGGTGCGCCGTCACCTGTTGATGGGCCACCTGATCCTCGTCGCCTCCGGCTCGCCGCAGTTCATCATCGACGAGCTGGGCCGCTTCCTTCACGCGCACGAGGCAGTGGGAACGCGCGCCGTGATCCGGGGAGGCCTCTCTACAGACGAGCTGGTTCCGCCCATCGTCTTCCGCGAAGGAAAGCGCGAGCGCGTGAAGGAAGTCCTCGCGCGCCACGGCATCGACGTGGGCCGCTGCTACCTGTACTCCGACTCGGTGGCCGACACTCCGCTCTTGGAGGAGGTCGGCCACCCGGTGGTGGTCAATCCCAAGCCGGCCTTCAGGGCCGAAGCGCTCCGCCGCGGCTGGGAAGTGGTGGAATGGAAGGGCCGCTGGAAGACCGAATCGCCCGAAGACGCCCTCAGCGAGGAATGGCTCTCCTGGGAAGGCTAAGAGCAAAAGCGTTGATCTGAAGAGCGATCCTACTTTTCAGCGGAAAACCCGGACTCGGCGATGGCCTTGTCCAGATCGGCGCGTTTCACTTTGGCGTCGTCGTAGGTGACCTTCACCTCGCGCTTGTTCTTGTCCGCCGCGACGCCGCTGACTCCCTTGACGTCCTTGAGCGCCGCCTCGGTGCGCGCCGCGCAGCCGCCGCAGTGCCATCCGGACACCTTGATGGTGTCCGTCTTCTCGGCCGCGAACGCGCCGAACGACAGCAAGGAGGCGAGCAGCGAACCGGCGATGAGCTTCCTCATTGGCTCCCTTTCTGGATGTTTGACGCGCCAGGACGGGATGGATTCAAGTCAATCCACCGGGCAGGCGCAAGGCATTGCGCGCGTTGGTGGTCGTGGCGCGCCCAAGCTCGTCCGGCGGCAGGCCGCGCAGGCTGGCGAGCGCTGTCGCCGTCAGCGCCACGTAGGCTGGCTCGTTGCGCTTTCCCCGGTGGGGGACGGGTGCGAGAAAGGGGCAGTCCGTCTCCACCAGGATCCGATCCAGCGGGGCCCTGGCAGCGGCGTCGCGGATCGGTTCCGCGTTCTTGAACGTGAGCACGCCGGAGAAGCTCAGGTACAGGCCGAGCGCGAGGTAACGCTGCGCCGCACGCCAGCCGCTGGTGAAGCAGTGGATGACGCCGCCGTCTGGCCCCAACTCTGCCCGCAGGATCTCCGCCGTCTCCACGTCGGCCTCGCGGGTGTGCACGACCAGCGGCTTTCCGAGCTCCCTTGCCAGCCGGATCTGCCGGACGAATACCGACCGTTGCACGTCGCGCGGGGAGCGATCGTAGTGGAAATCGAGACCGCATTCCCCGACGGCGGTCACGTCGCTACCGCTACACAGCCGGCGCAATTCGTCGAAGTCCGTGTCCGTCGCGCTGGCTGCGTCGTGTGGGTGGATTCCCGCGGTGGCGGAGAAGAACGAGCGGTCGGTCTTCGCCAGGCCGATCGCGTCCTGCGCACCCGCCATCCCGGCGCCTTCGCGCCACTGCCCGACAGCCACCACGTGGACGAGCCCTGCCGCCCTGGCGCGGCCGATCACCTCGTCGCGGTCCGCGTACCCGTCGAGGTGCGCGTGCGCGTCAATCAGCACTGGCCTGCACCTCGACCAGCAGCTCTTCGCAGAGCTGCTTCAGCTCGGGCGGGCCGTCCGCGGCGAGCTTGCCGAGAAGATCGAGCGCAGCTGGCGTCGCCAGCTCCGCGAGACCCTCCGCGGCATCCATCCGCAGGTCCTCGGGCACATCGGGATCGCCGGCGATCGCCTGCAGACGCTCTTCGGCCCCCGTGGCCTTGAGCCTCCCGAGCGCACGGATCGCCGCACCCCTTGCCGGATCGCCATCGGTCTCCGCCAGCTCGGTGAGCACGGGGATCGCATCGTGCACGGCGAGGCGCCCCGCCCACTCCGCCGCGAGGGGCCGGTCGTCGCCGTCCGATTCGAGGCGCGAGATCAGGTGGGCACCGCCGCGCGGATCCCCGAGACGGGCCAGCGCGGCCGCGGCGAGCGTGCGATCGAAGTCCCCGAGAGATTCTTCCTCGAACATCGCGGCGATCGCCGGGACCGCCGCGGCGTCGCCCAGCGACATCATCGCGGACAGCGCCTCCTGGCGTCGGTGATCGTCGCGGAGCGCGGCTTGAAGCTCGGAAAGCCCTGCCGGGTCCTGCACGTCCGACAGAGCGCAGGCGGCTGCGAAGCGCATCGACTCCTCGGCAGACTGCACCACGGCGCGGACCCGGGCGCGCGCGGCATCGCCCGGGATGCGGATGGCCGACCAGACAGCGGCGATGCGCACCTGGGGCACGCGGTCGGTGAGCAGCGCGAGGACGCCCTGCTCGCACTTCGCCAGGTTCTCGGCTTTGCGCAGAAGGCGGACCCCGGAGAGCGCGACCACGCGCACGAGCGGTTCCGGATCTTCCAGGAGGTGGGGAAGCCGCGGCGCCAGGATTGTTGCTGCGTCGGCGTCGCCGGAGCGCCAGCGCTCGATCAGCGCACGGGCGGCGTCCACGCGCAACGCCCCGTCGGCCGAATCGAGCGCCTCGCCCGCATCCATCTCCGGCTCCGGTGGCGGGGCCGCTGCGGGCTGCGCGTCCTTCCTGCCGAACAGCGAAGAGAGCAGTCCCATCACTTCACGGGGGAGCCCGGCTTCACGTCGCCGGGCAGCTCGATGGCCGTATGCTCGCGATCACCTCCGCTCGCATAGAGGACCATGCCGTGGGAGACGAGTCCCTTGCCGAAATCACGTGGGGGCAGGTTGGCGACGACGCAGACCACCTTTCCTGCCAGCTCTTCGGGAGCGTAGGACTGCGCGACGCCGCTGACGATCGTGCGGGGCGTGGCTTCGCCGAGATCGATCGTGAGCTTGATCAGCTTGTCCTTCTTCGGCACGCGCTCCGCGGCGAGGATTTTGCCGGCGCGCAGATCCATCGTCGCAAACTGCTCGATGGTCAGCTCGGGCACAACCACCGCCTTCGCCGGAGGCGGAACCACCGCCGAAGGCGGAACGAATCGCGAGGAAAGCTCACTGACCTCGGCGTCTTCGACTTTTCGAACGAGCGGCCGGGGCTCTCTGATCGCGGCGTTCTCCAGCGGCTTGAAGTCGCCCCAAGTCAACTCCGCCCCGCTCTGCTCCTCCACTCCCCGCGCAAACCGCGGCACGATGGGCGCCAGCCATCGCGCGCAGAATCGCGCCACGTTCACCGCCAGCGTGAGCTCCTCGAGCGCCGCCTCGCGGTCCGTCTTCAGCTTCTCCCACGGCTTCTGCGCCTGCAGACGCTGGTTGGCCGACGACGAGAACTCCAGCACCTTCTGGACGACGGTGCGCGTGTCGCACCGCTTGTAGAGCTCGCTGATCTCCCGCTCCACGGTGCGCGCCTGCTGGAAGACATCGGACGACGCCGCGCGCGTGAGCTTTCCCCCGTTCTTCCAGACGAGCGACAGCGCCCGGTTGGCGAGGTTCCCCACGTTGGCGAGGAGCTCCCCGTTCACCCTGTTCTTCAGCTCGTTGAACGAGAGGTCGATGTCGCTCGGCGTCGGCCCGAGGTTCGCGGCATAGAAATACCGCAGCCACTCCGGATCGAGCCCGGCGTCCAGGTACTCCCGCACGTTGAGGAAGGTGCCGCGCGACTTGCTCATCTTCGCGCCTTCCACCGTGAGCATGCCGTGCACGTGGACCCGCGCGGGCTCCTTCCAGCGTGCAGCGTGCAGCATCGCCGGCCAGAAGAGCGTGTGGTGGTACACGATGTCCTTGCCGATGAAGTGCACGAGGTCGCAGTCGGCGTCCGCGCCCCAGAACTCCTCCACCCTGCGGCCGTGGTCCTGACACCACTTGTCGGTGCTCGAGAGGTACCCGATTGGCGCATCCAGCCAGACGTAGAAGTACTTCGTCTCCTCGCCGGGAATCCGGAACCCGAAGTACGGCGCGTCGCGGGAGATGTCCCAGTCGCGGAGCGGCTCCGCCAGCCATTTGTCGACGAAGTTGCGGATCTCCGGCTGCAAGCGCCCTTCGCTGCGCGTCCAGCCGCGCAGCCATTCCTGGTACTTGGAGAGCTTGACGAAGTAGTGCGGCGAGGTGCGCCGTTCGAGGTTGGTGTTCCCGCAGATGGCGCAGCGGGGATTCTTCAGCTCGGTGGGCTCGTACGTGCTGCCGCAGTTCTCGCAGGAATCGCCGTACTGGTCCTTGGTCCCGCAGACCGGGCACTCGCCTCGGATGTACCGGTCGGGGAGGAACCGCTTGTCGACCGAGCAGTACACCTGCTCGACGTCGCGCTTCTCGATGGCGCCATCGGCGCGCAGCGCCTCGTAGATGCGGCGCGTGTGCTGCTCGTTCTCCGGTGAGTGCGTCGTATAGAAGAGATCGAACCCGATCTCGAACGCCTTGTAGTCCTCGGCGTGCTCGCGCTGGATCCGGGCGATCCACTCCTCGGGCGCGACCCCCGCCTTGCGCGCGCTGATCTCGATCGGAGTCCCGTGCGTGTCGTCGGCGCAGATGAAGATGCATTCGGTCCCCATGGCGTTCATCGCCCGGACGAAGACGTCGGTCTGGACGGACTCGACCATGTGGCCGAGATGGAGGCTGCCGTTGGCGTACGGCAGCGCGTGGGTGACGAGCATGCGGGAAGCCATCAGGGTTGTTTCATACCGGCGCTTGTTGAACGCCACAAGCATCGCCGCCAAGCTGCCTACGGCGGCCGGCCGCTACCTGGCGCACACCTCGAGGAGGAGTCGCTCCATCGACAACCGCGGATCCGCCCCGTTCTTCAGCTCGAAGTCGACCTCCGCGCAGCGGATCAGCGCGCGCCTCCAGAATGCCCGGGGTCTCCGGCGCGCCCGCTTGTACCCCAGCCAGGCCACGAACGGATGCGGGACCTTCTGCTTCTTCGCCGACAGCTCGCTCTCCAGCGCCGGAAACAGCTTCGCCTGGAACTCGTTGTATCCGAGCTCCCGGGGTCCGGCGTCGGCATATCGTGAGCTGTCCGCCAGCGCCTTGCGCACCGCGCTGGCAACGCCGCCGAGGAACGGCAGCGCGACCGCGGAAGCGTTCGCCCTCCTGCGCAAGTCGTCGCCGAAGAGCTGCAGCGCCTTGGCGGCGTCGCCCTCGCCCACCGCTTCCGCGAGCGCGAAGAATTCCTCCTCCCGCACCGGCGCCACGACCGCCTCGACGTCCTCCCGGACGATCTGCGCGCGATCGCCCACGTAGAGCGCGAGCTTCCGCAGCTCGGAGGCGATCAGCCGCAGGTCGTCACCCAGCCGGTCCTTCAGCTCCAGCTCGGCGTCGCGCGCCAGCCTCTTCTTCAGAGGACCCAGCTCGTCGGCGACGATGGGCGAAATGTCCAGCGTGTCGATCGAGCGCCCGCGCCGTTCCGCGCGGCGCCGGACGTGCGCCCCCTTCTCCTGCGCGAGACGGACGAGCGCGTGTTTCGGGGGAAGCGACTCCGCCACCAGGATCAGGTGCGTCTTCGGTGGCAGGCCCCGTTCCACGGCGCGGACGAGGGCCTCGAGGTCGTCCGGCGGCGCCACGATGTTCTGGGCGAGCGCCCAGGAGGACAGCTCCTGCAGCCAGCTCTTGTCCCCTTCCTCGGGCGACGCCCCGAGGTCCTTCCGCCATTTCGCGGCGGACGCTCCGGTCTTCGATCCGAATGCCACGTCCGCGGCGGCCCAACCCGCGGGCCGCACCAGGTGCAGCAACCTGCGCGCCGCGTCGCGCTGCCGCTTGCCTTGCCAGAGGTCGCGCACCCGCGAGAGCTCGCGCGGGGCGTCGACTTCCTCGGCGAAGGCGTCGGCGCCCTCCACCACCACCGCTTTCGGTGCCGCGAACATCGCCACGGTGACGAGGTGCGAGGCGATCTCGCGCGCTCCCGCCGCCGCATCGACCACCACGAGGTTCAGCGCGCGATCCTTCTCCGGCACGATCGCATCCGCCAGCTCGCGGGCGCTGGTGCGCGCCAGGTACTCGTCACCCTCGATCAGCGTGACGGCACGGGCCTTTCCGGAGGTTGCCTCCTCGATCAGCTCCGCCATGTCAGCCACGGCGAAGCTCCCGGGTACCCAGCAGGAGGCGCTCGAGCTGCAGCCTGCCGTTGCCGTTCTGACGCAACGCCTCGATCACGTCGGCGCAGAGCGTCGCCTGTCCGAGCAGCGCACGCGGCGCCACACGGGTGGAGATTTCCTTCGCCCTGCCCGCCAGCTCGGGCAGCTCCGGAGCTGCTCCCGCGCTGCAGACGAGCAGATCGCGCGTCCAGGCGTGGACCGCCTCGGCCACGGCCAATGCGGCATCGCGATCGCCGTACGCCTCGGCGAGATCGAGCGCCTCGCGCTCGTCCCCGGCCCCGAGGGCGTCTTCCACCTGCCCGAGCACCTTCCGCCATTCGCCTTCCGCCTCGAGCACGCGCGAGAAGCTTCCGCCGGCGCGCGCGGCCCGGTCCCGGGCGGCGGCCTCCGGCACTCCTTCGCGGAGCAGGCGGGTCACCAGCGCCTCCGCCGGCACCGGGCCGAGCTGCACGCGAGCGCACCGCGACCGGATGGTGGGAAGCAACGCATCGGGGTTCGCGCTGAGCAGCAGGAACGTGGTTGCCGGCGTCGGCTCCTCCAGCGTCTTCAAGAGCGTATTCTGCGCCCGCTCGTTCATGGCATCGGCGGGCGTCACGATGGCGATCTTCCGGCGTCCGCGCAGCGCCGCGAACGAGAGGCGCCTGGTCAGGGCCCGCACGTCGTCCACGCGGATCTCCTTGGAGGGAGCGCCTTCCAGGTCCGCGCGCCCGACCAGGCTTCGCGCGAGCAGCTCCGTCTGCGGCATGAGGAAGGCGACATCGGGGAAGTTGCCGCGCTCGATTCCGCGGCAATTCAGACACTTGCCGCACGGACGAACGGCCGGATCGACCTCCTCGCAGTTCGCCGCCTGGGCGAACGTGCGCGCCAGCAGCTCCTTGCCTACGCCTTCCGGCCCGGCCAGGAGGTATGCGTGGTGCACCTGCCCGCGCTCCAGCGCGCCCCGGAGCAGCCGGACTGCACGCTCCTGTCCGAAAATGTCCTCCCAGCGCATGAATGCGCGTTCCTACACACCGTCGAACCCTAATGCAACGGCATGGCGAGTCCGTGCTAGAGGTGCCGTCATGCGCAAGGCTGGAGCTGCCTTCCTGCTCGTCGTCGCCGCCGCCTGCGGCAACAACGAGAACGTGTTCTACGGCTCCATCGGCCCGAGCACCATCACGCCATTCATCGCCTTCGATAACGCGAACAGCGTCATCTCCGGGCGCGCGACGCTGACGGATGCCGACGGCGGTACCACAGGCAGTGCCGAGCTCGTGATCATCAGCGACCGGCCGCGCCTGTGCGATCGCCTGGTCCAGTATCCCGATTACTTCCGCAACCCGCCGGAAGCGTACGTCGCGCTGATCCTCTTCCTCCCCCCCGACAACCGCGTCGGGACGTTCCTTGCCGGCCGCCCCGGCGACGAGGGAACTGGAAGCGAGATCATTGGCGCCGACCCCACAAAGAAACAGGCATCGATCGACCTCACGGGCAGGCCGGTCGCGCCTTTTCAGGGCCTGAACGCCTACCCCTGTTGCGGATACATCTCGCTTCGCGATTGGTCGGAGGCGTCGGGCGGTGAGTCGACCGGCAGCTTCAACCTCTATTACGGGGCACCTCCGCAGTTGAATTCGACCACCGCCTTTCCCTTCTACGGCCAGTTCAAGGCGACGGTGTGCACGACGCTGAACGGCACGCTGCTGCCTTGACACCGTCGCACTCCCGCCCTACTCAGGGCGCCCCGAGTGGAGAACGACGATGGCGCTCCCCCTCACGACGGATCAGCCTGACCGCAGCGTAGCTCCCGAGGATCGGACCATCGCGCGAGAATTCATCCTCGCGCGCCTTGGGTCGCTGTTCGCCTTCGCCCCGGTGGGCGTCTGGACCGTCGCCCACCTCTGGCACCAGCTCGCCGCCTACCGATCGCCGCAGGCCTGGGAGACGGCGGTGACGGGCCACGTCAACAGCGCCAGCACCGTGCTCGTGTTCGTGCTCGTGCTCGGGCCGCTGCTCTGGCACACCATCTGGGGCATCGTCCGCATGCTGCGCAGCCGTCCCAAGCCGCTGCAGAGTGGATTCTCCAACCTGCGGTACGTGATCCAGCGCCTGTCGGCGGTGGGGCTGCTGCTCTTCCTCGGAGCCCACCTCTACCTGGCGTGGTTCGAGCCGCGCTTCCTGCACGGGCGGCCGGAGCCGTTCGCGCAGATCTCGCGGGAGATGCGCTTCCACACGCCGACGCTGATCGTCTACATCCTCGGCATCGTGGGGATCGCGTACCATCTCGCGAACGGCCTCTGGAGCTTCATGACCATGGGCTGGGGGATTGCTGTCAGCAAGAGCGGGATCCGCTGGATGGAGCGCGTCTCCATCCTCCTTTTCGTCGTGCTGCTCGCCGTGGGGTGGGCCGCCATCTACGGCTTGTACCGGGGTGGCGAGGCGTACGGTCCGCCGGCCTGACGCAGCAGGTAAAGAACCACCGCGATGTTCACGGCGAGGATGACCACGCGGCCCCATGCAGGGCGCCGGAACAATTCCCAGAGCTCCCACGGCAGCAGCATGGCCGTCGCGATCACCACCAGCCACGGCGCCCACCAACGGCCCGCTTGCAGCGCCAGCCCTTCCACGGCCGAGAGGGCCGAGTCGCCCAGCATGGCGATCGCGAGCAGCTTCACGTGGCCGCTCGTGGCCGCCTCAACGAGCAACGTCGCGGCCCGCAACGACCAGGCGCCGGCGAAATGCTCGAGGACGAACTCCGCGAGCGTCGCGGCTCCCGCTTCGGTGCCGCGAACGAGGAGCCAGATGGCCGCAATCCCGACCAGTGCCTGCAGCACGGCCTTGGTCAGCTTGTAGACGATGATCGTTTCCAGGCCCGCAGGCCGATTCATGCGCCAGGCACCAGCGATCGCACGAGCTCCAGCAGGCGGCTGATGTCGAACGGCTTCTCCATCGAGCGGACCCCGAGGCGCTCCGCCTGCTGGCGTCCCTCGTTGGATCCGGTCGTGAGCACGACGGGCACCTGTCCGAGACCCGCGCTGCGCAGCTGCTCGACGACCCAGGCTCCGTCCGCGTCCGGCATGAAGTAGTCCACCAGGATCAGCGCCGGTGGCGCGGCGCGGGCCGCATCGATGGCGCGGCGCGCATCCGGCGAGGTGCGCACGGCAAACCCGTTCAGCTCCAGCAGGTCCTGGAGCACCATCCGGGTGTCTTCGTCGTCGTCGACGACGAGGATTTCCCTGCGCTCAGCCACGCGGGCGAGCCTAGACCCTGCGCGCTCGCACGGCGAGTGCGACCGCATCGCACAGTTCCGGTAACGAACCATCGGCGACCGCGTCGACGCGAATGCCCGCCTTCCGCGCCTCATCCGCACAGAGCTGGCCCATGCACGCCACCGCCGCCGGCCTGGCGCTCTCCGCGCCAGCCAGGGCGGCGAACCCGCGTGCCGCGCTGCCGCTGGCGAATGCGATGGCATCGATCCGGCCGTCGCGCAGCTCGCGCAGCGCCGCAGGATCCGCCCGGTGCGGCGTCACCGTCCGGTAGAGGGTGCAGGTTTCCACCTGCGCTCCGGCGGCGCGGAGGCCGGCGACGAGGGCCGGATTGCCGCCTTCGGGCCGCGCCACGAGCACGCGCTTTCCCGCGACGCGGCCGCCGAGCTCCCGCAGCAGAGCGTCGGCGCCCGCCCCGCCCTTCGGCACGATCACTTCGCCGGGCAACTCCCGCGCCGTCGAGGCGCCGACGGCGGCGAGCGGCAATTCGGGGTTGCCGCAGAGCGCGAGCAAACGCCGCGCGGCGTGAGGCGACGCGATCACGAGCAGGTCGGCGAGCTTCTCGCGGACGACGGTGACGATTCGGCCGACGTCCGGCCCGTCCTCGAAGGCGATGCAAGGCATCCGGACCGGGATCGCCCCCCGCTCCCGCAAGAGCGTCTCCAGCTCGGCGGCATCTTCCACCGCGCGCGTGACCAGCACGCGGGCCCCGGCGAGCGTCAAGCGCGCTTCGGCGCGGGCAGCCCCGAGGCCTGCGACCGCGCCGCCTCCAACAGCGGCGCTCCGCCCTTGTCGAGCAGCGCCTCGGCGACGCTCTTGCCCAGCGCCTCGGGGCCCGTCGCCGATCCGCGCATCTCCGCGCGCACCACGATGACACCTCCCTTGCCATCGGGACCGCCGAGCGCCGCACGAAGCCAGATGCGATCGCCTTCCAGCAGGCCGTACGCGGCGACGGGAACCGTGCAGCCTCCCGCCAGCCGGGCAAGGACCGCGCGCTCGGCGCGGACGCAGCGCGCGGTCGGGGCGTCGTCGAGCGGCGCCGTCGCTTCGAGACCCGGCGAGCCTCGCAGCGTCTCGATGGCGAGGGCTCCCTGCCCCGCCGCCGGCAGCGAAAGCTCTGGCGGGAGGATCTCGGTCACCTCCCCGTCGAGGCCAAGACGGCGCAGGCCCGCGAGCGCGAGAACGACGGCGTCGAGAGGCCCCTGCGGATCTCCCTCGGCCGGCCGCACTTCGACGCCGCCGCGGACCACCGTCGCTCCGGTCGCGCGGGCGAGGCGCGTCTGCACGTTCCCGCGGACGGGCACGACGATCAGATCGGGTCGCTCGGCCAGGAGCTGGACGGCGCGGCGCAGCGAGCTCGTGCCCACGCGCGCTCCGCGAGGAAGGTTCGCGAACCGCTTCGCGAACGGCGCGACCAAGGCGTCGCGCGGATCCTCCCGGGCGCAAAAAGCGCTGAGCACGAACGCGTCGGAAATCGCGAACGGCACGTCTTTCGCGCTGTGTACTGCCAGGTCGGCGCGCCGATCCGCGAGCGCCTGCTCCAGGTCCTTGACGAAGAGGCCTTTACCGCCGGCTTCGGCAAGCGATCGGTCGAGAATCCGGTCACCTTCGGTGGATATGGGCAACAGCTCGCAGGCGTGCCCGCGCTCCCGCAGCCATCCCCCGACGCGCTCGGCCTGCCACAGCGCGAGCGCGCTCTTGCGCGTCGCGATACGGAGATTCACCGCCGCCTCAACAGCGGCAGCACGGCCCCGTCGTCGCCGCGTTGCTTGTCCACGGTCGTCGCTTTCGTCGCCGACGCGGGCTGCGGCTCTCCGTCGAGCCCGAACAATTCGGCGGCGGCGTCGCCCAGGGGGCCCTGCCCTGCTTCGGCCCGGAGGCGGCTCGTGGGCGCGTGGAGGAGCTTGTTGACGATGGCGCTCGCCATGGCCCGCACCGTCTTTTGCTGCTTCTCGTCGAGCCCGTTCAGCGCCGCGAGCGTCTTCTCGGCCTCGGCGCGCGCGAGCGACTCGGCGTGCGCCCGCAGCCGCGCGAGCACCGGCACCGCGGCCCGCTCGCGCGACATCGTCAGGAAGGCCTTCAGCTCCTCCTCGACGATCTCCTCCGCCTTTCCCACGTGCGCCGCGCGCAGATCGCGGTTCTGCGCGGCGACGCGCTCGAGATCGTCGAGATCGTAGACGTAGACGTTCTCCAGCTCGTTCGCGCTCGGCTCGACATTGCGGGGCAGCGTCAGGTCGACGAGGAAGATCGGCCTGTAGCGCCGCGCCTTGAGCGCCTTCGCCATCATGTCGCGGGTCACCACGGCCTGGGACGCGCTGGTGGAGCAGATGGCGACGTCGGCGCGCTCCAGCAGGGCCGGCAACTCCGCCAGCGAAACGTGGACTCCGCCTGCCTCGCGGGCCAGCTCCTCCGCGTGCTGCGGGCTGCGGTTGGCCATCAGCAGCTCGCGGGCGCCGGCGGAGCGGAGCTCTCGGGCGGCCAGCTGCGCCATCTCGCCCGCGCCGAGGAGCAGGATGGAACGCCCCTCGAGATTGCCGAGAAGCTTGTGGGCGAGCTGGACGGCGACGCTGGAGACGGACACGGCGCCGCGCGCGATCTCCGTTTCCGTGCGGACGCGCTTCGCGGCCGTCGTGGCGCGGGCCAGTGCCCGGGAGAGTTCCGGACCGAGCGCCCCTGCCCGCTGCGCCTGGAGGGCGGCATCCTTCACCTGGCCGAGGATCTGCGCCTCGCCCACCACCATCGAATCGAGGCTCGCGGTGACGCGGAAGAGATGGCGAAGCGCCTCCTCTTCGAACCGGCAGACGGCGTGCGGCGCCGCGACGGGGCCGAACGTCTCCAGCAAGTCCTGGGCCGCGGCGCGCGTCTCGGCGATGGCGAAGATCTCGAGCCGGTTGCAGGTGGAGACGAGCAGCGCCTCGCGCACGCCGGGAAGCGCCTTCAGGTCGCGCAGGTGGCCTTCGATCTGTTCGGGTCGCACGGCGACCTGCTCGCGCACCGCGATGGGCGCCTGCTTGTGCGAGAGGCCGACGCAGATCAGCGTCATGTTGCGCTCCCGCTCAGCGCCGGCGCCGCGCTGAGCAAACCGGCATAGGTCCCGATCAGAAGGACGAATCCCGCCACCACCAGCATCGCTACGCGGCGGCCGCGCCAGCCGGCGACCAGCCTCGCCTGGATCATCGAGGCGAAAAGCGCCCAGGCGAGGACCGCGAAGCCCTGCTTGGGCGCGATGGGGAAGGTCAACCCGGTGGCCTCGCGGGAGACCAGCGAGCCGGTGGCGATGGCCAGCGAGAGGAAAACGAATCCCCAGACGGCGAGGCGATACCCGGCGCGGTCGAGGAGGTCGAGCGAGGGCAGGCGCGCGAAGAGCCGGCCGGGCCGCTTGCTCTTCATCTGCCTCTCGCTCGCCAGGTAGAGGATGGCGAGGCCGAAGGCCAGCGCCAGCACCGCGGTTCCCAACGCAGCGGCGCCGACGTGGATGAAGAGAAGGATGCTGTGCGAGACCTCCGGCGCGATCGCCCGGGCGTTCGACTCGACGAGGTGGGCGGGGACCATCACGGCCACCGTGAAGGGAGCGACGAACGCGCCGGCGACGGGCAGCTCGTAGCGGAAGTCGAGCACCAGATATCCCGCCACCGTCACTGCCGCGAGCAGGCTGAAGAGCTGTCCGCCCTTCCAGGCAGGGACACCCAGACCTGCGCCGGCGACGCCGAGCGAGACCCCGAACGCCGCGAAATGAACCACGACGCCGATGGCGAGCAGCGCGCGTCCGGCGCGGGCGAGACGCGTCTGCGGGCGGACGAGCCAGGTGAGAAAGGCAGCGGCGGCGGCCGCGTAGGCCACGAGCGCGATGTGGACGAGGATGGTGGCCATCGCGGCTGCCTACAGGTTTTCGAGCAAGAACTGCTCCAGCATGTCCTGCTCCTCGTCGCCTTTCTTTTCGCCCTGCGTCCCCTGCGGATTCGACGCAGGATTTGCTCCTGCCGCTTTCGTCGCCGGAGCGGACCCGGGTTGCTGCGACGCGGCCGCGGCACGGCGCAGCGCGTTCGCGTCGGCGAGAAACCCCTGCTGCACCTGATAGGCACTCTCGCCGAGGATCACCGACTCCATGTAGTGTTCGGCGCCCATCTGCTTGAGCGCGTCGGTGGTCTTCACCTTCGCCAGCAGGCCCGCGTTGTCGTCGCCGGCCTCCATCTTGATGAAGCGGACTGCCGGGGTCAGCGCGAAGCTCTTGTGCTCGCCGAGGATGGTGAGCACGTTGCCGTCCACTTCGATGCGTCCCTGCTCCGACCACCTGTCGAGCACGGACTGGGGAACGAAGAGGTAGTCGGCCATGGGGCGCTGCGCATCCTCGCCGCGCGTCGAACATCCTATCGCGGGCGCGGGTCTTCCGGTTGATACCAGCGACCCCGGGTCACGCGCAATGTGATTGACGGGCAGGCGGGCGGGCGGCAGATTCATCAGACCTTGCGAGAGGAGCTCATCGAATGGCGAGCGCGGACGTAGCAACCTTCACCGACGATAACTTCCAGAGCGAGGTGCTGGGCTCCACGGAGCCCGTACTGGTGGATTTCTGGGCGGCCTGGTGTGGACCGTGCCGCAACCTCGCGCCGCTCGTCGATCAACTGGCGGCCGAGTACAAGGGCAAGCTGAAGGTCGGCAAGCTGGACGTCGACGCGCACCAGAACGTCCCCCAGAAGTACAACGTGCTGAGCATCCCGACCCTCTTGCTCTTCAAGAACGGCCAGGTAGCGGACCAGGTCGTGGGGTCGGTGCCGAAGGCGACCCTGGACGCGATGGTCAAGCGGGCGATCTGATGGCGAAGGCGAGCGACACGGAGGAGGAGTACTTCGCGCGTGAGAACGCGGAGCGGCTGCGCAAGCTCGCCGCCGAGCAGAAGAAGTCACTCGCCGACTCCGAGCGCGAGAAGCTCCGCAAGCTCCACCACATGCGCTGTCCCAAGTGCGGCATGGAGCTCCAGGAGATCTCCGTGCGCGGCGTGCAGGTCGATCGCTGCTTCGCCTGCAACGGCACCTTTCTCGACGCGGGCGAGCTCGAGAAGCTGGCCGGAGGCCAGGGCGAGAACACGGTGATGTCGGCGGTGCTGCGGGTGTTCGGCGGGGGTAAGAAGTAGAAGCCCGTCACAGGCCGTGCATAGCCTGCCGCACGACCGCGATTCCGCGGGTCCCAGTCGACGCGCAATCGATTCATGATCCTTCCGACACAGCCCTCCGGCCGGAAGGGAAAGCGCCTCGTTCAGGGTGTCAAAACATGAACCGACGCAGCGAGACGTTGAGGAGGATTCCGATCCCCAGCATGTCCGCCACCACGCTGCTGCCGCCGTAGCTGAAGAGAGGCAGCGGCACGCCGACCACGGGCAGAAGCCCTGTGACCATGCCCATGTTGATGAAGGCGTGCCAGAAGAAGAGCGCGGCGACGCCGAGGGAAAGAAAGCTGCCGAACTTGTCGCGGGCGTTCGCCGCCACGTCGAGAGCGGCCAGCACGAGGAACGCGTAGAGCGCGATCAGCACCACCCCGCCAAGGAAGCCATGCTCCTCTGCCCAGACGGAGAAGATGAAATCGGTGTGCTGCTCGGGAAGGAACGCGAGCTGGTTCTGCGTTCCTTCGCCCCACCCCTTCCCGCTCCACTGCCCGCTACCCACCGCGATCACGCTCTGGATCGCGTGGTACCCGGCGCCCTTCGCGTACGCTTCCGGGTTGAGGAACGTCAGCAGGCGCTGCTTCTGGTAGTCCTTGAGGAAGCGGCTCCAGGCGAACACCGCCGCCGCCGCCCCTCCCGCGAACATGATCACCACGTCCCGCCACTTCACCTTGGCGAACATCACCATGGTCATGGCGATGGCGAAGGTGACGAGCGCGGTACCGAGGTCCGGCTGCTTCATCACCAGCGCGACGGGGATGAGGATCACCGCGAACGGCCGAAGCAGATCGAGGATGCCGTAATGTCCCTTGCGCAATCCCGTCTCGTCGCGGGCAAACCAGCGGGCGAGCAGGATGATCACCGCCAGCTTGACGAACTCGCTGGGCTGCACCTGCATGGAGCCGATCTGCAGCCAGCGACGGGCGCCGAGCACCTTCTTTCCGAAGAAGGCGACTCCGGCGAGGAGGCCGAGGGCGGCGACGTAGCCGGGCCAGGCCACCGTCTGCAGCCAGCGGTAGTCGATGAGCAGCAGGAGCGCGACGAAGACGCCGCCCACCAGCATCCAGCGGAACTGCACGAGCGCCATGATCACCGGCGCGTTCTTGGTCGCCGAGGCGAGATTCCAGACGCCCAGGGAGCAGATGATCAGCGTGCACAGCAGCAGGGGCCAGTGCAGGTTGTCCAGCTTCTTTTCGGTTACGCCGAGCGACATGTCACTGCACCACCGAGCTGGTTGCGAGCGGCGGGGCCGGCAGCACCGGGGCCGGAGCGGCGTCCTCGCGCTTCATCTTGAAGTACGCGGAGACGATCTTCGCCGCCGCCGGCGCCGCCGCCTCCGCTCCCCAACCGCCGTGCTCGTTGAGCACGACCACCACGATCTCCGGGTCGTTGGCGGGCGCGAAGGCCACGAACCAGGCATGGTCGCGCGAGAAGTACGCCTGCGTCGTGGGATCGAGCTTCTGCTTCTGCCCGAGCTTCATCACCTGCGCCGTTCCCGTCTTCCCGGCCATCTCCACGTCCTGCAGCCGGGAGCGCCAGCCGGTCCCGCCCGGCTCGTTCACCACCGCGAAGAGGGCGCCGCGAACCGCCTCCAGCGA
>Ga0209155_1000187_pt1 | contig 27452 bp, 31 predicted proteins | sample GraSoiAngelo_122_FD_185879 | JGI IMG/M metagenome (GOLD analysis project Ga0209155, IMG submission 185879) | Grasslands soil microbial communities from the Angelo Coastal Reserve, California, USA - 14_0927_02_20cm (SPAdes) (version 2) | ecosystem: Environmental > Terrestrial > Soil > Grasslands ... | reverse complement strand
ATGTATCGCTCGAGGTCGGTCGTCTTGCCGTCGAGCTGCGCGAGCGCCCTTCGCAGCTGCGTATCGAGATCGTCGATACCCTCAGGGAGAAGGCCGAGAAGCCCGAGTGCTTCGCGCTCCTGGTCGCTGAATGCCGTCGACTTGTTGCGGCGCGGGTCATGAAGCAGATCGGTCCCGCGCGGCGTCGTCATCCGCGGAGGAGGATAAGCGCGTGGACCCGTTCACCGTCGCGGCGACCGTTGCAGCGGTGATCGCGGGCGCGATCGCATCGATCTCGGGCTTCGGCATCGGCAGCGTGCTCACGCCGGTCCTCGCGATCCAGTTCGATGTCCGGCTGGCGATCGCGATGGTCTCGCTTCCCCACCTCGCCGGCACGTTCGTCCGATTCCTCCTCGTCCGCACACACATCGATCGCCAGGTCCTGCTGAGCTTCGGCGCGGCGAGCGCGATCGGCGGGCTCGTCGGTGCGGCCCTTCAGGCCGTCGTCCAAAGCGCGGCCCTCGCCGTCGTGTTCGGTCTGCTCCTCCTGTTCGCGGGCTTGGGGAGCGTTACCGGATTTGCGCAGCGCATGCGGTTCTCGGGACGCCGTTCCGCGCTGATCGGAGGTGCGCTCTCTGGACTTCTGGGCGGCCTCGTCGGAAATCAGGGCGGCATCCGGGCAGCTGCACTTCTCGGATTCGACGTCGAGAGAGAAACGTTCGTCGCCACGGCCACCGCGGTCGCGCTCATCGTCGATGGAGCGCGCATACCTGTGTATCTCGCGGCCCAGGGAGCCGAGCTCGTCGCGCATTGGCTGCTCATCGGCACGCTCGCCACCGGCGCTGTCATCGGAACGCTTCTGGGCGGATTCACGCTTCGGCGGATGAGTGAAGCGACGTTTCGTCGAGCGGTCGGCGTGCTCCTGCTCGGCCTCGGCGCCTACACCCTCGCGCGCGCGCTGTCCTGAATCATCTCCGCGACGCGCTTGTCGTACTGCGCGCCGTACCGGCGCAGCATGCGGGCTGCCATGAAGTCGAGCACCGGGGCCTTGATGCCTGTGGTCTTCCACGAGATCGCGGTGTCCACCCGCGTCGTCGATGGCCCTTCGGCCTCGGCGCGGTCGGTGCGCCACACGGTGCCGACAAATGGAAACTCGATCTGCATCGTGATCTCTGTCGGAGCTTTGCAGCCGAGAACTTTGAACACGGTCTTCTGATTCGGGCCGTGAATACAGTGGTACTCGGCGCCGACGAGCGACCCACGCGCGCCCGGGTGGAAGTCGACGCGCGGGACACCCATCCAGATCTGCCGGAGCTTGGGATCGGTGAAATACGTGAAAACCTCTTCCGGCGTTCCGGGGAACCGCATCGTGCTGCGGATCTTCGCCGTCGCCGGATCGACGGTGGGCGTCTCCTCGCTCCAGACAGCATCACGGACCGGCCGCAGATCGAGGTACGACGCATCCACGGATCCAAGGTCGTACCGCTGCGGTGCCGAAACGAACTCCGCCCGCAGGCTCTCGGGCCAGGCGGCGAGGGCGGCCGCAGTCGCGAGCAGGTACTCGTGACCGGGCACGGTGTTCTTGAGAAGCCGGTGTACGAGGTTCACGTCGTTCCCGTGGAGCTGGACCCGGCCGGCGACCTCGTACCGCGAGAACGATCCGCGGTGAACGACGAATTTCAGACCGAGGTCCTGGACCGTCGCGCACGCTCGACATGGGCACGTCGTCGCCGAGCGGATGTCGCGAAGCCGGCGATGGAAGACCCGATAGGTCTCGCGGAGCCAGTCGGTCACGCCGACGTCGGTCCGGTCCGTTGTGCAGCAGAGAGCGTCACCCTCGACTTGGTCGACGGTCAGCTTTCCGCCGAAGCTCCGCGAGATTGCCTCCATCAGCTCGGCGAGAATCTCTTGAGAGTGGTCCTGCTCGGTGCCGGCGACAAATGCCGTGTATCCCGAGATATCCGCCATGACGAGGAGTCCTTCCACCGACCAGATGGTACGAGCGCGACTCGCGCTCGGATCGGTCTAAATGCCGGTGAGGCGCAGGCGGAAGCGGGCGCCACCGCCGCCGTCGATGGGCCGCTCGAACGTGACGGAACCACCGTGCGACTCGGCGACGTCCTTCACGATCGAAAGCCCGAGCCCAGATCCTGGAAGATGACGCGCATCGTTGGATCGCCAGAAGCGATCGAAGACCCGCGGAGCGTCCTCGGCGGCGATGCCGGGACCGCGGTCGCGGACCGAGATCTCGCCGTTCGCGACGGTCACGTCGACGGTCGCGCCCGGAGGGCTGTACTTCGCCGCGTTATCGAGAAGGTTCGTGATCGCGCGAGCGACACGGACTTTCACGCCTTTGATCGACGACGGCGACGACGTCACATTGAAGCGCACCTTCGGATAGCGGAAGGACACGTCATCCACGACCTCGTGCACGACCTCGTCGAGCTGCAGCTGCTCGAACGGCATAGGTGTCTCCTCGTCGCGCGCGACCTCGATGAGATCGCCGACGAGGGTCGTGAGGCGCTCGATCTGGCTCACGAGATCGCCGAGTAGCTGTTGACGTTCGACGGGATCGGTCGGTTGACCGCGCTCGAGGAGCTCGAGGTTGGTACGGAGGCTGGTGAGCGGGGTTCGCAGCTCGTGCGACGCGTCGGCCACGAGCTGGCGCTGCGAGCGCAGCGAGGTCTCGAGCTGTCCGAGCATCGCGTCGAAGCTCGTGCCGAGTCGGCTGAGCTCATCGCGTCCCCGCGCAGCGACCCGACGGGAAAGGTCGCGCGTCTTCGTCACCTCTTCGACAGTCGTCGTCAATCGCTTAACCGGCGCGATCGCGGCGCGCCCGATGAGCGCGCCGAGGCCGGCCGCCAGAAGAATGGCGCCCGCCGCGAAGGCGATGAGCAAGAGACGTGTCTGCGCGAGTGCCGCGTCGATCCCAGTCGGGGCGAGGTCCTGGACGACTTCGATCGCGCCACCGCCCTGAATCGGCACGACCCAAACGGCAAGCCGCGTGTCTTGCGCGTCGGCTGTGGCAAAGAACGCGCCGCGCTTGCCGCTGGCGACGTCCTTTACCTCCTGAAAGACGAGCCCCGTGTTCGGTGATTCGAAGTCGGTTCTAAAGATTGCGCCGCTAGCGGAGATGATCTGGGCGTACATGTCCGGTCTTCCCGTCATCAACTGCGATGGCGGACCGAAACCGCGCCTGCCGTCACCAGGGCCCGGGCCGCCGCGGGCCGCGTTCTGCGCCGCGACCTGCAGGTTCGCTTCGACCTGATGCATCAGCTGGTCTTGCACCACGAAGTACATCGCGACGGACGCGCCGATCGCGGCGACGGCGACAGCGGCAGCCGTGAGGAGGGTTACCCGAAGTCGAAAGCTCACGGTTCCTTCATGACGTAGCCGACACCGCGCACCGTCTGGATCACCCGCGGTTCGCCCGCCGTCTCAAGCTTGCGCCGGAGATAGCCGACGTACACGTCGAGCGAGTTCGAGTCGGGGCCGAAGTCATACCCCCAGACGCGGTCGAAGATCACGTCGCGCGGAAGGACCTTCCGGGGGTTGGCGATAAAGAGCTCCAGGAGCGAGTACTCCGTGCGCGTCAGCGGGATCAGGCGGTCGCCGCGGCGGCATTCCATGGCGTCGCGATCGAGCGAGATGTCCATGAAGCGGAGAACGCCGCGCGCCTTCGCGCCGTCGTCGCCGCGACGGCCCAGCGCTCGTATGCGCGCGAGGAGCTCGTCTAGCGCGAACGGCTTCACGAGATAGTCGTCGGCGCCGGCGTCCAGACCTTCGACGCGATCGCGGACGGCCGCGCGCGCGGTCAGCATGAGGACGGGGACCTGATTGCCTGAGGCCCGCAGGCGGCGGCAGACCTCGACACCGTCGAGACCGGGCAGACCGAGATCGAGGACGACGGCGTCGTACGGGTTCGTCATCGCGAGCTCCAGGCCGGCGGGGCCCTCCCGGGCGAGGTCCGCCTTGTGGCCGGCCCCGCGCAACGCCCGCTCGACGGCATCCCGGACAGCGGGCTCATCTTCGACCAAAAGGACACGCATTTGTGTCGAGTTTACGAGCGGACCCGGTAAGAACGGCCTAAGGAACACCGTCCTTAGCGAACTCTTGGAATCTTTTCATGCAACGAGGGCCCGCCGATCGTTTGCTAGTCATGTACACGACCTCGGAAAGGGGATCGCGTGAACGCAATACAACCAGCGAAGGCACTTCTCATCGCGGCGGTCATCGGGCTTGGCCTCTCGGGCGGGTTCGCGGCAGCCGCCTTCCTCCCGGGGGGTAATGCTCCCGCCGCGGTCTCCCAGATCTGGGACCAGACCGTTGGACAGATGTTCGGCAACGTATTGGGTGAAAAGGGCTCGTACTTCACGGCGGCGGCGACCTACATCGGGATCACCGAGGCGCAGCTCCGGACCGAGCTTGGAACAGACAAGAGCCTTGCTGACGTGGCGATCGCGCACGGAAAGACGCGCGACGGACTCATCGCCGCTCTTACGGCGGCCCAGCAGCAGAACATCGCGACGCTCGTCGACCAGAAGGGCATCGGCGCCCGACCGAACCCGGCGAACGGTTACGGCCCCGGCCCGGGCTTCGGCCGCGGACCCGGCGACAGAAACGTGATCGGTAACTCTCTGGCAACGGCGGCAACCTACCTCGGTACCACCGCCGCCGACCTCGAAACCAAGATGCGTGCGGGTCAGACACTGGCCCAGATCGCGAACGCGACCGCGGGCAAGAGCCGTGATGGTCTCCTGAACGCGCTCGTCGCCGACGCCACCGCGAAGATCGACGCAGCCCAGAAGGCCGGCACGATCACCGCGGATCAGGCGACCCAGCAAAAGTCGAACCTCTCCACGCGCTTGGCGCAGCTCATCGACAACACCGGTCCGTTCCCTGGGCGGCGTGGCCGCTAGCCGCAACCGGCCAGCTCCTTCCGCAGACGGTGCCGGACTCACCAGCTCCGGCACCGTCCCCGTTTGGATGCTCAAGCTGACCGCCGTCGCGACGGTGCTGAACGTGTTCTTCTTCGGCTTCGGCTACGCAAGCGCGAACGTCAAAGATGTCGCCGCACCTCTCCAGCCTCCAGTCGTGAACACGTCGGCGACGCGCGCGACGCCGACGCCGACTCCCGCGACGACGCCCGCTCTGGCGCTCCGACGCGGAGTGCGCACAACGACGGGCGCAGCGCTGACAACGACAAGACACTCGTAGGTCTATGCGGTGCCCGCGGGTGTCGCGGGGACCGGGTTGAGCAGCGTCGGGGTCTTCTGAGCGAGCGGCCCCTGGCCGGCGGTCCATCGCGGTCCCACGAGGGGCCGAGCGAAGAAGACCCCGGCGCTGAACACCCGATGCCAGCACAGGACCCGCGGGCTGCTTCGCTAGCTGAACTTAACGTGACAATGCGTGCAGACCGTTGGGTTCATTCCGTTGAGGTGCGCACCGCAGACGGGGCATCGCCAGTTAAATCGGCTGAAGGCGATCGCCGCGAGGATGAATGCGAATGCCAGCGTGTAGGGCACCTCTTGCGGCAGCCCGGCGAGCGCCGCGGCGCCTGCGGCAGCGACACCAAGCACAACAAGAACGATCGTGATCGGCAGCTGCCGAGCGCGGAGCGAGCGGTAGGCGCGCAGCACATCGGCATGCTCCGCGGCGGCGCCTTTCGCCCGGAGGGCGGCTCTGCGAAACGGGGACGCGAGCAGAGCGCGACCGAGGAGCGTGAGGTAGCGCTCGATCCCGGCGATCCAGACGAGCCAGGTGATCCATCCGACCGCGAGACCCAGCTCCTGCAGAAACAGCGGAAGGTTGTACGCCGTGTGAAAGCTCGCGGCGAGAAGGATTCCGCCAACGAGCATCCGGCCGGAGCCCTTCTCGAGGTAGTGACGTGAGAGGAACCAGCCCGTGATCCCCGACCAGGTGATGTGCCCGATGGTGCTGAGAAGAGCCCGAAGCGGCGCCGTCACGAGGAACGCGTTGATCAGCGCGAGGGGCACACCGGGCCGCGTCGAATCGGCGATGAGGCCGAAGTACGTGTTCAAGATGTACACGACGTTCTCGCCCGCTGAGAAACCGATCGCGGCCGTGCTCATGTAGATCATTCCGTCGACCGGCTCATTGAACGCGGGGTCGCCGCGCACCCGGCTCGAGACGACGACGTACTTCATGACCTCCTCGTTCAACGCCGAGAGCGCGACGAGTGCAAAGAGGAGGATGGCCGCCAGGAACAAAGCGCCCTCACGCTGCGCGCTGTCGATCGACGGGGCGAAGAGATGAGCGATGAGGATGTTCATCCCGGAGGCCCATGGACCCGCCGCGAGTCCCCAGAGAAAGAGCCGCGCGATGAGCGTCTTTGGCTCCGGTTCGTACCGATCGCGGCGGTAGATGAACACGAGCCAGAGCAGGGCGGGTACGAACGCGGCGACGAACGCCAGCAGGACGACCGTCACGGCGGCATCCTATTCGCGTGCCTGCGACCGTCGCGCGCGCGATCGGCGATCGCCTGCATGCGGCAGGCGTCCGACACGTCTTCGGACATCCCGGCGGAGAGGTGGTCGACCTCATCGAGGGATTCCGTCAGGCCGGGCTCGAGTTCGTGCTGACCAAACACGAGACGGCCGCGGCGTTCATGGCTGAGGCGACCGCTGCCCTGACCGGCACACCCGGCGTCTGCCTCGCCACGCTAGGCCCCGGCGCCACCAATCTCGTGACCGGGGTCGCGCACGCGTACCTCGACCGCGCTCCCGTGATCGCGTTCAGCGGGCAGCTGCCGGCGGAGCGGTATGAGGTCGCGACCCACCAGCGTCTCGATCTGAAAGACCTCTTCGCGCCGATCACCAAGTGGCAGGCCACCGTCAGCGCCGCGAACACCGCCGCGGTGGTCGAGCGCGCGCTGCGGGTGGCCCAGCGCGCACGCCGCGGTCCGGTCTATCTCGAGGTGCCGAGCGATGTCCCGACGCAGCTGACGGTCGACGTCGCGCTGCCGCGTATTGCGATCGAGCACGTGCCGGCCATCGACGATGATGCGATCCGTTTCGCGGCGGCTCGACTTCGCGACAGCCAGCGCCCGCTCCTCCTCGCGGGAATGGACGCCAACAACGATGCCGTAGCCGGGCCACTCCGGCGTCTCGCCGAGGCCTGGCAGATGCCGGTGATGGTGAGTCCGAAGGCGAAGGGCATCTTCCGCGAGGATCATCCGCTGTTCGTCGGCACGATCGAAGGGCTCGGCACGTCCTATCTCTACGACTTCATCGACACGTGCGACCTTGTCCTCATGGTCGGCTTCGACCCGGTCGAATTCGATCGAGACTGGTCCGCCAAGGCGCGCATCGTCCACATCGGTGTGGTGCCGAACGACGATCGCTACTACGGCAGCGAGGTCGAGATCGTCGGTCCGATCGACACCGCGCTCGAGCGGTTGTGCGGAGCGAGCGAGACCACCGCGAAGGTCGCGCGCGAGGAGATCGAAACCTTCCGCGACGCGTTCGCTTCGCGCGTGCGGGGCAGCGCGAGAGGGCTCACCGCGCAGGACGTGTTGAGCGAGCTGCGGGTGGCGCTGCCCGAGGACGCGCTCGTCACGTGCGACGTCGGCTACAACAAAGCGGTCAGCGCGCAGTGCTGGCCGGCCCACCGGCCGCGCACATTCTTCGTCTCCAATGGGCTGTCGTCGATGGGTTACGGCCTACCGGCGGCGCTTGCGCTGAAGCTGGCAGATCGCGCCAGGCCGGTCGCATGCCTTCTCGGCGACGGCGGCTTCGCGATGGCGATGGCCGAGATCGAGACGGGGACCAGGCTCGGATTAGGGGTGAGAGTGATCGTGCTCGCGGACGACGCACTGTCGCAGATCAAGGCGGGTCAGGAGCGAAAGGGCTACCCGATCACCGGGACGACCTTCGGCCCGATGGATTACCCGAAGCTCGGCGCAGCGTTCGGCATCGAGGCACGAACCGTGAGCACGGTCGCGGAGTGTCGCGGCGCGTTCCGGCAGACGCCGCGCGATCGTCCCATCCTGATCGCTGCGCGCATCGATCCCGCGGGGTACCGCGTCGGCTAGCTAAAAAGCGGCGGCGGCGGGGATGACCTCGCGCGCCATGATCTCAAGAGGCGTGATCTTCCAGACGTCCTTCACCCCACCCATCGCGCTTGAAAAGCCCATTCGAGAGAGGCCGCGGAGGCGCTCGACGATCTGACCGACGTTCTCACCGCGGTCGCCGAGGTCGAAGCCGAACATCGTCGTCTTCTCGATCTCGTCGTAGTTCCGCTTGTAGCGCTCGCAGTGACGCTTCAGTACGTCCAGCTTGTGCGCGACCTGCGGCGTCGCAAAGAGATTGCACGCATCCGCATATTTGGCGACGAGGCGAAGAGTCTTCTGCTCGCCCATGCCACCGATCATGATCGGCGGATGCGGCCGCGTGAGGCTCTGGGGCGAGCTTAGCGGGCGCTCGAACGTGAACTTCTTGCCTTCAAGGCGAGACTCGTCGCCCTTCCAGATCTGCAAGCACAGGCGGAGGGTGTCCTCGAGCCAATCAAACCGCTCGGCGACGGGCTGAAACGGGATGCCGAGGCTCTTCGCCTCGTATTCGTTCCACCCCGCACCGATGCCGAGCATCCCGCGGCCCCCGGACAGCACGTCCAGTGTCGTGACGATCTTCGCGATGACGCCCGGGTACCTGTAGACGGCGCCCGTGACGATCGTCACGAGCCGCGCACGCGAGGTGTTCGCGGCGAGATAGCCGAGGGTGGTGTAGGCCTCGAGCATGTCCTGCTCAGGCGGACCGATCGATTGGATCTGGAAGAAGTGATCCATAACGCCGATGAGGTCGAACCCGCCCTGGTCGGCGGTGCGCGCGATCTTGGTGAGCGTCGGACCGATCTCTTTCGCGCCGCCAGGCCACGTGAAGAACGGGATTTGGAGGCCGATCTTCATTGCGACGCGGTCTAGCTCACCTTGACGCGATCCGCGAAGTACTTGCGGACCTTCTGCACCTTGGGTGCGGCGTTGTAGACGATGTAGGGCTGTGACGGATTGCGCTCCGCGTAGTCCTGGTGATAGTCCTCGGCCTTGTAGAAGCGATCGAGCGGAACCACCTCGGTGACGACGGGCGCGTCGAAGACCTTCGCCTCGTCGATCTGAGCGATGTACGCGTCCGCCACACGCCGCTGCGCGTCGTTCGCGTAGAAGATGACCGAGCGGTACTGCTTTCCAACGTCGGGCCCCTGGCGGTCGCGGGTCGTCGGATCGTGCGCGATAGAGAAGAACACCTTGAGGAGCTGGCCGTAGCTCACCTTGGCGGGGTCGAAGCGGACCTCGACCGCCTCGGCATGCCCGGTTCGGCCGGACGAGACCACGTCGTAGTCGGCGGTCTCCGCGGTTCCTCCGGCGTAGCCCGAAGTCACCGACGTAACGCCGTCCAGCTGCTTGTAGACCGCCTCGACGCACCAAAAGCACCCGCCGGCGAGAACGGCGGCCTGCTCGCCTTCCCCGGGCGCATCGATGTCGACCGCGGGATCGGGGAAGCGTTCGGGTGAGACATTCATGGCCTCACGGTACTCGCAATTGCCGGGGGGCCGCTCTCTAATGCCCCGCGCTCTGATATTGGGGGAGCTCGTGCTTCCACACGAGGATCGCAAGACCGAACACGATCGCGCCGGCTAGCGGCGCGAGGTACGCGAGGACCGGGCTTACGGCGAGCTCACCTGTCCGTCCTAGGAGCACCGTGGCGGGGAAATATGCGATGAATGCGACGGGGATGCCGAACGTCAAGAAGAACTGGGTGGCGCCGCCGAAGATCTTGAGCGGGTAGTTCCCGAAGTTGTTGAAAACGTCGTCGACCACGAAGACGAGTGAACGCGTGCTGAGGAATCGGAACGAGAGCGAGGCCACCATCAACTTCAGACCTGCTTCGAGGAGCGCGGCGCCGACCACGGTGAGCGCGGCAAACGCCAGCGCGGCGGGCGACCAGTCGACGTTCACGAGGCTGTTCGCGATGAGGAAGAGCAGGATGCCACTGCCAAAGTCCCCGATGGCGCCCACAGGGAAGCGCGAGACCACGAGGTGCAGGAGCACCGGAACGGGCCGGACCAGGAACCGATCGAACAGTCCCTCGCGCACGTAGATCTCGAGCATGTGTATGTATCCGAAGACGAAGAGCTGGAGGCCATGGCCCATGAGGCGCAGCCCGTAGAGGAACGCGATCTCTCCCAGCGACCATCCCGCGAGCTGCTGGAAGCGGCTCAACAGGACCCATATGAAAACGAATCCTGTTAGCTGATAGATCACCCCCATGGCGACCCAGATGACGAAGTTCAGGCGGTACTGCAGCTCTCCTTTGAGCCCGGCGGCCATGAGCGCGAAATAAAGCGAGAGAGTGGACATCTCTATCCGCCCTGCACGACGATCTTGCTCACCGCGCGACGCCACACGAGCGCGGCGATCCCGCCGAGGAGCACGACCCAGAACCCCTGAATTGCAAGAGCTCGAAGCGCATCCAGGCCTACGAGCCTTCCGAGGTAGAGCGAAACAGGGATGAACGCTTGCGTCTGGAACGGCAGAGCCTCAGCGACCATCCGCAGGGGCGGCGGGAAGAAGGCAAGCGGCACCAGCCCACCGGCGAAGAACAAGTTCGCGAATCGGAAGATCGCCACCATCCCGGTCGTCTCGAGGGTCCAGAAGGCGACGAAGCCGAGCAAGAGACCCATCAGAGCCATGACCGCATACGCCAGCAGCAAGCTCACGAGATAGAGGGCCCCACTTTCGACGGATGCCGGAGGGCGCAGCGAACCGGCGACGAAGGCGAACGGCAGCGCGATCGCGACGAGCGGGAGTACCCCGATCGTTCCACCTATGTGCTGCGCGACCATCTGGCCCGGAAACGGCACGGGTCTCGCGAGATCCACGGCGATCTGCCCTTCGCGGACTCGCTGCGAAACGTCCCAGGCGAGCTGCGGATTGACGAGCCATATCTGCAAATTGGCGATCGTCAGGTACGTCAGCAGCTGCGCGAGGGGAAACGCCCCCACGTCCGTTCGATCGGCGTAGATCGCGGACCACACCACTTTAAGCAAGTAGATCTGCAGGAGGACCGAGACGAGCGACATGACGATGTTGAAGCGATAGGCGAGCACGGTCTTCGGCACCATTACGGCGAGCCGCAGGTACACCGGTAGTGCGGCGATGACCGCACTCACCGCTGTTCCTCGCGCTCCGCGAATATCTGTCGAACGACGGTCTCGAGCTCGGGCTCCTCGATGGCGATGTCGCGGACCGGATAACGCTCCGTCGCAGCCACGATGAGGTCGGCCACCGGCACCTGCTCTGGATCGAACCGCAGCCATGCCTGCGGTCCCTCCTGGCGGACGCGCTCGGCACCCGGCAGAGTCACGGCGGCCCCCTCCACGGCGAGCGTGATCACGAGCTCGCGGAAGGGCGCATACCGGCGCTTCAAATCCGCGACAGTGCCGTCGTAGAGAACCCGCCCGAGCTCGATGAGCACGATTCGGCGGCAGAGAAGCTCGACGTCCTTGAGGTCGTGCGTGGTGAGGAGGACGGTAGTTCCACGCGTTCGGTTCATTTCGACGATGAACGAGCGGATGCGCTCTTTGGCCAGCACGTCGAGACCGACGGTCGGCTCGTCAAGATAGAGAACTCGCGGCTCGTACAGCATCGCCGCCGCGAGGTCGCCGCGCATCTTCTGACCGAGGCTCAATTGGCGAACCGACTTTTCGAGAAACGGCTCGAGCCCGAGCAGCGCCGAGAGCCTCTCGAGATTGCGGCGATAGGTGGCTCGATCCAGGCGATACATCCGACCGATCAGCTCCAGCGAGTCCACGAGAGGTATGTCCCACCAGAGCTGCGAACGCTGCCCGAACACCACGCCGATATTCATTGCGTTGCGCTGCCGGTCGCGCCAGGGCACGATCCCATCCACGACGATCTGGCCACTGCTCGGCATGAGGATCCCAGTGAGGCACTTGATCGTCGTCGACTTCCCTGCCCCGTTCCGGCCGAGGTAGCCCACGAGCTCGCCTTCCTCGACATCGAGCGACACCCCGTCGACAGCGCGCGTCACGACCTGCTCGGTCGTAAAGAGCGTGCGGATGGCGCCAACCAGCCCGGGTGCCCGCCTAGGAGTTCGAAATTCTTTGACGAGGTCGCGAACCGAAATGATCGGCATTAGCTCGCGATCACCGTGGGCCTCCCGAAGTCCTGCAAGACGATACGGCCCTCTGCCTTGGTGCGAACTGCATCAGCTCGCGAGTAGTCTCCTGGCCAAACCGCCGAATGCCCACACCGAGTGTCGCCCGAAAGCAGCTTCGCGCCCACGCGTTGAAGCATCCCGAAGCCTGGGCGGATGAACCATGGCCGGGCGACCACGTGATCAAGGTCGGCAAGAAGATCTTCGCCTTCCTCGGCGGCGAAGGCCCGGAGGTCTCGGTCGGGGTGAAGCTGCCACGTTCGGTGCTCTTCGCGCGTGCGCAACCGTTCGTCACGAAGATGGGCTACGGAATGGATAAGTCCGGCTGGGTCGCAGCTCGGTTCGGCAAGGGCGATAAGGTCCCCCTCGCCTTGCTCCGCAGTTGGATCGACGAGAGCTACGAGACGGTCGCCGCAACCGCGCTCCCCAAGCGCAAGCGATGAGGATCGCACCTGGGGTCCATCGCATCGGTCCTGGGCTTGTCAACTCGTATCTGCTCGAGGAAAGCGGCGAGATCACGATCGTGGACGCTGGAGCCCCCGGCTATTGGAACGATCTGCCGAACGAGCTCGCAGCGATGGGCCGCACGTTCGCCGACATTCGAGCGCTCGTGCTCACCCACGCGCACATCGATCACGTCGGCTTCGCCGAGCGCCTGCGCCGCGAAAAGGGGGTACCGGTGAGCGTGCACGAGCTCGACGCGAAGATGGCTCGGGGCGAGGCGAAACCCCAGAACCAAAAGATGCTCGGCATCGGGTTTGCGGCCGTCCGGTTCATCCGCTTCGCGCTGGCGAAGGGGATGCTCCGCGCGACGCCGATCCTCGAGGTCACCACGTTCGGCGACGGTGCCACGCTCGACGTACCGGGTGCGCCTCGCGTCATTCATCTTCCCGGCCACAGCGAGGGCAGCGCCGCCCTACATGTCCCCGCGCAGAAGGTGCTCTTCGTCGGCGATGCTTTTGCAACGCTGAATGTGCTCTCGGGGAAGACCGGGCCGCAGCTCGCGCCGTTCGGCTCGGATCTGCCACGCGCGACTGAGTCGCTCTCGCGCCTCCAAGGCATCGAAGCGGCGTACGTGCTTCCCGGTCATGGCCAGCCGTGGACCGGCGGCGTCGGCGAAGCGGTCCGGCTCATCAGAGAGGGAGCTCCGCACTAGCATCGGCCGCGCAGTGCCGGGCCGGTTCAAAACGATCATCGAGCCTTTCCGCATCCACTCCGTCGAACCGCTCCGCATGACGACCGAGGAAGAGCGCCGCCGGAAGATCAGGGACGCGGGCTACAACGTCTTCGCCCTACGCGCCGAAGACGTGCTCATCGATCTGCTGACCGACTCGGGCACGGGTGCCATGTCGCGGGATCAGTGGGCCGCGATCCAGCACGGCGATGAAAGCTATGCCGGTTCGCCGTCGTGGTTCCGTTTCCTCGAGGCGGTCCAGCGGCTCTTTCCGTTCCGCCACGTGATCCCGACGCACCAGGGTCGCGCCGCCGAACGGATCCTCTTTTCGGTCATCGCCGGACCCGGCAAGGTGATCCCGAACAACACCCATTTCGACACCACGCGCGCGAACATCGAGGCGACCGGGGCGGAGGCGCTCGACCTCGTCATCCCTGAGGGACGCGAGCCACAGCGCATCCACCCGTTCAAGGGAAACATGGACGTGGCTGCGCTCGAGGACCTCCTCGCGAAGCGCGCGCCGGACGTGCCCGTCGTCTTCCTCACCGTCACCAATAATTCCGGCGGCGGGCAGCCGGTCTCGATGGAGAACATCCGGGCCGTACGCGCGGTCTGTGACCGTCATCGGATCCCGTTTTTCCTCGACGCCTGCCGCTTCGCGGAGAACGCGTGGTTCATCCGCCTGCGCGAGAAGGGGTATGCGGACCGGGACGTGGGCGACATCGTGCGCGAGATGGCGTCGTACGCGGACGGAATGACGATGAGCGCGAAGAAAGATCCCCTCGCGAATATCGGCGGGTGGCTCGCAATGAACGACGACGCCCTCGCCGAGAAGTGCCGCAACCTGCTCATCCTCACCGAGGGGTTCTCGACGTACGGCGGGCTCGCCGGCCGCGACCTTGAAGCGATCGCGCAAGGCCTCGCGGAGGCGATCGAGCCCGACTACCTGCGCTATCGCATCCGCTCGACCGAGTATCTCGCCGACGCGCTCGACCGCGCCGGAGTCCCGATCGTGAAACCGGCCGGCGGCCACGCGGTCTACGTCGACGCGCGATCGATGCTCCCGCACATCCCGCCGCTCGCGTATCCGGGACAGTCACTCGCCGTGGCCCTGTACGAGGCCGGCGGGATCCGGAGTGTCGAGCTCGGCACGGTGATGTTCGGCCGCCACCCGGATGGGACGGAGAGCGCGGCCGCGATGGATCTGGTCCGCATGGCGATCCCGCGGCGCACCTATACGCAAAGCCACATCGACTACGTCATCGAGGTCGTGCTGGCCGTGGCAAAGAACGCGTCCGCACTACGCGGCTACCGGATCATCGACGAGCCGCCGCAGCTTCGCCACTTCACCGCTCGGTTCGAGCCACTCGACGGTACGCGATGAGGCGTTCCAGCGCGCGCAGCTGACGGTCGACCCCTTTCGGATCGCGGTCATCTCCGGAAAGCATGAACAGTCCCTTCAGCGTGGCGACGATCAGCGCGGCGAGCTCGTCAGGCTTCGCCGGGTTCGCGACGGCACCCTCTTTGGCGGCGTGCCGCAGGAGCGCGGCGAGCGTCTTCTCCCAGGTGGCATCGACGTCACGGACGATCGCTGCGATTGCGCGATCGCGGCGACCACGCATCGCGAGCTCGCCCATGACGACGAAAAGGTCCGGGTCGGTCCGGGCGAGACGCCGGATACCCGCGAAGTGCGCACGCAGCTGTTCGCCGGGCGAGCCCGCCGGCTGGAGGGTCGTGCGGAAGCGCCCCATCGCATAGCCGACGACGCCCCGGATCAGCTTCTCCTTCGTCGGGTAGTAGTAGTGCAACGTCGCGACGTTGACGCCGACCTTTGCGGCAACATCGCGCGTTCTTAGCCCTTCGAAGCCGCGTTCGGCGAGGAGCTCATAAGCCGCTTGGACGAGTGCCTCTTGCCTTTCCATCAATCAGATGATTGAATTGTACCCGTACGATCAAAACGCCTCAGGGGAGGTCCTCACGATGGCAAGAACACTCGTCGCACCGAGCACCGCAAAGCCCGAGCGGCCGCTCGCGGGACGGATCTTCGGTCTCTTCACACCGATCCTGAACCGCCTGGTGACACGAATTGCCGGCAAGAGATACGTCCCTCTCTATGTTCTTCTGCGGCACCGGGGCAGGCGCTCCGGCCGCGAATATGCGACGCCCGTGGTGGGGATGCGCGTCCCAGGCGGGTTCGCGATTCCGATGGCCTTCGGCGAGGGCGCCGACTGGTATCGCAACATCGTTGCGAGCGGCGGTGCGACGATGCGGAAGGGTGGGACCGAGCACCAACTCGCGGATCCGGTCGCGATCGATCCGGACTCGGCGGCGTCCCCGTTCCCGAGGTGGCAACGGCCGGTGTTTCGAGCGCTTGGCATCCGGCGGTTCTTGTTCCTGAAGGGGCAGTAACGCAAGGCACGGTTCGAGCCGCTAGCGTCTTGCCATGCCAGAGAGCGCGGTCAACGTCCGGTACATGGTCGACGACGTCGAGGCAGCGATCGCCTTCTACACAGCGCACTTCGGGTTCACGCTGGGGTCGAACATGGCGCCGGCGTTCGCCGACGTCGTCCGTGGGCCGCTTCGCATCCTGCTGAGCGGGCCCACGAGCTCGGCAGGACGCCCTATGCAGGACGGCCGCAAGCCGGGGCCCGGCGGCTGGAACCGGATCCACTTCATCGTCGAGGACATCGAGGCCGAGGTCGCGCGCCTTCGCGCCGCCGGGGTGCGATTCCGGAGCGAGATCGTGACCGGACCGGGTGGCAAGCAGATCGTGCTCGACGATCCCTCCGGAAATCCGATCGAGCTCTTTCAGCCCGCGCGGCGCTAGTACTTCACAACTTCTTCATATCGCAGCCCGATGCTGCTGCCAGCGCAGGGAGGGAACGATCGTGGTAACCGCAATCGCAGCCAAGAAAACGATGAAGGCAATCATCCAGGACGGGTACGGCTCAGCAGACGTACTGAGACTTCAAGAGATCGACAAGCCGGTCGTAGCCGACGACGGTGTGCTTGTGCGAGTTCGCGCGGCCTCCGTCAATGCGCTCGACTGGCACACCGTTCATGGCGGCCGAGCCGTTCGCATGATCAGCACCTTGATGCGGCAGTCATTCGATCCCGTCCGCGGGGCGGATCTCGCCGGCGAAGTCGAGGCGGTCGGCAAGGACGTGACGGGTCTCCGCCCCGGCGACGAGGTTTTCGGCACCGGCCGAGGAACCTTCGCGGAGTATGCGATCGCGAGCGAGAAGAGCCTAGCGCCCAAGCCTCGCCAGCTCACGTTCGCGGAGGCCTCGGCGATGGGTGTCGCGGCGATCACCGCACTGCAGGGACTACGCGACAGGGGACGGGTGAAGACGGGGCAGCGAGTTCTGATTTACGGCGCCGGAGGCGGCGTGGGCACCTTTGGAGTGCAGATCGCAAAGGCGCTCGGCGCGCGCGTCACCGCGGTGACCAGCACGAGAAATCTGGAGATTGTCCGCTCGATGGGTCCGGATGAAGTTATCGATTACACGCAGGAGGACATCACCAAGCGCGGTCAACGGTACGACGTGATCCTCGATGTCGCGGCGAACCGCTCGTTCTCCGCGATGCGCCGCGTTCTGGCGCCAGGCGGAAGGCTCGTGGTCACCGGCGCGGCGAAGACCAGCATGCTGGCGGTCATGTGGCGCGCGATCGTGCCGCTCGTTCGGAAGCGTTTCGGGAACACCTGGCTCGTGCCGTTTCTGGCTCACGTGACGCATGACGACCTTCTCGTTCTGAAAGAGCTTGCCGAAGCCGGAAAGCTGCGCCCGGTAATCGATCGCCAGTACCCGCTCACCGAGGCTGCCGAGGCCGTTCGCTACGTCGGGACCGGCCAGGCTCGAGCCAAAGTCGTCATCGACGTCGCCTGAGCGAAAGAGGCGCGTCGCTAGCCCTTCATCGATTATCGATCTACCACTTGACGATAAACGATAAGTCGCATATCGTTCCTCGATAATAACCGGTGAGGGAACGATGTGGTTAGAACGCAAGCCTTTCCCACGGCTTTGTCTGCATCTCGGATGGCCCTTCGGGCACTAATCCTTGCGAATCTGGTGTTCGGAGGTCTCGTTTTCGCGCTGTTCATCGCGAGCCTGATCGCCGAGGACTGGGTCTGGACGGCGCTCGGTGTGCGCCCTAATGGCAGCAACGCGACGTTGTTCCTCTGGGGGCGCGTCGTGATGGTTATCGGAATTGGCTCGGTTCCTTTCACCTACATCGTTCTTACGCGGTTGCTGGCAATCGTCGACACCGTGAGACTCGGCGACCCGTTCGTGGCTGGGAACGCTGCGCGATTGAAGACGATGGCCTGGGCGCTCTTGGGGCTCGAGCTTTTGCATTTGGTCGTTGTGGCAGTTGCCGTCGGCCCCCTGTCGAATACCCAGCTGCATCTTGATTGGAGCTTTTCCGTCACCCGGTGGCTCGCGGTGCTGCTTCTCTTCGTGCTAGCCCAGGTCTTCGATGACGGTGCGCGCATGCGCGATGACCTGAAAGGGACTGTGTGATCGTGGCCATCGTCGTAAAGCTCGACGACGTCCTTCATGAGCGGAGGATGACGCTCACGGAGCTCGCCGATAGGATCGGGATGACCCTCGCCAACTTATCGATCCTCAAGACCGGCAAGGCGCGCGCAGTGCGCTTCTCAACGCTCGATGCGATTTGCGAAGCGCTGCAGTGTCAGCCCGGCGACCTACTCGAACATGTCGCCTCAGCGGTCGCGGATGGAGCGTCCGCACCCGCGGCCCGTCGGCCTGTGCTCAAGCGGCAACTGACCGTGGCGGAAGGGGACGAGGCATAACGACGGCTGGTGGACCGTCAAGAGCTCGCTAGATCAGCAGCTGATACCAAAACTGGTAAAGTCCCTTTATGAGCAAGCAATTCGATGAAACCAAATACGCCGGTCCAGAACACCTAGATCCGGACTACGTCGCTAAGTACGACAGCAAAGCGAGAACTGACCCGACCGCTGATGTCAAGCACCTCAAAGACTTTGGCCTCGGCGCCGACAGCGTTGTAGCTGATCTAGGAGCTGGTAGCGGCACGTTTGCTGTGGCAATCGCGCCTCACTGCAAAAAAGTGATTGCCGTTGACGTTTCACCCGCCATGATCGAGGCGACCAAGGCAAAGATCGAAAAGCTTGGTCTGAAAAATGTCGAAGTTGTGAAGGATGGATTCTTGAGCTTTGAGGCTCCTGCTGGCTCGATCGACTTTGTTTACTCGCGCAATGCGCTCCACCAGCTGCCGGATCGCCAGAAAGAGATTGCACTTAAGAGGATTTCAGAACTGCTCCGGCCACTCGGTGTTCTTTATCTGAAGGATCTCGTCTACAGCTTTCCCAAGGAAGAATCAGATACCTATCTAAAAGCCTGGTTGGATGCAGCTCCGGAACATCCTGAGGACGGCTGGACGAGACAAGAGCTCGAGACTCACATCAAGACCGAATTCAGTACCTACAGCGAGACGCTCGAGACGATGCTCGACCAAGCTGGTTTTGAGATTAGGGAAGTTGACCACCGCGGCAACAAGATCTTCAGCGCCTACACCTGCGTTAGGAAGCTTTCTCGTTAGCGATCGCTGTCAGAACTTTGCTCAAGTCTCCTTCTCGTCGTTTCGACTATCAGGAACTCTTTGCCAAGATTCTGTCTTGGCAAGTTCGAATAACGACGATTTGGTAGCCCGTAGCGGATTCGAACCGCTGATCTCAGCCTTGAGAGGGCTGCATCCTAGGCCACTAGACGAACGGGCCGGGGAATAACCATTCTAACCGCGATGACGTTCGCGATCGACCTCTCACGCTGAACGCACCGATCGTCGCGCCGGGCGTCCGGCTCATCGCGCTCCCTCTTCCGCTTGCTTTGAGGAGCATCAACGCGTACCTGATCGAGGGATCGTCTGGCTATGCCCTCGTCGACACGGGCATGCACACGAAGGAAGCCGAGGCTGCGCTTCTTGCCGCGCTCGCCGAGGCCGGCATCGCGATGGACGACGTGCGGCGCGTGTTCGTCACGCATCTTCATCCGGATCACATCGGGATGGCGGGGACGCTCGAGATCGCGGGTGCCGAGATCGTCATGCACGGGCCGGAGCTCGAAAACGCGTCGCGCATGTGGTCTCGCGACCACTCGATGATCGACGAGACCTACGCCTGGTTCGAGCGTCACGGGATGCCGCGCGACGTCGATGAAGGAATGCGCGCGTCGTGGCTCGAGATCGGGAGAGCGGTCGACGCCGTGGAACGGGTCACGTCAGCGGGCGACGGCGAGGATCTGGATCTCGGTGGCCGGAGCCTTCGGCTGAAGTGGACGCCGGGGCACACGGACTATCACGCGGTGCTCGTCGACGGGGCCGAGCGCGTGCTCTTCTCCGGCGACCATGTGCTCCCGCGGATCACGTCGAATGTCGGGCTCTATCCGTACTCGCGGGACGATCCACTCGGCGATTTTCTCGATGCGCTCCGCGCCGTTCGCACGCTGCCCGTCACTCGGGTCCTTCCGGCGCACGGAGATCCCTTCGACGATCTTCCGGGCCGAGTCGACCAGATCCTCGCGCATCACGAGGACCGGCTTCGCGCGACGCTCGACGCGATCGGCGACGCGGAGCGCGACGCCTACGCGGTGTGCCGCACGCTCTTCCCGGTGTTGCGTTCCGCGCATGAGGAGCGGTTCGCGCTCGCGGAAACGCTCGCGCACCTCCGGTATCTCGAGCGGCGTGGGAAAGTGCGCGAGGTCGACGTAGCGCCGGCCCGCTGGAGTCGGATGTAGTCGCCAGTCCTATTGACACGGCCAGAACATTCGTTCTAACTCATGGAGTGTGGACCGAGGATGATCAGCGCCTCTACAACGTGGCGTACTACGCCGAACATCGGGACGAAGAAATCGAGCGTGTTCGAGTCCGTCAGGCGGCAATCCTCGAATTTCTTCGCGACCTCAGACGTCGGCCGTGCGCGGACTGCGGACAAAGCTTTCCACCCTGGGTCATGGATTTTGATCACCGCGATTCCAAAAACGAAGTCGTTCGCTCTCGCAGCTGGCCACGCGCTGCTCAAATCCCGACAGGTATTGCTCGCCGAGGTAGCGAAGTGCGACATCGTCTGTGCCAACTGTCACGCGATCCGGACCTACAGCTGGATTAAGTCCGAAAATGTCTTCGCGTCACGCGCGCCAGGAGTCTCGCGCTACATCGAGAGAAAGACCGCCTACCGAAAGGATCAGGCGAAACTCCTCGCGGAATTGCGAACTGTGCCGTGCCTCGACTGCAACCTAACGTTTCCATACTTTGTAATGCAGTTCGACCATCGTGACGCGACGAACAAGAGATACGTCGTGACGCAGATGATCGGCAGAGCAGGCACGGGAACGATCCTCGCCGAAGTCGCGAAGTGCGATATCGTTTGCGCGAACTGTCACCGCGATCGAAGCTACCGTCGACGTACCGCAAGCGCGGGTGTGTTGTAGCGGCTTGCAAGCGACCCCTCCAAGGTTGAAGTGCGGGTTCGACTCCCGCCACCCGCTCCGATGACAACGCGCCGCCAGCTCGCGACAGGCCTGATCGCGCTCGCATCAATCGTCACGACCGCATGCGGTCAGACGCTTTCCGGCGGGCCGCTCGGCGGAATTACCTCAACACCCGATCCTGGGACGACGCCATTGCCGTCGACGATCCAGCGCGACGATGCGATCGCGCTCGTCACGCACAACGCTGACGTCGGCCGTGTCGATCGGACAGACGCGAAGCTCATGACGTTTGCGGACTACCTGCGAATCGCCGGTCCCGTCCGATCGCATGGCGGAGACCCGCAGGCGACTGGGGTCACTGGATTCGGGATCATCGGAGATCCCGCGAAGCGGTTCATCTGGGCAGTGGCTGTTTCTGGCGAAGTCTGGCCAAACGGACGAATCCCGATCTATTGGGGCGGCCCTCCACCAACCACCCCGACGCCGAATCCGCGGTACCGCTGGGCGATCTTTCTCGTCGAATCCGTTCTAGGCCGCCTGATGGTCATCGGAGACGCCGGCATCGCAGACGCCTGGCCGTCCGAATTCGACAGACTACCCAACCATCCGGCAACCGCGTATGTGCAACCCAGTCCCACGCCACGACTCTCGGTATTGGCCGTGACCCTTCAGCAGCCGGAAGCCACCAGCGCTGTGATGAGGCTGAAAGCCGAGGTTCGCCGGATCGACCGGATCGAAGCCAAGCTGATGACGTGGCGTGAGTACCTGGCGAGCGGGGATTCCGGGGCCCAGAAGCCAGCGGCCGCGGATGACAGTGCACCCGTCTGGATCGTCGCGGTCGCGGGCGAGATCGTCCCAGCGTTTGGCCGTGGTCTGACCTTCAACTGGGGCGTGTTCACGATCGATGGCACAGACGGCGGCGTCACCTCGCTGACCGCGCGAAACGACGGACCCTGGCCCGCCTTCTTCGACGCGCTGCCCGATCACCCGGCTCCATCGCACTAGCCGGCGGCCACACACTTGCAGAAGCCGAGTCGAACGAAGACCGAAGGTGGTGCGCGGTGAAAGACAAAACAACAAACGACGGACCCCCTCGCGCGGACGCGAACAAGCCGAGCTCAAGCCACAGCGGCAGCAAGAGCTCCAGCCACAGCGGCAGCAAGAGCTCGAGCCACAGCGGCAGTAAGAGCAAGAGTCAGAGCCAGAGCCAATCGAAGCACTAAGGCTCAGCGCCAGCGGGTCAGGATCACCTCACGCTGAAATAGCCGCGTGGCGACCCACAGGGCGCCGGCTGCGATCAATGCGAGCACGACGCCGATGCCGAGTGCGAGCGCGGGCCCGAGCACGATGACTCCGGCCAGCTGACCGAAGAGCAGTGCGAGCACCGGCACGACGAGCACGGCCGAGATCTGCTGCGCGGTGCGCGGGTCGTTCACCCGAGACGAGAGCACGACGATGAGGGCGACGCCGATGAGTGCGAGCAGCGGTGTGTCGACAAGCACAGCCAGGATCCAACCGGGCGTCACGACGATGTCGCGTACGCGGTCGGTCACAGCGAACGCGAGGATGCCCACGACGAAGAGCGTCGCCGAAGCGATGGTCACCCCGAGAGCCGGGATGAGTGCTGCGAGGATCTTCCCCAACAAAAGCTCCCGCGTGCGAATCGGCGTCGCGAGGACCGGCTCGAGTGTGCGCTCTCGCTTCTCGCCAACGATCGCGTAAGACGCGAGCACCGACGGGATGAAGATCGGAAGAAGCAGGAAGACGATCGAGAACTGTCTCCCGACGAGTGCCTGGCCGACCTCGAGCATCGAGAGGCTTGCGAACTCGGGTGGGAGGGGCGTGCTGGGAAGCGTTACTCCACTGGAGACCTTGCCTACGGCAAAGAACGCAGCAACCGCGAATGCGGTAATGAGTGGCGGGAGGATCATGGTCGCCAGGAGCAGGGTGGGCTGAAGGCGCAGCTCGAGCCATTCCTTCTCGAGAACGATGAGCGCCTTTTTCACTTGTGACCGCCGACGAGTCGCAGGTAGACGTCCTCGAGCGAGTGCTGAAGCCGCTCGATGTAGCGGATGCGCGCGCCGGCCGCACGAAGCGCATCGACCAGATCCGGATTGCGACTATCCGGATCGTCCAGCTCCAGCGTGAGCGTCTCACCGTCTGGGCGGGCTGCATGCACGAACGGCAGCGATCGCACGACCGGGAGGTAGCGCGCGGCGTCGCCGACGACTCGGACGATCGTGCCCGCCGCAAACAAGCTCGCGCGCAGCTCACGGGGCGAGCCCATGCGGAGAAGCCGGCGCTGGAAGATCCCGATGTTGTCGCAAAGCTCGTCGGCCTCCGGAAGGTTGTGCGTCGTGAGGAAGATCGTCCGGCCCTCCGCGCGGAGCCCTTTCACGAACTCCCGTACGGTGCGCGCCGCCTCTGGGTCGAGCGCCGCGGTCGGCTCGTCCAGGAACACGACGGTCGGCTCATGGAGGAGCGCTCGCGCGATCGCGAGCTTCTGCCGCATGCCTTTCGAGAACGTACCCACCGGCTCGTCGCGGCGGTCCCAGAGCTCAAGAAGATGGAGATAGCGTTCCACCTGAGCATCCGCGCGCGCGGCCTCGAGGTCATAGAGACGCGCGAAATAGCGCAGGTTCTGCCGAGCGGACAGACGATCGTAGAGACCGGGCTGCTCGGTGAGGATGCCGACGGAGCGCCGTAGCGCCGTGTCGTCGACTCCAAGAGCGTGGCCCGCGACGACCGCGTCGCCGTCCGTCGGCGCGATGAGGGCGGCCAGCATTCGGACAGTCGTGGTCTTCCCCGCCCCGTTCGGTCCGAGGAAGCCGAACACGGTCCCCGCATCGATCGCAAGCGAAAGTCCGTCGACCGCGAGCCGGCCGTCGAACCGCCGCGTGAGTCCATGCGTCTCGATGGCGTGAGCCACGCTTCAACAGGAAGATAGCTTTACGATGCCGCGACGTGATGCGATGGACCGCGCGTGACCTCCGGTCGCTCGCGGTCGGCCTTGCCTACCTCGCGCCGGCGCTTTTCATCTTCGTCGTTTTCGTGTTCATCCCCCTGGGCCGGACGTTCTACCTGAGCTTCTACAACACCCGATCCACCGGGCTCGTCACGACCTTCAACGGCATCGACCACTACATCGATCTGATCACATCGGGCACCTTCCGCTCGGGTCTCGTGGCGACCGGCCTCTTTGCGATCTACACCGTTCCCATCGGGATCGCGCTCGGGCTCATCCTCGCCGTCCTGCTCAATCAGCGCCTGCGCGGGATAAACATCTTCAGGACGATGATGGCGAGCACGATCGCCGTCTCGGCGGCGGTCGGTTCGCTGATCTGGCTGCTCCTCTTCAATCCGAGCCTCGGCCTGCTGAACTACGTGCTCTCGCTGGTCGGCGTCCGCGGACCGGACTGGCTCATCCAACCGGCCATCGCGATCATCGCCGTGTCGATCACGACCATCTGGCTGACGCTCGGCACGAACATCATCGTGCTGCTCTCCGGGCTGCAGGGAATACCTGAAGAGATCTACGAAGCCGCTCGGCTCGATGGCGCCCGCGGGGTCCGAATGTTCACCCGCATCACGATCCCGATGGTCTCGCCGTCGCTCTTCTTCCTTCTGGTTGTCGACACGGTCGCGGTGCTGCAGGCCTTCACACAGATCCATCTCTTGACGCGCGGGGGACCGGTCGACGCGACGCGGACGCTCGTCTACAGCATCTATCTCGACGCCTTCCAGAACTTTCAGTTTGGCTTCGCGAGCGCGGAATCGGTCGTGCTCTTTGTTCTGGTGCTCATCCTCACTCTCATCCAGTTCCGCTTCGTCGAGCGAAGGGTCCATTACCAATGACGACGACAGCGGTTTCACGCGCAGGCGCCATCGCGATCCAGCGCGAGCGGCGGCCGCTGCCGATCCGAAAGGCCGGCTCCTATGTGCTGCTCGCGGTCGTGGCGATCCTGGTCGCGTTCCCGCTGCTTCTGGCGCTTTCGTACTCGTTCATGAGCGAATCCGAGATCGCGACCTTTCCGCCGCCGGTGCTTCCGATGCACCCATCGCTCGACAACTATCAGAAGGTGCTCGGGGCGATCCCGATCGGCCGTTACCTGCTGAACAGCTTCATCGTCTCGACGGCGGTGGTGATCGGGCAGCTCATCACGGCGAGCCTCGCGGCGTACGCCTTCTCGTTCCTTGTCTTCCGCGGGCGCCAGGTGCTCTTTTTCCTTTTCCTCAGCACTCTCATGATCCCGTGGGAAGCGACGATCATCCCGAACTACATGACGATCCGGACGCTCGGCTGGCTCGACACGTATCAGGGTCTCGCCGTTCCGTTCATGGCCACGGCGTTCGGTACGTTCCTTCTGCGGCAGGCCTTCATGCAGATCCCGCGGGAGCTGTGGGACGCCGCGCGCATCGACGGATCGACGACCTTCCGGTTTCTCCGCGAGGTCGTCATTCCCCTCGCGCGGCCGGCCCTGGGCACGGTCGCGATCTACGGGTTCCTGTCGACCTACAACCAGTACTTCTGGCCGCTCCTCATCACCAACGAGACTCTCATGCGCACGACGCAAGTCGGCATCGCGCAACTGCGGTTCGAGGAGTCGCTCCGTTGGGGCCTGGTCATGGCGGGTGTCATCATGGTCGCTGTACCAACGCTCGCCCTGCTGGTGCTGGGGCAGCGTCAGCTGATCCGAGGTCTGACCGCCGGTGCGGTCAAGGGGTAAGGCATGGAGGGAAAGATGCGCAAGCTCGCAGCATTCGCGATCGCGGTTTCAATGGTCGCCGCGGCGTGCGGCGGCGGGACGCCGGGCGGTGGTGGTGCCGCGAGTCCGACAGGAGACCAGAGCGCCCTCGCGCCGGGCAAGGACGTCAAGCCGGCCGCGAACATCACCTGGTGGCACGCGATGTCCGGCATCAACGGTGAGGCGCTCAACAAGATCGTCAACAACTTCAACGCGAGCCAGAGCGCGATCAAGGTCACGACGGTGTTCCAAGGGACCTATGACGACCTGCTCTCCAAGCTGAATACGGCGCTCGCGTCGAACGCCGCGCCCGCCCTCGTGCAGGTCTACGACATCGGCCAGCGCTACATGTACGACAGCGGTCAGGTCGTGCCGATGCAAGCCTTCATCGACCGCGATAAGTTCAGCACAGCGGATTTCGAGGCCGCCGTGATCAACTACTACAAGTACCAGGACAAGCTCCAGAGCATGCCGTTCAACGCGTCGTCGTCGATCTTCTATTACAACAAGGACGCCTTTACCGAAGTGGGCCTCGATCCGGCGAAGCCGCCGGTGACGTTCACCGAGATCACCGACGCCGCCAAGAAGCTCACCAAGAAGGACGCGAGCGGTAACACCGTGCGCTATGGCTTCGGGCCCTCGATCTACGGCTGGTTCTTCGAGCAGCTTCTCGCGACGTCCGGCGCGCTTTACGCCGACAACGGCAACGGGCGCGACGATCGCGCGACAAAGGTCGTCTACAACAACGCCGCCGGGAAGGCGATCCTCGACTGGTGGAAGGCCGGCATCGACGGCGGCTACTTCTACAACCCCGGCCAGGACAACGCCGGCGCGACCACGGCGTTCCAGTCCGGCAAGACCGCGATGTACCTCGAGTCGAGCGCGGCCCTGCGCGGCAACATCAACACCGCCAAGTTCCAGGTGGGCACCGGGCTCTTCGCGCGGCCGGACAACAAGCCGGCAAACGGCGGCAACATCATCGGCGGCGCGTCCCTCTACATCATGAAGAGCCGGCCGGCCGAAGAGCAACAGGCCGCGTGGGAATTCGTGAAGTACGCGATGACTCCGGCCGTGCAGGCACAGTGGCAGTCGGACACGGGCTACTACGCCGTCGTCAAGACCGCGTACAACGAGGCTCCGGCCAAGGAATGGGCGACGAAGTACCCACAATTCCAAACACCGGTTGACCAGATCCGTAACTCGCCGCAAAACCGGATGACCAACGGCGCGGTACTCGGCGTCTTCGCGCAGGCGCGGGCGCGCACGCAAAAGATGATCGAGTCCGTCCTGCTCGGTCAGGCGACTTCGCAGCAGGCCCTGGACGCGGCCGCCGCCGAAGTGAACGACGCGATCGACAAGTACAACAAGGCGAACAAATAGCCACACGAGATGAGACGGTGCGGTCGCTCGGCGGCCGCACCGTCGATCTCCTGGTCGTCGGCGGCGGGATCATCGGGGCGGGAATCGCGCGCGACGCCGCCCTTCGCGGGCTCGAGGTTGCCCTGGTCGAACAGGCAGACTTCGGCTCCGGCACCACATCCCGGCCTACGCGGCTGATCCACGGCGGGCTCCGCTACCTCGAGCTCTTCGACTTCGCGCTGGTGCGCAGCGACATGCGCGAGCGCGAGATCCTCCTGCGTATCGCGTCGCACCTCGTGTTTCCCCTCCCGTTCCTCCTGCCGCTCTACCGGCCGACCTTCCTCTATCAGCTGAAGCTCCGACTGGGCATGCAGCTCTACGACCTGCTCTCGCTCGACAAGAGCCTGCCGAAGCGGCAGCACCTTGACCGCGCCGCGGCGCTTGCCGCGGAGCCGTCGCTCGAGCCCGACGGACTGGTAGGGGCATGGCGGTTCTATGACGCCCAGGTCCCGCTCGTCGAGCGGCTCGACCC
>Ga0209155_1000186_pt1 | contig 27472 bp, 25 predicted proteins | sample GraSoiAngelo_122_FD_185879 | JGI IMG/M metagenome (GOLD analysis project Ga0209155, IMG submission 185879) | Grasslands soil microbial communities from the Angelo Coastal Reserve, California, USA - 14_0927_02_20cm (SPAdes) (version 2) | ecosystem: Environmental > Terrestrial > Soil > Grasslands ... | reverse complement strand
CGGTGCGATCGGCGGCGAGCGGACGGAAAGTGCGCAGCATCAGGGTGATCGAGTCGGCGATCTGCATGTTGGGGAAGACGTGCACATTGCGCGCCTTCAGCATCCATTCGGCACGCGACGCTCCCACACGCGCGCGGATCTCTGCGAGCGCGGGATAGATCGGGCGCTTCTCGGGTTCGGGCTGCTCGAGCCAAGTCGCGGCGTGGCCGTGCGCGAGCGCAAAGGTCCCGCCGTCGGCGGAGTTGCGCTTCGCCCAGTCGTACTGGCGCGCCTCCAAGTGGCCTTCACCTCCACGGCGCCGCGCCTGCAGGTCCATGTACGAGAGGTGCGTGGTCGTGAGGTGATACGGATCGAGGCCGTTGTCGAGCTGCAGTTTCCAGTTTCCGCGGTAGGTATAGACGCAGCGCCCCGGGATAAACTCCAAGCCGTTCGGTCCCTGGTCGGCGACGATGTCGATGAAAAAGCGCATGTCGCCGAGAAAATCCTCGAGCGGCGGGACCTCGGCCGACAGGCTCCCGAACACGAAGCCTCTGTAACTCGCCACGCGCGCGAGCGGCACGAGGTTGTGGTCCTCGGCGTCGAAGGAAGCGGGATAGCTGCCCGTCTTGCGGTCCTTGATGTCTACGTTCTTGCCGGAGGCGTCGTAGGCCCAGCCATGATACGGGCAGACGTGGTATTTCGCGTTGCCTTCCTCGGCGGCGCACAGCATCGCGCCCTTGTGGCGGCAGACGTTGACAAAGGCGCCGAGGCGCCCCTTGGCGTCGCGCGTGGCGAGCACCGGAGTCCTGCCGATGTGCGCGGTGACGAAATCGTTGGGCTTCCTGATCTGCGACTCGAGCGCGAGGAAATTCCAGGTGCTCTCGAAGATGAATTTCTGCTCCAGCTCGAAAAGCTCCGGATCGGAATACACGTCGCGATGCACGCGAAAAACGCCTTCCGCGGGACGGTCGTCCACGTAGAGCCTGATGTCCTTGAGGTCCATGCGCTCGCGCTCGATCGGGACAATTGTCTCAGATATCCGCAGCGTTGGTATCATCCGCGCAGGATGAAGAAGCTCCGGCCGACCGGCCACCGAACCTCGCAGCACGCTTCCCCGCGCACGCGCCTCGCCGCCGACATCGGCGGAACGTTTACCGACATCGTGGCCTTCGACGAAAGAACCGGGCGGCTGCTTTTGGGGAAGGCCCTGTCGACGCCCGCGCGGCTGGTCGACGGCATCTCCCGCGGCATGGAAAGAGCCGGCGCGCGCTTCGCGGGCGCGGAAGCCTTCCTGCACGGCTCGACCATCGCGATCAACACCATGCTCGAGCGCACCGGGGCCAAGGCCGCGCTGCTCACCACGGAGGGTTTTCGCGACGTCTACGAGATCGGGCGCATCAACCGGCCCGACGCGTACAACCTCTACTTCAGGAAACACGTGCCTCTCATCGAGCGTGCGCTGCGCTTCGAGGTGCGCGAGCGCATCACCGCCGAAGGGGCGATACACGTGGCGCTCGATGAGGCGAGCGTGCACGCCGCCTGCGATCGCCTCGAAGCGGCAGGCGTCGAGGCGGTCGCGATCATGCTTCTTCATTCCTACGTCAACCCCGCGCACGAGACGCGCACCACCGAGATCGTGCGCGAGCGTCTGCCCCGCGCCTTCGTCACCGCCTCGCACGAGCTATCCCGCGAATACCGCGAGTTCGAGCGCTGCTCGACCGTGGCCGCGAACGCTTACATCGGGCCGGTCGTCAGCGAGTATGTGCGCGGGATCGACGAGCGCCTGAAGCAATCCGGATTCGAGGGATCGTTCCTCCTGGTGCAATCGACCGGCGGACTCTACGAATCGCACCAGGCGAGGAGCGAGTGCATCCGCTTGCTCGAATCGGGCCCGGCCGCCGGCGTCGTCGGCGCGCAGGCGCTGTGCAGCGCGCTCGATCTCGCCGACGCCGTCGCCTTCGACATGGGAGGCACTACGGCGAAGGCGGGAGTCATCCACAGGGGCGAGGCGCTCACGACCGGGGCCGCGCTCGTCGGCGGCTACGCGCAGGCGCTTCCGGTGCAGATTCCGATGATGGACATCTTCGAGGTCGGCACGGGCGGCGGCAGCATCGCCGCCGTCGACTCGAGCGGCGCACTCAGGGTCGGTCCGCAGAGCGCGGGCGCAGACCCCGGCCCCGCCTGCTATGCGCTGGGCGGAAATCGGGCCACGGTAACCGACGCCAATCTCGTGCTGGGACGCCTCGGCGCGGACCGTTTCTTGAGCGGCGAGATGAAGCTGGATGCGCGCGCCGCAGAGCGTGCCATCCTCGAGCACGTCGCCGCGCCGCTGGGCGTGGACGTCATCCGTGCCGCTGACGGCATCCTGCGCATCGCGGCCACGGCCATGTCCTACGCGGTGAAGGCGGTATCGACCGAGCGGGGTCTCGATGCCGCCGCTTTCACCCTCATCGCCTACGGAGGCGCGGGCCCTCTGCACGCCTCGGCCATCGCCCGGGAGATCGGCATGAAGCGGGTCATCGTGCCGCGCGCTCCAGGACATTTCTGCGCCTTCGGCATGCTGTTCTCGGATCTGCGCTACGACTTCGTGCACACCTGGTTCACGCGGCTCGCCGACGCATCGTTTGACTCGATCGAGAGAGTCTACGAATCGCTGATCGCCGACGGAAAGAAGGCACTCGCCGCGAGCGGCGTCCGGGCCGAGGGCGTCGCCGCCGCGCGCGCCGCCGACATGCGTTATGTCGGGCAGGAGCACCCCGTAACCGTAGAGCTGCCCGCCGAAGTCTTTCGCCGGCGCAGCGGCGATGCATTGAAGCGGCGCTTCGACGAGGAGCACCTGCGGCGCTACGGCACATGCGCCCCCGAGGAAGCGGCCGAGATCGTGAGCCTGCGCGCGACGGTGACCGGCGCGATGAAAAAGCCGCGGCTCGAGCGCATCGCGCGCGGCGGGCGTGCGCCCTCCGCTTCGGCGCTACGCGGCAAGCGCAGCGCTTATTTCACCGAACTCGGCAAGACCATTGCCACGCCGATCTATGCGCGCGACGAGCTGAGTGCGGGCAACCGCATCGAAGGACCCGCCCTGGTGGAGGAGCACGCCTCGACGACGGTCATTCTGCCCGGGGACCGCTTGCGGGTGGATGCCTTCGGCAATCTCGATATCGAAGTCGGCCGGAGGCGCACATGAGACGCCGGCGCGCCGACGCAGTCCTCACGGAGATCGTCCGCAACGGCGTCATCGCGGTGACCGAGGAGATGAAGACCAACCTCATGCGCACCGCCTACAACATGATCGTCTACGAGGCGCTCGATTTCACCGTGGGCCTGTATACGGCGGAGGGCGAGACGGTGTCGATCGGGCTAGGGCTTCCGAGCTTCATCCGCGGGATGGCCGAGACGGTGAAGGCAAAGCTCAGGCACTTCGGGAAAGACGGGCTCCAGCCTGGCGATATCCTGGTCACGAACGACGCCTACACCACGGGCAGCCACCTCTACCACTTCACCTTCAGCCTGCCGATCTTCCATCAGGAGAAGCTCTCGGGATTCGCCTGCTGCATGGCGCACTGGACCGACGTCGGCGGGGTGCTCGGCGGTGTGACCACCGACATCTACTCCGAGGGTCTTCAGATCCCGATCGTGAAGTACGCCAGGGCGGGCGTGGTGAACCAGGACCTCGTCGACATCATCCGCATGAACGTGCGCATCCCCGAGCGCGCGATGGGGGACCTGCGCGCCCAGATCACCGCGGTGAAGACGGGCGAGCGCCGCTTTCTCGAGCTGCTCGAGCGCTACGGGCGCGAGGAGGTGCTCGCCGCGATCGCGAACATGATGGACCTGTCGGAAGCCGCGGCGCGCGCGCGCACCCGGACCATTCCCGACGGCGCGTACGAGGCGGAGTCCTACATGGACGACGACGGCGTGGAGATCGGCAGGCCCGTGCCGGTCAAGGTGCGCGTGGTGAAAAAGGGCGAGGAGATGACGATCGACCTCTCGCAGATGGGCCCGCAGGTGCGCGGCTTCTACAACTCGGGCGCGACCACCGGTTATTCCTGCGCGCAGGTCGCCTACAAATGCCTAACCTCGCCTGCCGATTACCCGATCAACGAAGGGAGCTTCCGGCCCCTCAAGGTGATCCTCGCCCCCGGCACCGTGGTGAGCGCGGTGAAACCGGCGGCGATGCGCTGGTGGATGACTTTCCCGATGACGGTCGTCGACACGGTATTCAGGTCATTGGAAAAGGCGATCCCGGACCGCACCGTCGCCGCGCACCATGCCGATCTCCTCGTCTGCCTGATCAACGGCATCTCGCCGAAGGACGGGAGGCTGTTCCTCGCAGGCATCGGCCCTTCCGGGGGCGGCTTCGGCGCGAAGCTCACCGAGGACGGCGTGAGCGCGACGGTGTGCCTGAACGACGGCGACACGCACAATCATCCGGTGGAGCAGATGGAAGCGAAGTACCCGGTGCTTTTCGAGCGCCACGCGCTGCGCGAGGATTCCGGCGGCGCGGGCCGCTACCGCGGCGGCCTGGGCACCGAGCAGGTGGTGCAGGCGCGCGCGCCCATCAACATCAACGTGCAGGTCGATCGCGTGCACTGCGCGCCCTGGGGATTGGCCGGCGGCCAGTCGGGAGCGGGCAACCAGGTCTGCCTGCGTATCGGCGGCAAGGAAATCTCCGACCTTCCCAACGCCAAGGTGCTCATGAAAAAGCTCAACCCCGGCGACGCGATCACCCTTCGCGCCGGCGGCGGCGGCGGCTTCGGGCCGCCCGACGAGCGCGATCCGGAGAAGGTGGCGCACGATGTGCGCCAGGGTTACGTGAGCCGCGAAATCGCCCGGGAAATCTATCGCGTCGCGTTGGACGCGGCAGGAAACGTGGACCGCAAAGGGACCGAGCTCCTCCGGCGCCAATGAAAAAGCCCGCGCGAAGCGGGCTTTGATGGAGCGCCGGCCTCAGCGCCGGGTCTGGGCGTCGTGCTTCTCGCGGTAAATGCGCTTGCTCTGCCGGTTCTCCTGCTTCTGGATGCGCCGCTGCTCGCCCGCGCCCACGTGGCCGTCGGCGCCCGCTCGCGCCTCGGCGCGATCGACACGCGCCTGGCCGCGCTCCAGCCTTCCGGCTTCGCGGTTGGTGAGCCGGCCGGACTGGACGCCTTGCTCGATGCGCCGCTCCTGGTTGACGTTGCGCTGAACGTCGGCCTGCATGCGCTGCGACGAGGCCGAGTTGGGATTGCCTCGGGCGGCGTTGTTCTCGAGCCGGTTGATCTGGCGGCTTTCCTGGTTCTGCGCGCGCTGGATGCGCGCTTTCTCGGCCGGGCTGAGCGTGCCGTCCTTGGCGGCGTTCGACTCCATGCGGTCGATCCGCGCTTCGCCGCGCTCCAGCTTCGCGGCTTCGCCGGTGTTGAGCGACCCGCTCTTCAGGCCCTGTTCGATCCGCTGCTGCTGGTTGACGTCGCGCTGCACCTCCGAGCCGGCTGTCTGGGCCGAAGCCGCGACCGAAAACATACCGGCGACTGCGACTGCGATGACCGTGGCTGCTGTTTTCATGTTGCCTCCTTGAAGTTCCTCATGATATGTCTCCCCGGGCGAATAACGCCCGTCCCGGCCATCGGTCTACCCTGCGAGGGGTAAAAAATGTAACAGTTCGTACCAGGGCGCTCCGCGAGCTTTGACCGTCCCCCCTCTTCATGGCAGCATAGCTTCGAAAATCGAGTCCGACTGGGGAGGTTGGGATGGATCCGATGGCAATGCTCGCGCTCGCCACCGCCGTCTTTCTTGCCACGCACTACATCTCGAGCACGCCGCTGCGGTCGGGGCTGGTGGCGCTCCTGGGTGAAAACGCCTATCTCGGCCTCTACACGGTCGTTTCCCTGGTGACGCTCGCGTGGATGATCTGGGCTTATGTCAAGGCGCCCTACGAGCGGCTGTGGGTCGGGGACGAATTCAAGGTGTGGGCGGTGGTGCTGATGCCCGTGTCGCTGGTGCTCATCGCCTGCGGCGCGCTCACCCGCAACCCGAGCGCAGTGCGCCAGGAAAGCGCGCTCCGGGCCATGGGCGAACCGCGCGGCATCCTGCGCGTCACACGCCATCCCATCCTGTGGGGGATCGCGCTCTGGGCGGCGGTGCATCTGATCTCCCGCGGGGATACCGCGTCGCTTATTTTCTTCGGCGGATTTCTGCTGCTCGCGGCATCGGGCACGGTGCTGCAGGATAGTCGCAAGGACAGGATGATCGGCGTGGACTGGAAGCGTTTCGCCCTGACCACGTCCAACTTCCCGTTCGCGGCGATCATGCAGGGCCGCAACCAGTTCAGGTTCGACGAAATCGGTTGGGGGAAAGTGCTCGCCGGGCTCGCGCTGTACTTCGCGCTCGCATTCCTGCATCCCTATCTGTTCGGCGCGCGACCTTATTGAGGGCGGCGGTCCTCGCATGAGCACCGCCCGCGGCGTGCTGCTTGCGGCCCTGTGCTCTTTCGCGCCGGCGCGGTGCATTACAATTGCTGTTTCGTCGAAAGAGCAAGGCTTATGACCCAGGAAGAGCTCCTCGTCCTCCGCAAGCAACCGGCCCTCGCAGCGGGCGCGCTCAGCGAGCGCATCGTCGCTGAAAAGCAGGGGCCGGTCGGCTGGCTCACGTTCAACAATCCGGCGCGCCGCAATGCCATCTCCATCGACATGTGGGAGGCGATCCCGAAGGTTCTCGACCGCTTCGAGCAGGATCCCGAGGTCCGTGCGATCGTGCTGAAGGGCGAGGGCGACAAGGCCTTCGTCTCGGGCGCGGACGTCTCGCAATACGAGAAGCAGCGCTCGAGCGTAGAGGGCGTCCAGTACTACGAGGAGATCGCGGGACGGGTGGCCGAGCGCCTGCAGAACTGCGACAAGGTGATCGTCGCAATGATCCGCGGCTATTGCCTGGGGGCGGGGGTCAACATCGCGCTGTGCTGCGACCTGCGCATCGCCGCGGAGGACGCGAAGCTCGGCATTCCGGCGGCGAAGCTCGGCCTGGGCTATCGCGCCTCGTCGCTGAAGAACCTCATCGACATCGTCGGCCCGGCGTACGCACGCGAGGTGCTCATCACCGGACGCCATTTCAGCGCCGCAGAGGCGAAAACGATGGGCCTCGTGCACCGTGTGGCGCCGGTGGCGGAGCTCGAATCGCTCGTCCTCGAGTATTGCGCGACGATTTCGGAGAACGCCCCGCTCACCATCCGCGCTTCCAAGCGAATCATTCGCGAGCTGCTGAAATCGAGCGCGGCGTTCGATGCGGAGGCGTGCGCGGCCTTGGTCAAAGCCTGCTTCGAGAGCCAGGATTACATCGAAGGCCGCAGAGCCTTCATGGAAAAGCGCAAGCCCGTGTTTCAGGGAAAGTAAGCGCCGCAAAAGAGGAGAAGGAGCATGAAGATCATCATTGCTGTTGCCGCAGCGCTTGCTGCATTGCTGGCTGCGGCCGCGAACGCGGCGGCCCAGGGCTATCCGGGCCGACCGATCACCCTCGTCGTCGGCTTCGCACCGGGCGGCGGGACCGACACCGTGGCCCGCGTCATGCAGAGGAAGCTCGGCGAGTTTCTCGGCCAGACCATCGTCGTCGAGAACCGCGCCGGCGCGGGGGGCATCATCGCCGCGGACCTGGTCTCCAAGGCCGCGCCCGACGGCTATACGATTCTCCTCGCAACCATCGCAGCCCTCGCCGTCGCACCGCACCTCAACTCGAAGCTGCCGTACAACCCGTTGCGGGATTTCGCTCCGATATCCATGGCGACGGTCTCGGGCAACGTGCTCGTGGTGCATCCGTCCCTGCCGGCCAAGACCATCGCCGAGTACGTGAAGGAGGCCAACACCCGGCCCGGCGGCCTCCCCTACGGCACTTCCGGCGTCGGCAGCGCCGGCAACCTCGCGGGCGAGCTGTTCCGGCTCACCGCGAAAGCCAATCTCATCCACGTGCCGTACAAGGGCGGCGGCCCGGCGATGAGCGACCTGCTCGGCGGGCAGATCCTCTCGGTGTTCGCCTCCGCGACGACGGCGGTGCCGCAAGTGAAGGCGGGAAAACTGCGCGCGCTCGGGACGACCAGCGCGAAGCGCTCCGCGACCATGCCCGACGTGCCTACGATCGCGGAGCAAGGCTACCCGGGGTACGAGGCGACGAACTGGTACGCGTTCGTGGCTCCGGCGAAGACGCCGAAGGACATCGTCGCCCGGCTGAATCGGGAAATAGTGAAAACGCTGCGCGATCCCGAGACTCACGCCGCGATTTTCAAGCAGGGCGAAGAACCGACGCCGTCGACTCCCGAGGGGCTCGCGCAGCACATGGCGCGCGAGTACGCCACCTGGGGTCGCGTGATCCGGGAAGCCGGGATCCCCGTCGAGCAGTGACGGGCGGAATCAGCCGTCCATGCGCACGGCGATCTTGCCGAGATGCGCGTTCGATTCCATGTAGTTCTTGGCTGCGGGCAGCTCGGAGAACGGGAACACCCGGTCGACGAGCGGCCGGATCTTTCTCCCGGAGATGAGGGGGAGGATATCGGCGGCGAATGCTCGCACGGTGACGGCGCGCTGCTCGGGCGTACGCAGCCGGTTGCTGACGCCGAAGAGCGTCAGCCGCTTGGTGTGCAGGGCCTCGATGTCGATCTCGCTTTTCAGCACGCCGTCCACGTAGCCGACGGTCGCGTGCCTGCCCTCGTAGGCGAGCGCGCGGATGGTCTCGGCAAAGACCGAGCCGCCGACGTTGTTCACGACGAGGTTGGCGCCCTTGCCTCCGGTCGCCTTCATGACGGCGTCTGCAAAGTCGCCGGAGCGGGTTCGGATCCCGGCGTCGAGCCCGAGCGCCTTGAGCTTGTCGAGCTTCTGCGCAGACCCCGAAGTCCCGATCACCTTCGCATCCAGCGCCTTGGCGGTCTGCAGCGCCGCGACGCCGACCCCCGCCGAGATGCCGGTGACGAGCAGCCATTCCCCGGACTTGAGGCGCCCTTGCGCAATCAGCATGTCGTGCACGACCATGAAAACGAGCGGGATCGATCCCGCTTCCTCCCAGGAAAGATTCGCAGGGATCGCGATCGCCTCGCGCGCGTCCATGAGCGAGTATTCGGCGAAGGCCCCTGTGCAGCGCCCCATGACGCGCTCGCCGACCCTGAGCCCGGTGACGCCGGAACCCAGCTTGGCCACCTCGCCCGCGCCTTCGTTACCGGCGGCCTTGGCCGCACCGCCCGCCTTGACGCTGTGCCCGACGATCAGCTCGCCGCGGTTCAAGCCTGCGGCGCGCATGCGCACGAGCAGTTGTCCCGGCCCGGGGTCGGGCACAGGCGCCTCGCGCAGCTCGAGAGCGGTTTTCCCCGATTCGGGGCGGATCCAATACGATTTCATTTCATCGCCTCCCTTGCGGCCCCGGTGAGCCGCAGAATGTGCATGCCGGTGTTGGCGCGGTCGACCGCGTAGATGTAGCCGCGCTCGTCGACCTCGACGTTGTTGGTCTGGATCGCGGTCTTGCAGCGCTCTTCCGCCCCCTTGCCGACGCAGCGCTTCTCGGTCCTCGCCGTGACCGCGGGAATGTAATAGGCGATCTCCCTCGGGCGAAAGGGATCGCGGATGTCTAGGGCGCGCACCCCGGCGTTGAAGTGGGCGAAGAACATGATGCGCTTGTAATACACGGCAGCGAAGCTCTCGTTCGAGGAGTGCGTGCCGAAGCGCCCGCCGCGGCCGCAGAAGTCTCCGCTTCTCTCGGGCACGGCCCAGCTCGACACGCCGACCGGCCGCGTCTCGTCGGTGACGTCGACGAAGATGACCATCTGGCGCGCCTCCTGGCACTCGTTGCGGAAGGTTTCGCCAGTCACGACGACGAAATCGCGCCTGCGCGCGTCCTTGTCCTTCGCGAACTCCGCGATCTCCATGCCGAGCAGCGGAAAGCCGGTGTGCGCGCCGAACTGGGGCGGCAAGTCGAGGCGCGCGATCTGCGGATGGACGAGATTCGCTGGCGTGGGCTCCTTCGGGCCGTTCAGGAGCTTTTCGCGGTCGACGATCTGCAATACCCCTTTGCCGTTCGCGCCGTAGGCGAAATAGACGCGATTGTGTTTCGCGCCGGTCGAAATGGGTCCGTGCAGCGTGCTCGGCACCTGACCGCTCGCGCCGGGCTCGTGTCCGGGCAGCCCGAAGTTGCGGATGAAAACGGGCTTCGCCGGATCGGAGAGATCGTAGACTTGCGGATGGCGCCGCGCCCGCCAACCTTCGACGCCCGAGACGAGAAACGCGATGCCCGTGTCGCACTCCCACCAGCTCTTGTGCGTGCCCTTCAAGTTGTCGACGACGGTCGAGAGGCGCGCGGGCTTCGCCGGGTCGGTCACGTCCCAGACCTCGTGCGCCGTGTCGCCGTAGTTGCGCAGCAGATAGACCTTGCTCCTGTCGCCCTTGGGGAGTTGCGAGCCGTCGCACACGCGCACCATCTGCGCGCCGCCCGCCTCGTCTTTCCCCGGCTCGCCCGGAACGTGGGCGAGGTAGCGCGGGCTCTTGGGATCGGTCACATCGAGAATGGAAGTGCCGTTGGGCTCCTCCGCGTCGCTCAGAGGATTGCGCGAATGGCCGCCGTGATGCCCGATGTACGCGATCCAGCGATCGCCTTGCCGATGGACGAGCGGCTGGTAGGCGCTGCGGCCCTGGAGATCGTCATAGCCGACGAGCTCCATGTCGCGCGACTCGGGTTTCGCCGCGGTCTGGGCGAACGCGCTCGCGCACGCTAGGAGCAACGCGAAAGTCCAGTAGCGATATCTCATGCGCTCCTCCTCAATCGACCTTGGCGCCGACGTCTTTCACGAGCTTTGCGTATCTTGCGTACTCGTTGCGGATCTCGACGGCAAATTCCTCGGGTGTGGTGATCCAGGGCTCGACCCCGCCCGCGTTGGTCAGCTTGTCCCTGATATCCGGCAGCAGGAGCGCTTTGTTCACTTCCGCGCGCAGGCGCGCGAGCACGGCTTCCGGAGTGCCGGCCGGCGCGAACAAGCCGTACCACTGCACCATGACGAAATCGGGGTAGAACTCGGCGATCGTCGGCACCTCGGGCAACACCCGCGAGCGCTGCGGGCCGGTGAAAGCGAGCGCGCGCAGGCGGCCCGCCTTGATCTGCGGCGCGGTGGACGTGCCCGACATCATCACCGCGACCTCGCCTGCGACGGTCGCCGTGGTCGCCGGCGCGCCGCCCTTGTAGGGGACGTGGATCATGTCGATCCCGGCGCGCGCCTTCAGGCGCTCCATTGTGAGGTGATGCTGGCTGCCGTTGCCCCCCGAGGCGTACTGCAGCGGCGGATTGGCGCGGCGCGCGTATTCGATGAACTCCGGAAATGTCCGCGCCGGTACCGAGGGATTGACCGCCATGAAAAATCCGTTCGATACCAGGCTTGCAACCGGCACCAGATCCTTCTGCGGATCGAAAGGCATCTTTGCGTACAGATGCGGATTGATCACGAGGAGGCTATCCATACCCAAGAGCAGGGTGTAGCCGTCGGCAGGCGACTTCGCGACGAGCTCGCCGGCGAGATTGCCGTTGCCGCCGACGCGGTTCTCCACCACCACGGGCTGGCCGAGGGCATCGCCGAGCTTGGGTGCGATCAGGCGCGCGACGATGTCCGGGCCGCCCCCCGGCGGAATCGGCACGAGGAGGCGGATGGGGCGAGAGGGGTACTGCGCGGCTGTGTTCTGACAGAGGAGCGCTGTGAGGAGCGCGACGAGAAAACGAGGAAAGAAGGCACGCATTCGTTCAACGTAGCGCTATACGGCAGGCTGACACGCGGCCTGTGGGACACTATCGGCGCGAAGGGTGTCGGCGCGTCCGAGTGGAACGTCTCGTCAGGCCCCGAGTTGATTTGTCAGGGGACGCCAGAGAACGAAGCGCTTCATTAACTTCGGTGGAATTCTTGAACCGCTTCGCGACATCCGGATCAAGAACGACAACGCTGGTGCTCTCCAAATACCGCAGATAGTACTTTCCGCGAGCGGCACCGGAGAAGTCATATTCCGGGCGGCGCATTATGCCGCTACGTCAACGTATTCGACGCGGCTCGCAGGCTGCGGAATCACGACACCATCTTCGCGCAGACCATCCAGGTGAAACTCAATAGCCTCACGGATCTGTCCTTCGACTTCCTCAACCGTTGCGCCGGTTGCAACACAGCCCGGAAGATCGGGCACGTACGCCGAGTAGTTGTTCTCCGCCTTTTCGATCACGATTGCGTAGCGCATAGCAGTCTCACTTTTTCAATCCAGCTTGCTTCAAAATACTGTTCAGTGTACCAGCAGCAAGATCGTCATTCGGTTTTCCTGGGACAGTAACTCGGCCGGGCTTTGTCGGATGCTTAAATTGACGATGGCTACCTCGGGTCGCTACCAAGAACCAGCCTTCATCGTTCAGCATTCGCAGTATCTCACGGACCTTCATCAAGCGAGGATATCAAGGACCGTCGTATTCCGCCAAACACAAATACAGGTATGTTTCGAGCATCTACCTGTATATGGAATTCTTAGCAACTATATGGAAACTCCGCAGTAAGTCAACGCCTACCGAGCCGGTTCCCCGCTTCGCCGATCCCGTTCAAATACATCTCCCACACCTGGAGGTTCTTCTCGCAGGCGGCGACGACCGCGTCTTCCATGTGCAGCTGCTTCGCGAAGCGCTCGACTGCGCGCCAGCCCGCGTCCGAGTGCTCGATGTCGGCCTTCTCGTGCAGCTCGAAGAATTCGAGCTCGCCGTCCGACAGGCCGAAGAGCTTCCCCCAGCGCTCCCGCTCCAGGCCGAACCAGCCGTGCTTTTTCATGATGCCGGTGCCGTAGCCGGGGACGTTCGCGCGTTCGGCGCAGGTGTTGGCCACGATGCCTTCCAGCCAGTGCCGGTTGGCCATCAAGCCCTCCCAGGCGGCCCAGGCGAGCTGCGTAGTGGCGATGGGCGTCGCCGCGCGGATCTCGCTGCGCTTCAAACCGATTCGCGTTCCCAGGTCTTCCAGGATCTCCCAGTGCGCCCTGCCGCCCCCGTGCTCGTGGTCGGCGATCACCTCTTCGCTGCATGCCTTGATGATGCCGATGCGCGTATCCCAGTCGGGGCAGTTGGTCGCCACTTTCAGCTTGAGCACGGAATTTCGATGACGCGTGTTCAGGCGGTGCTGCATGGCGAACATGCGCGCGCGGCCCTTCGTCATCTCTTCGTGAAAATAACGCGTGCGTCGGGAGAAATCATCGACCGCCCGGTCCAGTCGCGCGAGCACGCCTTTACTGGCCATGGTCTCTTCAGAATTTCGCGATCTCGCGGGCGGCGCCGGTGAGCTGCAGGATGTGCATTCCGGTGTTGGCGCGATCGACGATGTAGATGTAGCCGCGGTCGTCGACCTCGAGGTTGTTGGTCTGGATCGCGACCTTGCAGCGCTCCGCGCCGTCGGGCATCTTCACGCAGCGCTTGTCGGTCTTGCCGGTCTTCGCGGGAATGTAGTAGCCGACCTCCTTCGGCTGATAGGGGTCGCGGATGTCGATCGCGCGCACCCCCGCGTTGAACCAGGCGACGAACACCAGGCGCTTCGCGTACATCGGCGGCTGGTTCTCGTTCGGCGAGTGCGCGCCGAAGCGGCCGCCGCGGGAGCAGAAATTGCCGCTCGCCTCCGGGACGTTGAAATTCGAGACGTTGAAGGGCGTAGCCTCGGCAGTCACGTCCGCGATCCACACCCTCTGGCGCGTTTCGCGGCACTCGTTCGCGATCTGCTCGTCGACGATCATCACGAAATCGCCCACGGCTCCTTCGGCATCCTTGGCAAATTCCGGTAGCGGCATCCGAAGCAGCGGCAGCGTCGTGTGCGCGCCGTGGGTGGGCTGCAGGTCGAGCCTGCCCACCTGCGGGTAGAGCAGGTTCTCAATGGTGGGTTCCTTGGGGCCGTTCAGCAATTTCTCCCGGTCGACGATCTGCAGGACTCCGTCCTTGTTCGTGCTGTAGCCGAAATAGACGCGGTTGCCCTTGGGCCCGGTGGAGATGGGGCCGTGCAGGTCGGCCGGAGTCGGACCGGTCGCGCCCGGCTGTTGCCCGGGCAGGCCGAAATTGCGGATGAACACCGGCTTCGCCGGGTCGGAGAGGTCGTACACCTGGGTCATGCGCCGCACGCGCCAGCCTTCGATCCCGGAGACCAGGTAGGCGATGCCTGAGTCGCACTCCCACCAGTTCTTGTGGGTCCCCTTCAAGCCCTTGATGATCGTGGTGAGCAAGGCCGGCCTGGCCGGATCGCTCACGTCCCAGATCTCGTGCGCGGCGTTGCCGAAAGTGCGAAGCAGGTAAACCTTGCTCTTGTCGCCCTTGGGCAGCTCGCTGCCGTCGCACACGCGCACCATCTGCGCTCCGCCCGCTTCCGCCATTCCGGCCTCTCCGGGAATGTGGGCGAGGTAGCCGGGTTTTCTCGGATCGGTCACATCGACGATGGACGTTCCGTTGTCTTCCTTCTTGCCCGTGAGCGGGTTGAGGAGGTTGTCGCCGTGGTGGCCGACATAGGCGATCCAACGGCTCCCCTGCTTGTGGATAACGGGCTGATAGGCGCTGCGTCCCTGGAGATCGTGGTAGCCGACAAGCTCCATGTTGCGCTTCTCGGCCTTGTTCTGGGCCAGGGCCGGCGTGAGCAAGACAGCGAATACCGCAATTCCAACGGTACCCTTCGTGCAAAAGCTCGACATGCTTTCCTCCTGGGGTGATCTTTCCAAACTTCTTATCTGCCGCGCCTCGACCTCGAACCGCGGCGTTTGTGACGCCGATCGGCACCTCGCGCGGGCTTTTTCGGCACGTAGCCGATCGCCTCGACTTCGAGGCCGCAGTCCATAGGGGTGCGTCCGGCCTGGATGCGAGTCCTCGCGGGCAGCGTGTCGCGTCCCGAGAAATACGTGCGGTAGATCCGGTCGAACTCCTCGGCGTCGCGCTGATCGCGCAGCCACACGATGACCTTCAACAGGCAATCCATGTTCGAGCCGGCCGCTTCGACCAGCTTTTTCATGTTGTCCATCACGAGGCGCACCTGCTCGGCGAAAGGCGGGTTCGGAAAAGGCGGAACCGGGCGCCCCTGTTCCCGGGCCTCGCGCACCGCCCGCGAAAACGCCTCGTCGAACGGCGGCAGGCCCGAAATGAAGATCAGGTCGCCGTGACGCACGCACAGGTTGAAGGGCGCATTGGTCGCGGGCAGGCCGGCATCGTAGATGTGTTTCTCGGAAAGCGCTGGCATCGCTTCTCCCCGGGCGAATGGTAACTGATTCTCGGCGGCCCGAACTCCTCTCCGCTCCGGCCGTCTAACAATTCGCCGCCACCGAATCCTTGAGGCTTCCGGTGCGCCTCGACTTGGTTCCCCGCGGCGTAGGGGTCGCGCACAGAGCCGCGGCGGCCGCCGCGCTTTCGAAACGCAACCATCTGGAGACATCAACATGAAATCGACTAGCAGACTTTTCGCCGGCGCTTTGGCGCTCGGCATCGCCCTGCCCGCATGGGCCGGCTCGGCGACGGACTACCCGCTGCCCCAAGCCAAGACCGAGAATGGCATCACCTACATGAGCGGCGGGGTCGGCAAGCCCGAAGCGAACGCGATGAGGGAGGAAGCCAGGCATTACCCCCTGAGCATGGTGTTTTCCGCCGCCAAGGACAACGAATTTCTGGCTGCGGTGCGAGTCACCATCAAGCATCCGTCGGGCAAGGAGATGCTAAGCGCGGTTTCCGACGGACCCATCATGTTGGTGAAGCTCCCCGCCGGGAAGTACACGGTTGCCGCAGAAGCGCACGGCAAGACCCTGCACCGTACGGTCCAGGTGCCCGCTAGGGGCGACCGGCAACTCTCCTTCCATTGGCCGCAAGCCTGACGAAGACGGGATGAAATTCGGGTGCATCTCGCCGACGCGACCCGCTGATCGGCGAGAGCTCCGCAGGACCGTCCGCTTCCCCGCTGGTGCCGCGCCGAGAACTCGTTCGGCGCGGCCCCTGCATCGATCGCAGCGATTCGGCCGGGTTCCTCGGCGGAACAAGACTGTTAGAATTCGATCGTTCCAGACGATGAACACCCCCGGAAGTCCCAAGACTGGCGTCTCGCGCCGCGCTTGGCTCAAGCTCGCCGCGGCGCTCACGCTTGGAGGAAGCATGCCCGCAGCACGCGCCGCCGAGCGGTTGCAGCGCCCCATCCCGAAGACCGGGGAGACGATTCCGGCGGTGGGACTGGGCACGTGGCAGGCGTTCGACGTCGCCGGCGACGCTGCCGAGACGGCGCAGGCGCGCGAAGCGCTGAAGGCGCTCGTCGACCTCGGCGGCCGCGTGATCGACAGCTCGCCGATGTACGGCTCGGCCGAATCGGTATCCGGCCAGCTCGCCGACGAGCTCCGAGTGAAAGCCAAGCTCTTCGTCGCCACCAAAGTCTGGACCAGCGGCAAGCAGGCGGGCATCCGCCAGATGGAGGACTCGATGAGGAAGCTCCGCGTCGAGCGCCTGGATCTGATGCAAGTGCACAATCTGGTGGACGCGGGAACGCACTTGGCGACGCTGCGCGACTGGAAGAGCGCCGGCCGCGTCCGCTACCTCGGCGTGACGCACTATCACGCCGGCGTGCACGCCGACCTGGAAAAAATCATCCGGCCGGGCGATATCGATTTCGTCCAGGTGAACTACTCTCTCGCGGAGCCGGAAGCCGACCGGCGTCTGCTCGCCGTCGCCGCGGACAGCCGCACCGCGGTGATCGTCAACCGGCCCTTCGCGGAAGGGTCGATGTTCCGCCGCGTCAAGGACAAGCCCCTGCCGGATTGGGCGACGGAGATCGGCTGCGCGAGCTGGGCCCAGTTCTTCCTCAAATGGATCCTCGGACATCCCTCGGTGACCTGCGCGATTCCCGGAACGCGCAACCCCAAGCACGTGGCCGACAACCTGGGTGCCGCGTCGGGGCCGCTTCCGGACGAGGCAATGCGCCGACGAATGTCGGTATACTTCGAATCGCTCTGAGCGAAATCGGTCGCTGACGAAACTTCCCGGCAGCCCCCCCGACCGGGAGGGGAACCCCCGGCGTGCGCACGCTCTATTTCCTCATTTTCATCACCCTGCTCAACCACTGCGCGTTCGCGGGGATGCGCGTGTCGGTATCGCTCTATGCCCTTCACCTGCACGCGACGCCGTTCACAGTCGGCGTGCTGATGGCCCTGTACGCCTTGCTGCCAATGCTCTCGGCAGTCGGCTTGGGACGCCTGATCGACCGCATCGGCGCTCGAGTGCCTATGCTCGTCGGATCGGTCGCGATCGCGCTCGGCGCGCTGGCCCCCTTCCTGTGGCCTACGCTGACGACGCTCCATCTTACGAGCGTCCTGATCGGCTCGGGCTTCATGATGTACCAGATCGCAGCGCAGAACAGCATCGGCTACATCGGACGGCCCGAGGATCGCCCGATGACTTTCAGCCTCGCGGCGCTGGGGTTTTCGGTATCGGGTTTCGTGGGCCCGATGCTCGCCGGATTCGGGATCGACGCGTTCGGCCACATCGCGACTTTCGGGGCGTTCGCTGCATTTCCGCTGCTGCCGATCGCCGTGCTCGGACTGAACAAGCTGCACCTGCCGCAGCCGCACACCCACGCGCCGCCGCTTGACCCTGGCCGCAGCATCGTCGATCTGCTGCGCCACCGCGTGCTGCGTCATGTTTTTGTCGCGAGTGGGCTGCTGGCCGCGGCGTGGGATATGTTTACCTTTGCGATTCCGATCTACGGCTCGCGCATCGGGTTGTCGGCGTCGAGCATCGGCCTGGTGCTCGGCTCGTTTTCCGTGGCGACCTTCGTCATCCGGGGGCTTCTGCCTGCGATATCGCAGCGGCTGACCGCGTGGCCGCTCCTTACGGTATCCCTGGGGACGGCAGCAGCGGCTTTTTTCCTGTTTCCGTTACTCGAGCGCGCGAGCTTCCTGATGGCGGTTGCCTTCCTGCTCGGTCTAGGGCTCGGGATGTCGCAGCCGATGGTGATGTCCTTGCTCCATAACACGGCGCCCGCAGGCCGGGTCGGCGAAGCGATAGGCGTGCGCATGAGTCTCGTCAACATGAGCCAGATCGCGATGCCGCTCCTGTTCGGCGCACTGGGTACGGCGCTGGGCATGCTCCCCGTGTTCTGGGCGACGGCGCTCCTGCTCTCCTTCGGCGGTTTGTATGCGCGCCGCCGCAAGTAGGTCGTAGAATTCGCGCAATGGATCTCGCCGCCTTGCGTCAGGAATACATGCGCGCCGGTCTGCACGAGAAGGATCTCCACGCGGATCCGCTCGCGCAGTTCGGCAACTGGTTCGACGAAGCCCTGCAGTCCGGTATCGCCTTGCCCAATGCGATGACGCTCGCGACCGCGACGAAAAAAGGGCGTCCTTCAGCGCGCGCCGTGCTGCTGAAGGGCTTCGACGCGCTCGGCTTCGTCTTCTACACGCACTACCGCAGCCGCAAGGGCCGCGAGCTCGAGGAAAACCCGCAGGCGATGCTGCTTTTCTGCTGGACGGAGCTGGAGCGCCAAGTGGGCATCGAAGGCCGCGTTGCGCGAGTGTCTTCGGCGGAATCCGACGCGTATTTCGCAACCCGGCCCCTGGGAAGCCGGCTCTCGGCGACCGTATCGCCGCAAAGCGAACCCGTGGCGAGCCGGGAGGCGCTCGAAACGCGGCTGGAAGAAGCCTCCAAGCGCTTTCGCGACTCGCCGCCCCGCCCGCCCCATTGGGGCGGGTACCGTCTCGCTCCGGAGCGATTCGAGTTCTGGCAGGGCCGCAAGGACCGCCTCCACGACCGTCTGTGCTACCTCAGGGCGGGAAGCGCCTGGAAAATCGAACGGCTGGCGCCCTGAGCTGCTGCCGGCCGGCATGATCAATTCGTCGAGCCGCCTCTGGGCTTCGCGTACGCCGCGCTGAACCGCATCGTCCGGATCGACCGGGCCGAGGTCGCCGCGTCGCTGTGGTCGTTCGCCTGCTTCTTCTTCGTGTTGTGCGGTTACTACGTCCTGAGGCCGTTGCGCGACGAGATGGGGGTGCAGGGCGGGTTCGAGAACCTTCCGTGGCTCTTTTCGGCGACCTTCGCGGTCATGCTGGGAGCGGCGCCCCTTTTCGGTTGGGCGGCGGCGCGCCTGCCGCGTCGCCGCCTCGTTCCCTGGACCTATCTGTTCTTCGTCGCCAACGTGCTCGTCTTCTACGCCCTGTTCGCAGCCGGCGCGGCGCCGCCCGCGGTGGCGCGCGCTTTCTTCGTCTGGGTGAGCGTTTTCAATCTGTTCGTGGTGTCTCTCTTCTGGAGTCTCATGGTCGACTTGTTCCACCCGGAACAGGCGGCGCGTCTCTTCGGCTTCGTCTCGGCCGGAGGCAGCTGCGGCGCGCTCGCGGGTCCGACGCTCACCGCATTGCTCGCTGCGCCGCTCGGGACCGCAAACCTGCTGTTGGTGTCCTGCGGCTTCCTCGGCCTCGCCCTCGTCTGCATCTATGCGCTCATCCGCCGGGCGCATGTCCGCGCGCCCGCGGGCAGCGCCCGAGCTCCCGTCGAACCGGGCGACTCCATCGGCGGCACGGCCTGGTCGGGCATCGCGGAGATTCCCCGCTCGCCCTACCTCCTCGGCATCGCGGCGTACGTCCTTCTCTACACCGTGCTCTTCGGCTTCGCCTACCTCGAGCTCGCGCGGATGGTGTCCGCGACCTACAACGACTCCGCACAGCGCACCGCGCTCTTCGCCCAGATGGACCTCGCGGTCAACGTCATCACCCTGCTCGGCCAGCTTCTCGTCGTGGCGAAGCTCGTCGAAAAGCTCGGCGTCGGCGCCGCGCTTGCCCTGCTGCCTGCGCTCGGGCTCGCCGGATTCGTCGCCATCGGGCTCGCGCCGATGCTCGCCGTCCTGATCGCGTTCCAGATCCTGCGCCGCGCCGCCGACTATGCCATCGCGCGGCCGGCGCGCGAGATGCTATTCACCGTGCTCACGCCCGAAGCAAAGTACAAGTCGAAGAACTTCATCGATACGGTCGTGTTCCGCAGCGGCGACGCCGCGAGCGGCTGGGTCTACGCGGCGCTGAAAGGCCTGGGGCTCGGCCTCGCAGGCCTTGCCGCCGCGGCGATCCCCGGCGCGATCCTGTGGCTTGTCCTCGGCCTGTGGCTGGGACGCCAGCACGCCCGGAGAATCTCGATTGAGAAGCGGCAAGCGCGGCCCAGTAGATTTATGTAAGCTTCATATCTACGTCATCGCGACGTAACTCGCGTCAGCTAGCGTGTTGTCGTTCTTAACTCACTTTCAGGAGAGGCCGATGAAACTCCAATCCATCGCAAGCGGCCTGATAGCGGCCGCGATCTGCACAACGTTTGTCCCACCCGTCCATGCCGACCGAAATGCGGGTCCCGACCGCGACTTCCCGCGGCCGCTCGTGATCGGCCATCGCGGCGCGCACGGTTACCTGCCGGCGCACACGCTGGAGGGCTACGCCCTGGCGATCGAACTCGGCGCCGACTTCATCGAGCCAGACCTCGTGTCCACGAAGGACGGCCATCTCATCGCGCGCCACGAGCCGAACATGATCGCCACCACCGACGTGGCGAGCCGGCCCGAGTTCGCCTCGCGCCGGCGCACGGCGGTGATCGACGGCGCGGCGGACGAAGGTTTCTTCGCTTCCGACTTCACCCTCGCCGAGATCAAGCGGCTGCGCGCGGTGCAGGACTTCGGCGAGCGTCCGCAGCAGTTCAACGGCAAGTTCGAGATCCCGACGCTGGAGGAGATCATAGGGCTCGCGAAGCGCAAGTCCAAGGAGAAGGACCGGCCGATCGGAATCTACCCCGAGGTCAAGCATTCGACTTACCACAAGTCCATCGGCCTGCCGATCGAGAAGCGCCTGGTGGCCATTCTTGCGGCAGCCGGATGGAACCATAAGGATGCCCCCGTCATCATCCAGTCTTTCGAGCAATCGAACCTGAAGGAACTGCGCAAGCTGACGCCCCTGCGCCTGATCCAGCTCATCGACGCGAACGACGTCAATCCCGACGGCAGCCTCGATTTCACCGCGCCCTTCGACCGGCCGTTCGACTGGACCGCCTCGGGCGATCCGCGCTTGCTCGCGCGCACCTTCGGCTTCCTGACCACGGACGAAGGCCTGCGCGAGGTCAAGACTTATGCCGACGGAATCGGCCCGTGGAAACGCTACATCGTCAGCACGGTCGCCGCGAATCTTCCCGGGCCCGGCGAAGCGAGCCTCAAACTTCTGCCGGCCGGCAATCTGATAGCGCGCGCCCACGAGGTCGGCCTGTTCGTCCATACCTGGACCTTCCGTAACGAACAGCGGCGCCTGGTATCGGACTACACCGGCAACCCGGTGAACGAATATCTGCAGTTCTACCGGCTCGGCATCGACGGCCTGTTCTCGGACTTTACCGATACGGCGGTGGCCGCGCGCATCCTGTTCGAGCTGGAAAACAACCCGGATGGCGGCCGCTGCCTCACCGGCGATCGCGACGGGCCGAAGCGGCACCAGCCCGAGTGCCCTGATCAGGGGGACTAGAGGGTCTCCGTGCGCACGCGCGCCGGCACCACGCGGCGCGCGGGAAACTTCGCGGTGAAGCGGCTACCCGTTCCCGGCGTGCTCTCGATCTCGAGGGTCGCCTGGTGCCGCGCCAGGGCATGCTTGACGATGGCGAGCCCCAGACCCGTGCCGCCCGTCTCGCGCGAGCGGCCGCGGTCCACCCGGTAAAAGCGCTCGGTGAGCCGCGGGATGTGCTCGGCTTCGATACCGACGCCCGTGTCCTCCACCGTGAACTCGGCGCCTTTCTGCGAGCCGCACCAGATCAGGCGCACCTCGCCCCCGGGCGGCGTGTAGCGCACGGCGTTGCTCGCGAGATTGCCGAAGGCGCTGGCGATCTCGGATTCGGTCCCGAGCAAGTCGAAGCCCGGCTCGGCGTCGAGAGTGATGCGCTGCCGGCCCGCCGAGAGCGCCTGTGCTTCGCCGTGGATGCGCGAGAGCAGCGACCCCACATCGACCTGCTCGTCGTGCGGCGGCTCGGGCGTTGATTCGAGCGTGGACAGCGTGAGCAGGTCGTCGATGATGCGCTGCATGCGCCGGCTCTGCTCAGCCATGAGGTTCAGGTAGTCGCGCGAGCGCTCCGGATCGAGCTTGAGCTCGCGCACCGTCTCCAGGAACCCCACCAGCACGGTGAGCGGGGTGCGCAGCTCGTGCGAAACGTTGGCGACGAAGTCGCGGCGCATGGTCTCGAGGCGCGTGGCCTGCGTGATGTCGCGCGAAAGCAGCAGCAGCTGCGAGTCGACATAGGGAACGAACTGCACCGAAAGAACCAGGCCGTCCCGCGTCGTCTTCAGCTGCAGGGGCTTCGCGAACTCGCCGGCCGCGACGTACTTGACGAATTCCGGCTGGCGCACGAGGTTGGTGATCGGGTGGCCGACATCGGCTTCCGCGCCGATGCCGAAATGCGCTTCGCAGGAATCGTTGCACCAGACGATGCGGTATTCGTCGTCGAGGATCGCGACGCCGTAGGGAAGCGCCCGGCCGGCCTGGCGGGAGCGGGCGAGCGAGTGCGCGAGCTGGCGGCTGCGCGCGGTCTCGGCGCGCTGCCGGCGGTACAGCAGCGTGAATACTTCTTCCCACGCGCCGCTGCCTTCCGGAACGGCCTCGGTGAGCGAGCGCGAGGCCCATCGGCGGAGCAGGTTGAGATGGCGAACATGGTGGAGGAGCAGGCCAACGAGCCCCAGCGAGAAGAACGACCATCCCCAGATTGCCCCGAACGCGAGGCCCGTTCCAAACCCGAGAACTGCGAGGAGAAGAACGACGACTGCGGTTCGGATCAGGATACTGCTCATATACGGCTATCCGACGAGGACCAAGAGCCACACTACTGTGACATTGATAAGGCTTAAGAATACCGCAGCGCTGCCGATGTCCTTCGCTCGCTTTGCAAGGAGGTGATTTTCCAGCGAGATCCGGTCGACTGCGGCCTCCACCGCCGAATTGAGCAGTTCCACGATAAGCACCAGGAGCACGCTCGCGATCATCAAGGCTCTCTCGGTTCCGCCGACGGGGATGAGAAGGGCCGCCGGAATCAGCAGCGCGGCAAGCAGGCATTCCTGGCGGAACGCATCCTCGTGCCGAAACGCGGAGGCCAAGCCCTGGAGCGAATAGCGGAGCGCGTTCCACAGGCGCTGCATCCCGGTCTTGCCCTTGAAAGGACTTTCCTGCATTGAGAATACCTCCCGAGACTGCTTACTTGTCGGCGGCAAGTAGGGCGAGCAGCTGCTCCTGCGCCGAGCGCGGTATCCGCCCGCGCGACTTCCTTCTCTGGTAGTTGCCGTCGGAGTCCATTTCCCAGGCCTGGCTGTTGTCGGACAAATAGGGCTTGAGGCCTTCCCGGATGACGCGCTCCTTGATCCTGCGGTCGAGGACCGGGAAGCACAACTCGATTCGTCCGAAGAAATTGCGCCCCATCCAGTCGGCGCTCGAGAGGTAGAGGTCGTCCTCCCCGCCGTTGAGGAAGTAGAAGATGCGCGAGTGCTCGAGAAACCGTCCTATGACCGAGCGCACGCGTATGTTCTCCGACAGCCCCGGGATTCCGGGACGCAGCGAACATACGCCGCGCACGATCAGGTCGATTTTCACGCCGGCCTGCGAAGCCCGGTAGAGCGTCTCGATCACCTTGGGTTCGATCAGCGCGTTCATTTTCGCGATGATGTGCCCGGGCTTGCCGGCACGCGCGAGGTTGGCTTCCCGCTTGATCGCCGCAAGCACGCGCTCGTGCAGCGAGAACGGCGAAATCCAGAGATGGTGGAGCCGGCGCGCGCGCCCGAGCCCGGTGAGCTGCTTGAAAACCTCGTTCACGTCCTCGCAGATCTTCTCGTCCGCCGTCAGCAATCCGAAATCCGTGTAGAGCCTCGCCGTGCGCGGGTGATAGTTGCCCGTGGAAACATGCGCGTAGCGCCGCAGCCTGCCGTCTTCGCGGCGCACCACGAGGGACATCTTGGCGTGCGTCTTGTACCCGACTACGCCGTAGACCACGTGCGCGCCGACTTCCTCGAGCTTCGCAGCCCAGTTGAGGTTCGCTTCCTCGTCGAAGCGCGCGAGCAGCTCCACGACGACCGTGACTTCCTTTCCGCGCTGCGCGGCGTCGATCAGGTACTTCATCAGAACCGAGTCGGTACCGGTCCGATACACGGTCTGCTTGATCGCGACCACGCTGGGGTCGTCGACCGACTGCTCCAGGAAGTCGATCACGGGGTTGAACGATTGAAACGGATGGTGCAGCAGAACATCGCCTTTCCGGATGACACGAAACAGATCGGGACTCGCCTCCAGCTGCTTCGGTACGCCCGGGACGAACGCGGCGAACTTGAGCGCGGGGTTGTCGACCAGATCGGGGACCTGCATCAAGCGCACAAGGTTCACGGGTCCGTCGACGCGGTACAGGTCGTCTGCGGCAAGCTGGAACTGCTCCAGGAGAAACTGCTCGAGCTCCGCGGGCATGTTGTCCGCGACTTCGAGCCGCACGGAATCTCCGAAATGGCGCTGCGAGAGCTCTCCGGCGAGCGCGGTGCGAAGGTTCTTGATCTCCTCCTCGTCCAGGAACAAGTCGCTGTTACGGGTGACCCGGAAAGGGTACGAGCCCCGCACGGTCATGCCCTGAAAGAGCGCCTGCACGAAGGCCTGAAGGATCGATGTCAGCAACACGAAGACGTGGCCCTTGCCGGCGATGGTTTGCGGCAGCTGGATCACCCGCGGCAGCGCCCGCGGAGCCTGGACGATCGCCGTTCCGGAATTGCGCCCGAAAGCGTCGCGGCCCTCGAGTTGCACGGCGAAATTCAGGCTCTTGTTGAGCACGCGCGGAAAGGGATGCGACGGATCGAGGCCGATCGGCGTGAGGAGCGGGATCATTTCCCTCAGGAAATAGTTGTGCAGCCAGGAGCGCTGTTCCCGAGTCCACTGCGGCTCGGCGAGGAAGCGCACGCCCTCCTCCGCGAGCTCCGGAAAAATTTCCTTGTTGAGCAGCCGATACTGCTCCGCGACCAGCGCATGGGCGCGCTCGCTGACCAGGGGGAAAACCTCCGCCGAAGGCGTCTCTCCGGGAATCGCTATCTCGTTGCCGAGGCTGATGCGCTCTTTCAGCTCGGCGACGCGGATCTCGAAGAACTCGTCCAGGTTGCTCGAAAGGATGCACAGGAACCGCAGCCTCTCCAGCGCCGGAACCCGCCGGTCCTGGGCCTGGGCGAGCACGCGCTGGTTGAATGCCAGGACGGCGAGCTCGCGCGCGAGGAATTGGGGCTTGATCTTGCCCGCCGGAAACCGGGTTCTCTGGAGCATGGAGAAGTCTAGGGACCGTGTGTGGCAGAATTGTTACAACGCGGCGCACCGCAATAACGCGGCAGCGGCATTATGATACCGTCGCTTCACCTATCGGGCTGAACACGCGCAACGATCGTGAAACAGGACACTCTGGCCGCCCTCGACCTGGGATCCAACAGCTTCCACTTGCAGATCGGCAGAGTCGTCGACGACCAGGTCTACCTGCTCGACAGCCTGAGAGACCCGGTGCGCTTGGGTGCGGGCCTCACCCGGGACCGGCGCATCGACCAGGCGACGAAATCGCGGGCGCTGGAAGCGCTCGCGCGCTTCGGCGAGCGGCTGCGCGGCTTTCCGCGCTCGGCGGTGCGCGCGGTGGGCACGAGTGCGCTGCGCGTGGCGAAAAACGCCGAATCCTTCCTCTCCGAGGCGGAAGCGACGCTCGGTTTTCCCATCGAAGTGATATTCGGACGCGAGGAGGCGCGCCTGATCTACCTCGGCGTCGCACACAGCCTCGCGCCTTCGCCCGAGCGGCGCCTGGTGATCGACATAGGCGGCGGCTCGACCGAGCTCATCATCGGCACGGGGCTCGAGCCCGAGCTCATGGAAAGCACTCCCATGGGCTGCGTCAGCTACAGCCTCAAGTTCTTTCCGGAGGGCCGCCTCGAGAAATCGTGCTTCAAGCGGGCGGAGCTTGCGGCCGCGAACGAGCTGCAACGCATCGTGGACTCCTACCGCCGCGCCGGCTGGAAACACGCGGTGGCGTCGTCGGGCACCGCCAAGTCGCTCGCGGCCATCCTGCGGGAATCCGATCTGTGCGAGCAGGGAATCTCGGCGGCAGCGCTCGACAAGCTCCGCGCTCTGTTCATCAAGGCGGGAGAAGTCGACAAGCTCAACCTCCCGGGACTGCGCGAGGACCGCGCGGCGATCATCTCCGGGGGCCTCGCCATCATGTCGGCCGCGCTCGCCGAATTCGGGATCGAGCATCTGGAGGTTTCCGACGGCGCTCTTCGCCAGGGCGTGCTCTATGATCTGCTCGGACGCGTGCGGCACCGCGACATGCGCGAGGCGACTGTGCGCCAGTTCATGCGACGCTATCAGGTGGATACGGCGCAGGCCGAGCGCGTGGCGCGGCTCGCGCAGAACATCCATGCGAGCCTGAACGGGGAATCCTCCGAGGCCGACACGGCGATGTTGCGCTGGGCGGCGAGCCTGCACGAGATCGGCATCTCGATCGCTCACGCCGGCTATCACAAGCACTCGGCCTACATCGTGGCACAGGCCGACATGCCCGGCTTCTCCCAGAAGGAGCAGGCGCGCCTGTCGCGGCTGGTGCTCGCGCACCGCGGCAAGCTCACCAAGATCGAAGACCTGCCCGAGCAAAGCGCCGACTGGGCGCTCATCTTCGCGCTCAGGCTCGCCGCTCTGTTCAATCTCAGCCGGCGCGATCTCGCGCTTCCCATTCCCGCGTGCAAGGCTTCGAAAAGCGCCTTCCAGCTGACGCTGCAGCGCGCCTGGCTCGAGGAGCATCCCATGACCGAGGGAGCGCTCGAAAACGAAACGGAGGAATGGCGAGCGCTCGGCGTCAAGCTCGAGCTGCGCAGCTCCGCCAAGGAAGAGCGTCCGGCCCTCGCCTGAAGGCGGCGTTACGCCAGCGCGCGCCGGAAGCGATAACCGGTTCCGCGGACCGTCTCCACCAGCGAATCGTGCTCGGTGGGTTCGAGCGCCTGGCGCAGCCGGCGTATGTGTACGTCGACCGTCCGTTCCTCTACGAAGACGTGATCGCCCCAGATCTCGTCGAGCAGCTGGGCGCGGCTGTAGACGCGCTCAGGATGGGTCATGAAGAAATGCAGCATCCTGAACTCGGTCGGCCCGAGATCGATGTTGCCACCGGCGGCGCTGACGCGATGCGCGACCGGATCGAGCCTGAGGTCCGCGACCTCGACGACGTCCTCGGTCAGCTGGGGAGCGCGGCGCCGCATCACGGCCGCGGGCTGTGGCGCTTGACGATGATGTGGCTGCAATCGTCGTCGATCCGGACCTCGTACTCGTTTACGCGAGCCTCGTTCGCAATCACCTGGTCGATCAGGTCCTGATTTCCGTGCGCGAACGCGTCGATCGCTCCGCGTATCTGGGCCTCCACCAGGCCGCCCATCTGCAGAACCCCCGAGCGCAGGGTCTCGAGGTCGTTGTCGTATTGCTTGGAAAGGTGTTCGGTGCCCATTGCGCCGCTCCCATTCAGC
>Ga0209155_1000183_pt1 | contig 27705 bp, 28 predicted proteins | sample GraSoiAngelo_122_FD_185879 | JGI IMG/M metagenome (GOLD analysis project Ga0209155, IMG submission 185879) | Grasslands soil microbial communities from the Angelo Coastal Reserve, California, USA - 14_0927_02_20cm (SPAdes) (version 2) | ecosystem: Environmental > Terrestrial > Soil > Grasslands ... | reverse complement strand
GTGCGCGGGCGCGACTGGATCTCTGTGTTGAGATCCTTGTCCGCGATTTTCGAGTTTCCCTCGAAGGCGATGCGGTTGAGGATCGGGTTCTCGACCACCCGGACGACCAGCACATTGCCTTCACGGTCCAGCTTGACGTCCGCAAAGAGCCCCGTGTTGAACAGCGCCTTCAACGAGCGGTCGATGCGCTCTGGATCCCATGGATCGCCGGGCTGCACGAGCAGGTAAGAGCGTATGGTCTCGGGCTCGATGCGCTGAATGCCTTCGATGCGGATATTGGCGATCGTTCCGGCGGACGCTGCCGCCGGTGTGTGCCGCGTCTGCGCCGCGGCAGAGAGCACCCATCCCGCCGCCGAGACAAAGGTCGCGGCAAGCAGGGCGAGCCAACAGATGGTCACGCGCTTTAGAACCAACCCCCAACCCCCGGACGGTCTTGCGATAATCCCGCGACAAGCAATCCTGTCAGGTCACCGGACTATTTACAAACTCCACGATCGCCAAAAGTGAACGAGGTCGTTCCAGGTCGCAAACACCATCAAGGTCAGCACCAAGGCCAGCCCGATGCGGAAGCCGTATTCCTGAGCGCGTTGACCCAGCGGTCTCCCACGGATTGCCTCGGCGGCATAGAACAGCAAATGGCCCCCGTCAAGCACCGGTACCGGGAATAGATTGATCAGCCCGAGATTGATCGACAGCACCGCCATGAACCACAGCAATTGTACGACGCCGCCGCGCGCGACTTCCCCGGACATCTGGGCGATGCGCAATGGCCCGCCAAGCTCGTCGCTGCCGCGCGTACCGATGATGATCTGCCACATCGCCTCGAGCGTGCCGACAGACAGGTTCCAGGTCTCCTGAACCGCGCTGCCGGCCGCTCTGATCGGGTTCCGCCTGACATACTCGACGCCGCTGCGGCCAATGCCGAGCAAGCCGATCTCATGCCGATCGCCAAACCGGTCGGTGATCTCGGTGCGGCTCGGTGTCACATGCAGCGTGACCGGCTGTCCATCGCGCTTGACGACAAGCGTCATCGGCACGCCCGGGTTCATGCGTACGATCTGCTGGACGTCCTCGAAGCGCTGGATATCGGTGCCGTTGATATTCGTGATGACATCGCCGGGATGGATTTCGCCCGCTTCGGCCGCGCTGCCCGGCTGGACTTGGCCAACTTCTGGCGGGGTGAACGGCTGACCGTAGGTCGCGAACAGGACTGCGAGGACGACGATCGCGAAAACAAAATTCGCGATCGGCCCGCCGGCGACAATTGCGGCGCGCTGCCCCAATCGCTTGCCGTGGAACGATACGGCCCATTCCGCCGGGCTCAGCTGGTTCATCCCGGCGATCGGCAAGCCCGAGCTGGCATCGGCATCGCCAAACATCTTGACGTAGCCGCCGAGCGGGATCGCGCTGAACTTCCAGCGGGTGCCGGCCCGGTCCCACCAACCGAACAACTCCGGCCCGAAACCGATCGAGAACACCTCGACTTTCACGTCATTGCGGCGCGCAATCCAGTAATGGCCGAACTCGTGGACAAAGACGAGGACCGTCAAAACGATCACAAACCAAAAGGCGATCCACAGAAAGTGGTAAACCCCGCCCTCTAATAACGGTGTCAAATAGCTCATCTCTTTTTCCGCCGATCAGGCCTGGCGCGCCGCGGCGCGCTTGGCAACGATCTGCACCGCCGTGGCGCGCGCAGCCTTATCCAAATCGTAAACATCCTCAAGGGAATCAAGATGACCCCCCGGCAGCAGCTCGAGCGTGCGCTCGACGGTCGCGGCTATATCGAGAAACCCGATCTCGCCGCCTAGGAAGGCGTGGACCGCGGTTTCGTTGGCGGCATTGAGCACGGTCGGGCTGCCCGCCCGGGTCAACGCCTCGCGCGCCAGCCGCAAGGCCGGGAAGCGCTCGGGATCGGGAGCTTCGAAGGTCAATCGACCGATTTCGGCCAGATCGAGCCGCTTCGTCGGGGCCGGCGTGCGGTCAGGCCAGCCCAGCGCGTAGGCGATCGGGGTCCGCATATCGGGCGAGCCGAGATGGGCCAGGACGGAGCCATCGCGGTAAGTCACCAGCCCATGCACGATGGATTGCGGATGCACGACGATGTCGATGCGCTCCGGGTCAAGCTGGAACAAATGATGCGCCTCGATCAGCTCGAGGCCCTTATTCATCAGCGTCGCCGAATCGACCGAGATTTTCGCACCCATGCGCCACGTCGGATGCGCCACCGCCTGTTCCGGCGTCATGTCGCGCATCTCGGCGAGGCTTCGCTCGCGGAACGGGCCGCCGCTGCAGGTCAGCGTGATCTTCTCGATGCCATGGACGCGCTCGAAATCGAAGCATTGCCAGATCGCGTTGTGCTCGCTGTCGACCGGCAGCAGCGTCGCGCCATGCGCCAGCACCTCGCGCATGAACAGGCTGCCGGCGCAGACCAGCACCTCCTTGTTCGCGAAGGCGACGATGCGGCCCTTGCGGATCGCGGCAAGGGTGGGCTCCAGGCCGGCGGCGCCGACGATTCCGGCCATCATCCAGTCGGCGGGGCGCTCGGCGGCCTCGACGAGCGCGGCGCGGCCGCTGCCGATCTCGATGCCGGTGCCGGCAAGCGCATCCTTCAACACCGCATATTCGCCCGGCTCGGCGATTGCCGCGAAACGCGCCCCAAGCGAGCGGGCCTGCTCGGCCAGCAGCTTCGCATTGTTGTTGGCGGTCAGCGCCTCGACGGTGAAATCTTCGCGGTTGCGCGACAGGAGATCGACCGTGCTTTGGCCGACGGAGCCGGTCGAGCCGAGAATGCTGACCCGCCGCGGGCCCGCAGCGCGATCCACAGAACGTGCGGGCAATACTTCGCGGCTCCCTGCCCCCAACCGATTGGCGGCGCTTATCGCCATGTCAGCACGCTGCCGCCGATCAGTGTGAGGAGCGCCACGGCCGGGATCACGGCCAGGAGGCCATCGAGCCGGTCAAGAAGGCCACCATGTCCGGGAATGAGGCCGCTCGTGTCCTTCACGCCGAACCTTCGCTTGGCCACCGACTCCGCAAGATCGCCGAACTGCTCAACAATCGCAAGTCCTGCGCTGACCAGCACCAGAGGTAGCGCCGAAGTGTCGACGAGCCGCGCCGTCCCCCAGCCCGCGAGGGCGGCGCAGCCCGCGCCGCCGATCATGCCGGCCCAGGTCTTGCGCGGGCTCCAGCGCGGCGCAAGCCGCGGCCCGCCGACCTGCCGGCCGATGAGGTAGGCGCCGATATCGGTCGCCCAGACGACTGCGAAGATCCACAGCACCGTTCGCGGCCCGATTTCTCTTGGCTGCGCCAGCCACAGCAACAGTACACAGGGAATTGCGATCCACAGCAGACCCAGGGCGAACCAGCGCGGCTCGGAATCGCGGTTATGTCGGGCGATCGTGAAGACAATCGCGGCTCCGATGACCGCGACTGCTATCCCGATCCCCGCGCCGGCCAGGGCGGCAGCGACCGCCGCCGCGACGGCGGCGAGGATCAGAACGATGCCGGATACGCCGAGGGAACCGCCGCGGCACAGCCGCGCCCATTCCCAGGCCATGACGGCGGCGGCAAGCGCGGTCAGCATGCCGAGCCAGGGCGAGCCGAACCAGGCAGCGGCGATGGCGACCGGCGCCATGACCAGCGCGGATAAGATGCGCAGCGCGAACGGGCTCGGCTCAGCGCGAGCCAACAGAGGCACCGTAGCGGCGCACGCGGCCGCAATAATCGGCGATCGCCTGCTCCAGATCGGCGCGCCCGAAATCCGGCCACAAGGTCTTGGTAAAGACGAGCTCGGCATAGGCGCATTGCCACAACAGGAAGTTGCTGATGCGCTGCTCGCCGCTGGTGCGGATCAGGAGATCCGGGTCCGGGAGATCCACGGTCAACAGATGCGAGGCGATCAGCTCCTCGTCGATGGCGTCGAGGGGCAGCGCCCCGGATCGCGCTTTGGCCGCGATGGCGCGCACCGCAGCGGCGATCTCGGCGCGGCCGCCATAGGACAGCGCGATGGTCAGATTGATTGCGCGGTTGTCGCGGGTCAGCGCCTCGGCATTGTCGATCAGCGTCATGATGTCCGGCGAGAGGCGCTCAATCTCGCCGATGACCCTGAGGCGAACGCCGTTCCGATGCAATTCGGCGATCTCGCCGCGGAGATAGTGGCGCAGCAAGCCCATCAGATCGTCGATCTCGTCGAGCGGCCGCTTCCAGTTCTCCGACGAGAACCCGAACAGGGTTAGATAAGGGATGCCGAGCTCGACTGCCGCGCTCAGGGTTCGACGCACCGCCTCCGCGCCGCGGCGATGGCCGGCAATCCGCGGCAGGCCGCGGCTCTGCGCCCAGCGGCCGTTCCCGTCCATGATGATCGCAATGTGCCGCGGCAACCCGCCGGGCGAGGCCTCGACACTCATCAGACCTGAAGGATTTCCTTGTCTTTCTGGGCGAGCGTCTCGTCGATGCGCTTGATGTGGTCGTCAGTAAGCTGCTGCACCTCGCGGTCCAGCTTGCGGTGCTCGTCCTGCGAGATCTCGCCGTCCTTTTCGAGGCGGCGCAGCGCCTCGATGCCGTCGCGCCGCACATTGCGCACCGAGACCCGTGCCTGCTCGGCGTATTTCGCCGCAACCCGGGTCAATTCGCGGCGCCGCTCCTCGTTCAGTTCGGGGATCGGCACGCGGATTACCTGCCCTTCCGTCTGCGGATTGAGGCCAAGGCCGGCTTCCCGGATCGCCTTGTCGACCGCCTTGACGACGCCGCGGTCCCAGACCTGAACGCTGATCATCCGGGGCTCCGGGACGTTGACGCTCGCTACCTGATTCAGCGGCACCATCCCGCCATAGGCATTGACCTGCACCGGCTCCAGCAGGCTGGTCGATGCCCGGCCGGTGCGCAGCCCGCCGAATTCCTTGCGCAACACTTCCAGCGCGCCGTCCATGCGACGGCGGAGATCCTTCAACAATTCCTCTTGGGCCATGGCGGCAGTTCCTCGCGCTTCCCCGTACCTTATTCGTGACTCTCTTATCGGGGTTTATTGCAGCTCTTCAATGATCGTATAGCGCCCGCGCCCTTGGACGACCGCGGCAAAGCCGCCATTCTCGAAAATCGAGAAGACCAGGATGGGGATGCCATTTTCCCTGGCCAGCGAGATCGCGGCGGCGTCCATGACCCGCAGGTCGCGGGTCAGGACCTCGTGGTAATCGAGCCGATCGAAGCGGCGCGCATTCGGGTTGCGCAAGGGGTCGTCATCATACACTCCGTCGACCTTGGTCGCCTTCAATAACGCGTCGCAGCCCATCTCGGAAGCGCGCAAGGCAGCTGCCGTATCGGTCGTGAAGAACGGATTGCCGGTGCCCGCACCGAAAATCACGACCCGGCCCTTTTCGAGGTGGCGCAGGGCGCGGCGGCGGATATAGGGCTCACAGATCGCCTGCATCGAGATCGCCGACTGCACCCGCGTCGTGACGCCGCGGCGCTCGAGCTCGTTCTGCATTGCCAGCGAATTTATTACCGTCGCCAGCATGCCCATGTAGTCGCCCGAGGCGCGCTCCATGCCAGCCGCGGCGCCCGACAGTCCGCGGAAGATGTTGCCGCCGCCAATGACCAGGCACAGCTCGGCGCCGAGCGAATGAACCGAACAGATCTCATCGGCGATGCGGCCGATCATCGCCGGGTCGAGGCCATATTCGCGCTCGCCCATCAGCGCTTCGCCTGAAATCTTCAGGAGGACGCGACGATACTTCAGATCGGCAGCCATGCGCCCCGCGCCCATCCGGCTGAAAGACCCGCCGCAGCGGGCGGCCCAAAGATTACACCAAAGTGGGGCTGCCGCGGCGGAATTTGACGCGGCGCCGCGACGTCGCCCGTCAGGATCAGCTTTTTAGCTGAGCGTCCACTTCGGCCGCAAAATCGGAAGGCGGCCTTTCGACGCCCTCGCCCAGGGCGAAACGGACAAACCCGGCGACCCGGATCGGCTTACCGGCGGTTTTGGCGGCCGCCTCGACGACCTTCGACACCCGGCTCTCGCCATCCACGACGAAGATCTGATCGAGGAGCACGACCTCTTCGTAGAATTTGCGCAGCCGGCCCTCGACCATGCGCTCGACAATTGCCTCGGTCTTGCCGCTGCCCTGCGCCTGCTCGCGTAAGACAGCGCGCTCGCGGTCGAGCGCTGAGCCCGGCACCGCCGCGGTGTCGAGATATTGCGGGTTGGCGGCGGCGACATGCATCGCGAGCTGGCGACCGAGCGTCTCGATCGCCTCGCCCGATGCCTCCGCCTCGAGCGCGACCAGAACGCCAATCTTGCCGAGGCCGGGCGCCAGCGAATTGTGGACATAGGAGGCGACATGCCCCTTGCCGACCGCAAGCCGCGCCGCCCGGCGCAATACGAGGTTCTCGCCAATGCGGCCGACGAGCTCGGTCAATTCCTCGGCGACCGTGCGGCCGGTGCCGGGATAGGGCATCTGCTTCAGCGCCTCGATGTCGCTATTGCCGGTAATCACGAGCGCCGCCACGGCGCGAACGAACGCCTGAAACAGCTCATTACGGGCGACGAAATCGGTCTCGGAATTGACCTCAACGACCGCCCCCGCAGTGCCGCGCGCCGCAGCGCCAACCAGCCCGTCAGCGGCGACCCGTCCGGCCTTTTTTGCCGCCGCGGCGAGGCCCTTTTTGCGCAGCCAGTCGACCGCGGCCTCGACATCGCCGCTGGTATCGCCCAGCGCCCGCTTGCAGTCCATCATCCCGGCGCCGGTGCGCTCGCGCAATTCCTTGACCAGCGCCGCCGTTACCTCGGCCATCGCATCATCCTCTCGTGAAATCGTTCCGGGCCGGCATTGCTTGAGCCGGCGCTACTTTGCCGCCGACGTCGCCTCGGAGGCGGCCTGCTCGCTGACCGTTTCCTCGGCGAGTGCCTCGGGTGCCGGCTCATCGGCCAGCTCGTCCTCTTCAGGCACCGCCTCTTCCGGAACCTCGGCGCGGGCGCCGACATCGATGCCAGAAGCGGCGAGCTCGGCCTGCAACCCATCGAGGACCGACCCGGCAACCAGATCGCAGTACAGGTGAATCGCGCGCATCGCGTCGTCGTTGCCCGGGATCGGGTAGGCGATGCCGTCCGGCGAAGAGTTCGAATCGAGGATCGCGACGACCGGGATGCGCAGCTTATTGGCCTCCTGGACCGCGATCGCCTCCTTGTTCGTATCGATGACGAACAGGATGTCGGGCAGGCCGCCCATCTCCTTGATGCCGCCGAGCGCGCGTTCGAGCTTGTCGCGGTCGCGGGTCAGCTCGAGCAGCTCGCGTTTAGTCAGGCCGCTCTCCTCGGTGGTGAGGCGCTCTTCAAGCTCGCGCAAGCGCTTGATCGATTGCGAGATCGTCTTGAAGTTCGTCAACATGCCGCCGAGCCAGCGGTAATTGACGTAATACTGGCCGCAGCGCTTGGCTGCCTCGGTGATCGCCTCCTGGGCCTGGCGCTTGGTGCCGACAAACAGCACCCGGCCTCCGCCGGCGACGATCTCGCGGATCGCCTCGAGGCCTTGCCGCAGCAAGGGCACGGACTGCTCAAGGTCGATGATGTGGATGCCGTTGCGGACGCCGTATATGTACGGCGACATCTTCGGGTTCCAGCGCCGCGTGTGGTGGCCGAAATGAACGCCGGCCTCCAATAGCTGGCGCATCGTGAAATCGGGGAGTGCCATATCTCTTCCTTTCCGGTTATGCCGCCGCAGGGGACAATCGACCGTTCCGCTTCGCGGAAAGCCGACACCGGAGCGGCCAGCCCCTTCGGGGAGGCCGCAGCCCTGCGTGTGGGTTACGCCGGGATTAGGTAAGGCCCCCTGGCCGGTTTGGCAAGCGCGGCGCCGACCACAGGGATTTGACCGTCTTCTATCCCGGACCTAAGGTCACCCACCCCTGACGGAATACGCGAGAGGAGAGGCGGCGATGGCCTTCTACGAGTTGCGCCAATACAAGGTCCGGCCCGGCAAGATGCAGGAATGGCTCAAGGTCATGGAGGAGGAGATCATCCCGTTCCAGGTCGCCAAGGGCATGGTGATCACCGGCAGCTTCCGCGGTGAAGCCGATGAGTCTGTCTATGTGTGGCTGCGCCGGTTTGAGAGCGAGGCGCAACGCGAGGCGCTCTACAAGGCCGTCTATGAGAGCGACCATTGGAAAAAGGAGATCGCGCCGCGCATCCCCGACCTCCTCGACCGCGAGAAGATGGTCGTCACCCGCATTGTCCCGACCACCCGCTCGACCGTGCAATAAGCGGAAAAAGTTCCGGCCCAAGACCCTCTCCCGCATCGGGAGAGGGTCTTTTCATTCTCAGATCTCGTGAACGTCGATGATGCCGGGCAGCGATTTGACCGCGGCGCGAATCTTCGGATCGATGCGGAACCCGCCGGGGAGCGCCACCTCGATTTCGCGGCTCGGCAGATCGAGCACGACGGTGACCCGGCCGCGGCCGCCCGCCTCGCGGCTGATGACGCTTTTGAGCCGCGGCAAGGCCTCGGCCTCGGCGACAAAGATGCGCAACCCAGCCGCCGCTTGCGCGACGATCGTGTCGAGCGGCTCGATCTTCTGCACCGTGAGCCGCAGGCTTTCATCCTCGCGCCGTACATCGACCGTGACGATCAGCGGCTGACCTCCTTCCAAGAGACCGCGCGCCTGCGCCAAGGCTTCCGAGAACATCGTGACCTCAAAGGCCCCCGATGTGTCCGACAGCTGCACAAAAGCGAAGCGGTTGCCGCGCGCCGAAGTGCGCTCCTTCTTGCCAATGACGATGCCGCCCAGGCGGAAGCGGCTGGAGCCGTTCGCGGCGAGCGCCGCCGGCAGGTCGACCCAGCGCAGAACGCCGGCGCGCTCCAGACTTTTGGCGTAGGGGTCGAGCGGGTGACTCGATAGATAGAAGCCGATCGCTTCGAACTCGTTCTGCAGGCGCTCGACCGACGGCCAGTCCGCAACAACCGGTAATGACGGGCGGGCGGCGAAACCGGAATCGACGGCGGCGAACAGGTTTTCCTGCTTTGTGACCCGTTCCTCGGCGGCGCGGCTCGCCTGCCGCAGCAAGAGCTCGGCAGCCGAAAAGCTCTGTGCCCTGTTCGGGTTCAGGCATTCGAAGGCGCCTGCCTTCACAAGGTTTTCGAACTGCCGGCGGTTGAAGCTCTTTGTATCGAGGCGGCGAGCGAAATCGAACAGATCCTTGTAGGGACCGTGCGCGGCACGCTCGGCGACCAACTCGCTCATAGCCTGCTCGCCGACACCCTTGACGGCGGCGAGCGCATACCGGATGGCGGGCTTACCAGTCTTGGGATCGGTCTCGACCGAGAAAGCAACCTCGGAGCGGTTGATGTCGGGCGGTAGCAGCGCAATGCCGAGCCGGCCTAACTCTTGCCGGAAATGATTGAGCTTGTCGGTGTTGCCGAGGTCCAGGGTCATCGACGCGGCAAGAAACTCGACCGGGTAATTGGCCTTTAGATACGCGGTTTGATACGCCACCAGCGCATAGGCGGCGGCGTGCGATTTGTTGAAGCCATAGCCGGCGAACTTGGCCATCTGATCGAAGATCTGCTCGGCCTTGCCCGGTGCGACGCCGCGCGCCACCGCGCCTTCGACGAAGGTTTTGCGCTGGGCGTCCATTTCCGACTGGATCTTTTTGCCCATTGCGCGGCGGAGCAGATCGGCGCCGCCCAGCGTGTAGCCCGCCAGCACCTGGGCGATCTGCATGACCTGTTCCTGGTAGATCATGATGCCGTGGGTTTCCTTCAGGATCTCCTCAAGCGCTGGGTGCAGGTAGTCGGGCTTCTCCTCGCCGTGCTTTACCGCAATGTAGCGCGGGATGTTCTCCATCGGCCCGGGACGGTACAGCGAGACGACGGCGATAATGTCTTCGAAGCGGTCGGGGCGCAGCTTCTTCAGCATGTCGCGCACGCCGGCGCCTTCGACCTGGAACACCCCGACCGTGTCACCGCGCGCCAGGAGCTCGTAGGCGGGGCGGTCATCGAATGGCAGGTTGGCGAGATCGAGATCGATGCCGCGCGCCGCCAATAGGTCGAGGCAGCGTGCCAGCACGGTCAGCGTCTTGAGCCCGAGGAAGTCGAATTTGACCAGACCGGCGAGCTCGACCCATTTCATGTTGAACTGCGTCACCGGCATATCTGAGCGCGGGTCGCGGTAGAGCGGCACGAGCTCGCGCAGTGGGCGATCGCCGATGACGACGCCAGCGGCATGCGTCGAGGCGTGGCGGTAAAGGCCTTCCAGCCGCAGCGCCGTCGTCAATAGCCGGGCCACGGCCTCGTCGCTGTCACGCGCGGCCTGCAATTGCGGCTCGCTCCAGATCGCCTTTTCGAGGCTGACCGGATGCGCCGGGTTGTACGGCACGAGCTTGGCGATGCGGTCGACCTGTCCATAGGGCATGGCAAGCACCCGCCCGACATCGCGCAACACGGCGCGCGCCTGCAACTTGCCGAAGGTGATGATCTGCGCGACGCGGTCGCGGCCGTATTTCTGCTGGACGTAGCGAATGACCTCATCACGGCGATCCTGGCAGAAATCGATGTCGAAATCCGGCATCGACACGCGCTCGGGATTGAGAAAGCGCTCGAACAGCAGCCCGAAACGCAGCGGGTCCAGATCGGTGATCGTGAGGGCCCAAGCGACGACCGAGCCCGCCCCCGAACCGCGCCCCGGCCCGACCGGGATATCCTGCCGCTTCGCCCATTGGATGAAATCGGCGACGATCAGGAAATAGCCGGCGAACCCGGTCTTAACGATCATGTCGAGCTCGAATTCGAGACGCTCGCGGTAGGGCCGGAGCACTTCGTCGTCTGCCGCGGCAAAAGCGGGGCCCGCGTGGCGGGAGGCGAGACCCCCGCGCGCCGCGGCGCGCAGCGCGCTCACCTCGTCCTGACCCGCGGGCAGCGGGAACGCCGGCAGGATCGGCTTCCGAGCCTGCGGGATGAAAGCGCACCGCCGGGCGATGACCACTGTGTTATCGCAGGCCTCCGGCAGATCGGCGAACAATGCCCGCATCTCTTCCGCCGGGCGGAAGAAATGCTCGGGGGTCAGGCGCCGCCGGTCGTCATCCGCGACGATGCGGCCCTGCGCGATGCACATAAGGGCGTCATGCGCCTCGTAGAAATCGCGGTCGGGGAAATAGGCATCGTTTGTCGCGACGAGCGGCAGGTCATGGGCATAGGCGAGATCGACGAGTCCCGCCTCGCTGCGCAATTCCTCGGGCAAACCGTGGCGCTGCACTTCGATGTAGAGCCGTCCGGGAAAGATGTCCTTCAGCGTTAGCAGCGCGGCTTCTGCCGCCTCGGCCTGGCCTTCGGCGAGCGGACGTCCAACGGGACCGCCCGCGCCGCCGGCAAGACAGATCAGCCCGTCGCTTTCGTTCGCGAGATCGGCCAGCGCGACTGAAGGCTCCCCGCCCGCTTCGCCATCGAGAAAGGCGCGACTGACGAGGCTCAGCAGATTGCGATAGCCGGCCTCGTTCTGGACCAAGAGCACGATGCGGTCCCGTTCGCCATGTCCATTTGGGGCATGCGCTTGGCCATTGCCGTTTCCGGCGCGGCCGTTGCGGCCGCCCCCGTTTGGTGCGAGCGCGATCTCGCAGCCGATGATCGGCTGGATGCCGGCTTCGGAACAGGCAGTGGCAAATTCGAGAGCGCCAAACAGATTGCCGCTGTCGGTGATCGCGACGGCCGGCATCGCCTCGCCGCGGCACAGCTGCACCAATTCCTTGGTTTTGATTGCTCCGGCCGACAGCGAATAAGCGCTGTGCACGCGGAGATGGATAAAATCGGCGAGCGGCATGGCGTTTCGATGAAGTCTTGGCCCGACCTCAAGATGGCATGGCGGAACAGCGAATACACGCTCCTGTCACCTGGCTTAGAAGATGCCGCTGCCGCGGTGACGGCTTTAGGGATTGCCGCCTCGGTTCGCCTCGAATCGGTGGGTACGCGCACCCGCTATGGTTGCGCCAAAGGCGCTTCCGGCGTCTCGCTGTCGTCGACCGGGTTCGGGTGCTGCAGCTCAAAGCCGATCGGGAGTTTCTCGACGCCCTCCCATGGCTTGGACGCCAACAGTCGACGCACCATCCCGATCATATGGTCGAACAGCGGTTTGTTATCGCTCGCCCGCGGCGGCGAGATGCGGAATTCCTGAACCCCGTCATCGAGCAGCTGGACCTGCCAGGCGCCGCCGCGCACTTTCAGTCGCAGAAAAAAGACAAGTTGCTGCTTCGGGAAAGACTCGAGGTCGCGGTCGAGCGTCAGCGACATTGCGAACCGCCAGAAGCCATCGGGCTCCCGAGTCAAAATGTCGTTCTGCGACTCCGGCTGCACAGCGGTGGGCACGCCCTCCGGGATCTGGAAGGAGAGGAGATGGACATAGGGCCGGCGGGTCTCGCCGTCCGGGTCGGCATAGGTTTCCGGCGCGCCGATATATTCCCGGAACGAGTGCGCGAGCTCCTGCGCAGCGGCAAGCGAGTTGCGGGCATAGTCGCGATAGGTTTCCTGCGAGGCGCGATAGGCGATCCGCAGGTCGTCGAAGATGCTCATCAAGATGCTCCCGGCGGCACGCCCCCACCGCTCTAGGCTACGGCACGAAGCGTTCCGTCTTCCAGTGCGACGGTGCGGTCGAGACGGGCGGCGAGTTCGAGGTTGTGCGTCGCGATCAGTGCCGCCAGGCCATGTGCGCGTACGATCTCGATCAGGGTCTCCATGACGCCGGCCGCTGTGGTGTGATCGAGATTGCCGGTCGGCTCGTCGGCCAAAAGAATCTTCGGATCATTCGCGAGCGCACGCACGATCGCGACGCGCTGCTGCTCGCCGCCCGAGAGCCGCGCCGGGCGATGCGCCAGCCGCTCCGCAAGGCCGACCCGCCCGAGCAATGCCTCGGCCTTGCGCCGGGCGTCGGCGCGCCGGACGCCGCCGATCATCTGCGGCAACATGACATTCTCGACGGCCGAGAATTCCGGCAGCAGGTGATGAAACTGATAGACAAAGCCGAGCGCCCGGCGCCGCAGCATCGTTCGGTGCTCATCGGAGAGGGCGCCGCAATCGCGCCCCTCGATCAAAACGGCGCCGCCGCCCGGGCGCTCCAACAGCCCCGCCACATGCAGCATCGTCGATTTGCCGGCCCCCGACGGCCCAACCAGCGCGACGATTTCGCCGGGCGCAAGCATGAGGTCGACGCCGTTCAGCACCGCAAGCTCGACGCTACCCTGGCGAAACACCTTGCGCACGCCGCGCAATTCGAGCGCCGGCGGACGGTCGCTCATTCGTAGCGCAGCCCCTCGACGGGATCGAGCCGCGCCGCCCGCCACGACGGGTAGAGCGTCGCCAAAAACGACAGCGCGAGCGCCATCAAGACGACGGTCGCGACATCCTCTGCTTGGATATGCGCCGGGATGCGCGTGAAGAAATAGATTTCGGCCGAGAACAAATTGACGCCGAGGACGCCCTGAATGAACTGGCGGATCCGCTCGATGTTGTCGGTGAACACAACGCCGAGCGCAAAGCCGGCCAGTGTTCCGACAACACCGATCGAGGCGCCGCTCAGCATGAAAATGCGCAGCACCATGCCGCGCGAGGCGCCCATCGTGCGCAGGATGGCGATGTCCCGGCCCTTGTCCTTCACCATCATGATCATGCCGGAGATGATGTTGAAGGCGGCGACCAAGATGATCAGCGCCAGGATCAGGAACATGACGTTGCGCTCGATCTCGACGGCATTGACGATGCTCGAATTGGCGTGCTGCCAGTCGACGATACGGACGCGGCCGCCGAGCGCGGCGGCGATCGCCCTCCCCTCCTGGCTCGCTCGATCGGCGTCGGCGACGAAGACTTCGAGATCGCTGACAGCGTTCGGCATGCGGAAGAAGATCTGCGCCGCCGCGAGCGGCACATAGACAAAGCTGTTGTCGTATTCGTAGAACCCGACATTGAACAGGGCCGCGATCTCGTAGGTCTTGAGGCGTGGCATCGTGCCAAAGGCCGTGTCTGTGCCTTCCGGCGCGATCAGCGTGACGCGGCCGCCGACCCCGAGACCGAGCCGGCGCGCCAGACGTTCACCGAGCACGATGCCGTCGTCGCCGAAATCGGCGAGGGAGCCGGCGACGATGTGCTCGGCGATCAGGCCTCGGTTGCGGATATCGTCGGGGCGGATGCCACGGACAAGCGCACCCGAAGCGGCGCCGTTCTCGCCGGTCGCCATGACCTGGCCCTCGATCAACGGCGTCGCACTGACGACCCCCGGCATTTGCCGTACCCGGGCCGCGACAGCGTCGAAATCGGTGAGCGGCCCGGTGTCGGCATAGATTCCGAGATGGCCGTTGAGCCCGAGGATGCGGCCGATCAGATCGGCCCGAAAGCCGTTCATGACCGACATGACAATGATCAGGGTCGCGACCCCGAGCGCGATGCCGAGAAGCGAGAAGATCGCGATAACCGAGATGAAGCCTTCCGCCCGCCGCGCCCGCAGATAGCGGAACGCGACCATCCGCTCGAACGCGCCGAAGATCACGCCGCGAACCGGCCCACGGCGGTGTCGAGCGGCAGATCCTGCCGGGCGCCGTCCCGACGATGCTTCCACTCGATGTTGCCGGCGGCGAGGCCGCGCGGCCCAATGATAAGCTGGTCGGGCAGGCCGATCAGATCCATGGCGGCGAATTTGGCGCCCGGCGAGTCATCACGGTCGTCGTACAGCACGTCGATGCCGGCATTGCGCAATTTCCCGTAGAGGTCGTCGGCGGCGGCGCGACATTTATCGTCCGCCGGGCGGAGGTTGATCAGGCCAAGACGGAACGGCGCGACGCTCTCCGGCCAGATGATGCCGTTATCGTCGTGGCTCGCTTCGATCAGCGCACCGACGAGGCGCGACACGCCGATGCCGTAGGAGCCCATTTCCAGCGGCACTTCTTCGCCGTTTGGGCCCGCGACGACCGCGCCCATCGGCACCGAGTATTTGGTGCCGAAATAGAAGGTCTGGCCGACCTCGATGCCCCGGGTAGCGATAAGTCGTTCAGGCGGTACGGGGCAGGCTTCCGGCTTGTGTATCTCGCCCGTCGCGGCGTACAGCGACGTAAAATAGTCGACGATCGTCTGTACAATCTGCTCGTCGTCGTAATCGACATCGGGATTTTCGAAATTCAAATCGAGGAAATCGCGATCAACATAGACTTCGCTCTCGCCGGTCTCGGCCAGAATGATGAATTCATGGCTGAGATCACCGCCGATCGGGCCGGTGTCGGCGCGCATCGGGATCGCCTTCAGCCCCATCCGCGCGAAGGTGCGCAGATAGGCGACGAACATCTTATTGTAGGAGTGTTTGGCGCCCGCCGCGTCGAGATCGAAGCTGTAATTGTCCTTCATCAGGAACTCGCGGCCGCGCATGACGCCAAACCGCGGCCGCACCTCGTCACGGAATTTCCACTGGATGTGATAGAGGTTCTTCGGCAGGTCGCGATAGCTCTTGATCGAGGCGCCGACGATTTCGGTGACCTGCTCCTCGTTGGTCGGCCCGTACAGCATCTCGCGGTCGTGGCGATCCTTGATGCGCAGCATTTCCTTGCCGTAATCGTCGTACCGCCCGCTTTCGCGCCACAGCTCGGCCGGCTGGATCGTCGGCATCAGGATTTCCTGCGCACCGGAGCGGTCCTGCTCCTCGCGCACGATCTGCTCGACCCGCTTCAGCACGCGGAAACCCAGCGGCAGCCAGGAATAGATGCCGGCCGAGGACTGGCGGATCATGCCGGCGCGCAGCATCAGCCGGTGCGAGACGATCTGCGCCTCGCTCGGGTTCTCGCGCAGCAACGGCAAGAAGTACTGGGAAAGGCGCATGGCTCCTCGCTTGCGCAGCGGCCGCAGTCTAGTACCGGGGCCGTCGCGAAAACACTCCCCGGCGCAAAAAAGCGCGTGACCGCCTGCGGCATTTTGCGTACTATCGCGTCATAAGCAAAACGCACAGGCAGCTAGCCTGGCCCGAGTTTAGGGAGGTTTTACCGGCCGGAATCCGAGTTCCGGCAAGAAAGGCGACGAAGGATTCGCTGGCAGGGCCTCGTGCCCTGCCTTCTTTTTGTGCAGAGGGTGGGCAGAATGCGGCGGCCGGCCGCTGCGTCCCTTCTATCAATTGTTTTACTCGCGGCGGCGATTATGGTGCGGCGGGGCAGCTTCGGCGACGCAGGACCCAGCCGAGACGCCGACGACTTCAGAGGTGAGCGAGATGGCGCACGGCTGGCAATTCTACATGAACCCCGGCCCGACCAACATTCCGGACCGCATTCTGCGGGCAATGGACCACGCCACGATCGATTTTACCGGCGCGCAGTTTCGCGCGATCTCTGAGGAATGCTTTGCCGGGCTGAAGCGCGTCTTCAAAACCGAGCACACGATCCTCGCCTATGCCGCGACCGGGCACGGCGCCTGGGAAGCGGCGCTCGTAAACCTGTTCTCGCCGGGCGACAAGGTGCTGCTGGTCGAGAGCGGGTTCTTCTCGTTGAATTGGGGCATGCGCGGCAAGTCCTTTGGGCTGGAGGTCGAGACCTTGCCCAATGATTGGCGCCGCGCCGCCGACCCGGCAAAGCTGGAAGCACGGCTGCGCGCCGACACGCAGCATCAGATCAAGGCGGTGCTGGTCGTCCACAACGAGACCTCGACTGGTGTTGCCCACCCCGTCCCCGCATTGCGCCGCGCGATCGATGCGGCGAAGCACCCCGCGCTCTTTCTCGTCGATACGATTTCTTCGCTCGGCTCGTTTGATTTCCGCATGGATGAATGGGGCGTCGATGTCGTCGTCGCCGGCTCGCAAAAGGGCCTCATGCTGCCGACCGGCATGGCGTTTACCGGCATCAGCGCCAAGGCGCTCGCCGCGACCGCTACGGCCAAGCTGCCGCGCGTCTATTGGGACTGGCGGCGGCTCCTCGGCGAGAATACGCAAGGGTATTGGAACGGCACAGTGCCGGTACATTTCTTCTTCGGGCTGCAGGAATCGCTACGCATGCTCGAAGAGGAAGGGCTCGACAACGTCTTCGCGCGCCATCACCGGCTGGCTGAAGCGACCCGCCGCGCCGTGCGCGTCTGGCGCAGCAATGACGGGCCGGAGACCTTTGGGCTCGATCCCGCCGCGCAATCCGACTCGATCACCGCCGTCCTGGTGCCGGAGGGCTATGACGCCGACAAAGTGCGGCAGGCGGCACTCGACAAGTTCAACATCTCGCTTGGCGGCGGTCTCGACCGGCTCCGGGGCCGGGTATTCCGGATCGGCCATATGGGCGATCTGAACGAACCGATGGTGCTGGGCGCCATCGCGGCGGTCGAGATGGCGCTCGACTTGACCGGCGTGCCGCATGGGAAAGGCGCCGTGCAAGCGGCGATGGAATACCTGACCGAGACTGCTTAGAACGCCCTCTCCCGCTGTGCGAAGAGGACCTTTGGGCGCATTGTCTCGCGCAGCCGGCGCCGCTATATACCGCCGCGAGTTAAAGGATTAGGGCGATGAAGGACGGCATTCACCCGGATTATCACGAGATCACAATCCTGATGACGGATGGGACGAGCTACAAGACCCGTTCGACCTACGGCAAGGAGGGCGACACGCTGCGCCTTGAGATCGACCCGAAATCGCACCCGGCCTGGACCGGCGGCCAGCAGCGGCTGCTCGACACCGGTGGGCAGCTCGCTCGCTTCAACCGCCGCTTCCAGAATTTCGGCCCGAAGCGCGCTCAATAACGCCGGCAGGCGCGGAGGGGGCCGATCCCTCGAGCCCTCTGCGCAGGATCCGTGCCTTACAGACCGGGAAAAACCCGCGGTATCAGCGGCGGCCGCGAGACAAACACGATCGGCAGCTCGTCGCCGGGTTCTTCCAGCATCGGGGTATGGCCGGGATAGGATCGACGCTCAGTCGCTTCCCTTCGGCTGGTCTGCCAGGTCCAGGCGTCCGCTTCAGGCAGCCCTGCTTTATCGACAATCATCGCCACGTCCTCCCTTGAGCAACATGGAAACCGAATGCCGCCGGGCCCTGTGGGGCGCCCGGCGCTGTCGATTTAAGCGGCCCGGAGAGCCCGTCAAGAGGGCTCGCTGGCACTCTCGACAAGGAGTGCCAAAATTTCTCTTGAACCGCCCAAAAGCCACCCTATTTCGAGGGTGTGCGGTCGCCCCTGCGGGGGCCGCATGTGGTAAATCGGCATCCGGCCCTCGGGCGGGTGCCTCAGCCCATGTTGCTCACTGGAGGATATGGTCATGGATCGATTTGATTTTTCCCCGCTGTTCCGCTCGACGATCGGTTTCGACCGTCTGGCCCGCCTGGTCGACGCGGCAACCCATGTCGACAGCGCCGCGCTCTCCTATCCGCCTTACAATATCGAGAAAGTCGGTGAAGACGCCTATCGCTTGACCATGGCGGTGGCTGGGTTCTCGCGCGACGAGATCGAACTCGTCGTGCAGGAGAACACCCTCTTCATCACCGGCAAGGCGCAGAAGGAGGAGGAGAACGGTCGTTACCTGCACCGCGGCATTGCCCGGCGCGCTTTCGAGCGGCGCTTCAGCCTCGCCGACCACATCAAGGTGACCGGCGCGAGCCTCGACAACGGCTTGCTGCATGTCGACCTGGTGCGCGAGGTCCCGGAGGCGATGAAGCCGCGGACCATCAAGATCGCCGGCGTCGAGCCGCAACAGCCGCAGGTGACCCAGCAAAAGGCCGCCTGAGCGCCGCGCGACAGCGGCATCGCCGAAATCGAAACGCCCCCGGATCTCCGGGGGCGTTTTCTTTACCCAGCCGCCTAGCGCCGAACCGCTTTAAGCGTTTTGCAAGCAAGTTCGGCTCGTAGTTCCGGCACGATCTCGCGCTGATGCGAGGCGACCGGAATGCGAGCCATGCGACTCGTCCTAGCAGCCTTCCTCCTGATCCTGATCGCGCGTCCGAGCCTTGCGGAGTTCACGGCTGCGGAAGCGGCGATCCGCCGCGGCGAGCATGCATTGGCCTACGAATACTGCAAGGCGGAGGCGGAAAAGGGCGACCCCGACTGCCAGAACCTTCTCGGCATCCTGTTTCAGAAGGGGCTCGGGGTGACGGAGGACCTCAACGAAGCGATCCGCTTGTTCACCGCCGCAGCCGGGAAAAAACTGGCGGCGGCGCAGGTTAATCTCGGCCTGCTATACGTGAACGGGACCGGGGTCGCGCGGGACGAGGCGGAAGCGGCGCGCTGGCTCGGCCTGGCGGCGGATCAGGGAGACCCGATCGGAGAGTATCGCCTCGCGCTTCTGCTTCTGGCGGGAAAGGGCGTCGAGCGGGACACGAAAAGAGCGGGTGAGTTGCTGCGGCACGGCGCGGATCGCGGCTATGTGCCGGCGCAGGTTTCGCTTGCGCTCGCCTACGAGACCGCACGGCCGAGCCGGACCGGCCTCGCCTATTTCTGGTATCGGATCGCGGGAGTCCGCACCCGGGACCAACGGCTGAAGACGCTCGCCAATGACGGCGAGAACCGAACGATCATGTATCTGTCAGGCGCGGAGATCGCTGCGGCACGGCACACCGCCGATTCGTGGAAGCCGGTCGGCCCGGGGCTCGAATTCGGCATCCTGGGCGCCCGCCCGCCCGCTGCGGCGGATAATGCCGGCGGCAACCCCTCCGCGGCCAAGCCGCCGAGCAGCGGCACGGGGTTCATCGTCAGCCATGTCGGCCACGTCATCACGAACAACCACGTCGTCGAGGGCTGCCGCGAGATGAAGATCGAGCGTGCCGGCTCCAAGATCGCCGTGCAGGTCGTCGCAACCGATCCCGGCAGCGATCTCGCGGTGCTGCGACTTCCCGACCCGACCGACGATGTCGCCAGCTTCCGCAAGGCGGACCCGCCGAAACCGGGCGAGGCCGTCCTTGTCATCGGCTATCCGTTGCACGGCCTGTTGAGCTCGGGGGCGAGCGTTACGACCGGCATCGTCAGCGCGGTCGCCGGTGTGCGCAACGATCCGAAACAGCTGCAGATCACCGCGCCGGTGCAGCCCGGGAACAGCGGCGGGCCGCTCGTCGATGCCGGCGGAACGGTCATCGGCATCGTTGTCAGTAAGCTCAACGCGATCAAGATCGCTCAGGCGACCGGCGCGATACCAGAAAACATCAATTTCGCGGTCAACGCGGCGCTGGCGCGGGCGCTGCTCGACAAGAACGGCGTCCACTACGAGGAGGCAAGCCCGGCGGGCGAGCCGCTCTCCACCCCCCTGATCGCCGAGCGCGCCGCGAAGTACACTGTGATGATCGAGTGCTATCGCTGAGCCGGCTAGGACACCGCACCCCTAGAACCAGCCGCGCCACCTGAACCATAGGAGAGGCGTGATCGCGCTCAGCGCGATCAGCGCCAGCCCATAGGGGTAACCCCAAGCCCAATCGAGCTCGGGCATATTGTGGAAATTCATCCCGTACATGCTGGCGACCAGGGTCGGCGGCACGCCGACGACCGAGACGATCGTCAGCACCTTGATGATGTTGTTCTGGTCGATGTTGATCATCCCCAAGGTCGCGTCGAGCAGCAGCTGCAGCTTGTTGGTCAGATGCTGCTCGTACTCGTTGAGGGAATGGAGATCCTGGTGGAGGGTGTGGAGGCGCGCGGCCTCCTCGGCGGGAAGCCAGGCCGAGCAGATGTGCGAGACATAGGGGACGATGCGGCCGATCCCCAACAGGCTGTCGCGGAGCTTCGATCCGAGATCGCCGCTGCGCCCGATCCGGCGCAGAATGACGCGGAGATCGGCCTGGGCTCGCGCCGGGCGGCGATCGCTGCCGGCCTCGACGGGGCCGGATCGGAACAGCCGATGTGACACGGTGTCGAGCTCGCCGGAGATGCGTTCGAGCAGGTCGGCGATGCGATCGACGATCGCCTCCAGCAGGCCGGCAAACGCGTCATGCGGGGTGGGGGATGGGGTCTGGGCAGCGGTCGTGAAGGCGGTCGGCGTTTCAAACCGCACCGTGATGAAATGCTCCTGGGTCAGGATAAAGCCGACCGGCGTCGCCTGCGGATCGTCGGCGTCGGAGCGATAGACCAAGGGCGCGCTGAGAAACAACGCACCATTCACCGCCCGTAACCGGCTGGAACTCTCGATTTCCGACAACGCTTCGTAATTCGGCAATTCGAGGCCGGTGGCGCGTTCGACAAACGCGACCTCCTCGGGACTGGGCTTCAGCAGATCGATCCAGACGAGATCGGGCGGCAGCGTGTTGCCTCCCAGATCCTCGGGGGCGCGGCAAATCTCACCGGTGCGCGAATGCAATAGCAACATGAGCCGGATTGTAACGGCAGCCGCGGATCAAAGCCCAGTCATTACAAACCGGCCGTCATAGGCCATTGTCAGAGCCCCCCTTCGGCAGCGATGAATTCGACGATGCGGTCGAGCCCGTCGCCGGTCTTCAGATTGGTGAAGACAAATGGCCGCTCGCCGCGCATGCGTTTCGCGTCGCGCTCCATGACCTCGAGGCTGGCGCCGACCAGGCGCGCGAGGTCGATCTTGTTGATGACGAGGAGATCGGAGCGGGTGATGCCGGGACCACCCTTGCGCGGGATCTTGTCACCAGCCGCGACATCGATGACGTAAATCGTCAGATCGGCCAATTCAGGCGAGAAGGTCGCGGCGAGATTGTCGCCGCCCGACTCGATCAGCACGAGATCGACCGCGGGGAATAGCCGGGTCATTTCGGCGACCGCGGCAAGGTTGATCGAGGCATCCTCGCGGATCGCCGTGTGCGGGCAGCCGCCGGTCTCGACACCGCGGATGCGCTCCGGCGGCAGCGCCCCGCTGCGGGTCAGGAATTCGGCATCCTCGCGCGTGTAGATGTCGTTTGTGATCGCGACCAGTTCGAACTGACCGCGCATCCGCTTGCACAACCCGTCCATCAACGCCGTTTTGCCTGAGCCGACCGGGCCGCCGATGCCGACCCGCAGCGGGTTTTTCGGAGATGCGCCGCTCATGAGCGGAACAGCCGAGAATATTGCGTCTCATGCGCCATCGAGGCGAGATCGACGGCAAAGGTCGCGCTGCCGAAATCTGCCGGGTCGCGCCTCTTCCCGGCGGCCGCCGCGGAGGCGATGAGCGGCTCCAGCCCGGCGAGGATCCGCTGCCCGTCGGTCTGGCCGATAAGCCCGAGGCGCAACCCTGCCGACATCAGGTTGGACGCGAAGGCGTGCAGATAACCAAGCAGCGCGTCGTCGAGTGCGATCCCAGCCCGCGCCGCCGCCGCGCCGAAGGCGGCACTATGGCAGATGCCACTACTTGAGGCGGCAAGCTCTCTTGCTCCCTCTCCGCCCCCGGGGGCGGAGAGGGCTGGGGTGAGGTGGGGGATTCCAGAGCGCTTGCCGATACCCACCTCACCCTCCCGTCGCTGCGCGACGGGCCCCTCCCTCTCCCCCCTGAAGGGCGGAGAGGGATTCTTTTGGTCCGCCCACTGCGCCAAGAACGGGTCGGGCCAGGCGGTGACACAGGTACCTAGAAAAGCCTCGCCCTGCTGTGCGGATTCGAGCGCCAGCTCCGACGTCGCGCGAAAGGCAATACCGCGGCGGTTGGCGGCGGTGAGCGCAGCGGGATCGCCGGCTTCGGCCGCGCGATATGCGTCACGCAGGATGTCCGTATCGATACGGCCGCTGCCGTGCTCGATAATCGCGGCGATCCAACCCTGCAATGTCGTGCGGTCGTACACGGCGCCGGCCTCGGCGCCGGCTTCGAGCCCGTGCGAATAGCTGAATGCGCCCGTCGGAAAGCTCGGCGACAGCCAGGCGAGCAGGCGGTAGAGCGCCGCGCTCCGATCTTTAGACTCGGCACGGGGCTCAGTGCGGTTCGTCATGCGCCTGGCCGGCTCCGGCATAGGCCCCGATCTCCGGATCGAACGGCGCCTCCGCCCAGGTGATGCGCCCGCCGAGCCCCTCGATCATCGCGGCGATGACATGGTCGGCTCGCAGCCGCAGCCGGTCCTCCAAAATCTGCAAAGGCAAATGCCGGTTCCCGAGATGCCAGGCGACGCGCAAGAGATCGGTCGGGCTGTCGGCCACGACCTCGATAACCGGCTCAGGCGCGGCGCGCACCCGCATGTAGCCGCCATTGTCGAGCTCGAGCCCGTCGCCCTCGGTGAGATGCTGGGCGCGCGGCAAATCCAACAAAAACGGAGTGCCGGAATCGGCGACGAGGCGAATGCGCCGGCGGTGCCGGTCGAGATACGCCAGAGTCACGCTGTCGACCGCCGCATCTTCCGGCCAATGCCCCCGCGTATGTACCGTGATTGCCCGCCGCATGCGTCTCTCAATACAGGAAATAACGCTGGGCTAACGGCAAAACCGTCGCGGGCTCGCAGGTGAGATGCACCCCATCGGCGCGCACCTCGTAGGTCTCCGGATCGACTTCCATCTTGGGCGTCACCGAATTGTGCACCATGCGGCTCTTGTCGATCGCGCGAATCCCGCGCGCCGGCAGGATCATGCGGCCGAGGCCGAGCTGCTCCGGGATGCCGCGGTCGATCGCAACCGTCGGCAGGAACGTCGCGGCCGAGGCCTGCAATGCCTTGCCGAAGGCGCCGAACATCGGCCGGTAATGCACGGGCTGCGGCGTCGGGATCGAGGCATTGGGGTCACCCATCAGTGCCGCCGCGATCATGCCGCCGCGCAAAATCATATCCGGCTTCACACCAAAAAATGCCGGCGACCACAGCACGAGATCGGCGAGCTTGCCGATTTCGACCGAGCCGACATGCTCGGCGAGCCCGTGTGTCAAGGCGGGGTTGATCGTGTATTTCGCGATGTAGCGCTTTGCCCGGAAATTGTCGTTGCGTGAAATCCCATTGGCGCTGTCCTCCGGCAGCGGGCCACGTTGGCGCTTCATTTTGTCGGCGGTCTGCCAGGTGCGGATGATGACCTCGCCGACCCGCCCCATCGCCTGGCTGTCCGACGACATCATGCTGAACGCGCCGAGGTCGTGCAGGATGTCCTCGGCGGCGATCGTTTCGCGGCGGATGCGGCTCTCGGCAAAGGCGACGTCCTCGGGGATGCGCGGGTCGAGGTGATGGCACACCATCAGCATGTCGAGATGTTCGTCGATCGTGTTGATCGTGAACGGCCGTGTCGGATTCGTCGATGACGGCAGAACGTTCGGCAGACCGCACAGCTTGATGATGTCGGGCGCGTGCCCGCCGCCCGCGCCTTCGGTGTGAAAGGCGTGGATGTTGCGCCCCTTGAAGGCGGCGATTGTGTCCTCGACAAAACCCGACTCGTTCAGCGTATCGGTGTGGATCGCGACCGCAATATCGAGCTGCTCGGCGACGGAGAGGCAGCAATCGATCGCGGCCGGGGTCGTCCCCCAATCCTCGTGCAGTTTGAGGCCGCAGGCGCCGGACTCGACCATTTCGACAAGGGCCTTTGGCTCGGACGCGTTCCCCTTGCCGAAGAAGCCCAGATTGACCGGGATGCCCTCGGCGGCCTGCAGGATGCGTGCGAGGTGCCACGGTCCCGGCGTGCAGGTCGTTGCCGCGGTCCCGGCGGCCGGGCCGGTGCCGCCGCCGAGCATCGTCGTGATGCCGCTGTAAAGCGCCTCATCACAGAGCTGTGGGCAGATCAGGTGGATATGCGAGTCGATGCCCCCCGCCGTGACGATCTTCCCCTCGCCGGCGATAATCTCGGTGCCGGGGCCAATGACGATGTCGACGCCGGGCTGAATGTCGGGATTGCCCGCCTTGCCGATGCCGCAGATCCGGCCGTCACGGATGCCAATATCGGCTTTGACAATGCCCCAATGATCGAGGATCACGGCATTGGTGATGACCGTGTCGACGGCGCCCTCGTCGCGTGAGCGCTGCGACTGCCCCATGCCGTCGCGGATCACCTTGCCACCGCCGAACTTGACCTCCTCGCCGTAGATCGTGCGGTCCTCCTCGATCTCGATGACGAGCTCGGTATCGGCGAGACGCATGCGGTCGCCGGTCGTCGGTCCGAACATCGCGGCATAGGCGCCGCGGCTGATCGTGCGCGCCACGTCAGAGCTTCCCGTTAACCTGGCCGCGGAACCCGACGACGCGGCGAGCGCCGGCATAGGAGACGAGCTGGACCTCGCGCGTCTGTCCCGGTTCGAAACGCACGGCCGTGCCGGCCGGGATATTGAGACGACAGCCGCGCGCCTTGTCGCGGTCGAAGTTGAGCGCCGGGTTGGTCTCGAAAAAATGGTAGTGGGAGCCGACCTGGATCGGCCTGTCGCCGGTGTTCGCGACGGTGAGCGTGACGCTCGGCCGCCCGGCATTCAGCTCTATATCGCCATCGGCCGGAAACAGCTCACCGGGGATCATCGTCACGTCACCTTATCGGCTGGTGGACAGTGACGAGCTTGGTTCCGTCGGGAAAGGTCGCCTCGACCTGGATGTCGTGGACCATCTCAGGCACCCCCTCCATGACCTGCTCGCGGCTGAGCACGGTGGCGCCGTCGCGCATCAATTCGGCGACCGTTTTGCCATCGCGCGCGCCTTCCAGCACGTAATCGGTGATCAGCGCGACCGCCTCGGGGTAGTTGAGCTTGACGCCGCGTTCGAGGCGCCGCGACGCGACGATCGCGGCCATCGCTACAAGCAGTTTGTCCTTCTCGCGCGGGGTCAGGTTCATGCCCATTCCTTAAGCATCAGACGTGCCAAAGCCGCGGCAGGCACGGCGGCAATCCCATCGCGGCCTCGCGCAAATGGCAAGCGAGTTCGGCATAGGCATTCCGTACAGCGAGTGCATCGGCGGCAAGCCAGCGGGCGATGAGGAGCCCATTGACCACGGTCGCGCCGGCGCGCAGGCCAGGTGCAGCAGAGCGCGCCTGGATGGTACGAGCAGCGTTGAGGAAGGCGGCGGGATCGCCCTTCGGTGGGCCCAGGATCAGTGTCGCGCACGCCGCAGCGCCGGCAAAGCAGGCTGGATCGGCGATGATTGCTCGGATATCGCCGTCGAGATGCAGCGCGTCGCCCCAGACAAGCGCACCGTTATGCCGGACCTCCCAGCGCTCATTGATGAGACCATGGGTCAGCCGCTCGCCGCGGGCCTGCCGCCCGAAAACGAGAATGCCGCCACCGAGAACGCCCGCGCCCGCAGCGAGCTCGATACGGGTCTCGCGCCGCAGCCTCGCGCCATCGAACAGGATCGTCTCGGGCGGCAGATATTCGAGCCAGGCGCCCTCTGCGACGCGCAGCTGCTGCGTGATCACCGTCGTTGCGCCGGTCGAACGATAAACCTTCTCGGCGGCCGCGGCGGTGACGTGCGCGGCGGCGCCCTCCCCCACCTTAATGTCGATCGCAAGCCGGTCACCGGCGACGAGGCCCCCGGAGGTCGTCAGCAATATCGCGAGCGGGATGTCATTGGCCTCGGGCGCGGGAAACAACACCCGCAGCGGATCACGCTGGTAGAGATGCGCGAGCCGAGTCGCGTCGCTGCGGCGCACGAATTGAATTTCCGCGATGCCGATCGCATCGCTGCGAGCGCTTTCCCGCGGCTCCGCACGAGGCGCTCGCGTCGGCGCTAAGACGCCGCCCGCTGCGTGATGATGTGGAAAATGTGCCAGTGCTTCGGCTCACCGAGTTTGGTCGTGCCGGGATGATCTTCTTCCTCGAAGTGCACGATTTCGAAATCCCGGAAGAAGGCTTCGGTCTCGGCCCGCGTGTGGAATGACATGCCGCTGTTCTCGACATTCCAGCTGTCATTCGGTCCGAACAATTGCCCAGTGAACATCCCGCCCGGCTTCACCGAGTGCAGCAATCGCGTGAAAGTCGGCGCGAACTCGCTCGGGGCTATAAACGGCAGTGAAAATTCCGCATTGACGAGATCGTAGCGGTTTGCCGGAAAGTCGAACGCTTCGAAGCGTGACAGCACGAATGTCACACGGTCGTCTGCCAGTTCACTGGCGACTTCTCGCGCGCGCGGCGCGGCGTCCAGCGCGGTGACCTGCGCAAAACCGGCCGACAACAGGTATTTGGTGGCGTTCAGCGCGCCCGCACCGCCATCGAGCGCGTGCTCTTTCTGATCGGCAAGCGCGACGGCCTTGATCAGGAGCGGCCGCGGCGGATCGAAGCGGCGAGCCTCGATATAACGAGCGAAGCGCGCCGCGCGGGGCTCCTCGCTCTGGCGGCTCTCCATCAGACCCTCGCGATTTCCTCTCCGGATATTAATCCCAGAGCAGGCCGGCGCTAGTGTGCCGAATCCGAAATTCGCGCCCGCCACTCAGATCAGGGGACCTCAAATCCACCGCACTAGTCGATATCGAGGCCAAGATCGAGGATCGGGGCGCTGTGGGTGATCCAACCCGAGGAGATCAGGTCGACTCCGGCGGCGGCGATCTCGGGCGCGGTCTCGCGGGTGATGCGGCCCGACGCCTCGGTCACGGCGCGGCCGGCCACCATCTCGACGGCGCGGCGCAAGGTCGGCGGGTCCATATTGTCGAGCAAGACCGCGTCGACGCCGTGCTCCAAGGCCTCGGCGAGCTGGTCGAGCGTATCGACTTCGAGTTCGATCTTGACGAGATGGCCGGCCTGGGCGCGGGCGCGTTGGAGCGCCGGCCCGACGCCGCCGGCCAGCGCGATGTGGTTGTCCTTGATCAGCATCGCGTCGTCGAGACCAAAGCGGTGATTGGCGCCGCCGCCCAAGCGCACCGCCTCCTTTTCGAGGATGCGCAGCCCGGGGGTTGTCTTGCGGGTGCAGACGATCTTGGCCTTGTGCCCCTCGATCGCATCGAC